>Ga0310810_10004765_pt1 | contig 15061 bp, 17 predicted proteins | sample NCmetagenome_FD_207641 | JGI IMG/M metagenome (GOLD analysis project Ga0310810, IMG submission 207641) | Soil microbial communities from experimental microcosm in Duke University, North Carolina, United States - NC | ecosystem: Engineered > Artificial ecosystem > Soil microcosm > Unclassified ...
ACCTCCGAGTTATACTTGCGCGCTGAAACGGGGTGCCACTCTGTACTTCGCTCACGGTTGCGCGGAGCGAGGCCGACGAGCGGTGCGCCCCCTCAGGAGAGCCGCGTGGCGTATATCATCACCGAACCCTGCATCGGCACGAAGGACACTGCCTGTGTCGATGTCTGCCCCGTCGATTGCATCCATCCGCGGAAGGACGAGCCCGAGTTCGAAGCGGCGGAGCAGCTGTTCATTCACCCCGACGAATGTATCGATTGCGGCGCTTGCGTCCCGGCGTGCCCGGTCGAGGCGATTTTCGCGCTCGACGAGACCCCTGAAAAGTGGAAGAACTTCATTTCGGTGAACGCGCAGCACTTTCAAAAATAACGATTCCCACGGCCCGGAGGTTTCGCACCCATGACGCGTCGGACCCTTCGCTTCGTGCTTTGCGCCACCGCCCTCGCGGCAGGCACGCTCGTCATCCACGCGGATGACAAGATTACGTCCGGCAACGCCGAACTGCAGTTTCAGCTCGGCAACCTGCTGACGGAAGAAACGCGGTTCCGCGAGGCGCTGGAGGCGTACGATCGCGCGCTCCGGACCGACGATCACGACCTGCAGGTGCGTGCGCGGGCGGGCAAGGTGAAAACCGCGCTGCGCATCGCCGACTTCGACGTGGCGCAGAAGGAAGGCGAACTGCTGCGCGCGTCCGCGCCGTCGGATCCCGAGGCGCTGTCGCTCTACGCCGACTCGCTCTGGTCGGCGGGGCTGTTCGACGAGGCCGACGAGGTCTACCGCCAGGCGCTCTCGATGAACAAAGAGTCGTCCCGGGCGCGCTTCGGTCTCGCGCGGTCGCTCGCGACGCGCAGCAAACTTGCCGAGGCCTTGATCGAGGCGCAGGCCGCGGCCGCCATGGCGCCTCGCGATGGCGAGATCCACGCCGAGATTGGCGAAATCTACCAGCGGATGCACCGCTTCGACGAGGCCGCCAACGCCTACAACAACTTCATCAACCTGCTGCCCAACAAGGACCGCAGCGACAAGGCGGCGTGGACGCGCTCGCAGGTGAAGTTCCTGAAAGCCTTCGAGGGACGCAATCCGGTCGAGATCGATGCGGAAGATCTGGAGAAATCCCACACGATTCCGTTCCGGCTCATCGACGACAAAATCGTCGTGCAGGCCCGCGTGAACGGTGGACGCCAGCAGGATTTCATCCTCGACACCGGCTCTGAGGAAACGGTGATCTCCCGCGATACCGCCCAGCGCGCCAACATCAGCCCGATTACCTATACGCTCAGCGCCGGCGTCGGCGAAGTGGGCCTGCGCGGCCTGCAGCTGTCGCGCATCGATCGTCTCGATATCGGCGATATGCAGGTCCGCAACGTTCCGGTTTTGATCAAGAACCCGGCGCTGCGCGGTCTCCCGAAGCGTGAAGGGGAGAGCTTCTCGCCGCTGTCGTTCGGGATGTCGATGCTGATCGACTACCAGCACCGACAACTCACCATCGGCAGAAGCCTTCCTGAGCCCGAGTCCGATTCGCTCCGCCTGCCGATGCGCGTCCATCGTCTCGCGATGGTGCGCGGCATGCTGAACGCCACGCGGCCGACGTATTTCGTCGTCGACACCGGCGGCGAAGTGATCTCGATCAGCGCCGCGACGGCGGGGCACTTCAACCAGACGTCCTACCGCCGCATTCCGTTGAAGGTCTACGGCACGTCCGGGTGGGACCGCGACGCGTTCCTGCTTCCCGGAATGAACCTGAACTTCGATCAGATCGAATACAAGAACATGCCGCTCGTGGTGCTGAACCTGCGCGCGCCGAGCGTGCTCCTCGGCTTCGAGCTGGGCGGCATCGTCGGCCACAACTTCCTCAGCCACTATCGAGTCGCCCTCGACATGGACCGGAGCGAGTTGCGGTTACAGAAGTTCTAGGACCATCATCTCTGACCACGAGCCACCGAGGCTCAGAGACACAAAGGACTCAGCGCGAGTCCATTCCGGGCCCGACGTAGTTGTCCATCAGCTCCGGTCGCAGGATCAGCGTCGTGAGCCCGACCGCGATGACGTACCGTCCTTCAGCATTTCTCGACGCCGAGAGCGGCTGCTGATGACGAACGTGCCAGTCGACGACGTTCTCCCAGACGGTAACGCCGACTTCGATGAAATCGGGAAACTTCTGGTTGGCTTTGAGGAAGGTGCGTTGCTGATCGCGAATGCCTGCCAGCTCCGGGGAGACTTGAATCGCGTGCTGAACGGTCGTGTTCAGGTCGCTGATGGCCCGCGCGATTTCCGCGTCATCGCGGTTGTCCTGTGAGCTATTCCGCGACTGCTGTTCGCCGGTAAGGGCGGCAAGCCCAGAGAAGAGCGTTCCATTGAGAATCGAACGTCGATCAACGACCATGCGTCACCTCAGTTCGCACCGGGCAGGGGGTGGCTGGTCGAATTCAGGCAGTCGGTGGAGCAGCAGCGACCTGCTGCTCACTGCCGACTGCGCATTGCCGACTACTGCTTAGAAGTCGTACCCAATCCACAGCGCGAACTTTGGTTTTCTGAACGCGCTGGATCCACCCTGCAAGGCAAAGACGACGTCTTCGTAGTCTTTGTTCAACAGCGTCTTCCACGACCAGTCGAAGTGAACAGGAAAGCCGATGAGGAACGTCTCGAGGCCAAGTCCGTACGACGCGCGCGCATCCACGAGGCGGAAGCCGCTGACGGGCGTCTTCGGACCAAAGATCGGCTGCTGCAGACCGGTCTGGCGGTCGGGGGCGGACAGGCCAATCACCGGAGTTTCGTCGGTTGTCCCCGTCTTCCACCACGTGAAGGGCTGGCCGTCGAAGTGGGCGCCGCCCATGCCCGCGAAAAAGACGCCGCGGATGCCGCCAAGCACGCCGAGCGGGGTCAACATCGCCTCGATCAGCGGGAAGCGCAGCTCCGCGTTCGCAAACGCCGTATTCGAACCGAGGAACTGGAGATAGTCGTAGCCGCGCAGCTCGGAGTTGCCGCCGAAGTAGATGAAGTCCGGCACCTGGCCCCAGCTCTTGAAGCCGCGGACGCGAAGCGCCAGAAGCCCCGTCGTCCCCAGCCGTGTGTAGTGCCGGATGTCCGCATCAACCGTTTGACGCGACAGGAGGCTGCCGATCGCCGGCGCCGTTTCGTACGAGAGCCGCATCGTCCGGCCGGAGAGCGGACCGAACTCTCTGAAGATTGTCGTCTCTTCGACGAACGTCGCGGTCAGCGGCATGAAGGTGCCGTTCTGGAACAGCTGCCGGCCGAATTGCGACTGCTGATAGCCCTCGGAGTACTGCTGCAGGCTCGGGTCGTTGAACGACTGCTTGTACTGCAGGACACCCCCGCTCAGCTCGACTCGACGATAGCGGTTGAACGGGTAGATGCCGAACACGGATCCGCCCTGAATCGTGCTGGTCGCCTGCGCCAGGTCGCGATCGATGAACCCGCTGTACCCCGGGTCGTAGAAGACATTCGCCAGCTGTCCGTAGAAGAACAGCGTCTGCGAGTACGCCTGCATCGCGTACTGGAAACGCTTCGACAGGTTGATGAACGAGAACGACAGGGTGCGGTACTGCGAGATGGACTGCGCGTAGAGGTTGAACTGCTTGTCGCCGAGGACGTCGCTGAACGTGACCGCGGAGCCGCCAAACACATTGCCGCCGCTGGTGACGCCGACGTTGACTGGCGGGCGCCCGTCGAGAAACAGCTTCTCGAACGCACCCTTCTTCCGTTTGTTCGCCGCGATGAGCGTGTGCGTCAGCGGCGCCTGGAAGTCGATGATCGGACCGGGCGAGCCGAAGTCCGACGTCGAGGTGGTGATGATCGGATCGCGGCGTTCGAGCGCGTGCAGCTCGTAATCGCCCTTGTAATAGCTGACGAACGCGATCTGTGACCGGTTGTCCGCCTGGTGCAGGACGATCGGGCTCAGATTGCCGCCGACCGCGTCGGTGTACTGGCGCAGCTCCCCGTTTTTCAGATTGAGCGTCCAGATGTTGTAGATGTTTCCGTTCCGGGCGACATCGGGATCGATCGGCTGATTCGGATCGGTCGCCGTCGACGAGAATACGAGCGTGTCGTCGTCGACAAACTGTGCGGCTGCGTCGTCGTGTGTGCCGAACGTCAGCTGCGTTTTCATCCCCGTCGCGACATCGACCTTGAACAGCTTCTCGTTTCCGCTGACGCGTGCAACGTAGACGATGTATTTCCCGTCAGGGGACCACGTCGGTCCGGAATCAGCGAAGTTGTCCTTCGTGATGTTGGTGATCTGCTTGGTCTCCAGATCGAGCACGAAGAGATCGCCGACGGCGCCCTGCAGACCGGCAAACACGACCCTTTTGCCGTCCGGCGAGAAGTCGGGCGATTCGGGATCGTCCACGGTCTTGATCTCGATCATCTCCTCGACTTTTCGCGTCAGCACGTTCTGAATCACGAGCGTGCGCGTCTTCTCCCGTCTCACGAAATACGCGAGGCGATCGCCGTTGGGCGCCCACGACATCCAGGGCACGCGGATGAACCGGCCGCCCGGAGGCGCCAGATACTCCCAGCCCTTGTTCTGATCGAAGCCGTTGGTCAGGTTGCGGATGACGGACCCGTCCTTCGCCGAAAGGAGGACGATGTCGAGCTCGCCGTCTTTCCGGTTACCCGTGGCAACCGCGATGATGTCGCCCGAGGGGGATGGTTCCGCGGACATCGCCTGGCTGAACGCGCCCTTTTCGGGATTCGGTGCGAGATTGCGCCCGTAGTCCGCCGGACGCTCCTTGTCGCGGAACGGCTTGAAGCGTTCCTTCAGATACCGTTCGAACTGCTGGTCGAATTCCTCACCCTTGATCTTGAACGCTTCTTCGAACGCGTCGTCGCCGCCGCCAATCACGGACTTGCGAAGCGCGAAGAGGAACTGGCGCACGCCTTCCTTGCCCCACCGCGACTCCATGAACTCGTAGCACGCGTGGCCGAGGTTGTAGATCAAGCGCGGGTTGTTGAAGCCGCCGTAGCCCTCCAGGCTGCTCATCTTCGGGACGATGTCCGCGACCGCGGCGTCACGTACGGTCATGATGTCGAGCGGGTCCCAGTAGCCGGCTTCGTAATCGGCGCCGCCCTCGTTGAGCCACAACGGCAGGTTGCGGCGAATGAGCGAGGTCGGAATGATGTCGAACTGGAAGATATGCGTGAGCTCGTGCGTGATCGTCCGATACAGGAGGTCCGGCGGCTCGTCGAGCGGCAGCAGCATGCGGTCGCGCTCCGGCTCGGCGAACGCCGCGACGCCTTCGACGGCGGCGCCCGGGATCACGTTTTCCTGCTGGAACTCACTGCTGGTCTTGAAGATGATGAGGGGAACCTTGAAGGCGAGGTCGTGCTTCAAATCGGAGCTGACATGCTGATACGCGCTCTCCGCGTAGCCGGCAATACGTTCCAGGTGCTGCTCTTCCTCGGGGTAGAAGTAGATTTCGAAATGGTCGGTGGTGTAGATATTCCACCGGAAGTTCGTGTATCGAATCTGGTTTTTCCCGAAGTAGGGGACCATCGGGGTCTGCGCGAACGTCTGGATCGGCGCCAGCACCACCGCGGCGGCCACAACTGCCAAGGCTGCCCTCATGGAATTTCTCCTCGCAGGATTTCGTGGTACATCGTTCCCGCTTTGGGAGCGGGCGCTCGATGTCGCGCCCAGCAGGACCGTGGAATCATTGCTCGTAGCTGCATCAGTTGAGACACGCCACCGCGTGGAGTGGGCATGTTAGTCGACGCGGCGGCCCGGAGCAAAGGATGTACCGAAGAGTCGACGCATTTTGCAGGACAAACGTGGATGCGGGTCACAGCCGACTGTCCTCGCCACGCACCGGTGACTGTCCCCGCGCGTAAACTGGAGGCAGGCCGCGAGAGCCGTGGCGAGAGGAATAATTCCTCTGGCTGGCGGGTTACCCCTACGGGCCTGATTTGATGTTCCGCCGACCGTCATCAGCCCCTTCGAGTGCGGACGATTTTTCCGCCGAAGCGCTCCAGTTCCTCGAGCCGCTGTTCGCCACGGCGATGCGGCTGACGCGGAACCGCGCCGATGCGGAGGATCTTGTCCAAGATACCTACGTCAAGGCGTTCCGGCACTCGGAGCAGTTCAAGCGCGGCACGAACCTGCGCGCGTGGCTGTACACGATCCTCCACAACACGTGGAGGAACCGGCGGCGGGACGCGAGCCGCGCCGCCGTTGACGTGGACAGCGATCAGGTCGAGCAGCTGGCGGCCGGTGGCATCGGGAACGACCGCATCGAGACCCCCGAGCGGATCCTGCTGCGCAGCACGCTCGACGCCGATCTGCAGGCGGCGCTCGACAATTTGCCAGAAGCGTTCCGTGAGGCGGTTTGGCTTCGCGATGTCGAAGAATTCACATATGCCGAAATCGCGGAGATGTTGAACGTGCCGATAGGAACCGTGATGTCGCGCATTTCGCGAGGGCGACGGATGCTCTATGAGAAGCTGTCTGCGCCCGCGGCGCCGGTCGCGGCCGAGGCGGCGGGAGGCCGGCGATGAAGCCCACCTGTCGCCGCATTTGCGATCTCCTCGCGGAGTACGCGGATGACACCCTTACCGCCGAGCAGCGCGCCGAGGTGCAGCACCACCTCGATGCGTGTCCCCCATGTCGGACGATCGCCGGGAAGGAATGCGGGGCGCGCCAGCTTCTGCGGGCCTGCGCCGACCGCTTGCGCGCCGAGCAGGTGCCACCGGCGCTGCGCTCCCGCTGTCACGAGCTGTCGCGGCAGTCGGCCAACGCCCGCCTCTGGTCGCGCCGCGCCGTCCGCCTCGCCGCCGCTGCCGTGCTGATCGTCGTCACAGGGTCGATGCTGTCCGTTGTGACCCGCCACTCCGATGCACTCCTCGCCGCGCAGCTCACCGCCGATCACGTCAAGTGCTTCACATTTTTTGGCCATGAACCCGGGCGCACGCTCGACGCAGCCCAGGCCCAGCAGATGCTGCGGGAGCAATTCGGCATGGATGTCCACGTGCCGCCCTCGTCGGGGCCGGGGGGACTCGAACTCGTCGACGCGCGGCGCTGCTTGTACGCGGAAGGCCGGATTCCTCATCTCATGTATCAGGCCAAGGGCCAGGACATCTCGCTGTTCGTGCTGGAGGGAGAATCACGGCCGCCCGCGGAAGTCACGGCATTTGGCCACCATACGCGCATCTGGTCCCGCGGCGATCGCACGTTTGTGTTGATTACGCCTGCGGCCGAGGCTCCGGCCGCGGCTGCCCGCTACGTCGCCGAGGAGGCACGTTAGCGCGTACAATCGAGGTGACATCCATGACCGACGAACAGCTGCCCGGCGAACCCGTGGATCCTGCTCCTCAAGAATCGAATGCGGCGGCCGAAGCGACGGTCGCGGAGCGCAAACCCAGCAAGGTTGCCGTCGTCATCGCCATGGCGGCGGTCGCCATCGCGATTCTCATCGTGATGCTGGCGCCGGGCTCCGATTCGAGCAGCACGCCGCCCGCAACGGCGTCCAAGGGCAACCTGACCGGCTCACCGAATACCGCCGAAGAAGATGCCGCCGCCGACGCGAAGGCGGCCGGTAAAGCGGCGCCGCTCGGCTTCACGCTGAAGGACATGAACGGCGTCGACGTCAAGCTCGCCGCGTTCAAGGGCAAACCGATCATCGTCAACTTCTGGGCGACGTGGTGCGGCCCCTGCCGCGCGGAGATTCCATCTCTCGTCGAGCTGCAGACGAAGTACGCCGAAGAAGGCAAAGAGGTCGTCATCCTCGGCATCTCGGTTGACGACCCGGTGGAGAAGCTGAAGCCGTACGCCGCGCAGATGAAGATGAACTATCCCGTCCTCGTCGGCAACGGCCGCGACGATGTGCAGGACGCGTTCGGACCGCTGTGGGGCATTCCTGTAACGGTGTTCATCGATCGCGAAGGGCGCATCGCGAAGAAGCATTCCGGCATCGCGTCGAAAGAACAGTTCGAACAGGAAATCAAGGCGCTCCTCTGATCAGGAGCGCCCGTCTTTCTGTTCGGCCGCCTCAATCAAGCTCATTTCCAGCACGCTGAGGTGCTCGGCGTAGGCGTCCATGAGCGCCGTCTGGTATTTGATTTCTTCCTGACCCTGCTTCACCGCCTCGAGCGCGCGCTTGATCCACACCGTTCGGCGCTCCCGCTCGCGCGCCGTGCGGACCGGCTGCGCCAGCGCGCGGTCCAGCCACTTCTGTTTGGCCTCGGCCCGGGCCTTCCACACTTGCGTCTCCAGTTTGAGCACAGGTGCTTCCGCTTCAATCGTTGCAGACATCGTCGTTGACCTCGCTATTCGGTTGATCCCTTCGACGTGGTAGCGCCGACCCCGTCGGCGCTACCACACACGGCAGTTCGCTACGAAGCCGCGCGAAGCTTCGCGCCGACTGCGACCTTCCGGAGCGTCCGCACGCGGCGACGGAAGCGTGTCGCCGCGATCAGCAACGCCTTGGCGCGCCGGCGATGGCGAATCGCGGCGATGCCCAGCAGACGCGCGCGCTTGCGGTTGCGCAACGCCGCGAGGGCGAACAACCGCGCGCGGCGGCGGCGCTTCAGCGCGGCGAGCGCGAACAAGCGGGCGCGGCGGCGCTTGCGCAGCGCGGCCACGGTCAGCAGACGCACGCGACGGCGCATGCGCAAGCCTTGCGCGATGCGCAGGCCGGGAATCCGCTGGGCGTACTCGGGACTCTCTTCGCCTTCGTCCTCGTACTCCTCGTCCTCGTCCGACGCGTACATCTCCGGCTCTTCTTCCTCGTCGTAGCCTTCGTCCTCTTCCTCGCCCTCGTCCTCGCCGAGACCCATCACCTCGGACGGTTCCTCTTCGTCTTCGTCGAATTCGGTTCCGAGGTCGTTCGACCCCTCGTCTTCCTCGAGTCCGAGCAATTCAGTTGGATCTTCTTCCCACATGGTCTTCATCGGTTTTCTCCTTGTCTTATCCACGGCACTTCGAGAGCGATCACGGGATGTCGTGAGGGAACAACTCGTCACCGTAATTCGCTGGTGATAAACACTGCGCGTCTGGGTGAAGGCCGTCGGTTGCCGCGGCGCCAAGAGCAACGAGCATTCCGAGGTTGCCGGAGAAAAACCGTTCGCGCGCGCGGTGTAGTATGATCGCCACATGCTGAAGGGTTTCACACACGCCCGTCTCGCCTGCGGCTGCAGGCTCGCGTTCCGCGAGGGCGTGGAGGGAAGCCCTGTCGCTGTCGTGGTCGATGAAAAGGGTGCCGCCTGCATGATCCCTCTGCACGTGCGGGATCTGCCGATTTACGACTACCGTGAGGCGTTGCGTCCGCCGACGCGATTCCTGCCGATCGAAGAAGAGGAATACGAAGAGGAAGGCTAGTTATAGTGGGCTGTGGTCTGTCTGCAGTGGGCAGACGATCGAAAGGCGCCTTTCGGGCGCCTTTTCTGTCTCGGCCGACCGGTAACTGCCGAGTGCCGACTACCGAAACTCGACCTTCAGGTCCGCCACGAGCGGCAGATGATCCGAGGCCATGAGCGCCCGCCGCGTCCGCGGCAATTCGAGCTTCACCACCTCCACACGCCCGTCGTAATAGATGTGATCCAGGTGTAACACCGGAAATACGCCAGGGTAGGTCCGGCGTCGCCGCAGGTGCGAACGCAAATCGATGCTCTGCAGGCGTTCGCTGAGCATCGTCGTGGCGAGGCCACGCAGCCACTCGTTGAAGTCCCCGAGCACGACCTTCGGCTGCGCGACGCGGCGGTCGTGGACGATCGCGCTCAACCGTCCCGCCTGATACCGGCGCTCGAGGAACGCGGTTCCGAGATGTACGTTATAGAGGTGGAGCGTGTCGTCACCGAAGGCGATGTCGACGCGCTGGCAGCAGCGCGGCTCACATGTCTTCCATGACAGGTCGTACTGCGCGTGATGGGTGATCGGATGGCGGCTCAGTACGACATTGCCGAAGAGCGCGCCCCGAAGGTGACGCGTCGGGGCCATGACCCATCCCATCCCGAGCAGCGCGCCGAGTTCCTCCGCATGGCCCGGTGAGTGAGGGCTTGCGCCGATGACTTCCTGCAAGGCGATGACGTCCGGTTCGATCGTCCGGATGACGTCGGCAACGCGTGAGGGGATCGTGCGGCCATCGAGACCGCGGCAGCGGTGAATGTTGTAGGTCGCGATGCGGAGGGTGCGCCAATGGAGGTCGGTCATTGGAGGTTCGAGGGTTCGGGGGTCGATAGTTCGAAGTTCCTGGTTCGAGGAATCGTCACGAAGGGAACCGTCGAACCACCCAACCGGCGAACGACGAACCAGTAGAATACCGTGTATGGCCAAGCTGAAAAGCGAGCTCGAGCTGCGGTGTCCGTGCTGCAATGCGATCCTCGTCGTCGACACGAACCTCGGGCGGATCGTTTCGCACAAGGAGCCCGAGCGCGGCGATAAGCCGGAACTGACGGAGGCGGCGCGGATTCTCGCCGACGAGGCGCGGCGGCGCGAAGCGCTCTTCGAACAATCCGTCGAGGCCGAGAAGACGCGCGGCGATGCGCTCGCGCGCCGCTTCGAGGAGGCGTTGCGCCAGGCGAAAGAGGAGCCCGTGTCGAAGCCGTTGCGCGACTTCGATCTGGATTGACGGACTATCCCTGGGTCCGCACGTCCGCCGGAAGTTCCGTCCATCGATCGCGCCGCGGATAGAACTTCCAAGGCTTGTAGTCGTGCGCGTCGCGGAACGCGCGATATCGTGCACGCCAGCGCTGCTCCCGCGCTTTCGACCACTTGATCCGCCGGTGCGGCCATTCGAGCAGCATGCGCTCCACCTTCCAGACATTGCTTTCGGACAACCTCCAGTCGTAGTCACCGAGTACTCGGAGATCGACAACCGCGTACGCTTTGATGCAACCGGTGAAGTCGATATACGGGTCGAAGTAGCTGAGTGCGAGCGCGCGCGGCGTCACGAACACCGGCTTTCGGCCGTGCAGCCCCGGATCGCGCGAACGCGCGACCGATCCCCATCCATGTCGTCCGCGGTAGACGAAGATCACGTGGTCCAGCAGATCGGTCGATTCGAAGCTCAAGACCAGCGGCGGGTAGCGGTGCTGCTCCAGGATGACGGCTGCCGACAGCGCCGCTTCGAGACAATGCGCCATGCCGTGCCGGACGACCCCACGAAAGCTCCGCAGCGTCTCGCCGTGTCGCTCATTGTTGTACGGCAGTGCGTTGAGCCAGCGTTGCACCGAGAGCGGCGATCGCAGACGGTCGATGACCCGCCGCTCCACCCGTGTCAGCCGGAGCGGCGGCGGAGTTGCCGGCTCAGTGGGCGGGAGCGGGAGCCGTTTTGAGGTCGGCAATGAGATCGGCTGGCGTCCACATATTGCCAGGTCTGATCTTGACGAGCCTGCCGCGTGAATCGATCACCGCGGTGCTCAGATTGTGCGTGAGGACGGTGGGACTTTCGTCGCTCGGTTCGGCGACGACGCCGAATTTCGCGGCGAACGCCTTGATGTCCTCGGGGCTGCTCGTGACGAAGTGCCAGATTGCCGGATCCGCCTGCAGTGTCTTGGCGTGCGCTTTCAGGACCGCCGGCGTGTCGTGCGCGGGATCGAAGCTCACCGACACGAGCCGCACGTCCGCGAGCGCAGGGGTCTTCTTGATCTCGCTCTGAATGGCGGCGAAGTTCCGATCCATGAGCGGACAGAAATCCGGCTGCGGGCAACTCGTGTACATGAACGTCAAGGCCACACGATGGCCTGTGAGCGAGGTGAGCGGCCGCGATGCGTTGGTCTCGTCGACCAGCTTCGTGTCGGGCACGGCGTCGCCGGGTTGGAGGATCTGCGACGCGGTAATGGGCGGGCCGGTTGCGTCCGCAATCGCCGCGTGCCCGGTCTTGTCGATCGTCGACAGGTGCGCTTCCGTTTCTCCAACGACGAGGGTGGCGGTAATCAAATCGCCGGGTTGTTTGCCGGCCAGCAGGTTCGAATCCTCCACCTTGTAGGGCATGGTCATCGCCGGCATGAAGCCGGGAATGTCCTCGTGTTTGACCAGCACCTCCTTGGTTTCCGGTTTGACGTCGAGGATCTGGCCCTTGAGCTGGTACTGCTTCGACGGCGGCGTGCGGCCACACGCACTTATAACGATGGCGGCGATGACCACGGTCCGTCTGAGAGACGTCATCTCGTACACTGTAACAACTTTCACGTTGACGGGCCACAGAGGCGCCAGAGAGACAGAGGAAGGTGTTGATCTCTGTGTCTCTGTGGCTCGTGACTGCGTGAGGCGTCGCGATGAACATCTGGATCGGCACGTCCGGCTACAACTATCCCGAATGGAGGGGCAGCTTCTATCCGGAGAAGCTGCCGTCGGCGAAGATGCTGCCGTACTACGCTGAACGGTTTCCAACAGTCGAGATCAACTACACGTTCTATCGCGCCCCGAACGAGAAAATTCTCGACGGGTGGAGCAGAGCCACCCCGGAGCGGTTCAAGCTGACGCTGAAGGCGCCCAAGCGAATCACGCACGACCGCCGGCTGCGCGATTGCGGCGATCTGGTGCGTCAGTTCCTCGAGACCGCGGCGACCCTGGGACCGAAGCTGGGCGCCCTCTTGTTTCAACTGCCGCCCAACCTCAAAAAGGACATGGCGCTGCTGGACGCGTTTCTCGAAACGTTCCCGCCGCGCGTCTGTGCCGCCTTCGAATTCCGCCATGAGACATGGCTGGACGAGGAGACCTACGAGCGTCTGCGCGCGCGCAATCTGGCCTTGTGTCTTGCGGACAGCGAACGTCTGTCCACACCGATCGTCGCCACCGCCGACTACGGGTACTTCCGCTTGCGAGACGAGGGCTACACGCCGGACGACATCGCACGCTGGGGCGACGTCATGCGCGAACGAGCATCAGCGTGGCGAGAGGTCTTCGTCTATTTCAAGCACGAAGAGGAAGGGAAGGGGCCGGAGTTCGCGCGGCTGCTGATGCAGCATCTCGGGCTCGCATGAACTGATAGTCGATAAACCGCACGATCTCCCGCTCGGCCCAGTACCCGTCGTACTCCTCGTCGGCGCGCTCGACGTAGGCGCAGTGCCCGCCGTGCGGCGTGATCACCACCGTGATATGGCCATTCGAGGTGACGGCCGGATCGCGGAACGTCGATGTGGGGACGAACGGATCGTCCTCCGCCGTGATGATCAACGCGGGCACGCGGATGCGATCCGCGACCCGCAGCGCGCTCGCTCGGTCGTAGTAGTCGGCGGCATCGCGAAAGCCGTGATGCGGTGCCGTATACGCGTCGTCGAACTGACGGACCGTCCAGATGCGCCGGAGCGGCTCGAGCGAGAACTCTCCGGGAAACGCAGCGGCTTTGCGGCGCATCCGCGCCTTGAGGTTGCGGACGAAGTTCCACTCGTAGGGATAGTTCGATCGCCGCTCGAGGGCCTGCACGCAGGTCGCCAGGTCCATGGCGGGCGATACGGCGCAGACAGCCACCAGGCCCGCAGGCGCGGCATCGGAGAGCTCGCCCGCGAGCTTCAGCGCCAGGTTGCCGCCGAGCGAGTAGCCGGCGACAGCGACGGCCGGAGTCCCGTCGCCTTCGAGCAACTCGCGCACGACATGCCGGACGTCGTGCGTCAGCCCGGAGTGATACAGGCCGCGCGAGAGCCGTTCGGTTCCGCCGCAGTTCCGTTGATTCAGGCGCACGACGTTCCAGCCGGCGGCCCACGCTTTGTCCGCGATGCCGCGCATGTAGTGCGCCATGCTGGAGCCTTCGAGACCGTGCAGCAGGATCAGCGTGGGTGCCGTATTCGCGTTGCCGGCCAGCCTCCTCCCGCCCCTCTCGGTCCAGAAGTGGCAGTGCGCGAGCACGCGCGCATCGGCCGCGACGTCGAAATAGCGCTCAACGGGAGCGGGAAGCCTCGGAAAACGACGCGGGCGAGCCCACGCGTACAAGGTTTGCTTGTGGCCGCCGACGAACCGTGGCCGGTACGAAGAGGGTTTGAACATCCCGAGTTTTTTCCAGCTTATCATCCGCTCATGGAACGGACGCTCGAGTCGACGCTGCTGCACCTGGTTCGCTCGCGAATGGTCGAGGATTACCCGGCCCAGATCGGGCAGTGTCTGGCGGTGATCACCGAAGACGATGTCTGGTGGCGGCCGGACGAGAGCAGCAATGCGCTCGGCAACATCATGCTGCACCTGATCGGCTCGAACCGCTTGTATATCGGCTATGGCATCGGGGGCCGTTCCGTCGAACGCGACCGTGCCGCCGAGTTCACGGCGCGTGGCAACCGGGATCGCGCAGCCATACTTCGGGAATGGGAGAACACCGTGGCCATGATGCGCGATGTGTTCGACGGCCTCGACGCGACGCGGATGATGGAGCGCACCGACCGGACGGGCAAGTCGACAACCATGGCCTCGATCCTGCTGCACGCGAGCCACCACACGGCCGCGCATATGGGGCAGGTCGTCTGGATTACGAAGATGCGCCATCCGGGCGCGCTCGAGGAACTGTGGATCAGGACGCGGGACCAGCTGGCTTCAGCGCGTAAATCCTGAACTGGCTGTTGCGATAGACCTCGCGCAGCGGCAGCACGGCCTCCGTAACGAGATAGTCCACGTCGAACCGCGCCGCGAGCGACTGAGCGGCCGCAGCCGTCATATTGCCGAAATCAGCAAGCGCGTTCCGCCGTTCGATCGTACGTTCCGCGATGTCGCGGGAATACATCGCGTCCGCCGAGTCCTTGAAGTCTTCGAGCAGTACGTCGTGGCGCGCCGCGACGCGCACGCTGACGCCATATCTGAATGCGTGATCGGGCGCTGCCACGACCTGGACGTTCAGCGGTTGATCGGCCACCCAATGCATGGCATCCATCCATGGCGACGAGGGCAGCGACACCTGAAAGAGCGATCGTTCGGGGTGTTCGCTCCACATGATGTACGTTGACCGCGCGACGGAGGCGGTCAAGAGCACGAGGGCAACGATGGCGGCGTGCCTGCTCCGCATCGACTCGCCGAGCGCGGCGATCACGTAGAGCGCCACAAGGAAGTCGACCACCCAGAACACGCGCGAGAACTGGAACTGGACTGCCAGCGCGACGTGTGCCGCGACGAGCGGCAGCGTTACCAGGAAGA
>Ga0310810_10004766_pt1 | contig 15061 bp, 11 predicted proteins | sample NCmetagenome_FD_207641 | JGI IMG/M metagenome (GOLD analysis project Ga0310810, IMG submission 207641) | Soil microbial communities from experimental microcosm in Duke University, North Carolina, United States - NC | ecosystem: Engineered > Artificial ecosystem > Soil microcosm > Unclassified ...
ACACCGAGGCGAAGCTCACGCGCTACGCGGAGGTCCTGCTGAGCGAGTTGTCCGATGGCACCGTCGAGTGGGTTCCCAACTACGACGGCTCACGCGAGGAGCCCGCGATCCTGCCGGCGCGGCTGCCGAACCTGCTGCTGAACGGCACCACCGGCATCGCAGTCGGTATGGCGACCGATATTCCGCCGCACAACCTGCGCGAGGTGGCAGCCGCCGCCATCCACCTGCTCGAGGAGCCGGAGGCAACCACGGCCGCGCTCCTGAAGCACGTCAAGGGCCCGGACCTGCCGACGGGAGCCGAGATCGTCTCGCCGCGCGCCGACCTCAAGGAGTTCTACGACAAGGGTATCGGCGCCTTCAAGGCGCGCGCCACCTGGGAGATCGAGGACGGCAACGCCGTCATCACTGCATTTCCCCATCAGGTCTCGCCGACGCGCGTGCAGGAGCAGATCGCCGAGCAGATGCGCGCCAAGAAGCTGCCGATGGTGGACGACCTGCGCGACGAGTCCGACCACGAGAACCCGACGCGCCTCGTGATCGTGCCGCGCTCCAACCGTGTCGACCTCGCCGAGGTCATGAACCACCTGTTCGCGACCACCGACCTCGAGCGCAACTACCGCGTCAATCTCAACATCATCGCCCTCGACGGCCGGCCGCGCGTCATGAGCCTCAGGGAAATCCTCGGCGAGTGGCTCGAGTTCCGCACGACGACCGTGACGCGCCGTCTGCAACACCGTCTCGAGAAGGTGACGAGGCGGCTGCACATCCTCGACGGCCTGATGGTCGTCTATCTCAACCTCGATGAGGTGATTCGCATCATCCGCCGCGAGGATGAGCCGAAGCCGGTGCTCATGAAGCGCTTCAAGCTCTCGGACGAGCAGGCCGAGGAGATCCTCAACACGCGGCTGCGCCACCTGGCGAAGCTCGAGGAGATGAAGATCCGCGAGGAGCAGAAGAGCCTCGCCGCCGAGCGCGAGGAGCTCGAGGCGCTCCTGAAGAGCAAGGCAAAGCTGAAGAAGCTCATCGCCAGCGAAATCCGCGCCGATGCCGAGAAGTACGGCGATGAGCGCCGCACGAAGATCATCGAGCGCGAGGCGGCGCAGGCGATCGATGAGACGAGTCTCATTCCCAACGAGCCGGTGACGGTAGTGCTCTCTACCGGCGGCTGGGTGCGCTCGGCCAAGGGCCATGACATCGAGCCGGGTGCGCTGTCCTACAAGACCGGCGATGCGTTCCAGGCGCTCGCCCGCGGCCGCAGCCTGCAGCCGGCAGTGTTCATCGACAGCACCGGCCGCACCTATACGCTGCCTGCGCACTCGCTGCCTTCCGCGCGCGGCTATGGCGAGCCCCTTTCCGGCCGCCTCGATCCGCCCGATGGCGCCAAGTTCGCCGGTGTGATGATCGGTGAGCCCGAGGATCTATGGCTGCTCGCGAGCGATGCGGGGTATGGGTTTACCGCGCGACTGAGGGATCTCATCACCGACCGTCGCGCCGGCAAGGTGGTGCTCAACGTGCCGGAAAATGCGCAGGTGCTGGCACCGGCGCCGGTTCTCTCCGCGGACTCGCTCGTGGCGGCGGTCTCGAGCGAGGGCAAGCTTCTCGCCTTCCCGGTCGGAGCCGTGCCGGAGATGCCGCGCGGCAAGGGCAACAAGCTCTATGACATCCCGGGCAAGAAGGCGGCTGCACGACAGGAGCTCATGACCGCGTTGGCCGTCGTTCCGCCGAACGCAAGCCTGGTCCTTTGGGCCGGCGAGCAGCAGAAGCAGATCGACTGGCGCGACCTTCAGGCGTACGTCGGCCAGCGTGCCCAGCGCGGTACAGTCCTCAAGCGCGGCTGGCCCCGCAAGATCAGCCGCATGGAAGCGCGTTTGCCATCCGCACCCGCCGGCTAGCTCAAGCCCTCCCATAAGCTACCCTATCTATTTGCTGATGAGAATGCTTCTCATTAGTATTCTCTTTACAATCTAGGCCGTCCGAGGGCGAGTCATGTTGGGGGAGGTGCGCCTCACGGCCACGGGATTGGTGCTGAGTGTGGCGCTGGGCAGGCTGTGGTGGGAGCTCCGACGACAGCGCCGGAGGAGCGGCACCGCCTGCGCTGTCCGCCAAGGCGCTCGCCGGTCAGGCGCTGTTTTTCGACACGAGCCTCTCGGACTTCGATCCAAAACCCCACGGCCTACAACGTACCGGCGCAATGCGCGCCGGGTGGCCGAGTAATTCCCCGACCCCAAGGAAGAACCTCCTATGAACGGCTCATCCTTCCTTCGTGCGCCGCGCCCACTAACCCGTCTCACCGCCATGCTCGCTGCCGCAGCGCTGGGGGGGATGAGCGCTGCGGGCGCGGCCGAGACGACCCTCGCGGACCTGCAGCACCAGCTCGCGCAGATGCAGGGAGCGCTGCAGCAGCTTGCCGAGGAGAACCGCGCGCTGCGCGAGCACCAGGCGGAGGTGGACCGCAAGCTCGCCGAGCTCGGTGGCGGCACGGCTGCAGCGGTGGCCCAGGCGGCGCCAGGGGGCGCCGCGGGCCAGCCGAATGCCCCGGCGTTGCCACCGGCGAGTGCGCCGCCGAATGCCAGCGCGCCGCCCAATGCTTCCGTGCTGCCCAATGCTTCGGCGCTGCCAAGCACTGCGGCGCTGTCGCCGACGGCAACCGCGGCGTCCGGTACCACGGGGCCGGGCCTGTTCGGCACGGGCTTGAGACTGTGGGGCTACGGGGAGGTGTACTACACGCACCCGATCGATGAGCCGGCGCAAACCAGGATGGACCTGGCCCGGGCTGTCTTCGGCGTCGGTTACAGATTCACTGATCGCACCGAATTCAACTCCGAGTACGAGGTCGAGCATGCCGTCTCCTCGGCCGATGATGTCGGAGAGTTCGAGGTCGAGCAGTTCTACCTGGATCACCGCGTGAGCGATGCGGTGACGGTGCGCGCCGGGCTATTCCTCATGCCGTTCGGTTTCCTGAACGAGCACCATGAGCCGACCAACTTCTACGGCGTGCAGCGGAACTTCGTCGAGACGCTGATCATCCCGAGCACCTGGCGCGAAGGAGGCTTCAACCTGCACGGCGATACCGCGGCAGGCTTCTCCTGGAACGTGGGAGTGACCACCGGCTTCGACCTCTCGAAGTGGGACTTCCAGCCGGAGTTCCCGCCGTACCGCACGGCGCTCGAGCTCGAGGACAGCGACATCGCTCCGCTGCAGGCCTCACACCAGGAGCTCGCGCTTGCCAACGCGCGCAACCTCTCTCAGTACGTGGCGCTCAATTACTACGGTATAGCGGGCTTCAGCATCGGCGGCGCGATCAGCAGCGGCAAGGCGGTCTCCGCCGGCCCCGGGGATCCGCGCGTGACGCTGTGGGAGGCACATGCCCGCTGGACGCCGGGACCGCTCGAGTTCTCGACGGTCTATGCGCGCGGCACGATCAGCGACCTCGCCTCGACCAACGAGCTTTTCCCGGGCTCGCCGAACCCGATTCCGTCATCGTTCTACGGCTACTACCTGCAGGCGGCCTGGCGGGCATGGGAGCACGGCGACTACCGGCTCGCCCCCTTTGCGCGCTTTGAGCGTTACGACCTCGGCGCCAGCTGGGCAGGAACGAGCGGACCTGACATCCCCTCGGGCCTCGTGCCGATGTCGCCCGCGCCGGGAGATTTCGGCTACTGGCCGAAGGATGAGGACCGCGTGTGGACCGTCGGGGCGAACTTCTACATCACCCCGCACGTGGTGCTGAAGGCGGACTACCAGTGGTTCGAGGAGAACAGCAACTTCAAGCGCTACGACCTGGGACTGGGGCTGTCGTTCTGAGGCGTGCGCCTAGCGCTCCGTGCGCAGCACCACTTCTTCGGGCTCGTTGACGAAGTAGCCCTGGATGTACTGCACGCCGAGCTGCCACAGCACGGCCATGGTGTTGGCATCCTCGACGCGCTCGCCGATCGTCTGGACGTTGCGGTGGCGCGCGGCTTCGACCAATGCACGTACCTGCATCTGCAGCTGCGGATCGGCTGCGAGTCCCTGGATGATGGTGCCGTCGATCTTGATGAAGTCGAGCGGCACCGACTCGAGCAGTCCCATGCTGTCGCGGCCGGAGCCGAACCCCTCGACGGCGAAGCGGAAGCCGCGCTCGCGCAAGGCCTTGGCGAGCGCCGCGACCTGCGGCAGGTAGCTGGCGGCACTTTCCTCGGTGGACTGGAAGCACAGCCGCTGCGGCTGCGCGCGGCTCGAGCGCAGATGATTGTCGAGCCACTCCGCGAAACTGCTGTCGCGCACGGTTTCCTTGGAGAGCCGCACGAACAGGCACTCGGGTTTTTTCTGCGCCGCGAACGACAGTGAGGCGCCCACCACCCAGCGATCGATGTTCTTCAGCAGGTCGTTGCGACCGGCCGCCGCCATGAATTCCGAAGGCAGCACCTCGCGGCCCTGACTGTCGATCATGCGTACCAGCACGTCGAACATGCCGGGGTCCTCGCCCTGCAGGCTCGCAATCGGCTGTTGCACCAGGCGGAAGCGATTCTCCATCAGCGCCGCCTTGATGTGCTTCACCCAAATCTTGTCGTAGGACATCACTCGGCTGTCGGTGTCGGCGCGGTCGGAAGATATCGCCTGGTTACCGCCGCGCGCAGCCCCCTTGCGCGTGCACTCGAGCGCATCCGCGATCACCGCATCGAGATTCACTTCTCCGGGCGACACCACCGAGAGACCGATGGTGCAGGTCACCGATATGGATTTGTCGCGCACGCGCACGAGGTGCTTGTGCACCCGCGCCAGGAAACGCTCGCTCCAGGCGTTGATGTCGTTCTCGTTACCGCGCTCGAGCAGGACGAGAAAACGCACGCCGCCGAAGCGGCCGGCGAGCTCCTTCGGATGCAACGTACCCTTGAGCAGCCGCCCCACCTCGAGGAGGATCTCTTCGCTCGCGGTGGCGCCGATCACGCGCTCGAGCGCGGCGAACTTGTCGATCTTGATGAGTGCCAGGCAGCGCATGCCGCCGGGGGAGGGGATGGCGAGCCGCTCAGCCAGTGCTTCGAGCAGCTCCGCGCGGCGCAGCAATCCGGCTGCGGGCTCGGGGCGCGGCTCGGCGGCGATCGCTCTCTCGATGATGCGCGTCTCCTCACGGGGCCTCGAGGGCACGACGAGCCGCACGCACGCCTCACCATCGTTGTCGCCGAGCGCGAGCGTCATCTCGATCGGCAGGACCGTGCCATCCGCGAGCAGCGCATTGCCCCGCAGCGGGTGATCGCTCCAGCGGCTCTGCAGGCACGCGGCGAGTGCGCCGCGCAGCGCCGCGTGCGTGGATTCCTCGAACAGGTCCATGACCGGCTGCCCCGTGATTCCCTCCTCCACGCCGAACAGCTCGAGCCAGGCCGGATTGGCCTCGATGACGATGCCCTCCTGCACCTGAATGATGGCGTCGTTCGAGCGCTGCAGCACGGTGTCGAGTTGACTGCGCGCATCCTGGGCGGACTTCACGCTGGCATCGAGGGTGCGCTCGATGCGAAACGCACGCAGCTCGCGCATCACCACGGCCTGCAGCCGGGCGGGGCTCTCGAGCGTCACGACATCGCGCGCGCCGAGCGCGAGACCCGCGGCAATACGCTCCTCATCGATCTTCTTGACGAGCTCGAGCACCGGCACGCTCGGGGCCAGCTGATTGCACACGCCTATCACCGCTTCGAGCTCGCCGGCATCCGTGCCGATGTGCACCAGCAGCTCCGGGTTGATCTGGGTGAGCGCATCGCCGAGATCGCGCAACGAAGGGATCCAGGTGCAGTGCGCCGGCTGGCCGGCACGGCGCAGCAGGCGGTTGATGGCCTCGACCGGATCGCGCGCAGGGCTGAGCACGATGAGCGGAACGGCGTTCGGCTCGTTCAAGTAAGCCTCCCTGGTGCGCTCGCGAGAGCGGCGGATTCTAGCACCGCGTTAGGTGCGATCCGCGTGAGCCGCGGCACACAGCCGCGCGTTGACCTGGCCGCGGGGCCCGGTGGCTCGGCTGGCAGGGGCTGGGGGATGCCGTTATCATACGCGGCCCTTTTTGGGCGGGCCGCGCAGTCGGCCGCTCCCGGCGTGAGAAGCAGCCATGGCCAGTTACACCACCAGTGAGATCCGCGGGGGTCTCAAAGTCCTGCTCGACGGTGACCCCTACACCGTCATCGAGAACGAGTTCGTCAAGCCCGGCAAGGGGCAGGCGTTCAACCGTATCAGGGTGCGCAACCTGAAGACCGGGCGGACGATCGAGCGCACCTTCAAATCGGGTGAATCGCTCGAGGCCGCCGATGTCGTCGACACCGAGATGCAGTACCTCTATCAGGACGGGGACTTCTGGCATTTCATGGTGCCCGACAACTTCGAGCAGTACACCGCCGGCAAGTCCGCCGTGGGCGAGAGCGCCCAGTGGCTCAAGGATGGTGTGGTGTGCATCGTCACCCTGTGGAACAACGTTCCGCTGGTGGTCACGCCACCTCCGCACATCGAGCTGAAGGTGACCGAGACCGATCCGGGCGTGCGCGGCGATACGGCCACCGGCGGCCAGAAGCCGGCGAAGCTCGAGACCGGCGCGGTGGTGCGGGTGCCGCTGTTCATCAACGAAGGCGAAGTGATCCGCATCGACACGCGCACGGGCGAGTACATCTCGCGCGCCAAGCAATAATCCTAGCCAGGCGGTCCTGGCGGCCGCGGCCGCGGCGAGCATCAGGGATGCTTGATGGGTCTCTGCAGCGATAGTTAACCAAATGGTGCAATGTTGGTGAGGCGTTGGCTTCTCAGGCGGGCGCGCTCGTTGCCGCCGCGCGCGCCGCACTGCGTGCGCGCCATAGCCCGTCGGCGGCATAGATGAGCAGGGCGATCCAGATCAACGCGAAACCGGCCGCCAGCGCTGGACCGAAGCTTTCGTGGAACAACACGACCCCGCACATCAGCTGCAGGGTCGGTGCGATGTACTGCAGTACGCCGACGGTCGAATACGGCAGCGCACGGGCGCCGTAGGCAAACAGGAACAGCGGAATCGCGGTAACGAGACCGCTGCCGATGAGCAGCGCCGCGACCGCTGGACCCTCGGTGGTGAGGGCGCCCGTACCCGCCCACTGACACCAGCTCAGATATACGACCGAAAGCGGCATGAGCAGCAGCGTCTCGGTCGCCAGGCCCGGAAGCGCATCGATGCTGATCACTTTGCGCACCAGCCCATAGAGTGAAAAGCTCAGCGCGAGCGTGCACGCGATCCACGGAGGCCGGCCGGCGAGCAGTGCCAGATACAGCACGGCGGCAGCGGCGAGGCTCACTGCGATCCACTGTGCCCGATTGAGCCGCTCGCGCAGCACGATCACCCCGAGCAGCACGTTGACCAGAGGGTTGATGTAGTAGCCGAGGCTGGTATCGACGATGTGCTCATGGGTCACACTCCACACGTACACCAGCCAGTTGCCGCTGATCAGCAGCGCGGTGAACGCCAGGCGCGCGAGCAGTGCCGGGCGGCCGAAGGCTACCGAGAGCCGACCGAGCTGCCCCCGCAACAGCAGCCACGAGAGCAGAAACACGCACGACCAGACGACGCGGTGGGCGATCACCTGCGTCGGCGGTACGCCGCTCAAGGGGTGCAGATAGACCGGGAACAGGCCCCAGATGGTGAAGGCTACTGCAGCGGCCACGAGACCCCGGGGGGACAGTCGCGCCGCGGTCATCCTTCAGCGGGCGGGGCGTGCAGCGCTGGCGCTCACCAGCATCGAGGCGAGCGTCTCCAGCCCGCGCGCATCCGCTTCATCGAAGCGACCCGCGACGGGACTATCGATATCCAGCACCCCGATGAGTGTTCCCGCTTCGAGGAGCGGCACTACGATCTCGGCACGCGAGGCGGTATCGCAGGTGATGTGTCCGGGAAATTTCTGCACGTTCGGCACGACGAGCGTACGCCGTTGCGCCGCGGCGGCGCCGCACACGCCTTGCCCGAGTCCGATGCGCACGCATGCCGGCTTCCCCTGAAAGGGGCCGAGCACCAGCTCGGTGCCGCGCAGGAAATAGAAACCGGCCCAGTTGATGTCCGGCAGCGCAACGAAGATGAGTGCCGCGGTGTTGGCGGCGTTGGCGATACGGTCGCTCTCGCCGGCAAGCAGGCCGCTCAGATCCTGCGCGAGGCGCGCGTAATCGGCGGGCTTGTCGTGAAAGTCGTAGCGTTGGGCGGTGTAGCTCATGTAACGGTCCGCGTAGGTAGCACCATTCTCTCTCAGGCGCGCCCGGTCGGAAACGGCAGCACCTCCTCGATGTGCGTCGCCCCGACCGCCAGCATGAGCGTGCGGTCGAACCCGAGTGCGACTCCCACACAGTCGGGCAATTCGTGCAGCGCCGCCAGCAGCCGCTCATCGACTGGATGCACCGGAAGTCTCAGCGCGCGCCGACGCATGTTGTCCGCCTCGAAGCGCGCACGCTGCTCGGCGGCGCAGGCGAGCTCATGGAAACCGTTGGCCAGCTCGATGCCGCAACAGTACAGCTCGAAGCGCTGCGCCACGCGCGGCTCCGCAGGGTCGAGCCGTGCGAGCGCCGCCTGACTTGCCGGATAGCCGTGGACGAAACTCAGCACGCCGCGGCCGAGGCGCGGCCCGACGACTGCGCCCATCAGAAGCTCCAGCCACTCATCGCGGCTCACCGCGCCGGCCGCGCCGCCGTGCTGGAAGCCGCTGAGCGCGAGCGATTGTGCGGCCTGCGCGAGCGCACCATCCGAGGCACTCAGGGGGTCCAGACCGAGCTCGCGCAGGAACGCATCCCGGTAGCTGATGCGCTCGCTCGCGGGCGGTGCTGCGGCACCGAGCAGCGCCCGCACCAGGGCTTCCACCTCCTCCATGAGCTTGCCGAGGGAGAAGCCGACGCGGTACCACTCGATCAAGGTAAATTCAGGGTTGTGCAGCCGTCCGCGCTCATCCCCGCGCACCACGTGACACATCTGATAGATGTCCCCGCTGCCGGCAGCGAGGAGGCGCTTCATCGCGTACTCGGGTGAGGTGTGCAGAAAGAGCGGTGGCGGCGCAGTGTCGGACGCCGCCGGGTCGAGCCCGAGCCGCACGACCGCGGAATGAATGTGCACGTCGCTGACCGGCGCGTTCACTACGAGGGGGGTATCCACTTCGGTCACCGCGCAGGCCGCAAAAAACTCGCGCACACGTGCGAGCAGGGCCGCGCGCTGGCGTAGGAGCGGTACCGAGGCGCTCGGACGCCAGGGTTCTTCCGCGCTCACGGGAGTCGGGCGATCGACTGCCCTACGCGCACGGTGCTCCCCGCGGCCAAAGCCGCGAGCGCCTTGCCCGCAGGAAACAGCAGGATGACGGTCGAGCCCATATTGAAGCGGGCGACTTCGGCGCCACGAGCGAGGGTGAGGCTCGCACGGCTGGCATCGAGCGGCAGATCGGTCCGGCGCCGCGGGTGGCGCGGGGTCACCTCCCCGTGCCACACGGTCGACATACTGCCTACAAAGAGCGCGCCGACCAGAATCAGCGCGAACATGAGCGAGCCTGCGCCGAATACACACACGAGCCGCTCGTTGCGCGCGAAGAGCCCCGGCACACTCGCGGCCGTGGTGGCATTGACACTGAAGAGCTGTCCGGGCACGTACCAGGCGGCGCGCAACGTGCCATCGAGCGGCATGTGGATGCGGTGATAGTTGAAGGGTGCCAGATACAGCGTTGCGAACCAGCCGCCGCGGAACGCCTCGGCCCAGGACCCCTCGGTAGCCAGCAGCGACTCGAGCGTGTAGGCGTGCCCCTTGGCCTGGACCAGCCACGAGCCATCCAGCTCTCCCAGCTGGCTGACGCTGCCATCGACGGGCGAGAGTATCGCGGCAGGATCGGGGTCCGGCGGGCGCGCATCCGCGCGCAACGCCCGCGTGAAGAAGGCGTTGAAGCTCCCGTAAGCGAAGGGATCGGGCTGCTCGGCATCGCTCATGTCCGGTCGGAACCGACGCACGAAGCTGCCGATCAGCGCGTTCTTCAAAGGGCGCATGGGGCTGCGTGTGATCTCGTGCACCAGCGCCGAGAGCAGGTGATGCGGCAACAGGTACTGCAGCGCGACGAATGCGCGCGCCGTCGCGCTATCGGCGTCCACGGCTCTCATGTCGTCGCGCGTGCGCGCCCGCCGAGCGAGGGCGCCGCACGCGCGAGATCCTCGCTCAAGGCCGCAACGTCGAAGGGGGGGGTGAACACCGCCACGATGTGCGCCGACTCATCGAGCAGGAACACGACCGCGGAATGGTCCATGGTGTAGTCACCGCCCGGAAGCTCCACCCGATTGACGGCCACGCCGAAGTTGGCCGCGAGCCCGGCGATGGTGCGGGGATCCCCCGTCAGTCCCTGGAACTGTGGATCGAAGGCATGCACATAGACCCCGAGTACCGGGGGGGTGTCACGCTGCGGATCGACGCTGATGAACAGCACGCGCAGCCCGGCAACCGCGGCGCGCCGCCGCACCTGCGCGAGCTTCTGCAGGGTCGTCGGGCACACATCCGGACAGTGCGTGAACCCAAAGAACACCAGCGTCGGGGCTCCCGCGAGATCCCGCCGCGTGAAGGGACGGCCGCTGCTATCCGTCAGCTCGAATTCGCTCACCGCCTTCGACTGCGGCAGCCAGGTACCGCTTGCCAGCTGCGGCGCTCCCCTGTCAAGTTCCCGGGCGAGCCAGAAGCCCGCCAGGCCGGCGCAAAGTGCGGCAACGAGCAGCAGCCAGCGGGCACGGAGCGAGATCATCGGCGAATTATTTCATACGCCTTCGCGCGCCGGGCACACTCGGCGCCATAGCGAGCGCCGTGCCGCGCTCACGGTGGGCAGGCTCATCGCGCGCGCCGCGGCGCGCCTCAATCGGGCGCGCGTATTCTTCGGCCACGGCACCGACAATGCGCGCGATGAGGCGGCGGCGCTGGTGCTGCACGCACTCGGGCTGCCGGCCTGCGCAAGTGCCGCGCTCTACCGCCGCCGCGTGGACCGAGCGGGCGAGCGCCGCGTGCAGCAGCTCCTCACCCGGCGCGTGCACGAGCGCATACCGGCAGCGTATCTCACCGGCGTCACCTGGTTCGCCGGGGCGCGCATCGAGGTGGATCCGCGGGTTCTCATTCCGCGCTCCCCGCTCGCCGAGCTGATCGAGCGGCGCTTCGCTCCCTGGATCGCTCCGGCCCGCGTGCGGCGGGTGCTCGATGTCGGCACAGGCTCGGGCTGCATCGCGATTGCCTGCGCACGGCTGCTGCCACGCGCGCGCGTCGATGCCATCGACATCTCGGCGGATGCTCTCGCGGTGGCGCGCAGCAACGTGCGCCGGCATCGATTGGCGCACCGCGTGCGTCTGCTTCGCTCCGATCACTTCAGCGCTCTCGGCAAAGCGAGCTACGATATCATCGTCGCCAATCCGCCCTACGTCGGGGCACGCGAGCTGGCAGGTCTGCCGCCGGAATACCGGCACGAGCCGCGCCTGGCACTCGCGGCCGGCTCGTCCGGACTCGACTCGGTGCGCATCATCCTGGCGCAGGCGGCGCGCTACCTGCGGCCGCGGGGGCTGCTCATCGTCGAGGTGGGCAACACCGAGCGGGCTGTGCGCCGCGCGTGGCGGAAGCTGCCGTTCCTGTGGCTCGAATTCGAGCGCGGCGGCGGCGGGGTCTTCCTGCTCACGCGCGAGCAGCTGCAGGCACATTAACGGCCACACCAGAGCGCCATCCGCACGCACCAGCATGTCCGGCAATACCATCGGCAGACTTTTCAGCGTCACCACTTTCGGCGAGAGCCACGGCCCCGCCATGGGGTGCATCGTGGATGGCTGTCCACCGGGGCTGCCGCTCGGCGAGGCGGACCTGCAGCAGGACGTCGACCGCCGCCGTACCGGTACATCGCATTTCGTCAGCCAGCGCCGCGAGGCCGACCAGGTACGCATCCTGTCGGGGGTTTTCGAAGGCCACACGACCGGCACGCCGATCGGCCTCCTGATCGAGAACACCGACGCGCGCTCGCGCGACTACGAGCGCTTACGCGATCGTTTCCGCCCGGGGCACGCCGACTACACTTATCAGCAGAAGTATGGCGTGCGCGATCACCGTGGCGGTGGGCGCTCCTCGGCCCGCGAGACCGTCATGCGCACCGCCGCCGGTGCCATCGCGCGGCGCTATCTCGCGATACGGCTCGGCGTACGCATCTACGGTTACCTGAGCCAGGTCGGGTCGCTCGTGCTCGAGCCGGTGGACCCGGCCTTTGCCTACCAGAATGCATTCTTCTGTCCCGATCCGCAGCGCATCCAGGAGATCGAGGAGCTGATCTGGAAGGTGCGTGGCGAGGGCGACTCGATCGGTGCGCGAGTGAGTGTGGTCGCAACGGGCGTGCCACCGGGGCTCGGCGAGCCGGTATTCGACCGGCTCGACGCCGACATAGCGCACGCGCTCATGAGCATCAACGCGGTGAAGGCCGTGGAGATCGGCGCCGGAGTGCGCAGTGCCGCGCAGCGCGGCAGCGAGCATCGCGATGAGCTCACGCCGCAGGGTTTTCGCAGCAACCACGCCGGTGGGGTACTCGGCGGCATCTCCTCGGGGCAGGACGTGATCGCGCATCTCACCTTCAAACCAACCTCCAGCATCCAGGTGCCCGGCAGCACCATCGACCTGTCTGGGAACGCGGTTGAGATCGTGACGACGGGTCGGCACGATCCCTGCGTCGGTCTGCGCGCTACGCCGATTGCCGAGGCCATGCTGGCGATCGTGCTCATGGACCATTATTTGCGTCACCGCGCGCAGAACGCGGACGTGAAATCGACGACTCCCGACATCACGGCGCCGCGCAGCTGAGCGAGGCAACATCGGGAATGGAGTACGGCTCTATGGACAGGCAGTTTGCCGTTGCGGTCGTCGGTGCGACCGGGCTCGTCGGCGAGATGATGATCAATGTGCTCGAGGAGCGCGGCTTCCCGGTCGCGCAGCTGTACCCGCTCGCGAGCAACCGCTCTCTCGGCCGCAGCGTCAGCTTCCGCGGCCGCAGTTACCCGGTGTGTGAGCTCGAGGGGTTCGACTTCGCGCAGTGCCAGCTCGCGCTCTTCTCCGCCGGTGCTGCAGTCTCGCGCGAGCATGCGCCGCGCGCCGCGGCCGCGGGCTGTATCGTCATCGACAACACTTCGGCATTCCGCTACGAGGAGTCAGTTCCGCTCGTCGTGCCGGAGGTGAATTCGCAGGCACTCGAGACGGCGGGGCGCAACGCCATCATTGCCAATCCCAACTGCTCGACCATCCAACTCGTCGTGGCGCTCAAGCCGTTGCACGATGAGGCGCATCTCGAGCGCGTCGATGTCGCCACCTATCAGTCGGTCTCAGGTGCGGGCCGCGCCGCGGTCGAGGAGCTGGCACGACAGTCGATTGCGGTGCTGAGCGGCAAAGGACCTGCGGAGCCCGCCGATGGGGCGAAGCCGATCGCTTTCAACTGCGTGCCTCACATCGATGCCTTCCAGGAAAACGGCTACACACGTGAGGAGATGAAGATCGTGTGGGAGACGCGCAAGATCCTGGCTGAGCCGCGTCTGCGTGTGAACGCCACGGCGGTACGTGTGCCGGTCTTCTACGGGCATTCCGAGGCGGTGCACATCGAGACCGAGCGCCCATTATCGGCCGCCCGGGCGCGTGAACTGCTCGACAGTGCGCCCGGCATCACGGTGCTCGATGAGCGTCGGCCGGGGGGGTACCCCACGGCTACTACCGAGGCAGCGAACCGCGACACAGTTTATGTCGGGAGAATCCGTGAAGATCTCGCCCCTGACCGGGGACTTAACTTATGGATTGTCGCCGACAACGTACGCAAAGGTGCCGCCACGAACAGCGTGCAGATCGCGGAGGCTTTGGCCCGACGGGGTATTTAAGTTATATTGCCGCCGGGGTGCCAGGGGGGTCGCAGTGTATGACCCACCTCTTTGTTTTGATTAGATATTCCACCCAATTAATGCCTGCCGGGGTAACCTGATGATCGCCAAACGCTCCAGCCGGGCGCTGGCAATACTGCTGGCCCTGCCGTCCGCCGCGTTTGCCCTGGGTCTTGGGGACATTCGACTGCTGTCGGCGCTGAATGCGCCCCTCGAGGCCGAGATCGACCTGGTCGATGTGACGCCGGAAGAGATGAGTACCGTGCAGGCGCAACTTGCCTCGCGGGATACCTTTACCCGCTATGGCCTCGATTGGCCGTCGTATCTCGCGGGCGTTCAGGTGAAGACCATGCGCATGTCCGATGGGCGCGAGGTCATCAAGCTGAAGTCCAACGACGCGATCTCCGATCCGTTTGTGACGCTGCTCGTCGAAGTGAACTGGGCGCGCGGCAAGCTGGTGCGGGAATACACCATGCTGCTCGACCCGCCGGTGTTCACCCCGGGCCAGCCGCAGCTCGCGAGCGCTGCGGTCGCCGCTCCCGCGGCGGGCGCGGGCCCACGCGAAGGTTCCATCGCGCGCGCGGCGGAGACACCACCGCCGGCACCGGCGGCCGCCACCCAGGCGACCCCGCCACCGGTGCTCGCGACGCCTGTTGCGGCGCCTGCACCGTCGGCCGATGCGGCGCCCGCTGCGGCGCCCAGTGCGGCGGAGCCAGCCACAGCGGCTGCCGCCCAGACCGTGGCATCACGCTCCGACACGGGTTCGGCGCGAGCTGAGCCGGCGGGACCCACAGCCGAGGCCACCCCGTCAGCCGTCGACTCGAGCGCTTCTTCAGCCGCAGCGCAACCGGCAGAGCCTGCCGCAGCCCCTGCGGAACCTGTCAGCGCGGCAGCCTCGCCGGCGCGGGGCGCGAGCCCTGCGGACAACGACGGAACGCATACCGTGCGCCACGGCGAGACGCTTTCGCAGATCGCCGCGGGCGTCGCCGGCGAGAAAGTCACCGCCACGCACACGCGCAGCTGGATGCTCGCCATCTATCAAGCGAACCCGCGCGCCTTTCAGGGCAACATGAATGTGATGCATTCGGGCGCGGTGCTTCGCATCCCGGATGCTGAGACCGCCGCCGCGGTGTCACCGTCGGAGGCCACGAGCGAGATACGCCGTCAGTACGCAGCCTGGCGCGGCAGCCCGGCGGAATCGTCGGAACCCGCC
>Ga0310810_10004767_pt1 | contig 15061 bp, 12 predicted proteins | sample NCmetagenome_FD_207641 | JGI IMG/M metagenome (GOLD analysis project Ga0310810, IMG submission 207641) | Soil microbial communities from experimental microcosm in Duke University, North Carolina, United States - NC | ecosystem: Engineered > Artificial ecosystem > Soil microcosm > Unclassified ...
CCGTCACATGCGCCCGATGCGCCGAGCCGGTGTGCGCCGAAAGGCCGCCGATGTTGACGACCGCGCCTGCGTCGCTTTGCTTCAGATACGGCAGGCAGGCCTTCGTGCAATGGAACGCGCCATCGAGAATGACGCCGAGCACGTCGCGCCATTCCTGGAACGACATCTCCTCAAAGCTGCGTTCCTTTCGCAGCGCCGCATTGTTGATCAGATAATCGATGCGGCCGAAATGCTTCGCGGCCGCCGCAATGCTCGCCATGACGGCCTTCTCGTCCGCCACGTCGAACACAGCCGCGATCGCCTTGCCGCCGTCGCGCTCGATCTCGCGCACGACTTGCTCGGCCTCAGCCTTGTTGGAGCGGACATTCACAATGACCGCCGCGCCGCCGGCCGCGAGCGCCGTGGCGATGGCGCGGCCGATGTTGCGCCCTGCCCCCGTCACCAGCGCCACGCGCCCGGAGAGTTCTTTGTCGCTCACCGCAACCCCCTCAAATCGATTCGCCCGTCATATAGCGATTTGGCAATCCGCAGCGCCGCGCTCGTCTTCGCCTCGTCCCATCCGCCATGTCGGCAGCAGAGCGCGAACTTGTCCTCGATATCTTGTCGCGTCAGCGGCTCCTTGGCGCCGCCGCGGAAATGCGGCTGGCGCTCCTCGACCCCACTGCCGTCCGCAAGCGTCGCACGGATATGTCCAGTGAATTCGTTCGGATAGGGATTCTGCGGATCGACGCGGTAGCGCACCTTGCCGGCCACCGCGAGCACGCGCGGGTCCTTCACCGCCTCATTCGTGAAATCGGCCAGGCCCACATTGCCGCGCACCAAGCCGGCCGCGATGCAGTAAGGCTGCGAGAATTTCCCCGCATAGCCATTCGCAGGCTTCTGCTTGGCGGCGAGCGGCTCCCAGAGGCGATGCACCGTCCCCTCGCCCACGTCGCAGACGATGTCCGCGATCTGTTCGCCCGTGATGCCCCGCGCGAACAGCTTTCGCGCACAATCGATGTAGGGATGGGTCATCGTGCCGCACGGGTACGGCTTGAAGGCGAGCGTCTCGGTGACCCAGCGCTGTCCGAAGTTGCCCAGCAGCGCGTCGTAATCGCCATCGGTCTCGTGCGCGAAGCCGTGGAACAGCCCGTGCGTGCCTTCGAACACTGTCCGCGGCCCGGCGAAGCCCGCACGCGCCATCAACGCGGCGCGCAGCCCGGACTGCGCGGCCCAGCCGGCATGCATGCGCTTGGTCCAGGCGCCTTCGGCGAGATATTCGATGATACCGCTCGCCATGCTGCCGGCGATGCCGAGCGCGTCCACGGTCTGCTTCTGGTCGAGCCGCAGCGCCGCCGCGACGCCGGCCGCCGCCCCCATCGCGCCGAACACCGCGGTGGGGTGAAAACCCGCCTTGTGCACGGCCTTTGGCACCACGAGGCTCAGCCGGCACAGCACTTCCACGCCGATGGCCATCCCGCGCAGCGCCGCCGCGCCATCCGGATTGTGCCGCTCGCAGGCGGCGAGCACCGCGGGCACGACCACCGCGCCGGCATGCACCGGGCCACCCTCGAAGGTATCGTCGAAATCCTCGCCGTGCGCGGCCGTGCCGTTGACCAGCGCCGCGCCGGCCGCGCTCAAGGTTCGCGCATGGCCGATCGCGGTGCAGGGGCCGTCATCGTCGCAGGCAGCAAGCGTCGCCTGCACATAATCCTCGTTGCGCGCCGTGACGATGAGGCCGATCACATCCACCGCAAGATCGATGCATTTCTCGCGCACCGGAGCCCGCACATCGAGCGTCGCGATGCGCTCGGCCAGCCGCTCCGCGACCGCGGCCTTGGGAAGCTCGCTCACGTTGCGCGGAACCGAACTGCGCCGAAGCCCGGCAAGCGATTGATCGCGATCACCACCGCGAAGGTGATGATCAGCATGATGATGCCGAGCACCGCGATGGCGCCGAGATCGCCGGATTCATTGAGATCGAAGATCAGCACCGAGATGACTTTCGTTTCCGAGGTGAACAGGATGATGGCGGCGGACAATTCGCGGATCACGCCGACGAAGATGAAGCACCAGGTGGCGATCACGCTGGTGCGCAGCAGCGGCGCCGTGATGTGGCCGAGCGCCTGCAGGCGCGTCGCGCCGAGAATGCGGCCAGCCTCCTCGAGATCGACGTTCACGGTGCGGAACGCGGACTGCAGCTGCTGATAGGCGGCGGGCAGCGCGATGGTGACGAAGGCGACCAGCAGGATCCAGAGCGTGCCGTAGAGCACGAACGGCGGCCGCGTGTAGGAGAGGAACAAGCCGACGCCGAGCACGATCCCGGGCACCGCAACCGGCGCGGTTGCGAGGAACGCGAGCGCACGCCAACCCGCGATCGCCTTGCGCGCGGTGAGATACGAGATCACCACCGCGATGATCGTGCCGATGGTGGCGGAGAGAAACCCGAGAATGAAGGTGTTCTTGAACGCGAGCTTGGTGGCGGAGAGCTCGAAAAACACGAACTCGATGTTGTGCAGCGTGAAGTTCGAGAATGAGACGAACTGCGACGCGGTGCGCGAGAACGCCGCATTGAGCAGCGCGCCATAGGGCAGAAATACCGGGTTCATCAAAACGAGCAACGCCAGCCCGAGCGCCACCCATTTCCAGCCGCGGAGCCGCACGAGGCGCGGCTCGCCCTGCTTGCCGCCGACCACCGCGTACGAACGGCGGCCCAGGATCATGTGCTCGGCGCGCAATAGCAGCACGGTGAGCACCAGCAGCGGAATCGAAGCGGCGGCGGCGAGCTCGGGCTTGGGCGGATACTGAAAAAGGCTCCAGATCTTCGTGGTCATGGTGTGGAAACCGGCCGGCAGCGCCAGGATCGCGGGCGAGCCGAACAGCGTCATCGCCTGCAAGAAGGCGACCAGCGCGCCGGCGAGCACGGCCGGCAGCGCCAGCGGAATGGTGACGCGGCGCGCCGTCACCCACATCCGTCCGCCGAGAATAGAGGATGCGTCCTCGAGGTCGCCGGGAATCCGGTCGAGGGCGTTCGCGACTAGCACAAACACATAGGGGAACGTGTAGCAGGAGATCACGAAGATCAGTCCGGGCAGCGTGTAGATGTTGAACAGCGGGTCGGCGGCGGGGTCCTCGATGATCCCCCGATAGATTTGGTTGAGCAGCCCGGAGTTCGGCGCGGCGAGCAGCTCCCAGGCGATCGCGCCCAGGAATGGCGGCGTCACGAACGACGCGGTCACCAGCGCGCGGATCGTGCGCCGCAGTGGCATGTCGGTGCGCGCCACTAGCCAGCCCATCGGCGCCGCCACCGCGCAGCAGATGATCGCGGACGACGTGGCAAGGATCACCGTGGTGACCAGCGGATCGCGGAAGCTTTGGTCGGTGACGAGGCGCACGAAGTTCGCAAGCGTGAACGTGCCCTTGTCGGTCACGCTGAAGTACGCGAGCCACGACATCGGCAGCACGATCAGCGCCACCAGGATCGCCGCGAATGCGATCAGGATCGGCCATGAAAGGTCGATGCGGGTGCGGCGTTCTTCGGGCGCGGCGACGGCGAGGGTCATTGTGGCCGCCCAGCACCACAAATCGCGAGATCACGCGCGAGCGGTGCCTCTAGCGTTCCCTCCCCCCTTGAGGGGGAGGGACAGGGAGGGGGGTAGCCAAATTCACTTCGTTTATATCCCCCTCCCCAACCCTCCCCCGCAAGGGGGGAGGGGGCCCGCCGAGCCAAGCCGAGCGTTTGCGCGCTACTCATTCCTCACACTCACACCCCGAACAGCTTGGCATAGCGCGTCTTGATCTCCTCGGCCTGCGCTTCGACGCCAACCGCATCGTCCTTCATCAGCTTGATGTCGGAGAGCTTGCGGCTGCCCGGCTTGTCGGTCACCTGATCGTGCACCGAATGCTGGCGCGCGAAATCGACCAGAAGCTGCTGCCCCTCGCGCGAATGCAGATAGCTCTGGAACAGCCGCGCGGCGTTCGGATTCGGCGCCGACTTGAAGATCGCGGTCGGGCCGGCGATGAACGGCGTGCCTTCGGCCGGATACACCACCTCAACCGGCTGGCCGCGTTCTTTGAGCTGGATCAGATTGTAGTCGTTGCCGTCGGCCATCACGGCGCGCTCGCCGAGCGCGAGCTTCTTTGGCGGGTCGGTCGAGGACTGCACCTGCATGACCTTCTGCTTCGCGAGCTTCTCGAAATAACCCCAGCCGAGATCGCGCGCGATCTGGAACGTCGCCGTCATGATGGTGCCCGAATAGGCCGGATGCGCCTTCACCATCTTGGCCGTCCATTTCGGAGCGAGCAGGTCGGCAAAGGTCGTCGGCGCATCCTCGGGCTTTACCAGATTGGTGTTGTAGCCGAGCGAGGAGAGCCACACGCGCGTGTGCGCGCTCATGCCGTCCGGATCATGGTATTGCGCCGGAAAGTGCTGGGCCACCTCCTCCGGGACATAGGGCGCGAGCCAGCCGTTGCGCTTCCATACGATGATGTGTGCGCCATCTGCCGTGTTCACCACATCGACCGCATGGATGTTGCTTCCCATCTCCTGACCGATGCGCTGGAACACGCGCTCGGCGCCAGAACGCTCCACACGCACCGCGATGCCCGGATACTTCGCCTCGAAGGCTTTCGCAAAAGCCTCTCCGACCGGCAGGTCCATCGCGGTGTAGAAGGCGAGCTTGCCCTCATTCTTCGCCGCGTCGATCAGCGCCGGCGTGACCGGCTCAGCCGGCGGCGCTGCGGCGGCCCGGGTTGCGAACGCGGCGGTGGCGGCGGTCGCCGTAGAAGAGCGCAAGAAGCTGCGGCGGGTGATTGTCGTCATGCTCAAATCTCACCACCTGTCCCCTCTCCCGCTTGCGGGAGAGGGGCAGCGAGGGGCACATCACACCCTGAAGATCTTCGTGTAGTGCGTCTTGATGTCGTCGCTGTTCTTTTCGACCGCGGCGGCGTCTTCCTTCATCAGCTTGATGTCCTTGAGCGGTTTGCGGCCGGGCTTGTCCTTCATTTGGGCATGGACCGAGCGCATCCCCGCGACGTCGATGATCAGTTGCTGTCCTTCAGGCGAGAAGCAGAAGCTCTGGAACAGCCGTGCGGCATTCGGGTTCGGCGCATTCTTGAAGATCGCGTTGGGACCGACCACGACCGGCGATCCTTCGCTGGCGTAGATCGGCGCGACCGGCTTTCCGGACTCGTGGAGCTGCAACACCACGTATTCGGCGCCGTCGGCCATAATGGCGCGTTCGCCGAGCGCCAGCTTCTTGGGCGGATCCGCCGCGGACTGCACCTGCATGATCTTCTGTTTCGCGAGCTTCTCGAAATAATCCCAACCGAGGTCGCGGGACATCTGGTAGGTCGCGGTCAGGATCGTGCCGCTGTAGCCGGGGTGCGCCTTCACGATCTTGCCGGTCCATTTCGGATCGAGCAGATCGGCAAAGCTCTTCGGCGCATCGGCGTCCTTCACCAAGTCGGTATTGCGCGCGATGATGCTCAGCGTCACGCGGAAGCTCGCGAACATGCCGTCCGCGTCCTTGTGAGCGGCCGGATAGTGCTTCGCGACATCCTCAGGGACATACGGCGCGAGCCAGCCATCGCGCTTCCACACGATCAAGTGCGCCGCATCCGAGGAGTTCACCACGTCGCAGGCGTGAATGTTGCTGGTCGCTTCCTGGCCGATGCGCTGGAAGATGCGCTCGGCGCCGGAGCGCTCGGTGCGCACCGAGATGTCCGGGTACTTCGCCTCGAACGCCTTGGCGATCTTTTCGGCCACCGGGAGATCGATCGAGGTGTAGTAGACGACCTTGCCTTCCTTCTTCGCCGCCGCGATCAACGCGGGCGTCACCGCTTCGGCCGCGGGCGCGGCCGAGACGACGCGCGTTGCGAACGCCGCGCCGCCAAGCGCGGCGGTGCCTTGCAGAAGCCGGCGCCGGGTCAGATTGGGCATTGCTTCTCTCCCTCTGTTGTTTTCTTGTCGCCCCGTATTCCGCATTCCCCGTTAGCTCACCAGCACGCGGCAACGCTGCGGCGGCAAGGTGAGCCAAACCTTGTTGCCCTCGGCGATACTGTCCTCCGGCGAGGTCACCACGCGCAACTGGCTGCCGTCACCGAGCGCCAGCAGATAGTCGCGGCTGTTGCCAAGGAAAACATGCCGGATGACGGTTGCCGGCAAAGTGTTCGCCGCCGCGCCGGTTCCGGTGGACAGCGCAATCTCGTGCTGGCGGATCGAAATGCAGCGCGCCGTGCCCGCCGTCATCGGCTCGCCTGCGCAGGCGAGCGGCACGCCCGCGACCTCGAGGTGGGTCGCGTCGAGCGCCTTGCCCTTGAGGATATTGCTCGAGCCGATGAAGCGCGCCACGAACTCCGAGCGCGGCCGGTCGTAGATCTCCTCAGGCGAGCCGGCCTGCTCGATCTTCCCTAAGTTCATCACCGCGATCAGGTCGGCGGTGGTCATCGCCTCGGATTGGTCGTGCGTCACATAGACCGTGGTGTATCGGTACTCGTCGTGCAGACGGCGCACCTCGAAGCGCATTTCTTCGCGCAGGTTGGCGTCAAGATTCGAGAGCGGCTCGTCGAGCAGCAGCGTTTCGGGCTCCACGATGAGCGCACGCGCGAGCGCCACGCGCTGCTGCTGCCCGCCGGAAAGCTCGCCGGGATAGCGCTCGGCGAGCGCCTCCAATTTCGTGACGCCGAGGATCGCACGCACCTTTTGTGCGACGGTCGCCTTGTCGATCTTTCGCAGCGTGAGGCCATAGGCGACGTTCTCCGTCACCGTCATGTGCGGCCATAGCGCATAGGACTGGAAGATCATCGACATCTTGCGCTGCTCGGGCGGCAGCGTGCGCGATGGCGAGGAGACGACACGATCGCCGACCGCGATCTCGCCGGCCGACGGCTCCACGAAGCCTGCGATGAGCCGCAGGGTCGTGGTCTTGCCGCAGCCCGAAGGCCCGAGCAGACAGACGAGCAGCCCGTGCTCGATGCGCAGCGACACATCGTCCACGACCGCCTGATTGCCATAGCGCTTGGTCAGCCCGCGCAGCTCGACGGACGCCACATCCCCTCCGCAGTTTCTTTTTTGAGCATGGTCCTTATCCGAAAACCGGTACCCATCCCCGATCGGGGTCGAGGACATGCTTTTCAGGAACCATGCTCCCGTTGTTTTCGCCTTATTGCTGCAAGTTCGCAAGCAGCTTTGAGGCCATCACCGCCTCGAATGCGACCTCATGTCCCGCCGCGTTCCAGTGATTGTCATCGTAGAACTCGAAGCTCTCGCCGGTGCGGGCATGGCGCGGGATGAAAAGCGTGTCGAGGTCGATGACCTCGTAGCCTTTTGCCGCAGCCCTTTCGATGAAGGCACGCCGCATCAGGTCGAAATAGGTGCCCTGCCCCGCCCTTCCGGCCTCGGCGGAGCGAAACCCGTCCAGCGTAAACAGCACCCGGTCCGGCGGCAGGCCGACGCGCTGCGGCAGATCGCGTAGGACGGCGTCGATGACGGCGACCGAGTCGCGGACCCGCTTCTCATCCGTCGAAGCATCGGTATTGCCGGCGTAGCGTACTTGCGCATTCGCGGGCTTGCCGAAGATCATCTCGCCGAGCCAGCGGGTCGAGAAGATGCGGTTCTGGATCCCGAGATTGATGATCAGGTAGCGGGCGAGCGCGCTGCGGCGCGCGAGCGAGACCAGTGTGCCGGTTTCATGCGGGTTGAGTCTGAGCTGCAGCACGCCGTTCGCATCCGGCGCGTATTGCCAGAAGCCGGGGCCGAGGCGGTAGGCGGCAAGGCTTTCGTCGAAGTCGTTGCCCACCACATTGATGACCACCGCCCGCGCGCCGTATTCCTTCACGGCGAAGCCCGCCCAGATCAGGTACTGGCTCAACGGCGCGCCAGAGCCCGCAAAGCTGTAGACGCGGAATTTGTCCTTCAGCGCGGCCGCGAGCCGGCCCTGCAGGGTTTGCCGGTAGGTCACCATCTGCGCCTCGATGAACGAGTCGCCGACGACCGCAATCAGCGGCGGCCCCTCCCGTACATAGTCCTGATCGTTGACGAAGCCCGCATTGTTGACGCGGCCATGTACCACGTTGTGCATGGTCCAGCCGAGCGAGTTCGTGAATGGCCGGTTCGGCATAAAATGCAGAACCGGATCGGCCGCCGTCACCGGCCCGCTGCGCAAGCCGGTCGAGACCGGCAGGAAGCTCAGAACGATCTCGGCCGCGAGCAGGCAGAAGGCGATGCTCGCGAGCGAGAGGAGGAGATTGAGGAGAAGCTCTTTGCGCCAGCTAACGCGAGATGGGTTTAGGTTTGGCAAGCTTTCTTAATCCATCCGCGATCGCGGAGTTCGTTGCAACGCCCTCTCCCCTTGTGGGAGAGGGCTACTCAGACTTTCGACACAGAAGATCGGGTGAGGGGTCAGCAACCCCTCACCCAACCTAACACGTTGAGACTCCTGCGATGCCCTCTCCCACAAGGGGAGAGGGCAATACGGCAGACGCCGCGATTCAATTAGGTTCCGGTGAACACCGGCTTGCGTTTCTCCATGAAGGCGTCGCGGCCCTCGATGTAGTCCTTGCTGCGGAAGCAGGTCTTCACAGCTTCGTCCGCCCCCTTCATGTCGCGCTGCGATTCGTCCTTCAGGACTTCGCTCACCACCTTCTTCACGGCGCGAATGGTGAGCGGCGCGTTGCGCGCGATGGTCTCGGCGTACTTCTTCACGTAGTCCTCGAGCTCGGCGACCGGCAGGACGCGGTTGATGAGCCCCATGGTGCGCGCCTCGTCGGCGGTGAACTGGCGCGCCGTGTAGAAGATTTCCTTGGCAAACGACGGCCCGACGATGTCCACCAGGCGCTTGAGCCCCGGATAGTTGTAGCCGAGGCCGAGCTTCGCGGCCGGCACCGCGAAGGTGGAATTCTCCGAGGCAATGCGCAGGTCGCAGCAGGTCGCGATCCCGAGCCCGCCGCCGATGCAATAGCCGCGGATCATCGCGATGGTCGGCTTCGGATAGGCGGCAAGCGCGTTGCTCGCCTTCTCGGTGGTCGCGTTGTAATGCTTCACCGCCTCTTCGGTGGAGCGCTCCGCGCCGAACCGCGAGATGTCGGCGCCCGAGACGAACGCCTTCTCGCCCGCGCCGGACAGCACCACGCAGCGCAGCGAGTCATCGTTGGCGAAGTCCTCCATGATGCGGCCCATCTCGGCCCACATGTCGAGCGACATCGCGTTGTGCCGCGCCGGATTGTTGAACACCACATAGCCGACGCCGGCTTCCTTGCGGTGCAGCACCTTGTCGGTCTTTGCCATCTCGTTCATGTGCGTCTCGCTTTCTCTAATTGCGCGCGGAGACTAGCCCCACACTCCGCTCATTCCCGCGAAAGCGGGAATCCAGTTCTTCCTGCATCTCGGCCCCTGGGTCCCCGCTTTCGCGGGGACGAGCGGACCACACTCTACAATACTTTCTCTGCGCGCAGTTTTCCAACCTCGTCCTTGCCGAAGCCGAACTCGGCCAGGATTTCGTCAGTGTGCTCGCCCAGTATCGGCGGCGGCGCCACGATCTCGCTCGGCGTGCGCGACAGGCGCACCGGCTGGCCGACCAGCGTGATCGTCTTCTGGTCCTGCGTGCGCACATCCTTGGCGATCGCGAGGTGCTTGACCTGCGGGTCCGCGAAGGTCTGATCGATCGAATAGATCGGCCCGCACGGCACGCCGATCTTATTGAACGCGTCGACCCAGTAGGCGCTGGTGTTCTTCACGGTCTCGTTTTCCATCAGCGCGTTGACGGCGTCACGATTCTTCGACCGCAGCGCGCCGGTCGCGTAGTCCGGATGACTGATGTACTGCGCGATGCCGAGCGTCTCGCACACCCGCTCCCACATCTTCTGGCCGGCGGCCGCGATGTTGATGTAACCGTCGGAGGTCTTGAACACGCCGGTCGGAATCGAGGTCGGATGATTGTTGCCGGCCTGCGGCGGAACCTCGTGGCCGGTGAGCCAGCGCGTCGCCTGGAAATCGAGCATGAAGATCTGCGCCTGCAACAGCGACGTGTCGATCGCCTGCCCCTTGCCGGATTTTTCGCGCTCCAGGAGCGCCACCAGGATGCCCATCGCGGCGAACAGCCCGGCGCACAGGTCTGCGACCGGAATGCCGACGCGCACCGGACCCTGACCCGGCAAGCCGGTGATCGACATCAGCCCGCCCATGCCCTGCGCGATCTGGTCGAAGCCGGGGCGATTGGCGTAGGGCCCGTCCTGCCCGAAGCCTGAAATGCTGGCGTAAATGAGCCGCGGATTGACCGCCGAGAGCGCCTCGTAATCGATGCCGAGCCGTTTCTTCACGTCGGGGCGGAAATTCTCCACCACCACGTCGGCCTTGGCGGCCATTTTCTTGAGCACCGCGACGCCTTCCGGCGATTTGAGGTTCAATGTCATCGCGCGTTTGTTGCGATGCAGGTTCTGGAAGTCGGAACCCTCGCGCGGGCCGCCAAGCCCCTCGCCCTCGCTCATGTGTTCCGGCATCTCGATCTTGATGCAGTTCGCGCCCCAGTCGGCGAGCTGGCGCACGCAGGTCGGCCCGGCGCGCACGCGAGTCAAGTCGAGCACGGTGAAGCGATTGAGCGCAGTCGACGCTTTGGGAAAGGACATGAAAGTTCCGGCAAGAAGGTGTCGGGAGGGGACAATCGGCGAAATGGACCCTGCTTGTCTACGGGGTTAGCCGTCACCCTGAGGTGCGCGCAAGTAAACCCGATCCTACTTAGTAGTCGTTGTAAATGTCGTGAGGGCCAACGTCCTCCACAACAAAGTAGTCACCCGCATCATCCTTCGCCCGCCGTAGAATGAAGCGATTCTGACCCCCGGCCTTGCACTCCCAGAGGACCCCGTTCTTCCCGGCCATGGGCTTGAAATTTAGATTTCCTGGCGGCGGATTTCGAGACAGCTTTCGAGGTATCGATCGGCTCTTCGCCGGTCATCGAGTGTGAGGCTCTTCGCTGCGCGCCGCTGATAGTTAGCGCCCTTGACCCATCGCGCCATGGCTATCCGATATTCTTTAGATAGCCTTCCGCTTCGGTCATCTGACCTTTGATCGTCCCGGCAACCTCGCTCGGTTGATACTCAGCGCGAGCTTGCATCAGGGCCCAGCGCCAATCGCGATACATTCTGGAAATTCGATCGTAGTCCGCTTGTTCTGCCGCAATCAGTTCGCTCATTGCTGTAGCGAGATCAGGTCTGTTGGCAACGATTTTCCGAATTGCAGCTCCCTGCTGCTTTTCTTCTACTTTCCTTTTTTTACGTGTTTCTCGCTCGCTCTCAAGGAACGTATCGATCAATTTTTGAACATCTATCTTAGCGCCCGACCGAAGCAGCTCCATCGTGTCTGTTACAACCTTATCGACCAACTTCTGGTATTCGTCGATATTGGTACGCATCACCTTCTTGGCGCGCTTGATGTTCTCCCGCACCTGATCGGCATCAGACTCGCCCATCTCAGTGAGATCGACTTGGTTGCCGATCTCGAACTTCGGAACACTTGCCAAGGCTGCGGACATGGATGCAGTCTACTCGCTTCGTCCGCCGCCGCGCAACGCAACCATGGCATCTGATGTCTCCAATTTTACCTCTGTTTGGTTGTGCAACGGACATCGCGTTGCAGGCACCACATGTGGGCGATCGCGCTTGGCGCGTGAGCCTCGAAGGGTGGCGGCGTGCACATGGGCATCCTTCGAGGGCTGCTGCTGCGCAGCCACCTCAGCCGATGATGCGATTCGAAACTTACAAGGATGAGGACTGAAAGCTACGCAGCCATGCGCGAGCGCTCCACCTCTCGCTCGATCCTTGCCGCCAGCGCATCTGAGACCTGCGTCATCGGCAGGCGTACCTCGGGGCTGTCGATCAGCCCGATGCGCCAAAGCCAATGCTTGATGGGCGCCGGGCTCGGCTCTGCGAACAGCAGCCGCGGCAGATCGGCCAGCGACCGCCACGCACGAAGGGCTCCCTGCTGGTCGCCGCTCATGACGATGTTGCGTACCGAAGCAAAGCGCGCCGTGTCGATGTGCGCGGAGGCCAGAATGCCGCCATCGGCGCCGAGCGTCAGCGCGGTGTAGAACCCCGCATCCTCGCCGGTCAGCACCGAGAAGGCGGCCGGCCGCGCGCTCACCAGATCGAACGACTGCGCCGCGTCCGCGCAGCAATCCTTCACGCCGACGATATTCGGTAGCGCCGCGAGCCGGAGCAGCGTGTCGTTCGCCATGTTCACGCCGGTGCGATACGGGATGTTGTAGACAAGGATCGGCCGTTCGGTTTCACCCGCGAGCGCCGCGAAATGGCGATAGAGCCCTTCCTGCGAGGGCCGCGTGTAATACGGGCACGCGATCAGATAACCGTCGATGGGCCACCGCCCAGTATGCGCGAGCGCCTTCGCGAGCTTCCGCGTGTCACTGCCTGACAGTCCCAGGTAGATGGGTCGCTTTGTGCCAACGTCACTCGCGACCGTCTCCACGAGCCGCTCGGTCTCACCCTCGTCGATCGTCAATCCCTCGCCGGTCGTCGCGGCGAGGATGAAGCCGTCGAGCGGTTGGCCGAGGTAGTGACGCACCATGCGCCGCAACGAGGTCTCATCGAGCGCGCCATCGCGGAACGGTGTCACCAGCGGCAGCCAGATTCCCTGAATACTCATGTCCTTCTCCTTGATGTGAGCCGGAGGACAAGGACCAGAAACGAAAAAGCCCCGTCCGAACCGGCGGGGCCCTTGCGATCTCGCGTGTGTTTTATGCTTAACCGTATGCGGCGCGCGAAAACGCAATCCCCCGAGTGGAGGATTTTTTCGCTTTCGGCGCGGCGCGGCACAGCATGCGCGAAATATCGCGGGCTCGCGCCCCGATGTCAACGAAAGCCGCGCCGCGATTCACGGCCCTGAAACCTCTCGGGCGCTACACTCCCCGCGCATTTCACCGAAGATTCACCATGACGCTCGCGCTGGAAATCCGTGGCCTTTGCAAATCGTTCGACCGGCCGGCGGTCGCCGGCCTCGACCTCTGCGTCAAACAGGGCGAATTCTATTCGCTGCTCGGCCCGAATGGCGCCGGCAAGACCACGACGTTGCGCATGGTCGCCGGCCTGCTGCCGCCCGATGCCGGCAGCATCCGCATCTGCGGCATCGATGCGCTGCGCGAACCCGTCGAGGCGAAGCGTATCGTCGCGTGGGTCTCGGACGAGCCAATGATCTATGACAAGCTGACGCCTTACGAATATCTCGAGTTCGTCGCGGGGCTTTGGAGCCTCCACACGGAGACCGGCGAGACGCGTGCGCGCGCGCTGATGGAGTGGCTCGGCCTCAGCCCCCATGCACATGAGCGCTGCGAAGGCTTCTCCAAGGGCATGCGCCAGAAGGTGGCGCTTGCCGGCGCGCTGGTGCACTCGCCGCGCGTCATCATTCTCGACGAGCCGCTCACCGGCCTCGATGCGGGCTCGGCGCGGCAGGTGAAGCGCGTGCTGCGCGAGCGGGTCGAAGCGGGCGGCACCGTCATCATGACCACGCACATCCTGGAAGTCGCGGAGCGCATGGCCGACCGGGTCGGCATCATCGCGGGCGGACGGCTGATCGCCGAAGGCACGCTCGACGAGTTACGCGCGCAGGCGGGGCAGAAGCTCTCCAGCCTTGAGGACACCTTCCTCGCGCTCGTGGCCGAGCAGCAGGCCGCATGAGCGCGGGTTCGCTCACCTGGTTCGCCAATCACGAGCTGCGCCTCGCCTGGCGCGACTGGCTCGGCATGATGACTGCCGGGCGGCGCGGCCGCGAGCGCATCGTCGCGGTGGCCGTCGCGATCTTCCTCGCCTTCGCGCATCTGTTCGCCTGGTATTTCGTCGGCCGCTACGTGAATGTCGGCACCGAACCGGACAAGCCGGCGCTGGTCGTCATCACCGGCAGCGTGCTGCTGGCGTGGTCTCTCCTGATGTCGCAAGCGATGGAATCGGTGACGCGCGCCTTCTACGCGCGCTCCGATCTCGACCTGATCCTCTCCTCCCCCACAGCGGCGCGAAAGATCTTCGCGGTGCGCATCGCCGCAATGGCGGTGTCGGTGATCGTGATGGCGGCACTGCTTGGCGCGCCGCTGATCAACGTGCTGATCGCGCGCGGCGCCGCACGCTGGCTCGGCGCCTATGGCGTGGTGGTGGCCATGGGCGCGACCGCGGCAGCGGGCTCGGTGGCACTGACCGTGCTCCTGTTCCGGCTGATCGGGCCGAAGCGCACGCGGCTCGCCGCGCAGATCGTGGCGGCCGTGATCGCCGCGGTGTTCATCATCGGGCTGCAGGTCGCCGCCATCCTGTCGCAGGGCACGCTCTCGCGCATGGTGTTCCTCGAATCCGACACGCTGGTCGCGCTGGTGCCGGAGGTCGACAGTTTCGTGTGGTGGCCGGCGCGCGCGGCGCTCGGCGACCCCACCGCGCTGGCGGTCGTGCTCGGCGGCAGCCTGGCGCTGCTCGGGGCCGCCATCGTGGTGTTCTCTGCGCGTTTCGGCGATCACGCGATCGCGGCATCGAGCGTCGCCGCAACCGGCGCGCGGCAGGCAGCGCGCTCCGGTTTCCGGCCGCGCTCCGCGGCACGCGTGCTGCGCCAGAAGGAATGGACGCTGCTCGCGCGCGATCCGTGGCTGGTCTCGCAGACGTTGATGCAAATCCTCTATCTGCTGCCGCCAGCGCTGCTGCTCTGGCGCTCCTACGGCGAAGGGACCGGCGCGCTGGTCGTGCTGGTGCCGGTGCTGGTGATGGCGGCCGGCCAGCTCGCCGGCGGGCTCGCCTGGTTGGCCATTTCCGGCGAAGACGCGCCGGATCTGGTCGCCACCGCGCCGATCCCGCGGCATCTCGTCGTGCGCGCCAAGATCGAGGCGGTGCTCGGCGCGATCGGACTAGCGTTCGCGCCGTTCATCGCGGCGCTGGCGTTTCTCTCGGTTTTCGGGGCATTCGCGGCGGCGCTCGGCATTTTTTCTGCTGCTGCTGCTGCTGTTGCGGTCCAGTTCTTCTTCCGCAAGCAGGCCACCCGCCGCTACTTCCGCCATCGCCAGACCGCCTCGCGTTTCGCGACCTTCGCGGAAGCCTTCTCGTCGAT
>Ga0310810_10004769_pt1 | contig 15057 bp, 10 predicted proteins | sample NCmetagenome_FD_207641 | JGI IMG/M metagenome (GOLD analysis project Ga0310810, IMG submission 207641) | Soil microbial communities from experimental microcosm in Duke University, North Carolina, United States - NC | ecosystem: Engineered > Artificial ecosystem > Soil microcosm > Unclassified ...
GTGCTTGGCCAGCGTCTGCGTGATGGCCGCCGTCAGCGTGGTCTTGCCGTGATCGATGTGTCCGATCGTTCCGACGTTGCAATGCGGCTTGCTGCGATCGAATTTTTCCTTCGCCATGTATGTCTCGCTCCCCTGAATTCCGCAGCGCACAGCGCGCGGCGGCAACCTCGAACAACTCAACGATACTTCCGCTCCGTTGTGCGCGATAAAAATATGGAGCCGTTGATCGGGATTGAACCGATGACCTCGTCCTTACCAAGGACGCGCTCTACCAACTGAGCTACAACGGCCCTACAGAAATGCTATGCCGCTCGCTAATGCTCGCGGTTCGATGCACCACCTTGCTCACGCTCGCGGACGGCCTACTGAACCGCGACCGCCACGGAGCGGCCAAAACTCTGGTGGACAGGGAAGGATTCGAACCTTCGTAACTCGCAAGGAGTGACAGATTTACAGTCTGTTGGCTTTAACCACTCACCCACCTGTCCGCTTCGCCACACGCTCCCGCCTTCGAAGTACTGGTTTCTGGAGGAGATTCAGCCCATAGAACGCACAACTCCATCAGGCTGGGCGTAAGCCACAAGTATAGCGCAACAATTCATGAACGCGAAAATCACCGAAAAGCGCAGCCTAGGATGTAACTCGGAACGCTATAGATACGCTAGGATAATATGAGCGAAGGCGGGAGTAACTCAGTGGTAGAGTCACAGCCTTCCAAGCTGTTGGTCGCGGGTTCGATTCCCGTCTCCCGCTCCATTACTTGCGGTATTTCCGAATTGGACAGGGCTGGCGTAGCTCAGTTGGTAGAGCATCTGATTTGTAATCAGAGGGTCGGGGGTTCAAATCCCTCCGCCAGCTCCATCTCCCCAAGGTCGAAATCGGTTCGCGGCCTGAGGGTTTCCAGCAGGGGCCGTGGCGATTATGCCGAAATGGGCTTGCGCCCGGCGAAAGTATTGATTACATTGCATAGAGGACCGGTAAAGTTGCCGAAGCCTGATGGAAGGCCGCAATCCTTAAAGGGGGCCAGATGAGCAAAGTTAAGAGCGGGATTCGCCGCCCAGGCGCCCAGCAGCGACATTTGCGTCGAAACAGCCTGCTGCGCTTCGCAGCTGTGCTGGCGATCATAGCGGTTCCGGGCTATCTCCAAATCGCCCGTTCGCAGCAGGCTACGGCGGTTCCTGCCGCTCCCACCGCGCTGGGGACCACGCTCGTGACTGGGGCCGCGTCCGAGCGCGTCCTCCTCGACCAGTACTGCGTCACCTGCCATAACCAGCGCCTGCAAACCGGCGGATTGTCGCTGGACAAGCTCGATGTCGCCAGCATGCACGATCATGCGGAGACCTGGGAAAAAGTCGTGCGCAAGCTTCGCGCGGGCATGATGCCTCCCTCGGGCATGCCGCGTCCGGCTGCGCCGGTGCTCGAATCCATGGTCTCTTTCATTGAGAAGGAACTCGACCGCGACGCCGTTCCGAATCTGATTCCGCCCGGCATGCACCGCCTCAACCGCACCGAATACACAAACGCAATTCGCGACGTGCTGGCGCTTGAAGTGGACGCCACTAAATTCCTGCCGCCCGACGATTCCACCCGCGGGTTCGACAACATCGCGGGGGCGCTCACCTTGTCTCCGGCACTGATGGAGGCGTATTTGTCGGCTGCCGGAAAGATCAGCCGTCTGGCGATCGGCGATGTGTCGGCTCCGACCCAGGCCGTCTTCGAGGTGCCCGCCGACACCGCGCAGAACTATCACATCGAAGGACTGCCGTTCGGAACCCGCGGGGGCATCCTGATCAAGTATCAATTCCCGGCCGACGGCGAATACACCTTCAAGGTCAAGGGCGTCACGGGTTACTTCCAGGCAGTCCTGGGCGGCGTCAAGGGCGAGCAGCTTGAGGTAACGGTCGACGGCGCGCGGGTGAAGCTCTTCGATTGGGATAAGGAAATCGCGAACACCACCGGTAACGGCAAGTCGACGCAACGCATCCCGGTCAAGGCCGGCCTGCACACCGTCGGCGTGACATTCCTCGCCACCAACGACGTGCCAGGCAGCGAAGTGAATCGGCCGTTTCAGCGGACCATGAACACCCCGGGATCGATACCGGGCTTCCTGTTTTATCCGCACGTCGGTCAGGTCTGGATCGAAGGCCCCTACAATCCCAAGGGCGCCAGCGACACGGCCAGCCGTCAGAAGATTTTCGTGTGCCGCCCGGCGGCCAAGGCGGACGAGGCATCCTGCGCGCGCACCATCGCTTCCACGCTGGTGAAGCATGCGTTCCGCCGCCCGGCCACGCCCGCGGACATTGGAGCATTGACCGAGTTTTATCAGTCCGCCCGGACCGATGGCGGAAGCTTCGATGACGGTATCGAAGCGGTGCTGCAGCGGGTGCTCGCGGATCCCGAATTTGTGTATCGCAGCGAACCGGAACCCGCCGGGCTGACTGCCGGCAAAAGCTACCGGATCAGCGATCTGGCTCTGGCTTCCCGGCTGTCCTTTTTCCTGTGGAGCAGCGTTCCCGACGACGAGCTGATCGACCTGGCCACACAAGGCAGACTCAAGGACTCAGCGGTACTCGAGAAACAGGTGCGGCGGATGCTGGCCGATCCTAAGTCCGACGCGCTGATCGCCAACTTTACGGGCCAGTGGCTGAGCGTGCGCTCGCTGAAAAGCAGCGAGCCGGTGGTGAATCTGTTTCCGGATTTCGACGACAACCTGCGGGCGGCTTACCAGCGCGAGATCGAGCTGTTCTTCGGCAGCATTGCCCATGAGGACCGCAGCATCCTGGATCTGTTAACCGCCAACTACACCTTCGTCAATGAGCGGCTCGCGAAACAATACGGCATTCCCAACGTCTATGGTCCGCAGTTCCGCCGTGTCACATTGCCCGCCCAACTCGACATGCGCCGCGGCCTGCTGGGCAAGGGAGCGCTTTTGACCGTGACCTCGAACGCGGCCCGCACGTCTCCGGTTGCCCGAGGCAAGTGGTTCCTGCAAACTTTCCTGGGCGTCAGCCCCCCGGATCCGCCGCCGAACGTGCCGGTAATCAAGGAAAAACCGGTGGATTCCACCGGCAACTCGAAAGCTCCGACCATGCGCGAGACCATGGAATTGCATCACACCAATCCGTCCTGCTCCTCGTGCCACAAGATCTTTGAGCCTATCGGACTGGCGCTCGAAAACTTCGACGCGGTCGGCTCATGGCGCACGCAGGATGGAGACAGCCCCATCGATGCAACCGGGGTTCTGGTGGACGGCACCAAAGTGGACGGCGTCGTAAGTCTGCGCGATTCGCTGGTTCGCCGCTCCGAGCACTTCGCGCGGGTGGTGACCGAGAAGCTGCTCACCTACTCTCTGGGCCGCGGAGTGGAGTATCAGGACATGCCCCTGGTGCGGTCGATCGTGCGCGATTCGGCGGACAGCAACTACAAGTTCTCTTCCGTGGTGATGGGCGTCGTGAAGAGCCCGGCGTTCCAGATGAACATGAAATTACCCGACGGCGAGAAAGTGGCAGGCGGCGCCCAGACACGCGCGGCCCGTTAATTAATAGGAGAAAGTCAGCCATTATGTTTATCACGAAAAAGCACATGTCCCGGCGGACGGTTCTGCGCGGCGCAGGCGCCACGTTGGCGCTGCCGCTTCTCGACGCGATGATTCCGGCCTCAACGGCGCTGGCGCAAACAGCGGCCACGCCGAAGCCGCGATTTGTCGGCTGCTTTGTGCCTCACGGCATGGCGCCCGGCTATTGGGTTCCCAGCACCGAAGGCAAACTGGATGCCGTACTCCCCTTCAATTGGAAACCACTGGAACCGTTCGTGAATCAGACCGTGATTATGAGCGGGTTGCATTCGCGGTCGGCGGAACCGCCTCCGGGCGCGACCGGAGCGGACCATTGGGTGGCTGCCGCATTCCTGTGCGCGAACAAACCCAAGAAGACGGCCGGCGCGGACGTGTACGCGGGAACCACCATCGATCAGATCATCGCGCAAAAGATCGGCCGCGAGAACCTGATGCCGTCCATGCAGCTCGCCGTCGAGGACCCGGGCGCGAATTCGAGCAACTGCGGCGAAGGTTACAGCTGCACCTACACCAACACGATTTCCTGGTCGTCACCCACCGACCCGCTGCCCATGGAATTGAATCCGCAGGTAGTGTTCGAGCGGATGTTCGGGGACGGCAGCACGGTCGAGCAGCGCGCCAAGCGTAGAAAGCGGGACGGCAGCATTCTGGACTCGCTGACCGCCAGCCTCTCTCGTCTTCGCACCGCGTCGAGCGCCTCCGATCGCACGCGGATCGACAACTATACGGACAACGTGCGCGAAATCGAGCGCCGGCTGCAAATTGCGATGGAAGCCTCGACCGTCGCGCCGACCGATATGAGCGTACCGGTGGGTGTGCCGCAAACCTTCGATGAGCACATTAAGCTGCAGTTCGACCTGATGGCTCTGGCCTTCCAAGCGGATATTACGCGCGTGGGCACCCTGCTGTTTGCGCGCGACCTCACCGGCCGGACTTACCCCGAAAGCGAAGCGCCTACCGCCGGCTTCCATGGCGTGTCGCATCACGGCGAAGATCCCAGGAATATTGCCACGCTATCGAAAATCAACCAGTATCACGTCAAGATGCTGGCCCATCTTATAGCCAAGCTGGCCAAAACCCCCGATGGTGACGGGACGCTGCTGGATCATTCGCTGGTCCTATACGGCAGCAACATGGGGAACTCCAATCAGCACGTCCACTACGACGTGCCGCACGTGCTGGTAGGCGGATTGAACGGCAAGCTCAAAGGCGGGCGTCATCTCGCGTATCCGACCAAGACCGTACCGACCGGCAATCTATTACTAAGCGTGCTGGACATGTACGACATTCACCAGGACAGTATCGGCGACAGCACGGGGCATCTGGAAAACCTGTAGGGGGAATCTATGAAACGCGTCTTCTTCGGAAGTTGTGTGGTCTTCCTGCTATCGTCCGCCGGCTTTGCAGCCGGACCCTCTGCTGTCGCGGACGCGGTCATGGGTGGGGATAAGGCCGCCGTGCGAAAGCTTCTGGAGCAGCACGCCGACGTGAACGCAGCTCAGGCCGACGGCGCCACCGCGCTTCACTGGGCGGTGTTCCGGTCGGATAAAGAGATGGTGGACCTCCTGATCAAAGCAGGCGCGAATGCCAAGGCCGCCAATCGCGAGGGCGCCACTCCGTTGTGGCTGGCGAGCGTCAACGGAGATGCGGCCATCGTCGCGGCGCTCCTCAACGCCGGAGCCGATCCGAACGAGAAACTTCCTCTGGGAAGGTCTCCTCTCATGGAAGCGGCGCGCACCGGCAATGTCGATACCATCAAGGTGCTGCTGGACAAGGGTGCGGCGGTGAATGCGAAGGAAACCCTGCGCGGAACCACTCCCCTGATGTGGGCCGCCGACGAAGGACACGCGGCTGCGATCCAGCTTCTGATCCAGCGCGGCGCGGATATCAAGGCCCGATCGAATCCGGCTGAGCGCGGAAGAGGGCCGGCACTCGGAAAATCAAATGATCCAAGGAGACAGGTCGCGGCGCAGGGCGCAGCGCGCGCTGCCGGACAAGCATCCCCGCCCCTGGGCGCGGGCCGTGCGGCCGCTGGAGCGCCGCAAGGACGGGGCGGTCGTGGTGGCCGGGGCGGCCAGGCTGCAGCGGGAGCCGTAGGGGCAGCCGGTGACGATCAGGTAGATGACGCCGCGGCAGCCGCTTTCGGTTTTGGCGGCCGCAACCGGGCGCCCGTGCTCGATGGAGGAGAGTTAACGCCGCTGGTTTATGCGGTCCGGGCCAACGATCTCGATTCGGTCAAAGTCCTGCTGGCGGCGGGAGCCGACGTGAACCAGGTCACCGGGTATGGCTGGAGCCCTTTACTGGTCGCGACGCAAAACCGGTACTACAAGCTGGCAGCATATCTGCTGGATCACGGCGCCAATGTCAATCTCGCCAACAAAGGCGGGTGGACACCGCTGTACCTGGCCACCGATAACCGCAATATCGAATCTGGGGATTATCCGGTCCGCAAGGGCGACATGGATCATCTGGATTTCATCAAGCTTCTTTTGGAAAAAGGCGCCGACGTGAATGCCCGGATGAAGGACAGCACGGAGACCCGCACCGTTTTTACAAACCAGTGGCTGGATGAGAACGGCGCGACGGCGTTCCTGCGCGCATCGCAGTCCGGGGATATTGTGCTGATGAAACTTCTGCTGGCTCACGGCGCGGATCCGAAGATCGATACCGTCCTGCACGTTACGGCGCTGCAAGTGGCCGCCGGAATCGGCTGGGTGGAGGGAATCACCTACGAGTGGTCGCGGGAACAGACGGTGGAAGCCGTGAAGCTGCTGCTGGACCTAGGGCTCGACCCGAACGCGCAGGCCGATACCGGGCGCGTGGCGCTCCACGGCGCCGCGCACAAAGGAGCCACGGCCGTCGTGCAGGTTCTAGTCGACCACGGCGCCAAGCTCAATATTCGCGATTACGGAAATACCGACAACCGTGGCGGCAAGTTGGCCGTCCACACCTGGGAGCCGGTGGATTACGCCGATGGTCTGGTCCGGGTGGGCGTGCAGTCGGCGATCGCGCATCCCGAAACCGGGCTTCTCCTGCGTAAACTGATGACGGCCGCGGGCCTTCCCGCGCCGCCAGTTGGACGTACGCTCGAATCCATTTGTATTACCGAAGCGTGCGATTGAACGTCGTCGGCGGCGGCGATACCAACAAGCGAACAGGATGGAGTAAAACTGTGAAGCGAATTCTCACCGCAGTTCTTGGATTGTTCGTGTGCGGAGCGCTCTCCAGCCGGGCCGCCGAACCGGAAGGCGGCGAGCTTGATGTGGTGCAGGTTCGGCCGAACTTCTATATGATCGCCGGAGCCGGCGGAAACATCGGCGTGCAGATCGGCTCCGATGGCGTCGTGCTGGTGAGCGCGGGTGCCGCGGCAAAATCCGGCGAGGTTTCGGCGGCGATCAAGAAACTGACGAACCTTCCGATCCGGTACGTCATCGACATCAATGCAGACGCGGATTTCGTGGGCGGCAACGAAAAGCTCGCCAAATCCGGGTTCACCATTTTCACCAATGCGCTGGGCAACGCGGGTGTGGCCGGGACCATGACCAACGGAGGCGCCGCCTCGATTCTCGCGCATCAGAGCATCCTGAACCGGATGAGCGCGCGTGACGCGAAACCGTCTTATCCCGGCGATGCATGGCCCACCGAGGCTTTCCTCCAGAACCGCAAGGCGCTGCGCATGAACGACGAAGGGATCGAGATTCTGTACCAGCCCGCGGCCCACAGCGACGCCGATACTTTCGTATTGTTCCGGCGCTCCGACGTGGTCGTGGCCGGAGAAGTGATGGATACCACCCGCTTTCCGGTGATCGATCTCGCCAACGGTGGCAGCATTCAGGGGGAGATCGACGCCCTGAACAAGTTGATCGACTTGACGATTGCGCCGACCCCGTACATCTATAAAGATGTCGGGACGTACGTGATTCCCGGCCATGGACGGCTGTGCGAGCAGATGGAAGTGGTGGATTACCGCGACATGGTGGTTCTCATCCGCGACGTCGTCGCGGACTTGATCAAGCAGGGAAAGACTCTCGATCAGATCAAGGCCGCGCGCCCGGCCCTGCCGTACGAGACGCGCTACGGCACGCAGCCCGGAGTCACCAGCTCGTTTATCGAGACCGTCTACAAGAGTCTGACCGCCAAGAAATAGGGACGCCATGCGACCAACAAAGACATTGAGCCACCTCACGCTGTTCATGGCGGGATCCCTGGTCGGATTACTGATGATGCAAACCGGGCTCTATGCGCAAGGCCGGGGCGGCCGGGGTGGGGGCGGAGCGGCGTCGCAGAGTGCCAAGGCCGCGGCCGTCTTTGACCCGACCGGCTATTGGGTTTCGATCGTCACGGAGGACTGGCGATATCGCATGGTCACGCCGACGCAGGGCGATTACCAAGGCGTTCCGATGACTCCGGAAGCGCGCAAGGTCGCCGACGCCTGGGATCCCGCCAAGGAGGAAGCATCGGGCGATGTGTGCAAGTCCTATGGAGCGCCAGCTCTGCTGCGGGTACCCGGACGCCTTCACATCACCTGGGCGGACGACCAGACACTGCGCATGGACAGCGACGCCGGTAAGCAAACGCGTACGTTTCATTTCGGCGACTGGAAGCCTGTTGCGGCGGGTCCGCCGACCCTGCAGGGCGATTCCATAGCTGAATGGGAGCGCGGCGGCGGACGAGGGGCGACGGATGGTTCGCTGAAAGTCACCACATCCCACCTCAGGGCCGGTTTTTTGCGCAAGAACGGTGTTCCGTATAGCGAGAACGCCACGCTTACGGAGTACTTCGATCTGATCAAGGAACCCAACGGGGATCCATTGATGGTGGTCACCATCATTACCACCGACCCTCTATATCTGCGCCAGCCATTTGTGATCACTTCCCAGTACAAGAAAGAGGCCAGCGATGCCAAATGGAATCCGACGGCATGCTCGGCCAAGTGGTAAGACCCATGAGATGGAAATCCAACATGACGCTTCATAAAATACGTTTTGGTTTGGCCGCGTTATTATGCGTAAGCTTTCCCGCGCTGGCGGAGATCGACCTGTCCGGATCCTGGGCTGCCATCAATCATGAAGACGCGCTGGAGCGCGGCGGCGGCCCGAACCCTGTCGATTGGGCGGGTCTCCCCTTCAACGAAGCGGGACGTGCGAAAGCCTTGAGTTTTTCGCAATCGATCATTTCCATGCCGGAGCGCATCTGCTGGTTCCAGACCCAGTGGCATATCGCGGCCGGGCCATTCAGCCTCCGGATGTGGGCCGTACCCGATCCCATCACCGGCAAAGTCCAGGCCTGGGTGGTCGGCGCGTGGGAAACGCGCGCGCCCATGACCATCTGGATGGACGGGCGTCCGCATCCCGGCAAGAATGCCCCGCACGATCAGACCGGCTTCACCACCGGCGTGTGGAACGGCAACGAGCTGGTCGCCACCACCACGCACATAAAGACCGGGTACATTCGCCGCAACGGAGCGCCGAGCAGCGACCAGGCCACCATCACGACGCATTTCCTGCGGCACGGAGATTTGCTGACGGTGGCGTTGTTCATGGAGGACCCGGTGTACCTCACCGAGCCCTACATCCTGACGCGGTCCTATAATTTGTCGACCAATCCCGTGGCCATCGGGGGCCCGCCCTGCATCGTCGGGGATGAAGGCGTCGAGTCGGGCAGGGTTCCGCACTATCTTCCCGGGAAGAACCCTTTCACCGATGAGATGACCAAGCTCTACGGCATTCCCGAGGAAGCCGCCCTGGGCGGAGCGGAAACCATGTATCCGGAGTTCCGCGACAGGATCAAGGACAAGTTCAAACTTCCGGCTAAGTGCCCGAAGAACTGCGCAAATGCCGGAGCGAACTAGACCGGGGTACCGGAAGCCGATGGGCAGCGCACAGTTGCGATATAATTCAGTCACGCAGGAGGCAGCTTGAAGAGCAAACTATTCGTTCTCGTCTTCGCAGGGGTGAGCATACTGGGCGTTCGCGCCTATGCACATCACTCCTTTGCGTCCACCTACCTTGAGGATCAAAAAATGACGATCGAGGCGGACGTGCTGCAGTTCCTATACCGTAACCCCCATTCGTTCCTGCAGTTGCAAACCAAGGACGCGAAGGGGAACGCGATCACGTGGGCCGTGGAATGGGGCGCCGGCGCCCAGTTGGGGAGCAAGGGCGTCCAGCGCGACACACTGCGGCCGGGCGACCATGTCATCGTCATCGGCTCTCCGGGACGGAATCCCGAAGACCACCGCCTTCGTATGATCGACATCAAGCGCCCGTCCGATGGCTGGTCGTGGAAGGGCACGTTCGACTAGACCGCCGTTCCCATTCGAACCGCCATTTGCGGTGCGATTTCAGTCTCCTTTAAGATCGTCTCCGGCGTATACTGAACAGTCAGCGCACCTGCGCGCGGAGGCTTCCCATGATGCGTGTTTTCTGGCGGAATACCGCGATTCTAAGCCTGTTCCTGGCACCGGCCGTCTGGGGCGACGATGGAGACCGTCTCCTGCGGATCGATCATTACGTCGCTGTTCGCTCCTCGGTCCCTGCGATTTCCGGCCAGCTCACTCAGATCTACGTGCGTGAAGTGGTGGAGGCCGGCACGGTCCTGCGTGGCGGACCCGCGGCGGATCGCGTGGCCCTGTTCATCCACGGCGCGGGCACCCCTGCCGAAGTCGCCTTCGACGTTCCTTATCAGGACTACAGCTGGATGGCGTACCTGGCCCATGCCGGCTTCGACGTGTTCTCCATGGACATGACCGGATACGGCCGTTCCACGCGTCCCGCGGCGATGAACGATCCTTGCAATCTCACGCGCGAGCAACAGGCGCTCTACGTGCCGTCGCTGATCGCGGCGCCGTGCGCGCCCAGCTACGCGCACCAGATGACTACGCTCGCCTCGGACTGGCACGACATTGACGCCGTGGTCGACCGCGTGCGCGCCCTGCGCCACGTCGAGAAGCTGAACTTGCTGGCATGGTCGCTGGGCGGACCGCGCTCGGGCGGATACGCCGCGCAGCATGCCGATAAGGTAGCGAAGCTGGTATTGCTTGCGCCGGCCTACAATCGCGGAGCCGCGGCCGACCCGCCCGCGCAGGTTCCCGCCAACGGGGCCGCCTTCAACACCCAGTCACGCGAGGAATTCGTCGTCAACTGGGATCGCCAGGTAGGTTGTCCGGGTCAGTACGAGCCGGGCTCGCTCGACTCGGTCTGGTCGGAGATGATCGCTTCGGACCCGGTGGGCGCGACCTGGGGAGGCGGCGTGCGGCGAGCCCCGCAGGTCACTACCTGGGGATGGACCAAGGCCATGGTCGAGAAGACCCAGATCCCCATGCTGATGGTTTCCGGCGCGCACGACAAGCAGGTGAGTCCCGACCGGGTGCGCGAACTCTACGCCGACCTAGGCTCGCCCAAGAAGATCTTCGTGGACCTGGCCTGTTCCTCGCACAACGCTATGTGGGAGAAAAACCACCTGTTACTGTTCAAGGCGTCGCTGGAATGGCTCACGAAAGGCTCCGTCGAGGGCAAGCAGGAAGGCATGCTCCGGATGGGGTACTGAGGCTTGCGCTGATCCGAAGCGCAGCTGAAGCGCGCGGAGTACTAGGAAGAAGGGTTAGGCTCAAACAGCCGAAAGCATGCTAACATGCTGGAAGTTTGGCTTGTCCGAGAAGATCGCCCGGAGGTGAACTTATGAAATCAGGATGGAGATCGCTGGCCATCATCTTGGCAGCGGGGGTCTGTACGGTGATGCTGCCCATGCTAGCGCCCGGCAGCAGTGACGGCGAGACCAAGCCGAACGGCAAAGGGATGGGGACGCTGCTGAATCCCGGCAACGGAAATGGCGGCGAAGCCAAAGCGGCCCAGCCGGGCAGTGGCACGAACAACGGTATCTTTTACCACGGCGGTCCCGTGATGTTGGGGACGGTGAACGTGTATTACATCTGGTATGGAAACTGGGGTGCCAGCGAAGCCAAAACGATTCTTGCCGATTTTGCCGCGAATTTCGGCGGCTCTCCGTACTACAACATCAACACGACGTATTATGACGGTTCCAGCCACCACCTCAACAACCAGATCACGTTAGCCGGGCAGACTGACGACAATTACTCTCATGGCAAATCTCTGAGCGACTCGGCGATCCAAGCGGTTGTCCTCGGTAGTGGCTTACCGCTAGAGGCGTCCGGCGTCTACATCGTTCTAACCTCCAACGATGTCACGGCCAGCAGTGGTTTCTGTACCCAGTATCGCGGCTGGCACACTCACACAACGAGCGGAAGCATCCAAGTCAAGTATGCCTTTGTGGGCGACCCGACCCGCTGTCCTTCTGCTTGCGAGGCTCAAACGAGTGGGCCTAACGGGAGTACCGGAGCCGACGGGATGGCGAACATCATCGCGCACGAGGTGGAAGAGGCGGCATCGGATCCTGAATTAAACGCCTGGTACGACCGGCGCGGCTACGAGAATGCCGACAAGTGCGCCTGGACCTTCGGTACGACCTATACCACCTCCACCGGCGCAAAAGCGAATATGAAGTTGGGCTCACGCGACTACCTGATCCAACGGAACTGGGTCAACGCCAGCGGTGGTTCCTGCGCCCTGAGCTATCCGTAGGAATCACTCGCGCCTTGTTAGACTGAGGAGAATGACGCGCGGGGCCGGGCTCGCTCTCTGTATCATCGCGGCGGCCCACGGAGCCTTGGCTCAATCTCTGCCTATAATTCCCCGCCCCGCGGTGGTGCGGCATCTGAACGGCGCCTTCCTGCTGGGCCGGTCGGCTGCGATCTACGCCGATCCTGAAGCTCAGGCGGTGGCCAAGTGGTTCGCCGAACAACTCCGCTCCGAATTCGGAATCGCGGCGGAAGTTAATTCCGAACCTCCACGCGCGAGCGCATTCCGTTTTGCCATCGACGACAGCCTGCCCGACGAAGGTTACCGCCTGCGGATCGAGCCGCGGGGCGTCATCATCCTGGGGCGCCCCGCCGGCCTGTTCTACGGGGCACAATCGGTGCTCCAGCTCGCCTCGGCGCGCAACACATCGACCTTCACTTTACCGGCGGCGGAAATCCGGGATCAGCCTCGTTTTCCCTATCGAGGCCTCCATCTGGATACGTCCCGCCACATGTTTCCCGTGGAGTTCTTAAAGCGTTATCTGGATTGGATGGCGCGTTACAAGCTGAACCGGTTCCACTGGCACCTCACCGACGATCAGGGCTGGCGTATCGAGATCAAGCAATACCCGAGGCTGGCGGAGGTCGCCTCACAGCGGAAGGAGACGCTGGTCGGCCGCGCCCCGCAATCGACCAAGTACGACGGCCAGCCTTACGGCGGATTTTACACGCAGGAACAAATCCGCGATGTGGTCGCCTACGCGCGCGAACGGTTCATCACGGTGATTCCCGAGATCGAGATGCCCGGCCACTCGTTGGCCGCGCTGGCGGCATATCCGGAGCTGGCTTGCACGGAGGGTCCGTTTGAGACCGCGACCACCTGGGGCTCGTTCAAAGACGTGTTTTGCCCCAAAGAAAACACCTTTCAGTTTCTAGAGAACGTGCTGACCGAGGTCCTGGAGCTGTTCCCTTCGCACTACGTCCACGTGGGCGGCGACGAAGTTCAAAAGGACCGCTGGAAAGAGAGTCCGGATGCGCAAGCCGTAATCACGCGCGAAGGATTAAAGGACGAAAGCGAGTTGCAAAGCTACTTCATCCGCCGCATGGAACAGTTCCTCAATTCCAAAGGCCGGCGGATGATCGGATGGGATGAAATCCTGGAAGGCGGCCTGGCGCCCGACGCGACGGTGATGAGCTGGCGCGGCGAGGACGGCGGCATCGCTGCGGCCCGCCAGGGCCACGATGTCATCATGACGCCGGGCGTTTATCTTTACTTCGACCACTATCAGGGCGATCGCAACCAGGAACCTCTGGCAATCGGCGGATTGCTGCCGCTCGAGAAAGTATACAGCTACAATCCCACGCCCGCGGCGCTGACCGCGGAGGAAAACAAACATATCCTGGGCGCGCAGGCCAATGTCTGGACCGAATACATGGCCGATACGCCCCAGGTGGAGTACATGCTATTCCCACGATTGTTTGCATTGGCGGAAGTGGTCTGGTCGCCACAAGTCCTCCGGACCTATCGCGATTTTTTGAATCGCGTTCCGCCGCAGCTGGCATGGCTCAAGCGGCAGGGCATAAACTATCGACCTTTGGACCTCCCTACCCGCTCCTTACGGCGCCTCAAATAGGGCCACATCGACATCCAGGAACGGACCCAGCATGCGGCTGCGCCAGCCTGCAAATTCGGGCTGCGCGGCGAACCAGTCGTGCCACAGGCGAACATCGTGGGCTTGGCCGTGGATCAGAAAACGCCCGGCGGCCGGCAGCGTACTTTGCGCGAGGCGCCTCGCATATTCCTTCCCTGCCGGCGTATCGCCGTAGGGAAGAAGGTAGGGCGCTCCGTTGACAGGATAAACGTCGAGTTGGCAGTACAGGAACCCTGGAAGCGGGTAATCCGGGCTCCAGATCGGCGGTTTGGCTTCGATGAACGGACTGACGGCCAACACCGGGGTGGATGGGCCGAGCGCCAGGGCGTTCGCGGCACGGGAAGCTCCGCGCCAGTCCGACCCATGATGCGGCGGCCAAAGTTCGCCCCACTGTCCGCAGAAGAGCAGTGCCGCGATTCCGACCGGCAGAGCCAACAGGCGCCACCGGCCTTGGGGAATGAAATACGCGGCGGCAGCCGTGGCAGCCAGCGCCGCACCGGGCAGCGCAATGGATACGTAGCGCGTCGAGAACACGCTGATGCCGGTGATGTGCGAATACGCGAACAATCCGAGAGGCTGCGCGGCCCACCATGCGGCGATCAGAGCCAGCGCCGGCCAGGACGGCACCGATTCCGGACGCGGCCAGTGCCCCCAGCGGACTCCGATCCAGGAAACGATCCATGCGCCGAGGGCGACACCGCCGGCCAATCGAAACTTGAGGGCAGTCCCCAGATCGAACCAGGTGGGCTGCGGCGCGAAGGTGTGCAGCGTGGCCTCCCGATTCAAGGCCAAGGCCGTGAGTGCAACCGGGGCCAACACCGCCGCCAGAGCGGCCCAGATCGACGCCGCCTGCCAGCGCGAAACATTCGTCTCGCCGCGAACGAACCGCGCCAGGAAGTAGATCGCATAGACGGAGTAGAACGGCCAGTAGATCAACTGCACTCGCCATAGGAGCGCGGCTGCCGCCGCGAAGAGGATTCCGTCCAGCCAGCGTGCCGAATCGAGCCAGCGGATCAGGAGCCAGAGGCTCGCGGCCGCCACGCACAAGCCCAGAGCGTAGGGCCTCGCGTTGGCGGCTTCGTAGTTGAACGCCCGGAGCGTGAGACACGCGAACACCGCGAACCACGCGGCTTGGGGATGAATTAGCCGGGCGGCCAAGCGTCCGATGAAAAACAGCGCCAGCGCCATGGCCGCAAGCGAAGGAAGCCGCTCGACGGCCTCGGAAAACCCGAAGA
>Ga0310810_10004770_pt1 | contig 15057 bp, 11 predicted proteins | sample NCmetagenome_FD_207641 | JGI IMG/M metagenome (GOLD analysis project Ga0310810, IMG submission 207641) | Soil microbial communities from experimental microcosm in Duke University, North Carolina, United States - NC | ecosystem: Engineered > Artificial ecosystem > Soil microcosm > Unclassified ...
CCAGTCGAACCGGCCACCATCGACGATGACGCCGCCGATCGCGATACCATGGCCACCGATCCATTTGGTCGCGGAGTTCATCACGATGTCGGCGCCGAGCTCGATCGGCCGGCTCAGGAACGGGGTCGCAAAGGTGTTGTCGATCAAAAGCGGAATTTTCGCGTCATGCGCGATCTGCGCCACCGCCGGAATATCAAGCACCTCGAGCCCGGGATTGCCGATGGTTTCGCCGATCACCAGCCGCGTGTTCGGCTTGATCGCGGCGCGGAATTCGTCGAGCGCGCGCGGCTTGACGAAGGTCGTGGTGATGCCGAAGCGCGGCAGCGTATGCGCCAGCAAATTGATGGTGCCGCCGTAGAGCGAGGAGGAGGCGACGATGTGGTCACCGGCATTCATCAGCGTGGCGATGGCCAGATGCATCGCAGCCATGCCGCTCGCCGTGCAGATCGCGCCGACGCCGGCTTCCAGCGCCGCGAGGCGCTCCTCGAGCACTGCAGTCGTCGGGTTCGATATGCGGGTGTAGATGTGGCCGGCGCGCTCCAGATTGAACAGCGCCGCGGCGTGATCGGAATCCTGAAATACATAGGATGTGGTCTGATAGATAGGCACCGCGCGGGCGCCGGTGACGGGATCCGGGCGCTGGCCGGCATGCAGGCTCAGGGTTTCAAAAGCAGGCGGCTTGGGTGCGGGCATGCGGGCCTCGTCAGATCGTTGGGTGGCCAGAGATGGTGATGCGCCGGCGTCAGACGTGCACGGCGGCGCGGACGCGGCCGGCATTTCCGAACACGCGCAAGTAACGCTCGACCTCGGTCGCCGAGCCGGTGGCTTTTTCCGGATTGTCCGACAGTTTTACGGCCGGCCGCCCGTCGACCGACGTCACCTTGCACACGATCGAGATCGGGTCGAGATCGGCCGATCCGTCCGGCGCGCAGCCGACGAAGTCGTTGGTGAGGTTGGTGCCCCAGCCGAAGCTGACGCGGACCCGGCCGGTAAAATGCCGATAGGCCTCCTCGATCGAGCCGACATCCATGCCGTCGGAAAACACCAGCAGTTTCTCCCTGGGGTCGCGTCCCTTCTGCTTCCACCATTTGACGATGTCTTCGCCGGCTGCGATCGGCGGCGCGCTGTCGGGGCGAAAGCCGGTCCAGTCCGCGACCCAGTCCGGCGCGTCGCGCAGGAACGGCTTGGTGCCGAAGGCGTCGGGCAGCGCAATCAGGAGGTTGCCGCCATAGGTGTGGCGCCATTGATCGAGGATGCGATAGGGCGCCCAGCGCAGTTCGGTATCGTCGTTCGCCAGCGCCGCTGCGACCATCGGCAGTTCATGCGCGTTGGTGCCGATCGCTTCGAGATCATTGTCCATCGCGAGCAGCACGTTGGAGGTGCCGGTGAAGGAAGCGCCAAGGCCTTCCTTGACGGCTTCCACGCACCAGCGCTGCCACAGAAAGCCGTGGCGGCGGCGGGTGCCGAAATCCGACAGCCGCAAGCCCTCGAGCTTGCGCAGGCGCTCGACCTTGGACCAGAGCTTTGCCTTGGCGCGGGCGTAGAGCACGTCGAGGGCGAAGCGTCCCTGGCCTTTCATCGCCTGGCGCGAGCGCAGCTCGTTCAGGATCGCGAGCGCCGGAATTTCCCACATCGTGGTGTGGGTCCATGGCCCGTGGAAGTGCAATTCATACTGGCCGTCGACCTTGTGCAGCTCGTATTCGGGCAGGCGGAAATTGGCGAGCCAGTCGATGAAGTCGGGCGAGAACATCTGGGTCTTGCCGTAGAACGTATTACCGGCGAGCCAGATCAGTTCCTTCTTGGCAAAGCGGATGGTGCGGGCGTGGTCGAGCTGGGCGCGCAGCTCGCTTTCATCGATGATTTCGGCCAGCCGCACATGCTTGCTGCGGTTGATGACCGAAAACGTCACCTGCTGATCCGGATAAAACTCCCGAATCATCTGCTGCATCAGCAGCTTGTAAAAGTCCGTATCGAGCAGGCTGCGCACGATCGGATCGAGCCGCCAGCCATGGTTGTAGGTCCGGGATGCAATATCTGTCACTGCCATAAGGGAACTCTATCGCGCCGTGGGCGGCGCAACCAGTGGGTTTTGCCGGCGGCATGGCAGCTCAGCGCGCCATTTCCTGCCGGACACGCCCAATGGTTGCGCGGATATCGCTCCAGGCAGGCTTATCCGGGGCAAATTGCCGCCGCAGATAGGACGCGAGCTCGGCGACCTGGCCGTCGGTAAAACTGTCCCGGAAGGCCGGCATGTAGCCGAGATCGCTCGTAACCGGCGCTGCGATGCCGTGCAGGATCACCTGGATCAGGTTGTCGGGTCGAGCGCTGTGCAGGTTGCTGTTCAGCGCCAGCGACGGCCGGCTGCCGAACAGGGGCGCGCCGCCGACCTCGTGACAGACCGCGCAGGCGCCCTGATAGAGCCGCGCGCCGGTGCTGGACGCCGCGGTTAGTCTGGTGCCGGTCGCGGCTTCCAGTTTGGCGGCGAGCGCGTCCTGCGCCGGCTGGTCGATGGCCCTGTCGTTGAACGCGCCGAGATAGACCGCCATGGCGCGGATGTCAGAATCGGGCAGCGCGGCCAACGCCTTCACGACCGGCGCCATCGGTCCGGCGGCTGTGCCGTGAAAGCGGGATTCACCTGACCGTAAATACGCAAAAAGTTCGTCCTCGCTCCAGGGGATCGGCGCCTGCGACAGCGAGGTCAGCGCCGGCGCCTCCCACCCTTCCGCGAAACCACCCGCGAGATAGGCGTTGTGCCGTTCCGCGCCCAGCGCGTTGCGCGGCGAATGGCAGGCGCTGCAATGGCCGAGGCCTTCGACCAGATAGGCCCCGCGATTCCAAAGCTCCGATCTGGTTGCGTCAGCCTGGAACGGCCTGGGTTGATGGAATAGCGCGTTCCATCCCGCCATCAGCGGGCGCAGGTTGAACGGAAACGCCAGCGCGTTGGCTTTGCTTTCCACGCGCACCGGCGATTGCGCCATCAGCCAGGCATAGAGCGCCTGCATGTCGGCATCGGTGGTTTTCGCAAAATGCGTGTACGGGAATGCCGGATAGAGATGCCGTCCATCACGATGAATGCCCTCGCGCATCGCGCGCTCGAAGGCGGGATAGGACCACGCGCCGATCCCGGTCTCGACGTCGGGCGTGATGTTGGTGCTGTGGATAGTGCCGAACGGGGTTTCGAGCGGCCGGCCGCCGGCATTGAGCACGCCGTTGATGGCGGTGTGGCAGACCGCGCAGTCGCCGAGTGCGGCCAATTGCTGACCACGCGCAATCGTCGCGGCTGAATAGACCGACGCGTCCGGCCGGGCGATCGGCGCAATCGCCCGCCACGGCAGCACGGCGGCGCCGATGCCGACCACGGCTGCACATAGTGCGGCGGCCGTTGCCAGCACACCGCGCCTTCCGGCAAATGGATTGTGCCATTTGTCCAGCGCGGGCTGAGGCGTTGGTGCGGGCAAGACTTCCGGTGCCGTTGTTGGTTCGCCGTGCAGGCCCCGCAAAATTCGTTCCGGCGTGAAAGGCAGTTCGCGAAACCGCACGCCGGTGGCGTCATAAATTGCATTGGCGATGGCGGCCGCACTGGGGACGGAGGCGGACTCGCCGACGCCGAGCGGCGGCTGGTCCTGCCGCGGCAGCATCAGCACGTCGATTTTTGGCACATCAGGGAATTTGATGATGGGGTAGGCGCCCCATTCCCGCGCCGTGACCGAGGCGCGGTCGAACGAAACCTCTTCCATCAGCGCGCGGCTGGTCGACTGGATCACGTTGCCGTGGATCTGGTGACGGACACCCTCCGGATTGATCATCAGGCCGGAATCCTGCCCCGCCACCACGCGGGTGACGCTGACATCGCCGGTCGCCTTGTTGACCGCGACATCGGCGATCCACGCCGACCAGGCTGCGCCATAGCCCGGAAACTTGCTGTGGACATAGAGCGCATAGGCAAAGCCGCGCCCGCGCACGATATCGCCTTCGGCCTGTTTCTCCTCTCGCACCGGCCGCGGCTTCCACCCCGCGCGTTCGGCGACCGCCTTGACCAGATCGACGGCGCGGGCGTCCTTCAGATAGCGCAGGCGGTACTCGATCGGGTCGACGCCGGCCTCATCGGCGAGTTCGTCGATGTAGGATTCATGCGCGAAGGTATTGGGGAGCGCCGACACGCCGCGAAACCAGGAGGCGCGCACGATCGGCGGCATGTCGTGCGCGACCACGCGAAGATTGTCGTAGTCGTAAGGCGGGATCGCGGTGCGATCGCCCATTTCGAACACCGCGGGCTCCGGCGCGATCCGCCTCGTCAACAGCAGCGCCAGCGTCGGCGCGCCGTTGGAGGGATAGCGCGTTGCGAAATCATAGGCCGCGACGCTGCCGTCGGTATTCAGCCCGCCATTGATGTCCATCAACTGCCCGGTGCCCTTCGGCTCCCAGGCGTGCTCCTGCTCGCGCGTCAATTGGACGCGGACGGGACGGCCGACCGCGCGCGACAGCAACAGCGCATCCGCGGTGACATCGTCGGCGCAATTGCGGCCGTAGCAGCCGGCAGCTTCCATCCTGACGACGTCGATCTCGGCTTCCGGCCGCTCGATCAGCAATGCGAGGTCGATGCGCAGGACGTGCGGGTTTTGCGTGCCCGACCAGACCCGCACCGCGCGTTCCTGACAATCGGCGACCGCGCAGGACGGGCCGATCGAGCCGTGCATCTGGTAGGGCCAGACGTAGGTCCGCACCATCGGTTTTGCCGCGGCTGCGATAGCCCCGTCAACATCGCCCTTGTCGATCAGCGTCCGCGGCGTCGATGGATTGGCGCGCAGCGCGGTTGCGAGTTCGCCGAGGTCGGGCTGCGTCGGCACCGGCTTCCAGCTGATTTTCAGCTGCGCCGCGGCCTTGATCGCGTTTTCCTCGCGCTCGGCAACGACGCCGACGAAGTCGCCGATTCTGACTACGGCGACCAGCCCCGGAATATCGCGCACCGAACTCTCATCGATCGCGATCAGGCTGGCGCCGACGAACGGCCCGGCATCGATGCCGGCATAAGGCGGCCGCACCACGCGGCCATGCAGCATGCCGGGGAGGCGCATATCGTGGACGTAAACCAGTTCGCCGGTCGCCTTCGCCGGCAGGTCGACGCGTGGCACCGATTGCCCGACAATGGTGTAGGCATTGACATCCTTCACCACCACGTCGTCGGAGAGTTCGAGGCGAATGATGTCATCCGATATCAGTTCGCCATAACTGATGCTGCGATTGTCCCTGCCGCGGATCAGGCCGTCTTCGATACTGAGATCCGCAACCGGCGCCTCCAGCCGTTCGGCGGCGCGCTCGACCAGATATTGTCGCGCCTGCGCCGCGGCCTTGCGCAGCGGCACCGCCGTGATCTGGATGGTTTCGCTGGCAATCGTCGGGCCCTGGTTGGGTACAGCGGAGGTATCGCCGAGCACCACCACGACGCGGGCAAAGGAGACGTCGAGTTCTTCGGCGACGATCTGCCCGAGCGCGGTACGGATACCGGTGCCGAGATCGACATGGCCGTTATAGGCGGTGACCGAACCGTCCGATGCGATCTTGATGAAGGTCTCGAACGCGCTGTTCTCGCCCCACCTGCTGAGCCGGACCACCGACAGCGATCCCTGCGGCCGTCGATCCGTCGAAGGATTGTCCGGTGCCGCCATCAGTCGCGGGCCTCCGGCACCAGGCCCGCGGCCCGCATCGCCGCGCGCATGATCTCGATATGCGCGCCGCACCGGCACAGATTATGGCGCAGCGCTTCCCGTACCTCGGCTTCCGAAGGGCGGGGGCTGCGCGTCAACAGCGCCTTGGTAGAGATGATCATGCCGTTCAGGCAGTAACCGCATTGCGCGGCCTGTTCGGCAATGAACGCTTCCTGCACGGGATCGGGATGCGCGCGCGAGCCGAGCCCTTCGAGCGTCACAATGTCGCGCCCGGCGCAGCCTTCGATCGGGATCACGCAGGAACGCGCCGCCTCGCCGTCGATCAGCACCGCGCAGGCGCCGCACTCGCCGAGCCCGCAGCCATATTTCGGTCCGTTCAGTTCGAGGTCGTTGCGCAACACATAGAGCAACGCGGTGTCGGGCGCGGCATCGACATCGCAGGATTTGCCGTTGACGGTCAGGCGCATCGTGCTCTGCGTCATGCTCCCCTAAGTCCCGGTTGCGCTGCAAAATTCGCGTGGCCGCCTGGCGAAGATACCGTTCGTATACAAGCGTGCAAGCGGCGCGTTCGCGGATGCGCCTGCAAGCCTGCTTTATGAACAGGGGCACGAGGCAAATGAGTTTTTATGCGGGAATCGCGATTTTTCGTTATTACGGCCGCTTGACAGGGTTTCCGTCCGCGCGCAACATCGTTCGTGTACGAACAAAATGACCATGCCGCGAAATCCCGCGGCGTGATCGGTGCCTCCATTGACGCAGGCTTGTTCATGACTACAGATGCGACGACGGCCGGTGGCGACGACAAGATCCGCTGCGATGCCTGTCCGGTGATGTGCTACATCAAGCCGGGGGCTGCGGGCGCGTGCGATCGCTACGCCAATCACAATGGCGAACTGGTGCGCGTCGATCCGCATATCGTACTGGAGCGGACGGTGTCGCATGGCGGACGGCTGGTGCCGTTCCAGGCCGGCGGCGGCGATTGGGACGGCAAACTCGTCCATGAGCCGAATGTGTTCGTCACCGCGATCGGTGCCGGCACCACCTATCCCGACTACAAGCCGGCGCCCTTCATCGTGTCGTCGGAGATCGACGGCGTCGACATGGTCACCGTGGTGACCGAAGGCATTTTCTCTTATTGCGGCGTCAAGGTGAAGATCGATACCGATCGCCATCTCGGCCCCGAGACCGCAACGGTTCGCGCGCAGGGCGAGGCGATCGGCCACGTCACGACCGGCGAATATGGCTCGCAGATGCTTTCGCTCGGCGGCGTGCACCATCTGACCGGCGGTTCCAAGAAGGAGGGGCGCGTCACCTGCGACGCGCTGATGGATCTTTCCAATTGCAAGCCGGTCGAACTCACGATCGATGGCGGCGCCACCGTGGTGGTGCAGGCCGGCTATCCGCCGATCGTCAATGGCGTGGCGGAAGAGCGGATGCGGGTCGGCTGCGGCTCGGCGACCATCGGCATGTTCGCCAAGCAGTGGCACGGCAAGGTCGACGAGGTCGTGGTGGTCGATGACCACATCACCGGTGTCCTCAGTGAGCACCAGGCCGGCAAGCTCTTGGATATTCCCGATACCGGGATCAAGATGAAGGGGCGCCGCTCGACGCCCGGCCGTTATTTCCAGGTTGCGGAACCGGGGACGGGGTGGGGCGGCACAAAAATCTCCGATCCGCTTTCGGTGCTGGGCCCGTTCAATCCAAGGGAAGCGCGGCCGGGTCTCACCATGCTGATGGTTTCGACCACCGGCGAACACGCGGCCTATTACGTGCTCGACGAGGCTCTGAGGCCGGTCGAGACCGAGATGCCGCCCGATCTGAAACTTTCGGTCGAGCGCATCCAGGAAAATTGCGAGCCGGCGCTTTGCACGGTGTTGTTCATGGGCGGCGCCGGCGGCTCGCTGCGCGCCGGGGTCACCGACAATCCGGTGCGGCTGACGCGATCGGTCAAGGACGCGCTGACGCGGGTTACCAGCGGCGGCGCGCCGGTCTATGTCTGGCCCGGCGGCGGCATCACCTTCATGGTCGACGTCACGCAGATGCCGGCCGGCGCCTTTGGCTACGTGCCGACGCCGGCACTGGTGGCGCCGATCGAATTCACGCTAAAACTGTCGGACTATGCGGCGCTCGGCGGCCACATGGATTACGTCCGTCCGCTGGCGTCGCTGCGCGATAGTACCGAAATCCGCCCCATGCCGGGACGACGCGCATGAAACGCCTCCCGCAGTCAGCGCTTCTTCCTGACGGCAAGCGGCTGCATTTGCAGGACGGTCCAATTGATCTGATCATTGAGGCCAAAGGGAAGCCGGCGGAGATTCGCGCGGCCTATGACGCCGCAGCGCGGCGTTTTACCGGCTTGCTCGATGAACTCTGCGAAGAGTTGACGGCGCTGCGTCGGGCCGCCGATCCGGCGCAGTGCAGCTTGAAAGGGGTGGTTGCCCGCCGCATGCACGCGGCAGTCGCGCCCTATGCCACCGATCATTTCATCACGCCGATGGCGGCGGTGGCCGGTTCCGTCGCAGAAGAAATTCTCGTCGCCATGTTGGGCGCAGCCCAACTCGATCGCGCCTATGTCAACAATGGCGGCGACATCGCGCTGCATCTGACCAGCGGCGAGCACTTCACCGTCGGCCTGATGGATCGGCCGGACCGGCACGGCCTGATGCGCACGATGATTGTCAACGCCGATAGTCCAATTCGCGGTATCGCGACCAGCGGGCGTCACGGCCGCAGTTTCTCGCTCGGCATCGCCGATGCCGTCACCGTGCTGGCGCGGACAGCGTCGGAGGCCGACGCCGCCGCCACCATCATCGCCAATGCCGTCGATCTGCCGGGGCATCCCGCTGTTATCCGTTGCCCCGCTAACGCGTTGCAGCCGGACAGCGACCTCGGCGCGCGCCCGGTCACCCGCGACGTCGGGCCACTGGCTGAAAGCGAGATTGAGGCCGCGCTGCGGGCAGGGGTCCATACAGCGCAACAATTGCTCGCCACCGGATTGATCGAAGGCGCTGCGCTGCGCCTCTTGGGTGAAACGGTTCTGATGGGATCAACCAGCGCGACGCCGGCGCTGCATGCCCATCGTGGAAACCGGACAGAAAGTGCAGTTCATGCTTGATCGGGAACAGGGCCAATGAGCGCCATCATTCGCAAGATCGTCACCGTGGTCGAAGAGACTCATCTGGAGATGGGCAAGACAGTCGCGCCGCCGACCCGGCGCGCGGCGGCGATCGCCGTGATCGAAAACCCCTTTGCCGGCAAATATGTCGAAGACCTGTCGCCGCTGATCGCGATCGGCGAGGAACTCGGCGAACTCCTTTCAAAGCGCGCCGTTGCCGCCCTCGGTATCGACGGCGTCAGGGCGCAGAGCTACGGCAAGGCCGCCGCCGTCGGTGAAAACGGCGAGATCGAGCATGCGGCCGCGATTTTGCATCCCAAAATGGGCGCCCCGGTGCGGAAAGTGCTGGGCAAGGGTGCGGCGCTGATTCCGTCGTCAAAGAAGCGCAGCGGGCCGGGCACCACGCTGGACATTCCGCTCGGCCACAAGGACGCGGCCTTCGTGCGCAGCCATTTCGACGGCATGGAAGTGCAGATCAATGACGCGCCGCGCGCCAACGAGATCATGGTTGCGGTCGCCGTCACCGACAGCGGCCGGCCGCTGGCCCGGGTCGGCGGTCTGACGGTCGCGGAAGTCAAGGGCGAAGACGGATTGAGATAATTCTTCAACATTGGAGGTTGGGTATGCGGAGTTATTGGTTAGGGGCGGGATTGGCGATCGCGGTTACCGGCATGGCGAATACCGCTTTTGCCCAGAGCGAGATCAAGATCGGCGAGATCAACAGCTATTCGCTGTTGCCCGCCTTCACCGAGCCCTATCGCAAGGGCTGGCAGCTCGCGCTCGAGGAAATCAACACCAGCGGCGGCATCAACGGCAAGAAGCTCGTGATCGTCTCCAAGGATGACGGCGGCAAGCCCGCGGATGCGCAGACCGCGGCCAACGAACTGGTCTCCAGCGAGAACGTCGCGATGCTGACCGGCACGTTCCTGTCCAACATTGGCCTCGCCGTCAGCGATTTTGCCAACCAGAAAAAAGTCTTCTTCCTTGCCGCGGAGCCTTTGACCGACGCCATCACCTGGGCCAAGGGCAACCGCTACACCTTCCGCCTGCGCCCCTCCAATTACATGCAGGCGGCGATGCTGGTGGAAGAGGCCGCAAAACTGCCGGCCAAGCGCTGGGCCACGATCGCGCCGAACTATGAATACGGCCAGTCCGCGGTTGCGGTGTTCAAGAAGCTGATGTCGGAGAAGCGTCCCGATATCGTCTGGGTCGACGAGCAATGGCCGCCGCAGGGCAAGATCGATGCGGGCCCGGTGGTGCAGGCGGTGGCCGCCGCCAATCCGGAGGCGATCCTCAACGTCACCTTCGGCGCGGACCTGGTCAAACTCGTTCGCGAGGGCAACACCCGCGGTCTGTTCAAGGACCGAAAAGTCGTCAGCTTCCTCACCGGCGAGCCGGAATATCTCGATCCGCTCAAGGAGGAAACGCCCGAGGGCTGGATCGTCACCGGCTACCCCTGGTACTCGATCAAGACGCCCGAGCACGACGCGTTCCTCAAAGCGTACCAGGCCAAGTACAATGATTATCCGCGGCTCGGCTCGATCGTCGGCTACCAGACCATCAAGTCGGCCGCCGCCATTCTTACCAAGGCCAACTCCACCGATCCGGAGAAGCTGATCGCGGCGACCGAGGGCCTGTCGGTGCCGACGCCGTTCGGCGAGATCACCTTCCGCAAGATCGACCACCAGTCAACGCTTGGCGCCTTTGTCGGCAAGACCGCGCAGAAGGACGGCAAGGGCGTGATGGTCGATACGGTCTATCGCAAGGGTGCCGACTATCTGCCGAGCGATACCGAAGTCGACAAGCTTCGTCCGAAGGATTGAACTTCTCCCTCGCCCCGCCCTTGCGGGGAGAGGGTCGGGGTGAGGGGCTCTGTCCGCGAGCTTTGTGCCAGTGCGTAGGGTGGGTTAGCCGCAGGCGTAACCCACCGCCTCGGGCGGCGGAATGGCGGGTTACGCTACGCTAACCCGCCCTTACGAATTTCGGACCTCTCCTCGGAATCGGGGAGGGGCAAGCGAAAGCCTGACAAGCACGCGAGCGACACACCGCCGATGGCCTTCTATGTCGTCCAGTTCCTGACCGGTCTTGCCAGCGCGGCGTCGCTGTTTCTGGTGGCCTCCGGGCTGTCGATCATCTTCGGCGTGACGCGGATCGTGAATTTTGCCCATGGCGCGTTCTACATGCTCGGCGCCTATGTCGCGTTCACGCTGACCGAACGTTTCTCCGGCGCGCTCGGCTTCTGGGGCGGGATCGTCGCCGCGGCGCTGACCGTGGCCGCGGTCGGTGTGTTGGTGGAAATGGTGCTGCTGCGGCGGATCTATCACGCGCCGGAATTGTTCCAGTTGCTGGCGACCTTCGGCCTGACCTTGATGGTCCAGGATATCGTGGTGCTGATCTGGGGTCCGGACGATCTGCTCGGCCGCCGCGCGCCGGGTTTTAAAGGCGCGGTCGATTTCTTCGGCCAGAATGTCCCGACCTACGATCTGTTCCTGATCGCGCTCAGCCCGATCGTGCTTGGCGGGCTCTGGCTGTTGTTCCAGCGCACGCGCTGGGGCGTGCTGGTGCGCGCGGCGACCCAGGACCGCGACATGGTGGCAGCCCTCGGCGTCAACCAGAAATGGCTGTTCACCAGCGTGTTCGCGCTCGGCGTCTTTCTGGCAGCGCTCGGCGGCGCGTTGCAGATCCCGCGCGACGCCGTGCATCACGCGCTCGATCTGCGCATCATCGTCGACGTCTTCGTCGTTGTGGTGATCGGCGGCCTCGGCAGCATCATCGGCGCGTTCGTCGCCGCCGTGCTGGTGTCGGAATTGAACGCGTTCGGCATTCTGATTTTTCCGAAGATCTCCATCATCCTGGTGTTCCTGGTGATGGCAATCGTCCTGATCGTGCGGCCATGGGGCCTGTTCGGCAAGCCCGAGGCCGCCGCGCGCCGCACGCCGGGATTGACCGTCAATCCCTGGCGGCCGCTCACCTCTGGTGAACGCTGGCTGGCGCTGGCCGCGTTTGCGGTTGCGGCGATGCTGCCGTTGTTTGCCGGAAATTACGCGCTGACGGTCGGTTCGGAGATCGCGATCTTCGTGATCTTCGCCGTCAGTCTCCACTTCCTGATGTCGGTAGGCGGCCTCGCGTCGTTCGGCCACGCCGCCTATTTCGGCCTTGGCGCCTATGGCGTCGCGTTCCTCGCCAAGATGGCGGGATTGCCGATGATCGTCTCGCTGCTTTTGGGTCCGCTGCTCGGCCTGCTCGGCGCGGCGATATTTGGCTTCTTCGCCGTGCAATTGTCCGGCGTCTATTTCGCGATGCTGACGCTGGCGTTCGCGCAGATCGTGTGGTCGATCGCTTTCCAGTGGGTGACGGTGACCGGCGGCGACAACGGCATTTTGGGCGTGTGGCCCGAAAAGTGGGCGGCGGGCCCGGCAAGCTTTTATTGGTTGTCGCTCGCCTTCGCGGCGCTCGCGGTCGCGGCACTCCGGGTGATCGTGTTCTCGCCGTTCGGTTTTGCGCTGCGCGCCACCAGGGACTCGCCGCTGCGCAGCGAGGCGATCGGCATCAACGGCAAGCGCGTGCAGTGGACGGCGTTTGTGATCGCGGGCACCGTCGCCGGCTTTGCCGGTGCGCTGTTCGCTTATCTCAAGGGCAGCGTCTTCCCCGACAGCCTCGGCATCTCGCTGTCGGTCGATGCGCTGGTGATGGTGCTGCTCGGCGGCGTCGAGACCGTCTCGGGGGCGGTCATCGGCGCCATCGTCTACAAGGCGCTCAACATCTGGCTGGTGAGCCAGACCGATCTGTCAAAACTCGTGCTTGGCGGCTTTATCGTGCTGATCGTGGTGGCCTTCCCCAAGGGCATCGTCGGCGTGCTTGAGACGATCCGCAACCGCCGCCGGTCCTCGTCGTTGAAATCGGCGCTTGTCACCTCCCGGATCGAGACCGCCGAATGAGCATGGTTCCCACATTGCTGTCGGTCGAGAATTTGAGCAAATCCTATGGCGGGGTTCACGCCGTGCGCAACGTGTCGTTCGAGCTGCGCGCCGGCGAAATCCTGGCGCTGATCGGGCCGAACGGCGCGGGGAAAAGCACCTGCTTCGACATGCTCAACGGTCAGAACATCCCGGACAGCGGCCGCATCAATCTGCTCGGCGAGGATACCGCCGGCAGGAAGCCGCGGGCGATCTGGCGGCTCGGTGTCGGCCGCACCTTCCAGATCACGGCGACGTTTCCGACCATGACCGTGCGTGAGAACGTGCAGGTCGCGCTGGTGTCGTATGGCAAGCAATTGTTCAACCTGTTTGCCTCGACCGCGCGCTACGCCCGCGATGAGGCCGGCCGGCTGCTCGACCTCGTCGGCATGGGCGCTTACGCCGGGCGCCCCTGCGGCGAGCTTGCCTATGGCGATCTCAAGCGGCTCGAACTTGCGATTGCGCTCGCCAACCAGCCAAAGCTTCTGTTGATGGATGAGCCGACCGCCGGCATGGCGCCGCGCGAGCGCATCGAGCTGATGCGTCTCACCGCGCGCATTGCCCGCGAACAGTCGATCGGCGTGCTCTTCACCGAGCACGACATGGACGTGGTGTTCGAGCACGCCGACCGTATCCTCGTGCTCAACCGCGGCAGCCTGATTGCGGAGGGTTCGCCCGAGGAAGTCCGCGGCAACCCGCAGGTCCGCGCCATCTATCTCGGCGAGGGACTGGTTTACGACGCGCGTCACCGCGAGGGAGCGGGCGCATGAAGCTCAGCGTCGAAAACCTCAACAGTTTTTATGGCCCGGCGCATATCCTGTTCGATATTGCGCTCGAAGTCGGCGAGGGCGAGGTGGTGGCGCTGCTCGGCCGCAACGGCGCCGGAAAATCCACGACCTTCCGCTCCATCGTCGGCCTGGTGCAGCAGCGCTCCGGCCGCATCATCTTTGAAGGCAAGGACGTCTCCACTGAGCCGACGCATGCGATCGTGCGCGGTGGGCTCGGCTACGTTCCGGAAGAGCGGCGCATCTTCACGGACCTGACGGTCGAGGAAAACCTCGAGGTCGGCCGCCAGCCGCAGCGGCGCGGCGCGCCGCACTGGACCCGGGAAAAACTGTTCACGCTGTTTCCGAACCTCGGCGAGATGCGCGCCCGACCGGGCGGACGAATGAGCGGCGGCGAGCAGCAGATGCTGACGATCGCGCGGACGCTGATGGGCAATCCGTCGCTGGTGCTGCTGGATGAACCCTCCGAAGGGCTGTCGCCAAAGATTGTCGAGCAGATGGTCGAAGCCATTTTGGCCATGAAGAAGGAAGGCGTCAGCATTGTCGTCTCCGAGCAGAATTTGCATTTCGCGCGGTTGATTTCCGACCGCGCCTACATCATCGAGCGCGGCAAGATTTGCTTCGGCGGCACGATGGGCGAACTCGACGCGCGTCCGGATATCCGTGACGCGCATCTGTCGTTGTAACCGGAGGCGGGAACGAAAATGGGAAGGAGTGTTTCGCCTAAACGAAGCGTAAAACCTGCGCGGCCGTCCTACATTCTCGACGAGCAGATCGGCTTTATTCTGCGCCAGGTCTGGCAGCGCCACGCCACGATCTTCGCCCGCGAGATCGGCATCAATCTGACGCCGACGCAATGGGCGGCGCTGGCGAAATTGACCGAGACCGGGCCGTGTTCGCAGAACCTGTTGGGGCGGCTGACGGCGATGGATGTCGCCACCATCAAGGGCGTCATCGACCGCCTGACCGCGCGGGGCCTGACCGAAACCAGTCCCGATCCCGAAGACGGCCGCCGCCTTCTGGTCAGTCTCACGCGCGCCGGTCAGCAACTGGCCGAAAAAGCCGCCCCGAATGCGCTGGCGATTACCCGAGAAACGCTGGCGCCGCTCGACGCCAAGGAGCGCGAGACGCTGACGATGCTCTTGAACAAGCTGCGGTGATGGAGCGCCGTGCCTTATCCTTATAGAGTTGAATCGCGGAAACACAGCGGTGCCATGCGGCATTCGCGCTAGCCCGTGAGGCCAAGCCCCAGTGCGACGGCCCCCACCAGAATGAGGCTGGCGGCCCAGGACGTATCCAGATTAAACCAGCTCCTGGATATGAATTTGAGTCCAAGAAAGCGGTAGGCCAGCCACGCCAGACTTCCGCCGGCGACGATCATCGCGGCAGCGTGGACGACGGCGACCAGCCCCGCCATCCCGAGATTGGCATTGATCAGGGTCCCAATTGCCTCGTGTCCTTTACTTAGCTCGGGTTCCCGACAAAGCCCGAGATAGATCGGCACGAGCATGAGCGCCGCGCCATGGGCGATGGCC
>Ga0310810_10004771_pt1 | contig 15055 bp, 12 predicted proteins | sample NCmetagenome_FD_207641 | JGI IMG/M metagenome (GOLD analysis project Ga0310810, IMG submission 207641) | Soil microbial communities from experimental microcosm in Duke University, North Carolina, United States - NC | ecosystem: Engineered > Artificial ecosystem > Soil microcosm > Unclassified ...
GCCGCGTTGCGGCAGGCTCAGGAACAGATGCAGCGCCTGCTCGACCGGGTAGGGCTCGGAGCCGGAGGCGCGCGTGCCTCGCGCTGAGCCTCGAGGCGCCGAGTACCGCGAGGCGCGCCTCGGCTGGGCCATGGTGCTCCCGGCCGTCGGCACGATTCTCCTCATCGCCCTCTTTCCGCTGGTCTGGACGGTCTGGGAGTCGCTTCACCTGCACGACCTCCGGATGCCCTGGCTCGGCCGGCCGTTCATCGGGCTCGACAATTACATCGAGGCCCTGGGGGACGAGCGCTTTCGCGAGGCACTGGTCCACACGCTCGCTTTCACCGTCGCCAGTGTGACTCTCGAGCTGACCCTCGGGTGCGTGCTCGCCCTGGCGATGAACCGCGCCTTCCGCGGCCGCGGGCTGGTGCGGGCGGCCATCCTGGTCCCCTGGGCCATCCCGACGGTCGTCGCCGCCTTGATCTGGCGGTTCATGTTCGACGGTGACTCGGGGATCGTGAACGCCGCGCTCGCTTGGCTCGGCGTGGACCCGCCGGTCTGGTTCGTGGACCGCCTGGCCGCCTGGGTGCCCGTCGTGCTGGGCGACGTGTGGAAGGAGACGCCCTTCGTGGCGCTGCTCCTCCTCGCCGGCCTGCAGGGGATCGACGCCTCGCTCTACGAGGCGGCGCGGATCGACGGCGCGTCGGCCTGGCGGCAGTTTCGCCATATCACCCTGCCGCTGCTCAAGCCGGCCCTGCTGGTGGCGCTCATCTTCCGCACCCGCGACGCCTTCCGGGTCTTCGATCTGGTGTACGTGATGACCGGGGGCGGCCCGGGCACCGCCACCGAGCCGATCGCACTCTACACCTTCACCTCGCTGTTGCAGAACCTCCGCTTCGGCTACGGCTCGGCACTCTCGGTGCTGGTGTTTCTGGTCGCCTTCCTGCTGGCCCTCGGCTACATCCGGGTGGTTGGCGCCGATCTCACCGGAGAGCGGCGGTGAGCCGGGGCGCCCGGTGGGCCGCGCTGGCCGTGGGACTGCTGGTGCTCGCCACCGCGTTTCCCTTTTACTGGACCGTGGTCGCGTCGCTCACGCCCGAGGCCCGGCTGTTCCAGGCCCCCTCGCTGGTGCCCACCGGTCTGGTGCTCGACCATTATCGTGCCCTGTTCGTGGAGCGGGCCTTCTGGGTGCCCATCCGCAACTCGCTGGTCGTCGCCGGGTGCACGACGGTGTTCAGCGTGTTCGTGGGCTCCCTCTGCGCGTACGCGCTGGCGCGACTGCGCTTTCGGGGCAAGGTCCCGTTGCTCGGCCTGGTGCTCGCGGTGAGCATGTTTCCGCAGATTTCGGTGGTGTCGCCGCTGTTCCTGCTGCTCCGGAGCCTGCGGCTGATCGATACTTATCCCGGATTGATCCTGCCCTATCTCACCTTCGCCCTGCCGCTCACCGTGTGGCTGCTGGTGGGCTTCTTCCGGCAGCTTCCCGCGGAGCTGGAGGAGGCGGCCATGGTGGACGGCGCCGGCCGCCTGCGCGCGTTTCGCGAGGTGATCGTGCCGGTGGCGGTGCCCGGCCTCGCGGCCACCGCGATCCTCACCTTCGTGTACAGCTGGAACGAGTTTCTCTTCGCGCTGTCGTTCACGCTCGGCCCGGAGCGGCAGACCGTTCCGGTGGCGATCGCCCTCTTTCGCGGCCAGTATCAGGTGCCCTGGGGGCAGGTGCTCGCCGCGGCGATCGTGGCGACCGCCCCGGTGGCGGCGCTGGTGCTCGCGTTCCAGCGGCGCATCGTCCAGGGGCTCACCGCCGGCGCCGTGAAAGGCTGACCATGGCCACCATCCGATTCGAAGGGGTGCAGAAGACCTACCCGAACGGCCACGTCGCCGCCCGCGGGCTCGATCTCGCGGTGGCCGACGGCGAGTTCGTCGTGCTGGTGGGACCCTCGGGCTGCGGCAAGAGCACCGCCCTGCGGATGCTGGCGGGTCTGGAGACGCCGACAGCGGGCCGGATCTTCATCGGCGACCACGACGTGACCGCGGTGCCGCCGCAGGAGCGCGACGTCGCCATGGTGTTCCAGAGCTACGCGCTCTATCCCCACATGACGGTCCGCGCCAACATGGGCTTCGGGCTCAGGATGCGGGGCGCGCCTCCCGACCGCATCGCCGCGCGGGTGGCGGAGGTGGCCCAGGCCCTGGGACTGGAAATGGTCCTGGACCGGAAGCCGGGGCAGCTGTCGGGCGGACAGCGCCAGCGGGTCGCGCTGGGCCGGGCCATTGCGCGCGAGCCGCAGGTGTTCCTGTTCGACGAGCCGCTCTCCAACCTCGACACCAAGCTCCGGGTCGAGACCCGCGCCGAGCTGGCGCGCCTGCACCGCCGGCTCCGCGCCACCATCGTCTACGTGACGCACGATCAGGAAGAGGCGATGACCCTCGGCGACCGCGTGGTCGTGATGCATGACGGTGTGATCGAGCAGGCCGCACCCCCGATGGAGGTCTATCGCCGGCCCGCCACCCTCTTCGTCGCCGGGTTCGTCGGGTCGCCGGAGATGAACCTCCTCCCTCAACCCGACGGCACCCTCATGGGCGTGCGCCCCCAGGACCTGACCGTGATCCCGTCCGGGACCGGCGAGCTCGAGGGAATCGTCGACGTGGTCGAGCCGCGAGGGAGCGAGCAGCTCCTCTACGTCCGGACCGGCCCCGACGGCGCCAGGGAGCTTCGCGTCATCGCACCGCCCGACCTGGCCATCGCCCCGGAGCAGGCTGTTGGGCTCCGCCTCGACCCAGCCCGCCTCCACCGCTTCGATGCCTCCACCGGCCGCCGGGTGAACTAGGGCGCGGATCACATCGGGCCGCGGCCGGAGGGCATATTGTTTCCCGAGCGGAGACAGCCACGAAACCACCACCAGGAGTTCCCATGTCGCGACGCACCCGGCGCCACACCATCGGCGAGGATCTGGTCAAGGGTGCCATCGCCGGCGCGGTGGCCACCTATGTGATGGGCAGGATCACCACTTTCATGTATGACCGCGAAGACCGTCGTGCCCGAAAGCAGGAAGACGAGGCGCGTGACGGCGGCACCTCCTCCGGTGCCGCGGCGGAGAAGGGCGCCGAGCTGGTCGGCCGCCGGCTTACCCCGAAGGAGCGTGAACAGGCCGGGAGCGCCATCCACTGGGCGCTCGGCATCGGGGCGGGGGCCGGCTACGCCGTGGTGCGGCGCCGGCTGGCCTTCCTGGGCTCGACCGTGGGCACCGCCTTCGGCACGGCGTTCTGGGGCTTCGTGGACGAGGGAGTGGTGCCGGTCCTCGGCCTGACGCCCGGTCCGCTGGCCTTTCCCTGGCAGACGCACGCGCGCGGTCTCGTCGGGCATCTCACCTTCGGGACGGTCACCGACGGCACGTTGCGGGTGCTCGACCGGGTCTTCTAGGCGCGGCCCCGCTCTTCCAGCGGGACTGCCACCGGCTTAGGTTGCGAAGCTGGCACCCGCCGTTCCCCCGATGGCGGGTGGCCGTGTTTCCGGGACGTTCATCGATGCTAGAAGACATTCGCCGGTGGTGGGCGCGGTGGCGCCTCTCGCCCGCTGCGTGGGTTCTCCCGCTGGGCCTGGTCACCCTGCTCGCCGCTGCGGCCCTGGCCGCGCGCTGGTGGCGCGCCCGTCCGCCGGCTCCTACGACCATCACCTACTCGACGTTCCTCTCCCGCCTCGACCAGGGCGCCGTCCGGGAGATCACCGTCGTGCCCGGCGCCGAGCTGCGCGGGGTCTGGAGCCGCCCGGTGGACGGGGCCTCCGCAGGCGGCACCTTCCGGGTCGTCTACCCCACCTTCGAGGTCACCCCGGTGCTCGACCGCGCCGAGCGGGCCGGCGCGCCGGTCACACTCGAGTCGAGCCGCGGGTTCAATCCCGACTTCTGGCGCGAGGTGCTGCTGGTGACGGTCGCGCTCGCGATCGTCGGCCTCATTCTCCGGCGGCAGATGAGCGGCGGGCACGAGGTCGGCATCGGGGCGGCCCGGCGCTCGCGCACCACGTTCGGCGACGTGGGCGGCCACGACGGGACCGTCGCCGAGTTGCGCGAGCTGGTCGAGTTTCTCCGCAAGCCGGAGGCCTTCCGGAGTGTCGGCGCGCGGACCCCGAAGGGTGTCCTGATGTTCGGCCCGCCCGGTACCGGCAAGACGCTCATGGCTCGCGCGGTCGCCGGCGAGGCGGGAGTTCCCTTCTTCGTCATCAGCGGCAGCGAGGTCACCGGCTTCCTGATCGGCCTGGGCGTGGCCCGGATCAAGAAGCTGTTCCGCCAGGCCCGGAAGCGGGGCGGCGTCATCTTCATCGACGAGCTCGATGCGCTCGGCGGCCGCCGGGGCCGCAACCAGAGCCACAACGAGGACGACCGCACGCTGAACCAGCTGCTGGTGGAGATGGACGGCTTCTCTCCCCGCGAGCACGTGCTGGTGATCGGCGCCACCAATCGGCAGGAGGATCTCGACCCCGCGCTGCTCCGGCCCGGCCGGTTCGACCGGGCGGTCGCCGTGGGACTTCCGACCGCCGCCGAGCGCGAGGCGATCCTGCGCCTGCACGTGCGCCAGCGCGGCGTCCCGCTCGCCGAGGACGTGGATCTCGCTCGGCTCGCCAGGCTCATGCCCCAGACCAGCGGGGCCGACCTCGCCAACCTGGTGAACGAGGCCGCCATCGCCGCGGCGCGGGAGCGCGCGTCCACGGTAGTCTGGCGCCACGTCGAGCTCGCCCGCGACCGCCTGCTTCTGGGCAAGGAGCGCACCGGCTTCCGGGCCACCGATGACGAGTGGCGCGCGGTGGCGGTGCACGAGGCGGGACACGCCCTCGCCGGAATCGTGTTCCATGGGGAGGACGGTCTCCACAAGGTCACCATCCAGCCCCGCGGCCAGGCGATGGGCGTCGCCCATTTCGCGCCCGGCGAGCTGGTGCTCCACACCCGGCGCTACCTCGAGGGTCAGATCTGCAAGGGGCTGGGCGGCCGCGCCGCGGAGGAAGTGTTCTTCGGCCCCGAGGCCGTCACCAGCGGCGCCAAGGCCGACCTCCAGCAGACCACCAGGGTCGCCCGGGAGATGGTCTACAAACTCGGCATGGGGCCGACCACCGGGCTGGTGGCGTTCGACGAGCGCGAGAGCGGCGGCGCGGTGAGCGCCGAGCTGCACGCGGCCATGGATCGCGACATCCGGGCGATCGTGGAGCAGCTCTACGAGCGGGTGAAAGACGCCATCGAGCGCCACCGCGGCGCGCTCGAGGCCCTGGCCGAGGCGCTGCTGGAAAAGGAGACCCTCGAGGGCGCCGAGGCTCTCGCCATCCTCCAGTCCGGCGGCGTGTCGCTCGAGGAAGTGCCCCGGCGCCGGGCGGTCGATCCGCTCACCCGCGCCTCCTGGCGGCCCACCCTCCGACACTGAGCATAGGGCTCGGTGACCGGCGTCACCCCGTCTCAAGGTCGTGCTCCCTAGGCTGGTCTCGTCAGCACTTACACGAGGTCAGCCATGCCGATCCATCGCACCGTTCCCGCTCTGGCCCTGGCTCTGGCGCTGGGCGCCTGCAACAGCCATCGCGATCGCGACGTCGCCTCCAACGCTCCGGCCGGCGCCGAGACCGCCACCGTGCCGGCCGATACGACGGCGTCGGCCCCGTCGGCGCCGGCCGATCTGAGCGACGCCAACATCGTGGCGCTGCTCGATCATGCGAACGCCGCCGACAGCACCGCCGGCGCGTTGGCGGCCACCAAGGCCACCAACCCCGAAGTGAAGCAGTTCGCCAAGCTGATGATGTCGGAGCATCACGCACTGCGGAAGCAGGGCGCGGACCTGGCCAAGCAGCTCAAGGTGACCCCGGAGCCGCCGGCCAACGATCCGGTGACCCCGCTGGCGCAGCAGGAAACCCAGGCGCTCCAGTCGGCGCCCAAGGGAGCCGAGTTCGACAAGACCTACATCGACCAGGAAGTCGCCGCGCACCAGGCAGTGCTCGACCTGGCCAACCAGGCGCACGATCAGGCCGACAATGCCCAGCTCAAGGCGCTCATCGAGAAGGCCAAGCCGGTGATCGAGAAGCATCTCGACCAGGCCAAGCAGCTCCAGCAGAAGCTGCAGGGCAGCGCCTGACCGTCCTCCTCCCTCCCGGAGCTACTCCGCCCAGTCGGCGATGAAGATGTTGGTCTCGCCAGGCTGGGCGGCGTTGCGGTTGGAGGCGAAGACCAGCCGCCGGCCATCGGGGCTGAACATGGGGAAGGCATCGAATTCGGGGCTGGTGGTGACCCGCTCCAGCCCCGACCCATCGAGGTTCACCAGGTAGAGATCGAAGTTCCGGCTTCGCCGGTCGGGATAGTTGCTGGCGAAGATGATCCGCCGCCCGTCGGGGTGGAAGTACGGGGCGAAGCTCGCGGCGCCAAGCTGCGTGACCTGCCGAGGCTCGCTCCCGTCGGCCCGCGCCACCCAGAGCTCGAGCCGGGTCGGACGCACCAGCTTGCGGGCGAGGAGGCCCAGGTAGTCCGCGCTGTCGGCGGCGCTCTCGGGGTACGCCGCGCGCCACACCAGCATCGTTCCGTCGGGCGAGAAGAACGCCCCGCCGTCGTAACCCACCCGCCGGGTCACCCGCCGGACGTCGCTCCCGTCCACATTCATGGAGTAGAGCTCGATGTCGCCGTCGCGGGTGCTGGTGAAGACCACCCGCCGGCCGTCCGGCGAGACGGTGGCCTCCGCGTCGTAGGCATCGTTCCGGGTGAGCCGCACCAGATCGGTCCCGTCCGGACGCGCGGTGTAGATCTCGAGGTCGTTGAGCGGCCAGACGTAGCCCTGCGAGCGGTCGGGCGGAGGCGGACAGGCGCGCCCATGCTCGAAGGTCGAGCTATAGAGGATGCGGCGGCCGCCCTCGTACCAGTAGCCGCAGGTGGTCCGCCCCTCGCCGTTGGAGACCCGGCGCAGGTCGCTGCCGTCCACCTTCATCGTGTATTGCTGGTCGCACCCGGCGTCCACCTGCTCCTGCCGCTGGAAGATGAGCCGTCGCCCGTCGGGCGAGAAATACGCCTCCGCGTTGTTCCCGCCGAACGTGAGCTGGCGGATGTTGCGCAGGTGCCGCTCGCCCGGTTCCGGCGCGAGGGGAGGCTGTTGGGCGGAGGTACCGCGGCAGCCGAGGAGCAGGAGCGTCAGCGGGAAGATGGAGCGGTTCACTCGAGGCCTTCCATGGTCCAGAGATCACCGCCGAGCGGGGCGGCTCGGTCGAACAGCACCCAGCGCCCGTCGGGTGACCAGGTCGGATAGTCGATGCGGACGTCGGGGTCGGAGAACTCGAAGACCCGGGTGGCCGGACGACCGTCCAGCGGATAGGCCCGGAGGGTCTTGTGGCCCCCCACGTCCATGATCACGTCCTGCGAAGGAGAGAGCGACATGTGCGCGCCGCTCGCGACATCGGGCAGCTGGGTCAGCGCTCCGTCCGCCACGCTCACCCGCATGGTGCGGATTTGCCCCCCGCTCTCGGCGCGGAAGGTGATGGCGGTCCCATCGGCGGTCCAGCGCAGGAAATGCCCCCCCGCGCCGACCGAGGTGAGCTGCCGCTGGCCCGTCCCGTCGGCGCCCATCACCCACACTTCCAGCCGACCGCTCCGGTCCGAGAGGAACGCGATCGATCGGCCGTCGGGCGAAGGGAAGGGGTTGGTGTCGAGGGACCGGTCGTCGGTGAGACGGACCGGGGTCCCGCCGGCCACGGCGATCCGCCAGATGTCGGCGTTGCCGCCGCGGGCGGAAAAGAAGACCAGCTCCCGCCCGTCCGGCATCCAGGCCGGCTGGTAGTCGCCACCCGTGCCGGTGGTCACCTGGCGCTCGGCTCCGCTCTCCAGCTCGCGCACCCAGATGTTCATCTCCCCCAGGCGATCCGAATTGAACGCGATCCGCCGCCCGTCGGGCGACCAGGCGCCTCGGCTCTCCACCCGCGACGTGGTCAGCAGCGCCGACGGTTGCCCGGTGGGCTGCCCGGTCGCCGGCGAGACAGGCAGCCGCCAGAGATCGGCGTTGATCCCGCGCACCGCGAACACCAGGCGTCTTCCGTCCGGCGCGACCGCGGCCTCCACGTCGTCCCCGGCTCCCGTCGTCACCTGCTCGGCGGGCCCCGCGGCGCGGCCGTCGGGACCGACCGGCATGCGCCAGAGGTTGAGCCCGCCTCCGCGGTTGGACGTCAGGTAAATGCGGCGTCCATCCGGGGACCAGGTCGGATCGAGGTCCAGCATGTTGTCGGCCGTGAGCCGGACGATGGTGCCGGCGCCGGGCTCGGCGGTGGCGACATCCGCACTGCTCTTGTCCTGGCGCCGAAAGACCAGCCGCCTCCCGTCGGGCGACCAGCGCGCCTGCGCGTGGATGACCGCCTCGCTCGAGTCGGAGGTCACCTGCCGCGGATTGCGACCGGTCGTGTCCGCGATCCAGATCCGCCGAGGGCCCGCCCAGGTCGCGTCGAACGAGAGGCTGTGCCCGTCCGGCGCCCAGGCGGGGCCGAAGGCGTTTTCCACCACCCTCGTCTCGGCGCCGGTGGCGACATCGAGAACCCACACGTCGCCGCCGTCCTGGTACCAGCCGTAAATGTCGGTCGGCTCGAGCTTGCCCCGGTCCGCGGTGGCCCGCACGAACGCGAGCCGCCTCCCGTCCGGCGACCAGGCAGGCTGAATGTCGTCACGGGTGCCGGTCGTGACCCTGCGCTCGGTGCCGGTCCGGGTGTCGCGGACGAAGAGCTGGCGGAAGCCGTCCACCTCGGCGGTGTAGGCCAGCCGGACGCCGTCCGGCGCCCAGGCGGGCCACTCCTCCACGCCCTCGGAAAAGGTGAGCTGTGCCAGGCGGCGCGCGAACCCCGTCGCGACGGAGCCGCCCGACATCGCGGTCCCGCCGCGGCCCACGCCCCCCGACCGCGCCACCAGGATGCCGATGCCGCCGACCAGGACCAGTCCCGCCAGCACCAGCGGCAGGAGGTTCCGCCGCGCCCCGACGCTCTCGGCCACCTCACCCAGCGCTCGCTCGAACGCGGCGGCCGTCGGGTAGCGCTCCGACGGTGCCTTGGCCAGCGCCCGCGCGAGGACGGGGCGCAGCGACACCGGAATCCGTCCCGCCGCTCGCCCGTGGAGCGTGGGGGCGACCGTGAGATGCTTCACGATGACGCCGTGAACGCTGTCGGCGCGGAAAGGCGGCTCGCCAGTGAGCATCTCGTAGAGGCTGCAGCCGAGCGAGTAGACGTCGGTCCTCGCGTCCACCGCGTCGGACCCCCCGGCCTGTTCCGGGCTCATGTAGAGCGGCGTGCCGACGACCAGTCCCGTGGTGGTGAGATGCTGCGCCCGCGCTTCGGCCGCTTGCGGCCGCGCGATCCCGAAATCGGCCACCAGGCTGCTGCCGTCATGGGTGAGCAGGATGTTCTCCGGCTTCACGTCCCGGTGAATCACGCCCTGTTCGTGGGCATACTGCAGCGCCCGCGCGGCCTCGCGCGCGATGCGCACCGCGTCCCCCGCCGGCAGGGCGCCCTCGCGCTTCAGGCGATCCCGCACCGACTCGCCCTCGATGTACGGCATCGTGAACCAGAGCCGTCCCGCGGTCTCGCCGGAGTCGTACACCGACACGATGTGAGGATGTTGCAGCCTCGCGGCGAGCGCGATCTCCCGGAGAAATCGCTCGGCGCCCATCCGATCCGACGGCGCGGCATCGAGCACCTTGAGCGCCACCTGGCGGCCGTACCTGAGATCGCGGGCGAGCCACACCGTCGCCATCCCCCCTTGACCCAGGGTGCGCTCGACGGCGTAGCGGTCGCTCAGATCCTGGTGCAGATCCATGTCGTGGGCGGCCCGTCTGTTGGGGAAGAGTGGGCGAGACGGTCGAACGATAGACCGGGGCGCGGCACCGGGCCAGATGCCGCGCGCCGGTGGCGGGAGCTGTTCCCGCCGTGCGGTGAGAACCAGGCCCGCGCCGATCGCCGCCGTATGGGGTGTCGTCAGTCGAGGACACGAAAATGCCCGGCCGCTCATGAGCGGTCGGGCAGTGTGAGGGCATGGAATCAGGTTGTCGGCAGCTCAGGCGGCCATGTCGCCCTTGTATCTCGGAGAAGCCCGGGTTCGGCTGACCCGGTACGGCCGAAGCTCGTTCTCGCGGCTGGCGGCACCCCAGATCTCGGGGTGTTGGTCGAACCATTCCCGCTCCTCTTCGGGCGCGTCGTTCCAGCCGTTGTAGTCGCAAATCATGTCGTTCCAACCGCCTCTCTCGCCGCCCCCAGGTTCGGGGTCGGGGAACCCTGCCCGTGCAGACACCGTGCCAGTCCCTTCACAACCGGGTTTGCGCGGATCCGGTTCCGAAGCGGACTTATTGTTGTCCGATGACCCGCCTGACGCCCCTCCCGGTTGACGATCTGCTTCCCGCACTGCGGGAATCGCTCCTGGAAGGCGGCGGGGCCGTGCTTCAAGCCGCCCCCGGAGCCGGGAAGACCACCAGGGTGCCGCTCGGCCTGCTGTCAGAGCCCTGGCTGCGGGGCCGTCGGATCCTGATGCTGGAGCCCCGGCGTCTGGCCGCCAGATCCGCGGCGCGTCATATGGCCACACTGGCCGGACAGCCGGTCGGCGGCCTGGTCGGCTACCGGGTCCGGCATGAGACAGCGGTCAGCTCGGCCACCCGGATCGAGGTCCTCACCGAGGGCATCCTGACCCGCCTGATCCAGGCGGATGCCACGCTGGATGGGGTCGGACTCGTGATCTTCGACGAGTTCCACGAGCGCAGCATTCACGCCGACCTCGGCCTGGCGCTCACCCTCCACACCCGTGCCCTGGTCCGGACCGACCTGCGGATACTGGCGATGTCGGCCACGCTGGACGGTGAATCCGTGGCGACCCTCCTCGGGGGCGTCCCGGTGCTCACCAGCCCCGGACGGATCTACCCGGTGGAGACCCGCTACCGTCCCCGGCGCGCCGGCGGCCGGTTGGAGAACGAGGTGGCCGGCGCGGTACGGGAGGCGCTGTCCGAAGAGCCGGGCGACATACTCGTGTTCCTGCCCGGGGCCAGGGAGATCCGTCGCACCGCGGAGCTGCTCCACGACACGGTCTCCGCCGATGTCGTCTCCCTGCACGGCAATCTCTCCGGCGAGGAGCAGGACCGGGCCATTCGTCCCAGTCCGCCGGGGCGCCGGAAGGTGGTGCTCGCGACCTCCATCGCCGAGACCAGCCTCACGATCGAAGGCGTGAGCGTCGTGATCGATGCCGGGCTTTCGAGGGTGCCCCGCTTCTCGGTCCGCTCCGGAATGGCTCGCCTCGTCACGATTCGCGTCTCACGGGCTTCGGCTGACCAGCGTCGGGGACGAGCGGGTCGCCTGGGCCCCGGGGTCTGTTACCGCCTCTGGTCGGCGCAGGAGGACGCGGCCCTGCTTCCTCGCTCCCGGCCGGAAATCCTGGAGACCGATCTGGCTCCGCTCGCGCTCGAGCTCGCCGTGGCCGGCGTGGCGAGCCCCGCGGAGCTGAGATGGCTCGATCCTCCGCCCGAAGCCGCGTTCGCCGAGGCACGCAGTCTGCTCAGGCAGCTCGGTGCCCTCGATGCCGAGGGTCGGGCCACCTCCCACGGCCGCCGCCTGGCGCGGCTGGCGATGGCTCCCCGGCTGGCCCACATGGTCATACGGGGAACCGAGTTGGGAGACCGAGCGACGGCCTGCGAGCTGGCCGCTCTGCTGACTGAGCGCGATGTCCTCCGGCGCGCGGACGGTGTCCCCGATTCGGACATCCGGACCCGAATCGACCTGCTGCGGGGCGTCGTGTCGCGTTCCGATGTGGACCGGGAGACCCTGCGGCGGGTCAAACGGGAAATCCAGGCATGCGGCGGTGCTGGCCGGGCAGAAGCGAAAGGCGAGAAGCTCGAGCCGGGAATACTGCTGGCGTTGGCCTACCCTGATAGGGTGGCCCAGCGCCGCCCCGGCAGTGGCGAGCGCTACCTCCTCCGGAACGGCCTGGGCGCTCGCGTCCGGCCACAGGCGCTGGGTGCGCAGGACTACCTGGTTGCCGCCGAGCTCGACGGACGGCTCCCCGAGAGCGAGATCCTGCTCGGGGCGCCGATCTCGCTCGGTGAGATCCGGTCGCTCTTTGCCGCCGACATCGCCGAGGAGACGGTGGTGGAGTGGGATCCGGAGGCTCAAGCGGTTCGAGCCGTGCGTAGGGAGCGGCTCGGCGCGCTGGTGCTTCGGGAGGGCGCGCTCGCCGACCCTGAGCCGGAGCGGGTGACGAATGCGCTGTTGGACGGTATTAGAAGAAGCGGCATCGGACGTCTCCCATGGCCGGAGGCGGTGAAGGCCATCCGACAGCGGATCGAATTCCTCCGGCGGATCGACCAGGGGTGGCCTGACATGAGCGACGCCGGGCTGGAGGCCCAGCTCTCGACTCGGGTTGGGCCGTACCTGGCGGGGCTCCGGAGGCTGGAGGATCTCCGCCGACTGGATTGGACCGAGGTGCTGTTGTCCGGCTTGAGCTGGGAGCGCCGGGCGGCGCTGGATCGGCTGGCTCCGACCCACGTAACGGTGCCGAGCGGGTCGCGTATCCCGGTGGACTACGCCGACCCGGCTGCCCCGGTGCTCGCCGTGCGGCTGCAGGAGATGTTCGGGGAGCGCGAGACGCCGACCGTCGGCGGCGGAGCGGTACCGCTCACGCTCCACCTGCTCTCGCCGGCCCGGCGGCCGGTTCAGGTGACGCGTGACCTCGCGGGATTCTGGCGAGGCACCTACTTCGAAGTGAGACGGGATCTGAAGGGGAGGTACCCCCGGCACCACTGGCCCGACGACCCCCTCGAGGCCGCCCCGACCCGGCGGACCAAGCCCCGGAAATGACGGGGAACCGGCCGTCTCCGGGGAGTGTTAGGTCGGAGCGGGACAAGCGGTTGGCGGGACCGGGAGTGCAACGTTTCAACGGGGCCGGACATCTGTGCTCCCACGGTGGCAGGAGAGCAAGGCCCCCTGGGCGGTTAACGTAAGCTGTTTTCCTACAGCGGCTTAGGAGAAAGAGGAGCCACAGTGGCAGGTACCAAGCGTACGCGCGGGCGGCGTCCGGCACGGGCGCGCCAGCTTCCCAAGGCGGTAGACGAGGGCCGGGAGAGCCTGGATTTCTACCTCCAGGAGATCAGCCGGATCCCACTGCTCACGGTCGAGGAGGAGACGGCTCTGGCGCGGCGCGCGTTCAAGGGCGACATCGAGGCGCAGGAGCGGCTGGCTCGTCACAACGTCCGCTTCGTGGTCTCGGTCGCGAAGAAGTTCCAGAACCGCGGCGTCCCGCTCATGGATCTGATCGGCGAAGGCAACGTGGGACTGATGACCGCGGCCCGGAAGTTCGATCCCGACCGGGGCGTGAAGTTCATCTCCTACGCGGTGTGGTGGATTCGGCAGGCGATCCAGGCGGCCATCGCCCGGCACGGCCGGCCGGTTCGTGTGCCCCTCAACCGGACCGCGGACCTCAACCGGCTCGGGCGCGCCACCGTGCTGCTGACCGAGCGGCTCGGCAGGGCACCGACCACGGACGAGCTCATGGCCGCGACGGGGCTGACCCGCGACGCGGTGCGCTCGCTGAGCGCCCTGCACATCGAGGCGATGCGGCTCGACCATCCCGTTCGCGAGGCTGACGACCGGGGCCAGCTGGAGCGGTTCGTCCCCCTGGCGCAGGAAGGCACCGATGCTAACACGCTGGCGAACAGCCGGACCCAGGACCTGGAAGCCGCGCTCGCGGCGCTGCCGGCCCGGGACGCCAAGGTGCTCCGGCTCTACTTCGGTCTCGACGACGGAAAGAGCCGCACCCTGGAAGAGATCGGCCGGATGATGGGCGTGACCCGCGAGCGGATCAGGCAGCTCCGCGATCGCGCGCTCCGCCAGCTGCGGGAGCAGCACGGCGACAAGCTCCGCGAGCTCGCCGCCTGACCGGATTCCCGTCCTGAAAGTGAATGCCCCACTGGAGGTTGGCACCTCCGGTGGGGCATTTTCTTACGCTCTGTGCCAGCGCTGGCACTTTACAGGGCGGCGGGGACATCAGATAATTAGTCATCCCCCTGACACCATCTTCCAGGTCGATCGGCGACAACCCGGTCTCCCTATGTTGTGAGGTCCCTGTGACGCGATTCCGTTCACGGAGAATCCGGGTGATCCTGGGTGAGTACTTCGAGCTCTTCCTCACGACCGTGGGCGTCCTGCTCGCGATCGGCGTGACCTTTACCGAGCTCCCGGGCAGCGAGAAAGGGCTCGCGCTCACTTTCCTCGTCTGGCTGCAGGGCTTCATTCTCTGGGCGGTTCACCGGCACAACTGGTTCCGCCGGCAGGCGCTGCTGCGGCAGATGCGACTCATGCTTCAGGACCGGGTCAACAATCAGCTCACCGTGATGCTCAGCGTTGCGGAGGTGCGCGGGCGGGAAATGAACGAGGCCGATCAGGCAGACATGGAAGCCGCGGTGGCCGCCGCGCGCACGGTGTCGGTCGAGATCGAGAATCTCTCGTTCGAGTCCCTCCGCCGGTGGGAGCGCCGCTACGGGCGCTATCTCCCCTCGGTGTCCTGACTCGCCTCCGGCACGACACGTAGCGTTTTGCAGCAGGCCTCGGCGCTCCCCGTGGGCGCCGAGGCCTTTTTCCGGCCTAGCACCGAGCGAGGACGGTGCGCATATGTCATTGGGAATCAATATCTTAGCTCCCACCTCCTGACCATCGCAGCCGGGCCGGCGGACCCCTGACATCCGGACTGGATATTGCTCCGCGCGAGAAGAGCGATGAGTGTCCCCAGCCAGATGTCTCTCCGCCGGATTCCGACTTGCCTGCACCTCACCATCCGCGTCGCATACGCGAGCGCGTGGGAGGCGCTGGTTCGCACGCATACCGATCAGGCCGTCCAGTTCATTCAGGAGTTCGCGCCGCGCATCCCTCCGCTCGAGGCGCTCGAGCTGTATTTCCGCGTCGTCGCCGTACCTGACCCCATGCAGGAGCTCGTGCGCACCAGGACCCTCACCTCCCTCGAGATCGACACGCTCGCGCCGCTCGCCACCATTCCGGCCCTCCGCGGCTGGCAGCGGCTCCGGCTCGATCTCGTCCTGGAACATCGCCGCTATCGGCGGCGCCATCAGG
>Ga0310810_10004772_pt1 | contig 15054 bp, 8 predicted proteins | sample NCmetagenome_FD_207641 | JGI IMG/M metagenome (GOLD analysis project Ga0310810, IMG submission 207641) | Soil microbial communities from experimental microcosm in Duke University, North Carolina, United States - NC | ecosystem: Engineered > Artificial ecosystem > Soil microcosm > Unclassified ...
ACGCACCTGGGGAAAGCAGCCTCCGGGCAGAAGAGTACGCCATCGGCGACTGGGCCTCAACAGGGCGGGGCGATGGCTGCGCTTTTAGTTGGCGCCTCGCAACCGAGGGACGAACCACCTACCGCTGAGCCACAGTCAGACCCCGAGCCGGGAACCCCGCTGGACAACTTAAGACTCCTGCTTTCAGGAAACACACGGCTCACCTGCCGGTTGTTTCGGGCCCTCTTTGAACACATGCTTGGTTTTGTGGCTCCATGCAACGCCCAGCCGGGAATTGTCTCATTGGTAAACGAACTGATAGGCAGCAAGGAGCATGGTCGATCGTTCCTCTCTACCGCTTTGTTCATTTTGGGAGCGGAAATCGAACGCGATAACCTGATGTCCTTCATGATGGAACAAGGCCTTTTTGGCATACCCATTTTCGAGCATATGCTGCAAAACCGTGATTACTGCGAGGCCTTTCACTCCTTCAGGCGTCTCGAACGGGCCTTCATGGGATCGCCCGCAGCGGAGGAAGCACAGGTCAGGAATCGGCTCGACAAGTTCAACGCGCAGTTCGGGGGGAAGCCCTGCGGCGCGAAGATCTTCGAAGCGGATGAGCAAGACAAAACAAAGATCGATGCGTACCTGGCGGCAACCGATCTGCTGGAGGCGATGGCCCTCACGCCCTGGTGCATGAGCCTGAACAACGCGGTATCTGTCGCTTCCTCAAATTCCATTCGCTCAGCGTCCATGATCGCCACATATTTTGAGCGCTTTGCTCGAGACGAAATAACCAAAGAGCGCGCCAATCAGGAAATAGCTGATCATCTTCTCGCCTTTGCCAGGCAATTCTCCGCGGACACCAGGCCAGGATAGCCGGCAGGCTGCCGTCAAGATTATGAACACTAAACTACACGTAGCCAATCTCGCCCCAACTGCTACCGAAAGGGATCTGCAGGTCTTATTTTCCCCTCACGGCAATATCGCCGAGGTCAATCTTCCGGTTGAACGCGAAAGCGGCCGGTCGCGCTGCTTCGCCATCGTCACAATGGCTACGCCACAAGGTGCGCGAGCGGCGATGCTAGCGCTCGATGGCAAAAAGCTGGAAGCGCAAGTACTGACGGTGACCGAATACGTATCCGCGAGGAAGGTGCCCCCTGCCACCGGCAGCCCTAGCGCAAAGTGCAATGTTCAACGCTTTGAAAGATGGTAAATTGCATGATCAGAAAGTGCGCCAGGATCCTGGCGGTTGCCGACTAAAGACTTCAAGCTCGAAACCGGAGTCATGAGCATCGCAGCCACAGGCAGGCCACGGCCGCCACACTGACGCAACGGACCTACAGGAGATCATACGGATGAAACACGAATTCAAAGTTGGGGAGCACGTGGGGTGGAACTCGGAAGCGGGCCACGTCCGGGGAACGATCAAGAAGAAGGTCACCTCCGCCACCAAATTTAAAACCTACACCGTCCGCGCCACGGAGGAGGAGCCGCAATATTTGATCAAGAGCGACAAGACTGACCACATGGCCATGCACAAAGGCGCGGCTCTCAAGAAACTCGTCCAGAGCGACCAGGCATCACCGAAACGGTTAGCACACCCGAAGAAGAAATGATGCTGAAGGAATCAGTATAAAATGAAGGCACAGGAATTTGAAATCGGCATGGTTGGCTTGGGCGTCATGGGGCGCAATCTCTTGTTGAATATGGCCGACCACGGACATTCTGTGGCCGGTTACGACAAGGATGCCGCCAAAGTGGCGGCGTTGCGCCAGGAGGCGGAGAACCGCGATATCCACGGCGCGACGGATATAAAGGAGTTCATCACCTTGCTTCGCAAACCGCGCGCGGTGATGATGCTTGTTCCCGCAGGCCCGCCCGTGGATTCGGTCATCAACGATCTGCTCGCGCACCTCCAACCGGGCGATCTCATCATTGATGCCGGCAACTCCTACTTCAAAGACACGGACGTGCGCCTCCGCAACTTGGCGGCGAAAGGCATCCAATTCCTCGGCGTCGGCGTGTCGGGAGGAGAAGAAGGCGCGCGGCATGGACCGAGCATCATGCCGGGCGGGCCGAAAGAGGCTTACGAGCGCGTCCGTTCCGTGCTGGAAGCCGTCGCTGCCAGGGTGAGCGGGTATCCGTGCGTGACTTATCTCGGTCCCGCTTCGGCCGGGCATTTCGTGAAGATGGTCCACAACGGGATCGAGTACGGGATGATGCAGCTTATCGCTGAAACCTACGACCTGATGAAACGCGGCCTTGCTTTGAACGATGACCAACTGCGTGACGTGTATAGCAAGTGGAACACCGGTGAACTGAACGGTTATCTTATGGAAATCAGCAGTCACATTTTCGGCAAAGTGGATGAGAGCACCGGCCGGCGGCTGATCGACGAAATCCTCGCCGTGGCCAAGCAGAAAGGCACCGGCATGTGGACCTCGCAGAGCGCGATGGAACTCCAAGTCCCGATTCCGACCATCGACGTGGCGGTTGCGATGCGCGACTTGTCCGTATTCGCGAAGGAACGGGAGCAGTCCAGCGCGATCTATCAGCGATCCATCCGACAGTTCAACCACGGCCGTGACACGTTCCTCTCGCAATTGAGCCACGCGCTTTTCGCCGGGATGATTATTATCTACGCCCAAGGCCTGGCGCTTCTGGCGGTTGCTTCAGACCAATACGACTATCACCTTGATCTTGAAGCCGTGGCGCGGATCTGGCGAGGTGGCTGCATCATCCGCGCCGCGTTGCTGGAAGACATCTGCGCGGCGTTTCACGCGCGACCTGACCTGCCCAATTTGCTGCTGGATCCGAAGTTGTCGCGCAAGGTCATGGAGCATCAGGAAGATTTGCGCCAGGTGGTATGCCAGGCGGCCGAGTCCGGGGTGCCGGTCCCGGGGCTGATGGTTTCATTGGGTTATCTCGACGCCTATCGCAGCTCCTGGCTGCCGGCCAACCTCATCCAGGCCCAGCGCGACTATTTCGGAGCCCACACCTATGAGCGGATCGATGCCAAGGGCACGTTTCACACGGAATGGGAGAAGGAATGAGAACGAAACCCACTGACCAGCTAGAACCGACGGTGTTCGTCATTTTTGGCGGAGCCGGTGACCTGACCTGGCGGAAACTCGTGCCGGCCTTGTTTGACCTCTCCCAGGACCGAAGCATGCCCGCTCACTTTTCGATCATCGCGGTCGATCGCGTTGACTTCAGCGACGAGAAGCTGCGACGGCGTCTCCACGACGGCGTCAAGAAATTCTCGCGTCAAGGAATGGTGAAAGCCACCGAATGGGGCGAGTTTGCCAGGCATATCCGCTACCAGCAGGGCGATTTCAAGAAGCTGCAAACCTATAGGGCCCTGGGCGAACAATGCGCGGAACTGGAAAAGGAATGGGGCGCCAAAGTCCACCGGGTCTTCTACATGGCCACGCCGCCGAGCATGTTCGGCGAAATCCCAAAATACCTCGGCAAAGCCGGACTGACGCGTGACCGGGACTGGGCGCGGATTGTGGTCGAGAAACCGATCGGCTATGACCTGGAATCCGCCCGCACCTTGAATGCCATCCTCGCTGCTAATTTCGAGGAATCCCAGATCTTCCGCATCGACCATTATCTCGGCAAGGAAACAGTGCAGAACATTCTGGCCTTCCGTTTTGCCAATCCCCTCTTCGAGCCGATCTGGAACCGGCGTTATGTGGAGTGCGTCACCATCACCGCGGTCGAAGCGGTCGGGGTCGAACATCGCGGCGGGTATTACGACCACGCCGGAGCCCTGCGTGACATGGTTCAGAATCACCTGATGCAACTGCTTTGTCTGGTGGCGATGGAACCGATGGTCTCCTTCGAAGCCGACGAGATTCGGAACAAGAAGGTGGACGTCCTCCACGCTGTTCGTGCGATTCCCCGAGACGCCGTCCACCAATGCGTGGTGCGCGGGCAATACGGCCCGGGTTGGGTCGGCGGGAAAAAGGTTCCTGGTTACCGCGAAGAAGACGGGGTGCTGGCTGATTCCCAAACCGAGACGTTTGTCGCGCTCCGGCTGTTCATCGATAACTGGCGCTGGCAGGGCGTGCCTATCTACCTCCGCACCGGTAAGCGGCTCACCCGGCAGGCCTCGGAGATTACGATCCAGTTTCGCGGAGTGCCGCATCAGTCGTTTCCGGTGGAGTCCACGCTGGATTGGCAGTCGTCCCGGCTGGTGATCTGTATCCAGCCCGACGAAGGCATCGGGCTGCGCTTCCAGGCCAAGCACCCCGGGCCAAAAATGCACCTGCGCTCGGTGGAGATGCAGTTCAATTACCAGGACGGCTTCGACGTTCGGTCGCCTGACGCTTATGAAACGTTGCTCTGGGACGTAATGAAGAATGATGCCACCTTGTTCATGCGCGCCGATCAGGTGGAGGCCGCCTGGCGGCTGTTGATGCCGGTGCTTGATGTCTGGGCAGTGGCTCCGCCGAGTGATTTCCCCAATTACGCCGCTGGCACCTGGGGACCCGAGGACGCTCAGGGTCTCTTGGCTCAAGGACACAGTTGGCCTCTGCCCACTGAATTGGTGGGACAGCGCAAGAAAAAGGGAAAGAATTCGTCAACCGCATGAGAACTCTGGTCATCGACGTCGGCGGCACGCATGTGAAGGTGCTGGCCACCGGCCACAAGCAGCGGGTAGAAATTCCATCCGGCGCGATCCCATGCTGTTTATTGTCTCCATGGAAAAATTTGCCAATGAAGGGGGGATGATCAGCGAGCAGTTGTGGAACGCCGAAGATCTGGGGGGAATGAGGCGCGGGCTGCCGACGGGTGCGGCCATGCCGCTGTGCTGGGCGCATGCGGATTATGTCTCGCTGGTGCGCAGCGCTCACGACGGCGTCTGTTTTGATCGAATCGAACCGGCCTTCCAGCGTTATGTCGTCCACCCGGTAGCGAGCCAGCATGAGATTTGGAGCTTCCGCCACCCGCTTAGCCGAATGTCTCCTGGCAAACTCCTGCGCCTCGTCGTTGCGGTAGACGCGACCGTCGCCTGGTCAGCCGATAATTGGGTGAGCACCAACCGGGTGGACACGGCTCATAACAGCGCTCTGTATCGCCGATCTGCCCACGGAGCGCTCCCCGGACGGTGCAGTGATCGAGTTCACCTTCTCTGGAAAGAAGCTAAGCGCTCGGAAGGCAGGAACTATTCAGTCAAGGTCAGCGGACCAAAGTAAGAGGGCGCCGATTATGCAGAAACGGCTCAAGAGGAGCGTGCCCGGTATCAAGGCCAAGACCGGCAGGCGGGCGGCGCAACGGGACGAAAAGCAGGACGTAAGAACTCGGCAGCAAGGCGCTGCAAATTGACTGTATGGACTTCGACCCTGCTCAGGCGGGCCGCTTGGTATTCACAATCAGCGACGCCATCCCGCTGACGATCATGAGCGCTCCAACGACGAGGGAGATGACGTGACTTGCTGTGGTCTCCAAATGCATTCCAGGGAAGTTCACAGGTTGTCCCGGAGTCGAGAAGAACGTGCCCGAGAAAGCGAGCACTACGACGCCTAGTGCAACCAGGTTGACTGCAATGATGTTCATTCCGAAATCTCCGATCTGTTTTCTTCGGGGGAACGGCTAGCGGCGAAGCAACAAAACTACAACGATGATGACGAGAAGCAGGCCAACCGTGCCGCCACCAATATAGAGAGCGCTGGCAAGAAATGGTGCAGATAATAGTAACATAGTGTGTCTTTCGTTTTTGATGGCAATTTGTTCACCATCATGTTTCGGGTACTCCAAAGCTTGGCACGTGCCACGGAAGCTACGCGATGGCAAGCAGCGCCCATTCAGTGCGAAGCGGCCAACATCGAAAGCTCCACAACCGTCCCGCCAGTAATCACCTGCGGAGCAATTCAGACCAACCCGGGAAAGCGCCGTGATGAGCTGAGGCTCGCCTTTTGAAGTCGGATCCGGCCCTTGCCGGGCGTGCAAACTGCACTGGGCGCTACCCGGCGGCCGTGCAAAATTCAAGATTCCACCAGTTGGCAACTCTCGACCCTCAGGAAGATGCTTTTTTTAATTAGCGCATTAACCTAGTTCCATTTCCACGGTATGATCACAGTGGTCGTCCAGCAAAGAGATGCTATTGCCAACGAGCGCCCGGCCGTCGAGAGTTAGTCGGCTCTCTCCAGGAGGCACGCTCCTGGTGATGCGAATGTGGTAAGTGGTTTGCCGATAGCGATAGTGCACAGTGAACTTGCTCCACGTCTTCGGAAGGCTGGGGGTCAGGCGCAGTTGATTGCCTTCCAGATTCACACCGAGGAGGGTTTCGAGCAGGAGCCGGTACATCCAACCGGCGGAGCCGGTGTACCAAGTCCAACCGCCGCGGCCGGTGTGTGGAGCGACGGCATAGACATCAGCGGCCATGACGTAGGGCTCAACTTTGTAGGTCGCGATTTGACTGGGAGTCGCACCGTGGTGAAGGGGATTGAGCAGGGCGAAGGCATCCCAAGCCCGGTCGGTATCGCCCATCAACGCAAGAGCCATGGTGGTCCAAACAGCGCCATGAGTGTATTGGCCGCCATTTTCGCGCACGCCGGGCATATAGCCTTTGATGTAGCCCGGATTGAGGGAGGAGTGATCGAAAGGGGGAGCGAAAAGCTCGATCAATCCGGCGTCGTGGCGGATGAGACGCTCAACGACTGCGTGCATCGCCTGTCGTGCGCGTTGAGGGTCAGCGGCGCGGCTGATCACGGCCCAGCTTTGCGGCAGAGAATCAATTTGGCATTCGGGATTGGAGCGGGAGCCCAGCGGTTCTCCGCTGTCGAAGTACGCGCGACAATACCATTGGCCATCCCAGGCGTTCTGCTCGATATTTTGCTGCAGTTGCTGAGCTTGGGCCAGGCAACGCTCGGCAAAAGCAGTGTCGTTGCGCCGGCGGGCCAGTTCGGCAAATTGGATTAGTACGTCGTAGAGGAAAAAAGCCAGCCAGACGCTCTCGCCGCGGCCCTCCTTGCCCACCAGATTCATCCCGTCGTTCCAATCCCCGCAACCGATGAGGGGAAGGCCATGTTGACCGAATACAAAGCCGTGTTCGATGGCGCGAACACAATGCTGATACAACGTAGCCGACGCTTCCGAGCGATTGGGCAAGTCATAGTAAGATTCCTCATTCGGCTTGAGGGAACGGCCTTCGAGAAAGGGAACTGACTCGTCGAGCACGCCGGTGTCGGCAACGCACGCGACGTAGCGGCAGGTGGCGTAAGGCAGCCACAGATAATCGTCGGCGCAATGCGTGCGTACGCCGCGGCTAGCAAGGGGATGCCACCAGTGCTGCACGTCCCCTTCGAGGAACTGATGCCCGGCGGCGCGCAGGAGGTGTTCGCGGGTGAGGGCGGGCTCGGCATGCACCAAGGCCATCACATCCTGTAACTGGTCGCGGAATCCGTAAGCTCCGCCGGATTGATAGAAACCGGTGCGAGCCCATAGACGGCTGCTCAAGGTCTGATAGACCAACCAACCGTTGGCCAGCACATTAACAGAGGGATCGGGGCTTTCGATCTGCACTGCTCCGAGCGTTTGATTCCAGTATTGCCAGACTCCTTCGAGGGCGTAACGGCTGGCCTCGATGGTGCGGAAGCGGCGTATCAGCGTCTGCACGTCAACGAGGTTCCGCCCTACTCCAAGACGGAAGCTCGTTTCCCGCTCTTGCCCGGCGGGCAAATCAATCATTACCTGAACCGCCCCGCAAGGGTCCAAGCCCGCTCCTGCTTTACCCGAAAGCCGAATCTGCTTGAGGGCTTTTGGATTAGCGAGACTCCCGTTGCGGCCGAGAAACTCGTTTCGATCGCCTGTGAAGGTTCGTGTGGGATCACTCACGTCCACGAAGGCAATACGTTCGGCGAACTCTGTATTGAAAGGATTGCGTGCCAGCAGCGCGCCGGTTTTGGAGTCCTCCTCGGTCTGCACGTGCAGCGAGCTTTTTTGGCGCAACTCTCCCAGCACCCACTCCCAGTAGCCGGTGATAGACAAACGGCGCGGTCGTCCCGAGACGTTGAGCAGTTTCATGACTGCAAACTTCACGGGGGCGTCCATGGCCACATAAATAGTCAACTCGGAGGTGATGCCGTACTCGGTGTGTTCAAAGACCGAATAGCCGAAGCCGTGACGGATGACGTAGGGTGTTGCGCCGCGCGTCGGCAGCGGGGTAGGAGACCAGAATTGCCCAGTCTGCTCATCCCGAAGGTAGAAGGCTTCACCACTGGAGTCGATGACCGGATCATTGTTCCAGGGCGTCAGGCGAAACTCGTGGGAATTCTCGACCCAGGTGTAGGCGCTGCCGCTCTCGGAAACGACGGTCCCAAACTGCGGATTGGCGAGGACGTTGACCCAGGGAGCGGGAGTCACCTGGTCGGCCGACAAGATGATGACGTATTCTCGGCCATCAGGAGTAAAGCCGCCCAGTCCATTATGGAAAATCAATTCCCGCGGAGGGAGCGGCTTGGGCGAATCGCGCGCTGGGGAGCGGGCAGGCGCGAGCAACGGAATTATCGGAGGTGAAGGGCCAGGTCGTTTCAGTTGCTCGGCCAATGTTCCATTTTCATCCGCCAGGACCAGGCGAGCGACCGACTGTAGCAGTAATCCATCTTCAACGGAGAGCTGTTCGAGACGTCGAACGAAAATGCCACCGGGATGATCGAGCATTTGGGCTTCGGTGCCCGAAGCAATCAAACTGAGAATCTGGTCATGTAGCGGCTGGCGATACACGGAAACGTCTTCATTGAGAATGACCAAATCGACCGACAGCCCTTTCATCCGCCAGTAAGCATGGGCCTGAAGGAGTTGTTGGACGAGTTCGATCCGGGTGGAGTCGCTGATACGGAGCAGGGCGATCGGCCCGTCGCCGGAGATACCATAGGCCCACAGTCCGTTTTGGCCACGCCGGTTATTGAGCAACACACTCGCGGTGGCACGCCGGGCGGGATTGGCATATATCACGGCGCCTGCCAGGCAGGCATACAGTTGAGCATCCTCTTCGGAGGCATTGAGTTGGCGGAGAGTGACCTGGCTGTGGGTCCAAGCGAGGTCCAAGGCCCGGTCGGCCATGCGCGGGTTGTAGTATTTTTCCACCAGCGACAGCGCTGCCTCCCGGCTGTCTGCCATTCCCATGACGAGGTCAACACGGGCGGTTTCGTGGGGTGCCAAGGTGACGGTGCGCCGTAGTGAGCTGATGGGATCCAAAACCGAACCGGTTGTATTGGACAGCGGTGAGCTACTCAACAGAGCGGCTGGTTCGGCGAGGGTACGGCCGCGGCCGATAAACCTGCTGCGGTCGGTTTCGCAGGAGACTTCGCCCTGATTGCCACCCTGACCCACCATGAAGTTCAAGAACCAAGGTGGTTTTTCGCCTTCGGAGCGAGGGCGGCGAGTGCAAAGAACGGCAGGGCGCGGACTCAGGAACTCGGTTTGCACGAACAGATTGCTGAATGCGGGATGGGAAGCGTCCGCCGCAGGGAGCGCGATTACAACTTCGGCATAAGTGGTCAGTTCGATAACCCGCCGGGCGCTGGAATGGTTGGTGAGAGTCAACCGGCGCAATTCGACGTCGTCTTCGGGGGAGACGCAGATTTCGGTGTGGACCTCGAAGCCGGCATGGTGCTGACGAAACTCGGCCCGGGCTTGAGTGAAGATGGCTTCGCAACGTTTGGTTACGCGCCGGCAAGGTTGATGAGCGGCGGACCAGAATTCACCGGTAGCAAGATCGCGCACATAGATAAAAGTGCCCCAACAATCACGCGTGGCATCCTCACGCCAGCGCGTGACGGCAAGGTCCCGCCAGCAGCTGTAGCCGCCACCTGCGTTGCTGACGACGACATGATAACGACCGTTGGACAAGAGGTGGACTTCGGGCGCGCGTAGATCGGGATTGGTGAAAACGCGCATGAGGCCCTCGCCATCAACGGCAAATTTCCGCGATTTAACCAATTCAAACTCCTCGGAGAGCACCTTGGCAGTGGTGTTGGGCACACGCTCCTGCAAGAGCAAGTCAGTAGCTCGGAACGACGGACACGACAGGAAACGCCTTTGCATGGGACGGTCCAGGACCCGAAACGCCAGGGCGAGCAAGCTCATTCCTTGATGATGAGCCATGAACGAGCGGATAGTGACGCTGGACTGGCCAGGGGGCAGACGTGAAGGGGTATAATCCACCGCCTCGTAAAACCCGTAAGGCCCTTCGCGTCCTTCGGAGGCGAGTTGTTCGAGGTTGTCGCAGGCTTCCCGGGGTGTAACCATCAGCGCCATTGCCGTGGCATAAGGAGCAATCACGAGGTCCTCCGCCAAACCCCGCTTTAAACCCAGGCCCGGCACTCCAAAGGCGCGGTACTGGTAATTCAGATGGACGTCGGTCCGGTTGTAGCCAGATTCGGAAACCCCCCAGGGAACGCCGCGCGATTGGCCGTACTTGATTTGTTGCCGGACGGCACCTTTGCATGTGTGATCCAGCAAGGTGTTTTCATAATTTGGCATGACCAGCAGCGGCATCAAGTACTCGAACATCGACCCGCTCCAGGAAGCCAATACGAGGTCCCCCCGCAAAGCGACGAGCAGACGGCCCAGCGAGAACCAATGGTCCTGCGAAACTTGGCCCTGGGCGATAACGACATAGCTGCACAAACGGGCTTCGGAAGCCAGCAGGTCGTAAAAGCTGGCATCAAGGCGGCTCTCGGTGGCGTTGAAGCCGATGGAGAAGAGTTCGCGTGCCGGATCGAACAAAAAGGTGAAATCCATCTCGGCCAACTCGGCGGTTTGCCGAGCCAGGGTTTCCAGAGCGAGGATGCGCTGGCCGGCGCGAGTGCTGGCGTCCCGCAGACAGCGCAACCATTGGGCCAGGCGCGCTTCCTCCTCTGTTTTCCGGGGTGAGGTTGGTTCCAGGGAGAGGGCTTGCAGCGCCGCTTCCATCAATGGGCAGAGGGATTGATCTAATTCTGACACCTGGCGCAAAGTGGGCGGCACCTGGTCGAGTGCGGCGAGCTTCCCAAAAACCGAGCCTGTTGAGTCAGGTACTAACGCCAGCCAAGGTGCCAGGGAAAGCAAATCTTCCAAATGGTTCCTGCAGTTTCGTTCTAGCGACTGAGTCCACCATCTCAATTCCTTCCCGGCTCCCACATCAAGCCCGGCAGCCAATGATGCCGCCATAGCGGTCGCCCGTTGCAGTAAATCAAATCCTGCACGTAAGGTTGGGGGTGGCTGCGCCAGGTCCGCTTCGAGGTGCTCCAATTCGGTCCTTTTGCCCGTCAATTCGTGCAGAATGCTCACCGTGTCGAACAGACCAGCGAAAACTTGAGGAGTGAGGATTGTTTGATCCTGCAATTCCACCAGGCCAGGGCCAAGGGTCAGCAGATGACCGGCGAGGTTGCCGCTGTCGACACTGGAGACATAGAGGGGCATCAAGGGTTTGAGGGTGCGTGTATCATACCAATTGAAGAAGTGGCCGCGGTATCGTTCGAGGTTTTGCATGGCGCGCAGTGCATCTTGTGTGCGCCGCAGGAATTGGCCAACCGACAGGTAGCCGAAGTCGCACGCGGCCAGGTTGGCCAACAGGGCTAATCCCATGTTGGTGGGGGAAGTGCGAGAAGCGACCACGGGAACGGGTTCTTCCTGAAAATTATCCGGAGGCAACCAGTGTTCTTGCGCCGTGACGAAGGTTTCAAAATAACGCCATGTCTTGCGTGCCGTTCGCCGAAGCAAGGCTAATTGCCTGGGCTTTAACTCCGGCGCCGCCAAAGGTTCGATGGGCTGGCTGATGCGCCAGGCGATCCAAGGCGCAGCCAACCAAAGGCCCAGGAGAGGTGCGGCCACCGACAACTGAGAACGCTGCGTCAAAACCAGGAAAGAACCGCAAATCAGAGCGACTACCGGTGCGATCCACATGGTCGCATAGAATCCCGCAGTGCCGTCGCGGGCGGCCCGCTCGGCATCGCTGGCGGTTTGCCATTCCAAAAGCCTTTTGCCCGAAAAGAGCAAGCGCACCAGAGTTCGACTGATGGCATCGAGGCTGATAAAGGCGTCGTAAGGCAGGAATACCAAGGTGAGCAGGGCTTGGCCGAGTTGGCGTCCCGAGGAGCCGACCAGCCCGCGGAGGTGCAACGTCAGCGAGACTTCCGGCGGCTTGCGGAAAAGTTCGACGCTTACCGACAAGCATGCCGGCAGGGTGATGATTGTGAGCACCAACAGGGGGCCGATGCCACCGAGGTCCGGGAGCAGCATCCAGTTGCCCAGCAGCAGCAGCAGCAGGGCGGCGGGGACCAGGCTGCGCCGGAGATTGTCGAGGATCTTCCACTGCGACAAGCCGGAAAGCGGATTGGCGATGCGCCGGGCATCAGGGCCCGGGACGCGGGGCAACAGCCACTGGGCGATTTGCCAATCGCCGCGAATCCAACGGTGCCGTCGATTGATGTCGGTGCTGTAACGGGAAGGATATTCCTCGTACAACTCGACGTCGCTGACCAGCGCAGAGCGGGCATGGCAGGATTCAATCAGATCATGGCTCAGTACGGTGTTTTCCGGAAATCGGCCGGCGACGGCTCGTTGAAACGCATCCACATCATAGATACCCTTGCCTATAAAAGACCCTTCCTGGAACAGATCCTGATAGACATCTGAAACCGCGCGCGTGTAAGGATCAATCCCGACGTCGCCGGCAAAGAGTTTGGCAAACCAGGAACGGGATGCGCTAGGAAGGGTCACGCCGACGCGCGGCTGCAAGATGCCGTAGCCTTCCGTCACGACGCCCTTTACCGGATCGAATTGCGGCCGGTTCAACGGGTGAGCGATAGTCCCGACGAGCTGGCGGGCGGCATCGCGAGAAAGCTGCGTGTCCGTGTCGAGGGTGATAACAAATTTGATGGCCAGCAGAATCGAGGTGTCGCCCACGATTTCGGAAAAGCAGTCTCTGGACCCGCCACGGAGCAGGGCGTTGAACTCGGTGAGCTTGCCTCGCTTGCGCTCATAGCCCATCCACAATCCTTCGACTGGGTTCCAACGGCGGGGTCGGTGGAACAGAAAAAAGATGTCGGGCCGGTCGGACTGGTATTTGTCATTGAGCATTTGAACTCCAGCCCGCGCCAGCCGCAACGGCGATTGGTCTTCCGGCCGGGTCTCCTCCGTTGCGTCAGGCAAATCGGTCAGCAAGGCGAAATACAGATGCTTGTCCCGGTTCGCCAAATAGTGAATCTCCAAACTTTCGACCAGCCGGGCGACCGCCCCGGAATTGGTCAACATGGTCGGCACGACCACCATGGTGCGGCACTCCGGCGCGATGCCGGTGGAGTAATCCAAGCGGGGGAGCAGGCAGGGTTTGACCAAAAAGGTGGAGAGCCAATTCATCAACGCGACGGCCAGTTGACTGGAACAAACGAGGAATACGAGCGTGAAGCAAGTCAGCTTCCAACCGTGCACCTCCAGCGCCTGTGCTCGTTGGATCAACCCAAGAGTTTCCAAGGCAGTGAGCAAAAAAACGCCGCCGCCGTAGAAGGCCAGCGGAAATTGGTGGATGCGCTGTTCGATGGCTTTACGCCAGGGCCGGCGCATTTCTGCCGCGCGTTCCAGCGCGACCAGGCCTTTGTCGATCAGGTAAAAACCCACATGGGCGGTCCGGTCTTGAATTCCTTTTTCCCGAGCACTCGCTTCGGCCATTTGAATGGCCTTTCTCGCCACGTCCGATTCCAACAATTGGCTGTGACGGGAAATGGTTTCGACTGAATGGCGATAGCGATCGCGGGTGAAAAAATCCATTTTCCCGTAAACGCCTGTGGGATCAAGCCGCAGCATCTGTTCGACCTGACTCATGTCCTCGACGAACTCGCGCCAGTCCATCGCGCCGAGGAAGCGCAGACTGTTGATCGTGTGACTGACGGAGACCTGCTCGGCGGCCTGGTTTTGGCTCTCGAGGCGGACCAGGTTCTCCATAGAAAGCCCTTGGTCGGTGAGTCTCTGCTCAAGCCAAGTCCGCGCCAAGTACATCACCGAGCTTTGACGAGACAAGCGTTGAGAGAACTCCGCCACGAAGGCGCTAGACAATGGCAGCGTGGACCGCGCCATGTCGGCCACCACGACAACGAGGTGAGAGGGATGCTTCTCGGCCATGTCCTGCAAGCGCTCGATCCACAGGTCAGCCAAGTCGCGATCGTGCCGGGCGATCCTCAGACGAGAAGTGACCCGTCGTAGATTTTCAATCAAGGCCAACCGCAGCATGATTGGGATGGCCCACAACTCGCCTAGTTTCAAGGCAGATACCGTTTGGTACGCGGCGACGAAAGCGCGCAGCGGTTCAGCATCAATCTGAGCATCCACATGCGAAATCAATTCAAGCGCGAGGTCATAAACGCGCGGAAGCCCGGCGGAAGGACCCACCAGGAGACGAGGCAGTTCGCGGCTGTAACGCCGCGGCAGATGCCGGCGGGCCATCTGGATTTGCTCTTCAATCAGGTAGAAATTGTCGAGCAACCATTCGGCGGCGTGGGTGACGCGGCGCGTTTGGTCCACGGCTTGAGTCGCGCGGTTGTAGGCTCTGAGTATCTGTTCATTTTCATCCAACCGCGTGAGCAATCGGTTGGAGCCCCGCTGGGCCACGACTAGGTGGTTTTCTGCCAGGGCTTTGGCATGGTGGACCAGTTGTTCGAGACTGAACACCTCCGCGCGCAGAGGCTGGTCATTGGCGAAGCTGAGCGCCTGCCCACGCTCCGTCACTCGGCTAAGCAAGGCTTCCAAACCCATCTTCCGGGACAAAGCGTTCAAAACAAAATGGCTAGTTGTCGGCATGCTGCATTCGACGCGTGGTCTGTCGGAGGGGCTGCACGATTTTTCCCAGCGCAGTGTCACAAATCGGGCAGTTCCTTCGCTTGCCCCCGCCTTTGCATTTCGAGCAAAGGCGGGGCAGAAATGCCGCATAGATGAGGCAACGGAAAGATAATCCCCCGGTGAGGCCCCAGCCTAATGGATCTCGATTCTCCTGATCAGAGATTACGCTCAAAAGAAGAGTCGACAAGGCGTAGCTGACAACAGCAAGCCCGTTCTCGAAACCCTCCAAATGTATAAGTCGATGGG
>Ga0310810_10004773_pt1 | contig 15054 bp, 15 predicted proteins | sample NCmetagenome_FD_207641 | JGI IMG/M metagenome (GOLD analysis project Ga0310810, IMG submission 207641) | Soil microbial communities from experimental microcosm in Duke University, North Carolina, United States - NC | ecosystem: Engineered > Artificial ecosystem > Soil microcosm > Unclassified ...
GATGTTTACGACGACGCTGATGGGGCACTACATCCCGGTGACCTGGCTGACGTTCGGCCTCGACTATGTCATCTGGGGCATGCAGCCGGCCGGCTACCATCTGACGAATCTGATCCTCCACGCGCTCAACGCGACGCTGGTCTACTGGGCGGCGAAGCGCATGCTCGTCGCGGCCGCCCCGGCCGCGGGCGAGATCCGGTGGCGCGCGGGCGCGCTGACGGCGGCGTCGTTCTTCGCGATCCATCCGCTCCGCGCGGAGTCCGTCGCGTGGGCCACCGAGCGGCGCGACGTCCTGTCGAGTGCGCTCTTCCTGGCGTGCATTCTGCTGTATCTGCGCGCGACCTCGGACGCGACGTCGGCCAGGCGGCGGTGGCTTACGCTGTCGGTCGTCAGCTTCGCCCTCGCGATGATGGCGAAATCGATCGTGATGACGCTGCCGGTCCTTCTGCTCGTCATCGACTGGTATCCGCTCAGTCGGATCCGTGGGTTCCGGTGGTCGAGCGAGACGCGGCGCGTGCTCCTCGAAAAGCTGCCATTCGCGGCGGTCGGTCTCGCAGGCGGCGTCGTGTCCTACTGGGCGGTGAGCCATCACGACTACCTGACCGCGGCCGACAAGTATCCGCTGTCGTCACGCATCGCGATGGCGCTCTACAGCATGGTCTTCTATCTCTCGAAGACCGTGCTTCCGGTCGATCTGTCGCCGCTGTACGAGCTTCCGTCGCGTGTCGATCCTCTGGATCCTCAGTTCCTCGGCGCGGCGGTCGCCGTCGTCATGGTCACGTTTACGCTCATCGCCCTTGCGCACCGGTGGCCGGCCGGTCTCGCGGCGTACGCCTGGTATGCGATCGTCCTGGCGCCGGTGGGAGGGCTCGTCCATGCGGGACATCAGCTCGCCCACGATCGCTACAGCTACGTCTCGTGCTTGCCGTTTGCGGTCCTCCTGGGCGGTGGCGTGGTGTGGCTCATCGGCGCCTATACCGCGGGCCGGCTACGCCCGCCGCTGTTCCTGGTTGCGTGTGGCGCGGTCGCCGCGCTGCTCGTGACGCTCGGTACGCTGACGTGGCTGCAGGTCCAGGTATGGCGCGATACGGAGTCCCTGTGGACGCAAGCGACGTTTGCCACGCCCGAGTGCTCCATCTGTCACGACAACTACGGCGCGGTGCTCGTGAACCATTCGCCGGCGCAACCCGGCGACCTCACGGTCGCGATCGAGCATTTCCAGCAGGCGCTCATGCTGAAGCCCGAGCGTGAGAAGCCCTACGGGGGCCTCGGCCTGGCGCTGATCCACCTCGGACGGCCTCGCGAGGCCGAGTCCGCGCTACGGCGCGCACTGAACGTGAAGCCGGAAGAGCTCGATACGTTCAACAATCTCGGCTATGCCCTGAACCAGCAGGGACGCTTCGAGGATGCGATCCCGTACCTGCGACGGGCCATCGCGATGGACGGCCGGAACATCGTCGCCCGTACCAACCTCGGCGCAGCCCTCGTGGGAACTGGCCGGACCGACGAGGCGATCGTAGAGCTCCAGCATACGCTCGACCAGGAGCCATTCGCCGAGGCGCCACGTAGCGTGCTCGTGCGCGCGTACGAGAAACTGGGCAACACCGTCGAGGCGCACAAGCAACTCACGATCCTGCGCCAACTGCACCCCGCGACGGCTACGAGTGCCGGCGCGGCGGCCGACCGCTTCTGAGGTGACGTCGGCCATCGCCGTCGCGTTCGGGCTCGTGCTCGGCAGCTTTCTCAACGTCGTGATCGCGCGTCTGCCGGAGCATCGAAGCCTGTGGGCTCCTCGTTCGGCGTGCCCGGGCTGCGGGGCGCCGATCGCCTGGTACGACAACATTCCGCTCGTGTCGTTCGCCCTGCTGCGCGCACGGTGCCGACGCTGTGCGGCACGGATCTCATGGCAGTATCCGTTCGTCGAAGCGACCACCGGCGCGCTGTTCGGATACGCCTGGTGGACCTTCGGGCCGACGCCGGAGTTCGTTGTCGCCGCAGCGCTGCTCGCCGCCCTCGTCGCCATTACCGTGATCGATCTGCGCCACCAGATCATCCCCGACGCGATCACGTTGCCGGGCATTCTGGCAGGCGTCACTGCCAACGTGGCGACCCGCCACGTCGGCTGGGCAGATCTCGCGCTCGGAATCGCGCTCGGAGGCGGGGTCTTTTTCGTCGTGATCGTCGCGAGCGGCGGCGGCATGGGCGCCGGCGACATGAAGCTCGGTGCGATGCTCGGCGCCTTTCTCGGCTGGAAGATGGGGCTCATCGCGCTGCTCGTCGGTGTGGTCGCCGGTGGGCTGTGTGCGGGAGTTCTGATGGCCCTCGGACTGCGCGGCCGCAAGGATGCGATCCCGTTTGGTCCTTTCCTTGCACTCGGGGGAGCCGCCGCGCTGTTTTGGGGAGAAGGAGTCGTGCAATGGTACGTCGCCGGACTAGGAATGTGACATCGCACGAAGCGGCGTTTTCGATGACGGAGCTCCTTGTCGTCATCGCGATGATCGGGGTGATCGCCGCCCTCGCGACGCCGCTGTTCATGTCGTACTGGCGGACGTCGTCGACGACCGCGGGCGCCGCGGAGCTCGCGGCCGCCATCAATCGCGCGCGCCAGCTTGCGATCTCGGGCAATCGGAACTATTGCGCCGAGGTCTCGGGAACGAACATCCGGTACCGCGAGAACGCGAATGCAACGTGCACCGCGGGCGCGATCTGGACGGGCCCCGGTACGGACAACAGCGGGCTCATCCGGCTGGAGAACAGCATCGCCGTTGCCGGTGGGCCCGTGGTCTTCACGTCGCTCGGCGCGGCCAGCCTCGCTGGCACGTTTACCGTGACCAATCCGAACGGCGGCACTCGCGCCGTGATCGTGGCCGCCTCGGGCCGAGTGAGGGTGCAATAGTCCAGCGGGGGACCGGCTTCACGCTCGCGGAGGTACTCATCGCGACCGCCGTATTGACCATCGGCATGCTCGCGATCGCGAGCGGCTTTCAGCACGCCACGAGCGGCGTCGCGACGGGCGGCGGCGAAACGGCCGCAGTCTTCCTCGCCGAGCAGCGCATCGAGCAGCTGCGCGCCCGCGCCATGGTGGATTTCGCGTCGAGCGCGCTCGAGGCGGGTTCCACGATCGAGTACTGCCGTCCCGCAAGCGTTCCGGCGGGGGCACCGAACTGCCAGGACGGTCCCACGGCCGGCGCGTCGTACATCCGGAGCACGGTGATCACGCCCGTGACGGCGGGAGTCGGCTGTCCCGCATCACCATTGTGGTGCAAGGAAATCCAAGTCCGAGTAAGCTACCAACCGGTGACCAGCGCGGGCTCACTCGATCAGCCTCGTGCGGTAGATCTGGTCACCGTCCTGGGACCGAGAGCGTGACGCCGGCGCCGCGACGACGCGGGCGCCTCTTCTACGAGGAGCGCGGAGTCGCGCTGGTCCTGACCCTGCTGTTACTTCTCGGTCTCGGCGGGCTGCTGGCCGCCTTTCTCTCGATCAGCTCGCTCGAGCCGCAGATCTCGCGCAATCTCGCCGACGGCACTCGGGCGCGCTATCTCGCCGAAGCCGGCGTCGAACGCGGATTCAACGTCCTGGTGGAGACGGCGGACGCCGACGGGACGTGGACGTCGCTGCTCGCGGGCGCGACCACGACACAGCCCTGGGTCGCGATCGCTGGGCTCACAGACAGCACGGTCGCCGGTCCGGGCAATGGGACGTTCAGCGTGATGGTCCGCAACGACTCCGGTGTCGCGGACGCGGCGCTGACCGGTCTGAGCGCGACCACGCGCCCGCCGATGGACACATCGCCGCGCATCGACGCGAATAGCACGGTGATCATGCGGTCGACGGGGACGTTCAAGCGCGCCGCGACGACGATCGAAGTGGTCGTCCAGCGTGCGCCCCTGCCGCCGGGATCGTCGACGAACGCCGATGCGCTGCGACGGCTCCGCGCACTGCATTCGATCACGAACTGGCGCGAGATCTAGTCCGGTGGGCAAGCGCGTGAACGGTCGAAGAGGCGTTGTCGCCGTGCGTTTCGACGGGAAAAGATTGGTCGCAACGATCGATACTCCTATACTCGACGAGGGGAAAATGACGTGCTGAGCATCGTCAAGCGACTGCGAAAGACGTCGGACACCTTCGGGTTGGACATCGGGACGAGCGCGGTGAAGGTCGTCCAGATGAAGAACGGCAACGGAACGCACCTCGTCGGAATGGCGTCGGTCTCGCTTCCGGCCGACACGATCGCCGACGGATCGATCCGGGACGCTCAGACCGTCGCAGACGCGATCAAGGAGGCGGTCGCCAAGGCCGGCGTTGCCGGCGCGGACGCCGCGATTGCGGTCTGCGGACGCGAGCTGATCATCAAGAAGGTCCAGATTCCCGAGGTGCCCGCCAAGGAAGTCCATGACGTCGTGATGCTCGAGGCGGAACACCACATTCCGTTCGCGATCGAAGAGGTCTTCATCGACCACCACACCCTGGGCCGCTCGCAAGGGCAGATGGACGTCATCCTCGTCGCGGTGAAGAAGTCGAAGGTCAACGAGTACATGGCCGTCGTCGACCAGGCCGGCTTCAACCCGGTGATCGTGGACGTCGACGGCTTCGCGCTCGGCAATCAGTGGGAGCTGAACTTCCCGAGCGACGCGGACGAGGCGGTCGCGCTCATCGACATCGGGGCGGCGATCATGAAGACGAACGTCGTCCGTGGGGGCGCGACGATCTTCGCCCGCGATATCCCGTTCGGCGGCAACAACTACACCCAGGCGATCGCCCAGCGGCTCGGGATCTCGTTCCAGCAGGCGGAGGAGGCGAAGCTCGGCAAGGACGTGGGCGTGAAGTGGGAGACGCTCGTGCCGCCGCTCGAAGCCATCTCTCGCGAGCTCTCGCTCGAGGTGCAGCGCACCTTCGACTACTTCGCCTCGACCGCGGAATCGGAGCGGATCGGCAAGATCGTCCTCGCCGGCGGCTGCGCGCAGCTTCCTGGCCTGAACGAATACCTCGCATCGAACTGGGGTATCCCGGTCGAGCTCGCCCGGCCGTTCGAACGCATCGACGTAGCGCCTGCCTATGCCGAGGACGTGGCCGTGATGGCGCCGGCGCTCGCGGTCGCCGTCGGGCTCGGATTGCGTCGGTCCGGAGACAAGGAGCCTGCGAAGTGATCAGGATCAACCTCGCGCCTGCCGAGACACGACGTCGCCGCGGACCTGGTCTCAGCCTGCCGAGCCTGCCGATCGGGCTCGGGCTGCTGTTCGGAATCGTGTACGTCGTCGCGGTGCTCGGCGTCGGCTATTCCTGGTGGAACCTCTTCTCGGAGAAGAGCCGGCTCGTGGCGGAGAACGACCGCACGGCCCGAGAGATCGACTCGCTGAAGGCGACGCTCGACCAAGGCACCAACGTCAAGGCGCAGCTCGCCGACATTCGCAAGCGTGTCCAGGTCGTCGAGGATCTCGTCCAGGGACAGGGTCGACCCGTCCACCTGCTCGACGCATTCGTCGACACCGTTCCGAGGGATCTGTGGATCACCTCGTTCGAGGACAAGGGCACGTCGCTGAAGATCGCCGGATCGGCCTTCTCGACGCGCGCCGTGTCCGAGTTCATGAACAACCTTCGACAGTCGGGCAAGTTCAAGGACGTCGACATCGTCGTGTCGCGGCAGGACCTCAGCAAGAGTCCCGTGCTGGTGACGTTCGAAGTCACCTGCCGGTTTGAGGTGTAGCGATGGCCATGCCGCCGTTCCTGCAGACGTTCGTGGACGGACCGAAGCTTCCGAAGATCATCCTCGGGGTCGCTGGCCTGGTCGGGATCGTCGCGGCCGGGTGGTTCCTGCTGCTCGCCCCGGTCCAGGTAGAAATCGCGGCGCTCGATGCCCGGCGCCAGCAGCTCGCGACCGAGCTGGGGCAGGCACGCTCGCAGGTCGCCGAGCTGCAACGGTTCCGCCGCGAGGTCGCCGAGCTGCAGGCCAAGCTCGATCTTCTCAAGGCCAAGCTGCCGACCGAAAAAGAAACGCCTGGTCTGTACCGCGCGGTCAACGAGGCCGCGCAAGCGTCGGGCCTCGGTGTGGCGCTGTTCCAGCCGCGCGACGCCAAGCAGCGCGAATACGTCGCCGAGATTCCGATCACGATCACCGCCGAAGGCGGTTATCACCAGCTCGGCCAGTTTTTCGAGCGCGTCGCCGGGCTCGAGCGTGTCGTCAAGCTCGGGGACATGAAGCTGACCGGCCTCACGAAGGGCCGGTCCGTGCTCCGGGCGGATCTGACGCTCGCCACGTACATGTACCGCGACGCACCGGCGGCAGCACCGAAGCCCGGCGCGCCCGCCGCGCCGAAACCGGCGGCGGCGCTGCCCGACCGGACCGAGGTGCGCTCATGAAGACGTCGATCGCCATGGTCGCGCTCGGCGGCGTCTGCGCCACGCTCGCGGCATGCGGCGGAGCCCCGCCGGCGCCGACGCCGTCGGCGAAACCCGCCGTGGCACCCGCTCAGGTCGCCGCGGTGCGGCCGGGCGAGGCCGCGCCACAGGCCGGGTCGAACCTTGTACCCGCGACGCCCCAGATCCCGGCCGGCGAGGCACCGAAGTACGAGGACAAGGGCCGCAAGGATCCGTTCGTCGAAGTCCAGGTCACGACGATCTCCGGCGGCCTCTCGGTGATCACCACCAAGCTGACGGGAATCGTGCGTGGTGCTCGCTCAACGCTTGCTCTCGTCGAAACCCAAGAGGGAATCGGTTACATCCTCAAACCAGGCGACACGCTTGGCGACGGCCGGTTGATGGAAATCGGCGCCGACAACGTGGTGTTCGCGGTGGGGCCGAAGGGTGGAGCCCCCGCGCAGCGTGTCGTCCTACGACTGGCGGCCAACTAAATGACTACACGGCGTGTTGTGGTCCTCGTGATGATGCTCCTCCTCACCGTCACCACACGGGTACCGGCGCAGCAGGCGGCACCCACGGTGAAGCTCAGCGACATCACCGTCGCGACCCAACCAGACGCGGTCACCGTGTTCGTCAAGACGTCGGCGCCCGCCAAGTATCAGGCCGAGCTCATCGACACGCCGACGCGCCTGGTGATCGACTTCGACGACACGGATTACGCGTGGCGCAAGAACCCGCTGGACGTGGTCGCCTCGCCGCTCAAGCAGATCCGTGGCAGCCAATACAAGAAGGGCGTCGCGCGGGTCGTCGTTCAGCTGGATCGCAAAGTCGGGTACGCGATCCGTGAAGACGATGCCGGACTTGCGATCGTCATCCCGACGTCGCGGGAGGCCAAGGCGGCGTCGGATACCGTCGCGGCGAGTACGATGACCGACGACCGCTCGGATGCGACCGAGGCAAAGACCACGGTGAAGCCGGCCGTTGCCAAGCTCGCGCCCAAGGTGCGTATCGCCCAGGCGCAAGTGGCGCCCTCGGGCGCAGCACCGACTTCGCCGACGCCGAACGCGCCGGTCGCGCCGGCTCCGCGCGCGGGTCAGCGGCTGATCTCGCTCGACTTCAAGGATGCCGACGTCGTGAACCTGCTGAGGATTCTCGCCGCCGAGAGCGGCCGGAACATCGTCATCGGCGACGACGTCAAGGGCAAGATGTCGATCTCGCTGCGCAACGTGCCGTGGGAGCTGGCGCTCGACACGATCATGGAAGCGCGCGGGCTCGTGAAGACCGAGCGTGACAACGTCATTCGGATCGTGTCTGCCGACCAGCTCGCCAAGGAGCGCGAGGCCAAGGCGCGCGTGGAAGAAGCCAAGCTCAAGGCCGAGGCGGACGTGCGGACGAAGGTGGCGGAAGCCACGCTCAAGGAGGCCGAGGCACGCGGCAAGCAGCTCGCCGCCGAAGCCGCAGCCGCGGAGGCGGTCGCGCGCGGCCCACTCAAGGAAGAGACGATCCGCCTGGCCTACGCCGATCCCGAGGACATGGCGAAAACGCTGTCCGGCATCCTCGGTATCCCGGAGGGGGGCTCGGCGCCCGCGGTAGCGCCCTCGATCGCCCCGATCCCGGCGCCGCCGTTCTCGAACGTGTTCGGGCCGGGTGCCACTCCGCCACCTGCGCCGATCATCACGAGCTCGGCGGACGTCCTCGCGAAGGGCATCACCATCCGCGCGCACAAGCCGACCAACTCGATCTTCATCCGCCACTACGCGAATGACCTGGAGCGGATCAAGAAGCTGATCCGCGAGAACCTCGACATTCCGCTCCCGCAGGTGAAAATCGAGGCCCGGCTGAACGAGATCAACCGGACCGATCTGTTCGAGATCGGTGTGCAGTGGGGCGGCGCGGGCACAGGCCGGAACGGCTCGAACATCCTCGTGGGCCAGGGCTATGCGCCGTTCAGCCGGGCCGGCGGCCAGCAGGTCGTCCGGGGTGTTGACATCGGCCAGCGCGCGACGGATACGGAAACGCTTAGCGGCTTCGGCGGCTCTCAGATTGGGCCGGGCCTCGCCGGCATACTGACCCAGAGCACTAATCAGCTGGTCAGCCCGAACAACCCGTTCCCGCTCGGTCAGTTGCTCCCGATCAGCTCGCTGACCGGGCTTCCGCTGGGTGGCAACGCCGTCAACCTGCTGCCGTCTAACCTGCCGACGGGCGGCGTCTCGTTCGGCATCATCGGAACGAACTTCAACCTGAATCTGGCTCTCCAGGCGCTCGAGAACCAGACAAAGTCGCGCTCGCTGTCGAAGCCGGAGATCGTCACCGTCGAGAACGCCAAGGCGTCGATCGTCCTCGGCAGCGAAATCCCGTACGCCACCGTGAGCTCGGCCGGTACCCAGGTTCAGTTCAAGGAGGCCGCGCTTCGCCTCGACGTGACGCCGACGGTCGTGTACGAACCGAACAACGTCAGCCGTATCAAGATGAAGCTCGTGGTCGAGGACAACTCCGCGGGCGATCTGATCAACCTGGGTGGTGGCGCGCTCGTCCCGGCGATCAACAAGCGCCGGACCGAGACCGAGGTCCTCGTCAAGGAAGGCGACACACTCGTCGTGGGCGGCATCACGCAGCGCACCGATACAGAGACGATTCGAAAGATTCCGCTCTTCGGCGACATTCCGGTCTTCGGCTGGCTCTTCAAGTCGAAGCTCAGCCAGACTCAGCCGAACCGGGAGCTCGTGGTGTTCGTGACCCCGACCATCGTCCGGCGCGACGCGCCGAAGGCCGCTCTGCAGACCGGCACCGCTTCGCGGTAAGCTAGCCCCCTATGGGGGGAGTCTTCCGCTTCCTCACCGCGGGAGAGTCCCACGGTGAGGCGCTGACGGCCATCATCGACGGCGTTCCTGCCGGCCTGGCGCTGAGTGAAGTCGACATCAACGGCGACCTTGCTCGGCGCCAGCGCGGCTACGGCCGCGGCGGCCGGATGAAGATCGAACGGGACCAGGTGCACATCCTCTCCGGCGTCCGTTGGGGCGCCACGCTCGGCTCACCGATCACGCTCTCGATCGCGAATCGCGATTGGGACAACTGGAAATCGACGATGGGCGTGGCGGCCCCTGAGGCGGGAGTGGCCAAGAAGGAGGTCACCCGGCCCCGGCCAGGACACGCGGATCTCGCCGGGGCGATGAAGTACGGCCACCGTGACATCCGGAACGTCCTCGAACGCTCGAGTGCACGCGAGACCACGGCGCGGGTGGCGGTGGCCGGGGTCGCCAAGCGACTGCTCGCGCAGTTCGGGGTCACGATCGTGAGCCACGTCACCGAGATCGGTGGTGTCCGCGTCGGCGAACTGGACATCGGATGGGATGAGGTCGCCCAGCGCGCGGAAGCGTCGGAGGTCCGCTGTGCCGATGCCGCTGCCGAGGCGGCGATCATCGCCGCGATCGACGACGCGAAGACCAAGGGCGACACGCTGGGCGGCGTGTTCGAGGTCGTGGCGCTCGGATGCCCGGTGGGACTCGGCTCGTACGTGCAGTGGGACCGTCGGCTCGACGGCCGGCTGGCGCAAGCGCTGTGCTCCATCCAGGCGATCAAAGGGTGTGAATTCGGCCTCGGCTTCGACACCGCGCGCCGCCCCGGGTCCGCGGTCCACGATGAAATCCTGTTCGACGCGACGGCGGGCTTCAGGCGTTCGACGAACAACGCGGGTGGGCTCGAGGGCGGTGTGACGAACGGCCAGCCCGTCGTCGTCCGCGCGGCGATGAAACCGCTGTCGACGCTGCGCACGCCACTGAAGTCCGTCGATCTCGCGACAAAGGAGCCGGTCGAGGCCGTCGTCGAGCGCAGCGACGTGTGCGCCGTGCCGGCCGCAGGGATCGTCGGCGAGGCCATGATGGCCATCGTCCTCGCCGATGCCCTGCTCGAAAAATTCGGCGGCGACAGCGTCGGCGAGATGCGCCACAACCATCGCGCATATCTGGACAGTCTGAAGAGCTGGTAGCGCCCGCGCGGCGCTATCATCCAGGACAATGCTCATTCCGGTCGATCTGGGTAACCGATCCTATTCGATCGTCGTCGAGCCCGGCGCGCTTGCCAGCGTCGGGATGCGCCTGCGCGAGCTTCGCGTCGGCTCGCGGGCGGTGCTCGTGACGGATGCCGGCATCCTGAAGGCGCACGGCGCCGACCTCGTGACCGGCCTCGAGCGCGCCGGCCTCTCGGTCGCGGTGCTCGAAGTCCCGGACGGCGAAGCGGCCAAGACGCTCGCCGTCGCCGAGCACTGCTGGGACCGGCTGCTCGCGCTCGGCGCCGACCGGACGTCGACCGTGCTTGCATTGGGCGGAGGCGCGGTCGGGGACGTCGCGGGGTTCGTCGCGGCGACGTACATGCGCGGCGCGAACTTCGTCCCGCTGCCCACGACCGTGCTCGCGCAGGTAGACGCGTCGATCGGCGGCAAGACCGCGATCGACCACCCCAAGGCGAAAAACCTGATCGGCGCATTCCATCAGCCGCGCCTGGTGGTCGTCGACCCCAGCGTCGTGCTCACCCTGCCGGAACGGGATTTTCGCTCCGGCCTCGCCGAGATCGTGAAACACGGGGTCGTTCTGGACGCCGCTTATTTCGAAGACGTCGAGCGCTCCGCGGCGGCCCTCCTCGCGCGCGACCTGCCGACCTTGACGCGTATCATCGGGGGCTCATGCCGTCTGAAGGCCGCTGTCATCCAGCGCGACCCCGAAGAGAAGGGCGAATGGCGTTTTGCTCTGAACTACGGCCACACGATCGGACACGCCCTCGAGGCCGCCACCCGGTTCGACACGTGGACGCACGGCGAAGCCGTCGCGCTGGGCATGGTGGCCGAGGCGCGGCTTGCCGAGCGGCGCGGCCTCGCCGACCGGTCTACCACCCGACGTCAGGAAACGCTCCTGCGCGCGCTGGGACTACCCGTGGAGGTAGCCACCGTCGATCCCGAGGCGGTGCTCGCCGCGATCGCGCACGACAAGAAGGCGCGCGACGGACGGGTGCCGTTCGTGCTTGCCCCGTCGATCGGGTCGTTTCGGGTCGTGTACGACGTGCCGCCGGACGACGTACGCGCCGCGATCGTGTCGATTGCGGAGGGCTCGCGGTGACCGAGCAGCCGACCACCGCGACGACCGCCCCGGCCGAGCTCGCGCTGGCGGCAGCGATTCGCCGGTACGAAGAGCGGCTGGCCCGCGACCCCGCGTCACTGGGCTTCGCGGTCCTCGCCGACCTCTATCGGAAGGCCGGCCGCCTCGAAGAGGCGGTGGCCGTGTGCCGCGAAGGCCTGAAGCGCCATCCGCAGTACACCACCGCGCGTCTGATCCTCGCCAAGGCGCTGATCGGTCGCCCGGATCTGGACGGCGCCCTGGCCGAAATCGACGCGATTCTCCACGTCACGCCCAAGGACGTACAATGTCATCGGCTCGCTTCGGAGGTTCATCGAAGGCTCGGGCGGATCGACGATGCCGTCCGTCACCTCGAGCTAGCGGCGAGCCTCGATCCGGGCGATCGTGAATCGCGCGCGCTTCTCGGCCTGTTGAGAGCGGAAGCGCCCGCGAGCGAATCCGGGGTGGCGCGGCTGCTGGGCGACGACACGTTCGTGACCATTCCGTTCGGGCGTCTCTGCCTGGATCAGGGCTTGGCCGACGAGGCGGCTATCGTGTTCACACGGCTGTTGCGAAACGATCCCGACGATGCCGGTGCGCGAGAGGGACTCGAAGCGGCCCTCCGCAGCCGCTCGCGACGGAAAGGCTGAGAACCGCCTATGCAGGTGTCGACCGCGGACTTCAAGAAGGGTTTGCGCATCGTGTTCGACGGGCAGCCGTATGCCATCGTCGACTTCCAGCACGTGAAGCCCGGCAAAGGCGGCGCCTTCGTGCGCACCAAGCTCAAGCACATGCGTGTGGGCAAGGTGATCGACAATACGTTCCGGTCGGGTGAGAAGGTGGAGCTCGTCGAATACGACGAGAAGCACATGCAGTTCCTCTACAAGGACGACCGGTACCATTTCATGGACATGGAGACCTACGAGCAGGTGTCCATGTCGGCCGACGAGGTCGGCGAGGCCCGCGAATACCTGAAGGAGAACACCGAGGTCGACGTGCTTTACATCGACGGCTCGCCAACGACGGTGGAGCTGCCGAACTTCGTCGAGCTCGCCATCGCGCGCACGGACCCGGGCGTTCGCGGCGACACCGCGCAGGGCGGAACGAAGCCCGCCACGCTCGAAACCGGCGCCGTGGTCCAGGTCCCGCTCTTTCTCAATGAAGGCGACGTCGTCAAGGTGGACACGCGGACCGGTGAGTATCTCGGGCGCGTGGCGGCGGCCGGCTGATGGCGCGTCGCAGCCGCCCCGCCTCGTCCGCACCCGGAGCCGACGACCGTCTGGTCGATCTCACGCGACGGGTGGCGGCGATTGCGACCGAGCTCGGATTGTCGGAGATCGAAGTCGAGTCCGCCGGCATGCGCCTTCGCGTTCAGCGCGCGAGTCCGACGGTCCCCGCGGTCGTCCACGCCGTGCCGGCCGCGGCGGTCAGCGTGCCGGGCACCGCGTCTGTCGAGCCCGTCGTGGTCGACACCGTTCCGCCCAACGTGATCACCGTCGAGGCTCCGATGGTCGGGACGTTCTATCGCGCGTCTGGGCCAACGGCAGAGCCGTTCGTCCGCGAGGGTGACGTCGTCAAGGAAGGCCAGATTCTCTGCATCATCGAAGCGATGAAGCTGATGAACGAGATCGAGGCCAAGGCCGCCGGGCGAATCGTGAAGGTCCTCGTCGAAAACGGCCAGCCCGTGGAGTACGGTCAGCGGCTGTTCCTCATCGAACCCGTGCGCTGAGCCGGCGGTCGTTTGTTTCATAAAATCCTGATAGCCAACCGCGGTGAGATCGCGCTGCGCATCATGCGCACGTGCCGCGAGATGGGCATCCGTACCGTCATCGCGCACTCGACCGCCGATGCCCACTCGCTGCCGGTCCGGTTGGCGGATGAGACGATCTGCATCGGTCCGGACGCGCCACGCGCCAGCTACCTCAACATGCCGTCGGTCATCTCGGCGGCGGTCGTGACCGACAGTGAGGCCATCCATCCGGGGTACGGCTTCCTCTCGGAGAACGCAACGTTTGCCGATGTGTGTCGCGCCTCCGGGCTCACCTTCATCGGTCCGGCTCCGGAGGCGATCCGATTGATGGGCGACAAAGCCCAGGCGCGCGTGATCGCCAAGCAGGCCGGCGTGCCCGTCGTCCCCGGCAGCGAGCTTCCGCTCAAGAACGAGGCGGAGGCGCTCGAGGTTGCCGACGAAGCCGGCTATCCGGTCATCTTCAAGGCCTCCGCCGGAGGGGGCGGGCGCGGCATGCGCATCGTGCGCGACCACGCCGGCGCCGCCCAGGCGTTCGCCGCCTGCCAGGCAGAAGCCGGAGCGGCATTCGGGTCGTCGGAGATTTACTGCGAGAAGTACATCGAGGAGTCGCGGCACGTCGAGGTGCAGGTCCTCGGTGACCGCAACGGGATTCGCGTCCACCTGGGAGAGCGCGATTGCTCGGTCCAGCGGCGCCACCAGAAGCTGATCGAGGAATCGCCGGCGCCGTCCCTGTCGGCCGAGACACGGTCGGGGCTACACCGCGCGGCGCTGCTCGCGGCCGCGGCGGTCAACTACGTCAGCGCGGGCACCGTCGAATTCCTTGTCGCGCCCGACGGCAGCTACTACTTCATCGAGATGAACACGCGCATCCAGGTCGAGCACCCGGTCACCGAAGCGATCACGGGTCTGGATCTCATCAGGGAACAGATCCGTATCGCCGCCGGCGAGCCGCTAGGATACCGGCAAGACGGCGTCCGCTTCGAGGGGCATGCGATCGAATGCCGCGTGAACGCCGAAGATCCAGAAACGTTTGCCCCGAGCGCCGGGCGGGTCACCGCGTGGATCCCGCCGGGGGGGTTCGGTGTCCGCGTCGACAGCCACCTGATGGCGCCGTATGCGGTACCCCCGTTCTACGACTCGCTACTCGGTAAGATCATCGTCCGCGGTCGCGATCGCGCCGAGGCGATCGAGCGCATGCGACGGGCGCTGCGCGAGACCGTGATCGAAGGCGTCAAGACGACTCTACCGTTCCACCTCAAAGTTCTCACCGACGATGCCTTCGTGGACGGCCGCTTCACCAGCGCCGACGCCGCGCGCCTGCACCATTGATCGATCCCGCGCTCTACGTGGTCCTCGACCGGACCGCAGCGGCCGGCCGCGATCTCGACGATCTGCTCGCCGCCGTCATCGACGGCGGGTGCCGAATGGTGCAGCTGCGGGAGAAAGAATGGCCGTCGGGCCGGCTGCTGCCCCTAGCCCGGCGCCTTCGGGACCGCTGCCGGGGGTCCGGAGTGACCTTCATCGTCAACGACCGCGTCGATCTCGCGATGGCGGTCGACGCCGACGGCGTGCATCTCGGACAGGACGACCTGCCTGCGCGCGTCGCCCGGCCGTTGCTCCGCGCTGGCATGCTGCTCGGCGTGTCGACGCACAGCGTGGAGCAGGCGCGCGCGGCCCGCGACGATGGCGCCGACTACGTTGCCGTCGGATCGATGTTCGCCACGCGGACCAAGCCGGACTTCGAGCTCGTCGGGCCGGCCCTCATCCGGAAACTTCGGCCCGAGATCGGCGTTCCACTCGTGGGGATCGGCGGTATCACGCACGACAACGTCGGGGAGG
>Ga0310810_10004774_pt1 | contig 15053 bp, 12 predicted proteins | sample NCmetagenome_FD_207641 | JGI IMG/M metagenome (GOLD analysis project Ga0310810, IMG submission 207641) | Soil microbial communities from experimental microcosm in Duke University, North Carolina, United States - NC | ecosystem: Engineered > Artificial ecosystem > Soil microcosm > Unclassified ...
AGACCGGGTGGACGGGCCTGGTCGCTCCACTGCTCGACCTTTTCGGACGGCTCGACGCGAAAGCCATTCTCGAAACCGAGCGCGGTCACCTGCATCAGCGGGTCACGATCGAGCAGGTCGGCGGATCGCAGGCGCACACCTAAACGACGGCGGGTCTGCCTTCGACTTCGCTCAGGCCAGGAAAGACCCGCCGCTACGTGTGGGGTAGATGTCGGGTAGAGGCGGGTCTTCAGACCCGCCTGCATGATTCGATCAGTGAGAGCCGGCCATCCGATGAAAGATGCGCCGGCGATCGCTCTCGAAGTGATAGAGCTTCGCAACCTCGATTCGCCGTGCGAGCGAGCTGCACACCACGATTGCGGCCACGGTGCCGGCCAGCGGACCGACCCAATAGATCCACCAGCCGTCCCACCGTCCCGAGATGAGCGCCGGGCCGAATGTCCGCGCCGGATTGGTGCTGGTTCCAGACAACGCCGTTTCGAGCGGCACCATCACCGCGTAAAGCGGCGGCATGAGGAACGGCGTGAAACGTCGCAGCTCTCGAAAGCCGATGAAGATGCAGAGCCCGGTCACCAGCGCGAAGGTCGTCACCACTTCTCCCAGCAACGCGTCCATCGTCATAACGCTTTCGCCGGGAACCGTCGAACCGAAGTCGACGCTCTGCCCCATCGCGCCCCACGCCAGCAGCGGAAGTGCGCCGAGTGCGGCGCCCACGAGCTGCGCGCACGCGTAACCGATCGCGGTTCGCGCGTCGAGCTTCTGCATCAACCAGAATCCGAACGTCACCGCGGGATTGATATGCGCGCCGCTGACCTTCCCCACCTGCGACAACGCGATTGAGCCGCCCACACAGCCGAACAGAAACCCGGTGATGACGCGTCGCACCACCACGCTCGGCAGCAGCCGCTCCATAGGACTGCCGGCGCCGAACATGACGATGACGACAGAGAGGCCGCCGAACACGAGGAGCGCAGTCCCCACCACTTCGGAGAGATACAGTTGCGGCCGGCGTTCGCGCGAGGCCTGCTCTGGCGCCATGCAGTGAGCCTGCGATTTACTGCCTGAGCTCGAAGACGTGATATCCCCAGGGGCGCATATCGAGATAGAGCCCGTGAACGGCCAGATCGGTATCAGTGCGATCGTAGATGGCGGTCCCCATCACATCGCTGAAACGCACTGTTCGCCCCTCGACGCCCGCAACCGGCAGCCGGACGTAGCACTGACTCTGATGGTCAGCGTAGTTCACGACGACAAGATGATGATCGCCGCTGGCGAGCTGCCACGAAAACGCGAGAAAGCTGTCCCACGTCCAGTTGCCGTCCCATGCAGGCAGACACTCGAGCAAGCGCCAGTCGCCATCACGAACGGCCGGCCGGCGGAGAACCGAGAGCAGTCGATCGTAGAACTGTTGCAGCGACTCGTTTGGTGTCTCGAGTGGTGCGCGGACCAGGTGGGCCGAAATCCGCTTCAGGCGTCCCTCGAACTGGCCCTGATGAAAGAACCGCAATCCTGGTGAGAGAAACGTGATGACGGCCGCCGCTTCGTGCACGTGCGGCACAAACGTGGCGGCCGCCCGCGGCTCGTCATGGTTCTCGAGGAACCGTGCGAGCTTGCTCTGAAAATCGAGGCCGGCCAGGAAGTGCTCACGCACCGGCCGCGCGTGACCGTCGCGGAGACGATCGTAGAGCCGCTTGTCATAGGTGTAGTCGAATCCCTGTTGCTGCAGGGTCCACTCGAGGTCCCAATAGACTTCGGCCATGAAGCAGAAGTCGCTGACGTGCACACTGCGGATCGCCCGCGGCCAGAATGGCTGCATGCGTCGTCCCCAGGTGCGTTCAAACACCTCTGGCAACACGAGCATCGCCATGTCACAACGGACGCCGTCACATTGACCGGCGACCTTCTGCAGAGCGGCGAGCATCGCTCCCTGCGTCGTCGGATTGCTGTAGTCGAGTTGCAGCGTGTCCGACCAGCCCGGAAAAAACGGGTCGCGCCCGTGCGCCAGAATGACGTCACCACCGGCACGCGACACCCTGGTGTAGTTGTGGGGCTCGCGCTCGAGGTCGGCCTGGGTTCCTGAGATGTAGTACTCGGGATCGAGCTGCACCCACGGATGATCGAGCGCCGTGTGATTCGGCACGAAGTCGAGCATCAACCGCAGATTGCGCCGGCGGAGGCGGTCGCGAAGACGGGCAAGCGCCGCATCGCCGCCGAGCGATGAGTGCACCGAGTAACCAGTGATCGCGAATCCGGACCCGGCGATGTCCTCTTCCCTGAGATCGGGCAGTGTCGCCTCGAACTCGTAGCGCAAGTCGGGAATGCTGCGGGAGACGCGCGGTGACGCCACACCGGTTTGCCAGACGCTCAACAACCAGACCCACTCGAAGCCAGCGCCCGCGAGACGATCGAGTTCCGCGTCCGGAACGTCGTCCAGTGTTGCCGGCCGGCCAAGATGGCTGGCCAGAGCGGTCAGCCAGACACGGGTATTGATCTGAAACAGCGCTGGGTAACGGGACATGGCATGAAGAGGAGCTACTGCGTCACATGCCACGAAGAGTCCGGATTGTAGGCCGTCATCTTGCGCGCAGTGGCGTCTGTACCGGGGCCGAGATCTTTCTCGCGGACGACGCCGTCCTGGTTGACGATAAACGTCATGATGCCGGTCGCATCGTACTGCGCTGGCCATGCGACCAGCGCGAATCCGCCAGACATCTCGCCCTTGACAACGTAGCTCTTGGCCCCGCCCGGCGCGGCCGATCCCTGCGCCGTCAGGATCCGGAAGTAGTAGCCGTGGAAGGGCGACGGCTGCCCTGCGGTCGCGCCGACCTGACGTCCCTCTGACGCGGCCTGCGCGACGAGATCGCCGAGCGGACTGCGTTTCTCTCCGCGCGCCGCAGGCCAGTACAGCCCGTTCTGCTTGCCGGGGTCGCTCTGGAACTTCGCGGCGTGCAGACCGGCAGGCTTGCCGTCGTGCCCCTGCTCGGCGTAACGGCGCTGTGCAGTCACATACGCACGTACGGTGTCGATCGCCGCGAGCTCGTTTCGACCGATTCTGCGAGAGAGCACTTCTTCTTTTCCGGCCGCAGTGTCGAATCGCCAGGCATTGCCAACCTTCACGATCGGCACGGGGAACGGCCAGTCCTCATTGCCGATGACCAGCGTCTTGCGATCGGCGGCGGCATCCTCGAGGTGCCACTGCTCACGGAAGGCGACCGCGAACACCTGCTGGTTCTCACGAGCGATCGCTGGTTCCGAAGAATCGATCAGCTCTTTTCCGTCAGGCCCGAAGATCGCGAGGACCCCATCGAGGCTACCTGCCCTGACGGCATCGGCGAGCGCCTTCACTGCGTCTTCAGGTGTCGCGAAGGTCTTCTGGGCAGCCGTCTGCGCGAAGGCGACGACACCCGCGAGTGCGCACACGCCGATCAGGGCGAGCGCTACAGTGCGAAGACGGAAGTAGGTATTCATCGTGATCACCCTTCGAACACCGTTCATCGACGACGGCCGCCGCCGCTACGTGAAGCGCCACCACTCCGGCTACGACTGCTCGCCCCGCGCGAGCTCGACGCGCGCTGCGAAGATCCGCTCGAGTAACCCGAGAATGCGTCCGATCGCGTGCCGCTGCTACTGCGCTGCGTTGCAGACTGCGTGCTGGCCCCCGAACCGTAACCGCGCGCCTCTGCGCTGCCCTGGCGATTGGCCTGGCGCTCCGCTGATTGGCTCTGTGCGGTCGTGCCCGATGCCCGGCGGTCCTGGGCCTTCTGCTGCGCCTGGGCCCTCTGCTCCGACGTCGCCTCGGGCCGGTTCTCCTGTCGGTTCTCCTGCCGGTCGGTGCGTTGCTCCTGCGTATTCTCACGGCGGTCGGTTCGCTCCTCGGAGAGATCCTCCCGGTGATCGATCCAGTCTTCCCGGGCATCTTCACGATGGTCGTAGTAGTCGTTCCACGCGTCGTTGTACATGTAGGCGCCGCCGTGCCAGCCATACGGACCGTAGTAGTAGTTGTTGTCCATGGCGGCGCCGATCGCGATGCCCGCGGTGAATCCAATCAAACCCGCGGCGACGGCGACGTCAGCGTCGTTGTCCTCCTGAACAATCACCGTCGTGGTCGTGGCGGGCGGCTGGGTATAGACCACCTGCGTGTTGTATTGCGGGACGTAGATGATCTGAGGGTTGGTCGGCTCGATGACGATCACCTGCTCACCGCTCGACGTCACCTTGGTCCCAACCTCCTGCTGCGCATTGCTCTTCAACGTCCCGACGGTCTGGGCCTGCTTCCTGAGTTTTTGAATGGTCGCGAAGACCGCGGTCTTGTCGTTGGTGAACGATTGCCCGAGCACGACGGTCCACGCGATCTGCTCGGCCATCTTCGTCACCACCTGGGGAAAGAGGGCGAGCGCGACGAAGCTGGCATCGAACCCCGCTTTGACCGCAGCGTCCTGCAGCTGCGTGCCCTTCAGCGTCGCATTGGTCTTCAACCACTTGTCGAGCTCTGCGACCTTCGGCGGATCTTGCGCGCTCATCAGAATCTGCGCGAGCAGCGCGTCCGGATAGAGCGCAATCGGCGCCAGTAATTGATCGAGGGTGCCGGTTGGCAGTTGCGTGGTCTGGGCACTCGCGGTGCCCTGGTCTCTCGCCGGACTGCAGGCCACGAACAACACCAGACTTGCGGCAATCATGCGCGTTTTCATAAGCCACTCTCATTCAACTTGCTTGTGACACAGCTCGCAGTCGGCACTGATTGTGGTCCCATCCTTCGCGGTGTGCGATTCGTCGTGACACCGGAAGCAGCCGTTCGACGTCGTGTGACCCTTGTTGTCCGGGTAGCTCCCGAAGGAGACCTTCATCGTCGGGAACACGTTGCGGCGATAGACGTCCTGCACGCCGGATACGCTGCGGGCGACGACCTGCGGATCGCCGGAACCCGCCTGCGATGCGTAGAAATTCCGGAGGCCCTCATCGATCGCACGCAGGGCGGCATCCTGATCGGGGTACGACGCCGTCACGAGGCGGATACCTTCGCGCCGCACGAACGGAAGATCGCGGCTGACGCGCGCGGCCGCGATCGCGCGATCCACGGCGCTTTCAGGCGTCGGCGAAATCGGGTGACCGACAGTGTTATGACAATCGATGCAGTCCATCCGCTGCCGTTGACCGTCGCGGATCTGCTGCTCCGGGGTATCAGGCGCGACGAACTCCTTGACCTGCCCGTTCGCGTCCGTCACGCGGACGTACGGGATCGCCTGACGCTCGGCATCGGTTGCGATGTACTCGACCGTGATCGCCGGGTTGGCGTGCCAGTGAATGGCTTTCGGTGAGGACGGCGTCCGGCTCACGTGCATCTGCAACACCGTGGTCGTCTCGGCGTTCGCTTCGTCGTCTGCGTATTCGCGGATTGTGCGAATGCGATCGCCAACCGCCCGTCCCGGCGTGTGACACCTGGCGCACGTCTGCGCCTGCGCTCCCGCCGGCATCTCGGCACCAGGAGGGACCGGCCTCGGATATGAATTCACTGACACGTGCAGGAGCTGCCGCACGCCACTCAGCTTGGCGTGAACGAATCCGGCCGCGCCCTCGCCGATGTGACAATCCACACAGGCCACCCGCGCGTGTGGTCCCACCTGCCACGCGGTGAACTGCGGCTGCATCGGCGTGTGGCACACCTGTCCGCAGAAGGTTGGCGACTCCATCCAGTGCAGCGTGCCGTAACCAGCGAGCAGCACAACGACGATGTTGACGGCGGTGAGCGCCGTGATCACGAGCGTCGTTCGCCGGACGCTGGCGTGCCTGAAATCAACGACAGGCCAGTCCGAGATGGCGTTTGGATTCTTGCGAAGACGACGCTGCTCCAGCCACATGCCGAGCGGGATCAGCAGCAGGCCGACGATGAACGCCGCAGGAATCGCAATGAAGACGATCAGCCCGGCGTACGGATTGGAGAGCCAACCCGCGAGCACCGCGATCACCAGCGCGATGAAGAGCACCGCTGACGTGGTCGTCAGCAGCGCGCCGATGATCGCGAGCGGGTGACGGGCGAGTACTCTGCGGTCGGCCACGTCCGCGTCCTATTTCAGACTCTGCATGTAGGCGACGAGCGCGTCGATGTCCGCCGCAGGGAGCTTGCTGTACCGGTCAGGCATCGGCGGCTTCTTCTGGGACTTCGCCTTGGTCGCCATTTCCTTCGGGTTGACAATCCACTGGCGTGTTTCGTCGGCCGAAATCTTCGCCCCGACGCCGTCGAGCGGATTGGCTTTGCCGCCCTTGCCGGCAATCGAGTGGCAGATCTGACACTTCTGGGCGGTGTAGACCTGCTCGCCCTTCTTCGGATCGCCCTGAGCGGCAGCCGGACGCGACGTCGCCATGAATGCAACGACAAGAATGCCGATCGTGAGCAGGGTCCGTATTGTCCTGACTGTGTTCATGGAAAGCCTCCAGGCGACGAACGAGCGTTGGGAATTACGGCACGTACCGCAAACCAATCACAGCCGAGTGGGCCGTGTAGGGGCGATAGACGTACCCGAGCACGAGCGAACTGGGCTGGACGATGCTGTTGACGACCGTCGGGTCAAACGCGAAGTCGAAGACGCGGAACGGCTCGTAGAGATACGAGAAGGTCAGCGCCATGCGATTCGACAAGCGGTGCCTGACGTCGAGGTGCAATTGCTGCAGCTTGTTGAACACGTTGGGAAGCTGCGAGGGCGGCGGCAGAGGCCCGCCCGGCACGACCCCGTACAGGTATTTGCCCTCTGCGTGACTGTAGTCGTACGAGACGCGCGCCTCCGTGTTGCGCCCGAATCGCGGTGGCGTCGCGAAAATCGAGAAATAGTGGACCGTCTCGGTGGAGTCCGTCGTCCAGTCGCGAAGCGGGTCGTTCTCCTGGCCGGGGCTGGCTGAGCGTGACTGCTGGAATCCGAAATAGCGTTCGTAGTTGTAGGACGCTCCTCCCCCCAGGCCGTTCGGCTCGCGGAAGTCGGCAGCGAACGACAAAGTTCGGAACGTGGACTCCTGCAGCCCGAAGTAGCTGTCGTCGAAGTTGTCTTTGCCGACGCCGCCGGATGCGCTGAACGTCCAGAGATCGTTGGGAACGATGTCAACGATGCCGGTAAACCGGTTGCGGCTGCGATCGGCGACGTCGTAGTGACGCATCTTGGGCTGCTCACCGATTTCAATGAGGAGCGCTTCGTCGAGTCCCGAGCCGCTTCGATCCGAGAGCTCATATTGTGCGCGGAACGTGACCCATTGCGACCCGACGGTGTCCGCGGACAGCCGCAGCACGTCTTCTCCGGTGCTCTCGAAGATACGGAAGTCGTGGCCGGTGTTGTTGCGCGTGTAGCCGGCGGTCAGCGCAAGCGCCGAGAGTCCGGTGTAGATCGCGTCGGCATCGAACGTCGTTCGACTGTGTGCGTACGGCTCAGGCCCTCCCGTTGACGACGTCTTGATGGAGGTGTCGTAGTTGATGAACTCCGGAATCGGCGTCACGGGAATCTGGTTGTCGTAGTCGTAGCGACGGACGCGAGCAGTGAGCTGCCAGTCGTTTCGTGGCCGCGAGACGAGACCGAGGTTGGTCGAGAACACGCGCGCGTCGGCCTCAGCGTTCGCCCTCGGCAGCACGAGCTGTGGCAGGGTTGCGTTGATCGTGAACGGCTGCAGCGGCTCGTTGTTGCTCCAGGCTCCGTAGGAGACGAATCCAGTCACCTGCGTACGATGCGCGAACTTCGCGTAACCGGCAGCGCTGATCGTCTGCGCTGAATTCGATGGCCACAAGGCCATGCGCCCTCGGCCCGGCCCCGCCGTCAAATCGTCGTCCAGCCGAAGCGGACTGTCCCACACGAGCGTGTCGTCGAGATTGTTGAACCAGGAGCCCGTGTAGCCGACACGCAGCATCTGCCGGCCGTTCGTCCACTCGGTGCCGACGTTGAAGTCGTTCGTGCGCGAGTCATACGGCAGTGCCACCTCGACGTCGTTGCCGAATCCGAAGCTGGCACCCCAGGGCAGCTCGCCCTCGTGCTGCGTCGTGGTGAAGCCAGCCTTCACGTCGAATTGAGGAGTCGGTGTGGCGAGCACGCTGAACGTCCCGATGTTCCGCCGCTCGCGCAGGTCGAACTGTGAGGCGAGGGGCAGATACGCCGAGAGCGTGGCCTGTCCGGTCTGGATCGCGCGCTGCGTCGCATCAGGAAGCGGCAACGGGCTGTTGACGCTGGTGTACGGCGTGCTGGTATCGACGCTGTAGAACTGCGGGATCTGATCCCACAGACCGGACACGACGAAGCGCCCGGTTCGCTCGTAGCTCGCCGAGTAGCGCTGATCGCGCCAGCCGACGTTGTCCGCCGCGACTCGAGCCTGCCAGGCGTCGGACGCCTCCCACGCGTAACGCGCGCCGGTGAAGAGCAGGCCGTCCCTGAGATCCTGGTAGCGCTGGAATCGCGCGGGATCGCCGTCGATGCTCGTGAAGCGACCGCCAATCTGAAACTGTCGCGGCTCGAGCTCGAACAGACTACGCGAGCTCTCCCCGGCCGGGGGATCGAGTTGCGCCGATGCTGCAGGCGCCGGTTGGTTCGCTGCCTGCGCATACACAACGCACGGCATCGCGAGTGCGAGCCAGACTAGAACGTGAAAACGGGTGACGCCGCGCATCGGTCCTCCGAGCTAACGCATCAAGAACTGCCCGGACGGATGGTTCGAGCCGTGGACATTCGAGTGACAGTTGACACACGACCGCCCGAACATCCGGTTGCTCTTGTTCACCGTGATCGCGTTGTTGTCGTAGATCGTCGCCGGGTGCCGCGTCGCCACATGACAGCGCTGACACAGCATCGGCATCCGCACGACGAGCATGCGATCGTTCGACGTGCCGTGCGGGTCGTGGCACGTCGCGCAGTTCTCTTTCACCGGTGCGTGCTCCCACAGCATCGGTCCACGCATCTCGGCGTGACAGCTCATACAACTCTCCGCCACTGAGCTGCCGACTTTGAGCGCCTTCACATTACTGATCGACCCATGCGGGTTGTGGCACGACGTGCACGCCATCTTGCCTTCGCGTACCGGCATGTGCGCCACGGCACGTTCCGTCTTGGTCACCTGCAGGCGATGACACGTCGCGCAGACCTCGGTCTGTGTCGCCTTGACCAACTGGTGGGTCGCCGACTTGGGACTGTGGACGCTGTGGCACGTGGTGCATGAGAGGTTGCGCCGCTCGTGCCCGCTTCCCTCCCACCCGGCGTGCTCGCCGCGGTTGTGACACGTCAGGCAGGTCTGGTTGATCTCACCAGGCGTAATCCGGCCGAACTTCCTGATGTGTTCCTTCGCGTCATCGTCGACGTGCGCCTGCCCGGGACCGTGACAGCTTTCGCACCCCTGCGCCGCCGCCGGAGAGCGAGGATTCTTCGCCTGCCCGTGCGGCGTGCCCTTCAAGGTGTCTTCGTGATCGGCATGGCACAGCGTGCACGTGTCGCTGCCGACATAGCCCACCGCGGGCGTCGATCCGGGAGTGGGTGGGGCGGTCTGCGAGGACTGCTCACTCAAAGGAGCGGCCAGAAGAGGTGGTTCGGTGATGCGAGCCGAGATGGCCGCGGCCAGCAGGCATATCGCAACCAGATGCAGACCGAGTCGCACGATTCTGCCCTCCACACTGCGCGGATCACCAAGCGCGGTGCCTTACGTTGAGCACGCGCCATGCCCGAGGGCTTTATGCCGCGGATGATGACGATAAGTCCAGAAAATACGTCAGTTAACTCGCCACGCAGTCACACCTGCGGCACTGTTCTCACCGGAGGGCCTCCATCTCGACGGAGAGACTCCCAAATACCGGAGGACACAGGGCACATCGAAGGAACTACAAGGCGACACGTAAGTTCGGACAGGGACATCTGGACTGTAGCCGGAGCGATCAAACAATTCACCGGGTAAGATTTCGCAAATTACTGGGGAAGATTTCGCGTGCAGCGCGTGGACGGGCGGGGCGCGGAGGCACGCGGGTTGCGTATGGCCGGGCAATGGCAACCGCAACGACTCAGCCCTATCCGGTCATGCGAAAGATCCTCCCGCGTCGCATGAGTCGCGCGCTCGAGGTCGCGCGGACGCACATTGCGATGTTCGGCTACGTGTCCGCGGCACGTGCCGCGTTGTCGAAGCTCATCGCGCCGAAGTACGGCCACGAGCGCTTTGACTCCAGACATGGCGTGGATACGCACCCCTGGTCGCTGGCCGATTCGCGGCTTCCGCCGGAGACGGTCGGTGAAGCCATCAACTACGAACCGGCACACACCGGCGTGCTCCACCACGTGTTCCGATCGCTCCCGTTCCGTCACGAGGACTATCACCTCGTCGATCTCGGGTCAGGAAAGGGGCGCACGCTGCTCGTGGGCTCGGAATATCCGTTCAAGGCCATCACCGGTGTCGAGCTCTCTGAACGCTCGGCCCAGATCGCGCGCGACAACATCGCACGCAACGCCCAGCGTACCGACATCAGGTGCGCGGCGGTGGACGTGCACTGCGAGAACGCCGTTGACTTCACTATGCCGGAGGGGAACCTGCTGGTGACGATGTACAACCCGTTCTTCGGGCAGACATTCCAGCAGTGCGTGGAGCACCTGCATCACGCAGCGCTCGCAGAGCCGGCGCGAAAGATCTGGCTGGCCTACATCAACCCGTGGCTCGGAGAATCCACGCTCGAACAGTCAGGCTACTTCCAGCGCATCGAGGAATTTCGTCCTATTCCCCGCAACTGGACGTGGAGCCTCTGGCGGCACGTGTGACTCAGGAGCGGCAGTAGTGCCGCTCGAACGTCTCCATCACGAATGAGACCACCTCCGGCCTGGGATGCCGGTTGTCATCGATGTACGGATCGACGATGCAGTCCTTCACGATCTCGTACGACGGGAAGTACAGCAGACGCTCGTCGTCGCTGAACGTCCGCATCAACTCGTCGATGCTCACGCGCAGAACGGCTTTCGACACACTGCTTGCGGTCACACACGAGACCGGCCGGAACGTCGCCATCAGCGGCACTGGCGACAACGTGAAGATGATCGGAGCGGTTGGCTTGACGTCTCGGATCAGCTCTCGGATGCGAACCAGGTTCGCGTAGTTCTCGGCGGTGGTTGACACGCGAAAGCCGTGCACGGCGTCGTCGAAGAGATGGGCCGGCACCGCCCGCCACAACACCTCGCCGTTCCGTTTGTCGTACCAGATCTCCGAGACACCGAGCGTGAAGATGAACGCGTCGGCCGAGAGAATGATCGTCCGCGTCCGCTCCTGTGTCGCAGGATCAACCGGGCAGATATCCTTGTGCTCGCTGAACCACAGGCCTTCCGGCATCTCTTTCTCCGTCAGCGCCCACTCGAGTTGCTGACGGATCGCGAACGAGTTCACCATCCCCTCGCCAAAGCGAATGATGTGAGCGTCGAGATCGAGATGCCTGCCGAGCACGTTGTAGCCGCGTTCGTACAGGTGGTCGCTGATATGAGCCGCGAAGCAACTGCCAAAGGCGAGTACGGCGCTGTCCTTGCCGATCACCGGCGCATTCGGCGTCCACCCTGGCAACACGAAGCGGTCGATGCCATCCGGCGCGGAGAGCTCCGGTTTGGATGGGATGAAGTTCGTCGAGCTCCCGCGATACCAGGAGCCATGAAACTTCGCCGTGCGACCGGATCGCGTGATTTCGACGGGGGGCAGAGACGGCATGGGCCTTCTTTCGTGATATCGGCAGCCCCAAGAACGGGCGTTAGCGGATGCGGCCGATGGCCCTGCCCTGTCCCGTCGTCACGTATGCGCTGCCGCTTCGGACACTGCCCGGACAAGGGCGTCCTGGTGCAACGGTTTCGACAGGTGGAACTGAAACCCGCCGCGAAGGCTTTCGGCCTGATGCTGTTCCGACGCGTGCGCGGACACCGCGATTGCAGGCGTGAATACGCCACGAGTGGAATCCAGTCGCCTGATACCGCCCAGGAGGTCCAGTCCACTCATGTGTGGCATCGCCAGATCGCAGACCAACACGTCCGCCGGGCGTTCCTGCCATGCGGCCAGGGCAGCCACGGGATTCGTGAACGTGTTCACCTGAGCGCCCGCGTTCTCCAGCGACGCAGCGATCATCGCGACCGCATCGTCGTTGTCATCGACGGCGACTACTGTGATCCCCTCTAACGAGGGCAGCGCTGTCTCCTCCGTGGATGGCTCTTCCTGCGCCCCCACGCTCAGCTCCGGCAAGACGAACGAGAACCTGGCGCCTCGGTTCCGTCCCTCGCTGGTCGCGGAGACAGACCCGCCGTGGAGCTCCGTCAGCTCTTTTACGATCGCGAGCCCAAGCCCCAACCCGCCGTGCTCGCGCGTCAGAGATCCGTCGGCTTGCCTGAAACGATCGAACACGTGCGGAAGAAAAGCGGGGGATATCCCTATCCCGGTATCGCTGACCGCGACTCTCACTTCCCGGTCCTGTCTCGTCAGGGTGACGGACACCGTGCCACCGACTGGCGTGAACTTCACGCCGTTGGAGACCAGGTTCCACAACACCTGTTGCAGACGGTCGCGGTCGCCGGCCACGAAGCATGCGTCACGAGGAACCACCTGCTCGAGTCGGACTCCCGCGGCAGTGCCCACGGGCTCCATCGACTCGATGGTCGAGGCCACGACCGAACGCAGATCCAAGGGTTGGAAGTTCAACCGCATCTTGCCGGTGGCGATCCGCGAAACGTCAACCAGGTCCTCGATGACTCGCGTCTGAGCTCGCGCATTCTTCACGATGCTGGTGACCGCCTTGCGAATGGTCTCCTCAGTGGGAGGCGCAGTCGCCAGGACCTGCGCCCATCCCATCATCGCGTTCAAGGGCGTGCGAAGCTCGTGTGACACGGCCGCGAGGAATTCATCTTTCAGTCGATTCGCCTCCCGTTCGCGCGCCAGCGCCGCTTCGCGCTCTGTCTCGACCCGACGACGCTCTTCGTTTTCACGCTGGAGGGCGTCATTCGACCGCTTCAACTCGCGATTCGCCGCCGTGACATCGGCGCTCGTCGTGCGTACACGCGTGAGCATCTCGTTGAACGATTTGACCAGGTCGCCGACTTCGTCAGGAGCCGTCGTGAGCGCCGGTGGTTCCGCCTGGGGATTGTCGCCATAGCCGCGAGCGAACTGCGCCAACGCGGAGATGGGACCTGAGACCACGGTGTGAACGCGCTGCGCGAGGAGGTACGCCGCCGTCGCTGCGAAGATGAACATCAGGATGCCCGCGACGCCGGTGAACCACAGCCGTCCTCGCAGATCTGAGAGGTCACGCTCGACGTACACCGAACCCTGGATGCGTCCGTTCCGGCTGATCAGCGCACTGCCAAAGACCCCGGCCCAGGTGCGTTCATCTGGAACGGTCTGGGGGCAATCACCGGTCCGTGTGGAGTATCCGGCGAAGAGACTGCCATCGGGCAGGTAGAGACAGGCGCGAGTGACGACATCACGCACTCTGACGCTGGCGAGTATCTCGCGCGCGGCATCGGCGTCGCTGAACGCGACCGCCGCCGACGTGTTCTCCGCGATCACTCGCGCGAGTGCGACCGCATCCTCCCGCGCAGTTGCCCGATACCGGAGCGCGTCGATGATGCTCAACCCGAGCATGGCCATGACGAGCGACACGCCGGTCACGAGCAGGGCCGACGTTACCAGCTTGCGATGGACGGGCAGGCGCGCGAACCAGCGTCTCATGGCGGCCCCTCTCGCACGGTGAGCGCCAGACCGAGAAGCTGGGAACTGATTCGGAGTCCGTTCCTGGCGGCATTCTTCGCGTTCACGACGAATCGAACGCGTCCGTCAACGATCTTCATGGCGATGATGCCGCCGCTTTCGAGGAAGCGGTCCGCTTCACCCACCGTCAGAATGGGTCGCCCGGCAGCGGCTCTCAGGACAGGGGCTGCGACATCGCTGCGAGCGCCTACGAACAGCACATGGCACCCGACCAACTCGTCGGAGCCGGCGATCTCTCTGACAGAGAGCGGGCGGCCGTTCAGCGATTCGCCCCGAACAAGTTGTTCGAGCTCAGATCCAAAGGGGTTGGGAGACGCAATGCAGAGTTGCACCTCTTGCGCATCTTGCATGGTCGCAGAGGGCCATTCGACAAACTGGGGGAACTGATACATGAACGCCGCTTTGAGCCGGTATTCGTTCGGAATCGCCTGGCCTTCCACGCGGACGTGGGCTGACACGAGGCTCACGAAGAGAATCAGGAGGAAGCGACCGGCGTTCAGCATGAACCAATAGGACCAGCTCGACCTCGGTGACGTGGCAAGTTTCGAGCCTACATCATCGCGTGGCCAAACCTGTCGGACGGCAGAGTCTTTGCTCCCGGAATTCGTCAGTCGCCGACAGAATGCAAACCTTGCGTACAGTGGTCTCCCTTGTGGCCTGCATGGCGTGGGCCACAGTTGCCTTCGCACAGCAGCCCGCCGGCGGCGATCAGAGTCAATGGAAGCAGCTCACGATCCAGGAGCTGCTCGAAATGGATGTCACGACGGCGGCGCGCCGCGCCGATCCGATTCGCAACACAGCGGCACCCATTCAGGTACTGACCCGTGACGACCTGCACCGGGCGGGCGTCAGGTATCTTGCCGAAGCGTTTCGTCTCGCTGACGGCTTGTACGTCGGACGCTTTGACGGTCGGACCTGGATCGTCAACGGCCGAGGTCTGGCGATTAATGGCGCCAACAAGATGCAGGTGATGATCGATGGCCGATCGATCTACTCACCGCTCTTCTCGGGCATCTTCTGGGATGCGCAGGACGTCCTCATCGACGACATCGATCGCATCGAGATCATCCGCGGCCCCGGCGCGAGCCTATGGGGCGCCAACTCCGTCCACGGCATCATCAACGTCATCACTCGACGAGCCGCCGATACGCAAGGCACGCTCGTCACGGTCGGCACCGGCAACGAGGAACAGGCGATCACCGATGTTCGTTACGGCGGGCGCGTCAGCGATTCGGCCGCCTTCCGTGCGTACGCGAAGTACGGCTACAGGGACGCTCAGTCGCTCGCGACCGGAGAGTCAGCTCAGGACCCGATGCGCCGCGGCCAGATCGGTG
>Ga0310810_10004775_pt1 | contig 15051 bp, 14 predicted proteins | sample NCmetagenome_FD_207641 | JGI IMG/M metagenome (GOLD analysis project Ga0310810, IMG submission 207641) | Soil microbial communities from experimental microcosm in Duke University, North Carolina, United States - NC | ecosystem: Engineered > Artificial ecosystem > Soil microcosm > Unclassified ...
AAGCTGACCGAAACGGAGTGCACCTCGCGGTCGTAGACCGAGATCACCTCGACCTTCCCCTGGCAGAACAAGGTGAGGGCCTTGCGCCAGTGGACGACCTTCAGCGGCTCGTACGTCGCATTGAGCAGAAGCGTCTGCTCCATGCCCAAGTATAGTGAGGGCAGCACCCCGGCGCTGTCAAGAAAGCGGCACCCCTAAAACACGTTCAAATCGAGCGTCTTTCGCCCGGCATTCACCTCCCCGTTACACAGGGGGCTTCTGGCGGCGCGGTCACGGTCCGATACATCGGGGGCATGAACGTGCGTGCATTCACGGGCATCGCGCTCGGCGCGGCGATCTCGATGGCCTCGGCGTGTGCGTCGACGGGCGTCAGGCCGCAGCCCTTCCCCACGCCTCCCGAGCGCCCCGAGTCGCCTCCCTCCGAGCATCCCCTGGCGACGCCCGGCGCGTCGCTGGGAGACGGCTTCACCATCGCAAGCGCGGCCCTGCGTCTGCAGGGACTGCCCTATCGCGTGGGGGGATCGGATCCCCACGGCTTCGATTGCAGCGGCTTCGTGCAGTACGTGTTCAGCCTGTACGGCGTGGCGCTTCCGCGCATCGTCCGGGACCAGTATCACGCCGGCCGGAAGGTGTCGCTCGACGATGTCGTGCCTGGGGACCTGGTGTTCTTCGTCACGCAGGGCGACGACGTGAGCCACGTGGGCATCGTGATCGGCGGCGATCGATTCGTACACGCGCCGAATTCGCGCGGCGTCGTCCGAATCGACAGCCTGGCGTCGGGCTACTGGGGGGAACGCGTGGCTGGTGCGCGGCGGATGGACTGGTCGGCGAACTGAGCGTTCAGGCCGCGCGCCTGTGCAGAACGCGGCGCGATGCGCGCGGGCCGAACTCGCGCACGTCGAGATCGTCGGCGGTGAACTGCGTCCTCAGGGAAGGCGCGCGTACCGGCTCGACGCGAACACCGGGCTCGATGACGGGCTGATCTGTCAGCACTTCGGTGTACCGCTGCGGGTACGACGGGAAGCTGCGGAACGTGGTCCCGCTCACGCCGCCGTACCGCTGTTCGAGTCCTTTGAAGTCGCGGGTGAGGAAGTCCAGCAACTGGGGGTCGGGCCGCGTCGACAGGTACAGCTTCGTCATCTCTACGACGTCCCGGAAGAACTCGGGGCTGTGGGAGCGGGTTGTCGTCTTGGCACCGGCACCTGGCAGGCGGCGGATGCCCTGGTGTGACGGGTCCACGTGGTAGAGCTCGTGAACGACCGTGTCGAGTTTTGCCACCCACGGCTCGGCCCCGGGGTACGAGTCCTGTTTCTGGGCTCGCGCGATGGTCTGATCACAAAATCGTGGCAGGCAGAACGAAATTAGGTAGTCGATCGTGGACGACCCCACCTCGACACGGGGCGATTTGGTCACGAACCACTCCGAGCGCCTGGTCATTGCGCCCGTGCGGCGGTCGCGCCAGAAGTAGTAGCTCGGCTCGCTCGAGGGGATGCTGATCGCGTGGCAGGTGGCATAGGCCCCCTCCGCGTCGGACCGGCCGAATCGCGCGAATACCAGCACGCGCGACATGTCGATATGCCCGAGCGCCGGCACACGCAGCACGATGTCTTGCATCAGCCACGTGAGCTGATCTGTGTAATTGATCATTCCAGCCGGCGACGGACGCTCAGCCACACGCTGAACGCAGGAGAGGGCGGCACGTTCGTCGTTCGTTATAGCGGTCGTCATATCAGGTGTCAAGATAGTGCGACACCAATTTCGCCGCGTTGATCCAGATCAATTTTCGCGCCACCTGGCGGCGGCTGCGGCTCAGGTGACGGGCTCGCTGGTTCCTCCGATTTATCGGGGGGTGACGGCGGCGGCGGCAATGGCTGAGCGTCGGGTGGCCGACCATCAGGTGACGATCTGTCGTCTGGCGGAGCCACTTGCGGCACAGCTTCAAGCTGGTCCATTGGCGGTGGCGGCGGCTCAGGCGTCTCCGGCGCTTCCTCGGGCGGAGTCACCAGCCCCATGCGCCGCAGGATGATCTGCTGGCGCCGGCGGAGTCGCGGCGTCGGGTGCGCGGGACTGTGCACCCGCGGGTTGATGATCGCGCCGGCCAGCAGCGCGGCCTCCTCGGGCGACAGCGCCGCCGCTGACTTGCCGAAGTACGCGCGCGACGCGGCCTCAGCGCCGTAGATCCCGTCGCCCCACTCGATCACGTTCAGGTAGATCTCGAAGATGCGCCGCTTCGACAGCGACGCCTCCAGCCGGCGTGCAATCAGCAGCTCGCGAAGCTTCCGGATGGGGTTTTTCGACGGGGACAGATACAGGTTCTTCGCCAGTTGCTGCGTGATCGTGCTCCCGCCACGCGCGGCCTTCCCTTTCTCGAGATTCGCTTCGAACGATTCCTTCAACTGCTCGACGTCCACGCCATCGTGCGTCCAGAAGGCGTCGTCTTCAGCCACCAGCACGGCCTTGCGCAGGTTCGCCGATACGGCTTCGTACCGCACCCAGCGCTGCACGCGGCGCGGCTTGCGGCCCTGGTCGGCGGCCTCGCGCGCACGAAGTTCGATGAACGCGGTGGTCGCGGGGTTACGTGTTGCCAGCGGACGAACGTCCGGCAGCGTCAGGAAAACGTAGGCGAGAAGCGCGAAGCAGGCGGCGGCGAGGCCGATGGCGATGCTCGCGGCACGACGCCGCATGTCGCGGAATCATAAACGAGGACGAAGGGTTGCGACACGACTATCTTGCCGCTGCCGGCGTCCAACATTCAGAGGGCATTTTCGCGTCATGCAGCAGCTTCATCGTTCTGCCGTCCGGGTGCCACTGGCCGCGCTGGCGGTCCTGCTGATCGGCGCCGGCGGCGCGGCGCGCGCCGGGAACGCCAGGCTGTCAGCAATCAGGATCGACAACTTCGGCATCGTCAACGACCACTACTACCGAGGTGCGCAGCCAACCTCCGCTGACTACCCCGACCTGGCGGCGCTCGGCGTGAAGACGGTGATCGACCTCACCCGCGAGGGGCGTGCCGACGAGAAGGGCCTCGTCGAAGCCGCCGGCATGAAGTTCATGCGCATCCCGCTCACGACGACCGAGGCGCCGACCGGAGCGGACGTCGCGCAGTTCCTGTCGCTCGTGACCGATCCGGCGAATCAGCCGGTCTACGTCCACTGTCAGGGCGGACGGCATCGCACGGGAACGATGACCGCGATCTACCGGATGACTCAGGATGGCTGGACGCCGGCGCGCGCGTATGAAGAGATGAAGCAGTACCGATTCGAAGGGTTTCCAGGACACCCGGAGTTGAAGAAGTTCGTCCTCGGCTACAGGCCGTCGACGGAGCCGGTAGGAGCTCCCTTGGCGGCCGTCACGCGGTAACGCGCGGCGCCCTCAGCCTTCGTCCTTGGTCGTCCTTCGTCCTTCGTCCTTGGTCGTCCTTCGTCCTTGGTCGTCCTTCGTCCTTCGTCCTTCGTCCTTCGTCATTGCCCGCCCACGACGATCTTGATGTGCTCGCCCGCCGCTGGCTGGTCGGTGACTGCGTGGCCGTTAATGATCGCGAGCGTGGAGGCGCGAACGATCTGGCTCTGCTTCGAGGCGATCGACTGCCAGGAGTCCCCCGCCACCGTCGTGTAGAGCCCCACGACGTTTGGCCTGAGGCCCGACGCTTCGCGCGCGCTCAGCTCGCGCACGGTCTGCAGCGCAGGCGCGAACTGCCGGTCGGCCTCGGCGAACCGATCGCGTTTTGCGATGCCGGCGAGCAGGAACACGCGGCGGCCGATTGCCACGTGGAGCACGCGCGCGGTGACGCTGCCGAGCTTCGACACCGACCCCTCGTAGACCCCGAGCACGGCATCCAGCCCGTTCACCTTCGTCGCGCCGCGGCTGCGTGGCTTCCACCCCATTTTCGACATCTGACTGTCGGCGACTTCGTCGAGCGAGCGTCCCTGCACGCGCTCGATCATCTGCAGCACCATGTACTCGTCGGCTGATGGATTCTTCGCCACCACCTGCTCCTTGCCGTTGTTGATCGGCCAGTCGAGCGGAAACTCCACCGAGAGCCGCATCGACGGATGCAGGAACACGTTGTCGCGCACGATCCCGTCGTCCGGATCGTCGCCGAAGATCATGCCGTCGAGGCGCTGCAGGTAGTCGTCGCGGTTGGTCGTCCAGTCCTGGCGCGTGCCGGTCTGGCTCTTGACCGTGGCAGACACGCGTTCAACGCGTGCCTCGGGCTGGGGGTGCGTCGAGAGCCAGTTGGGGATGCCGCGCCGGTCCGTCGCCTCGTCCAGCCGCGACAGCGTCGTCAGCATGTTGGCGACGCCGTGCGGATCCCATCCCTGCTCGGCGGCATAGCCCACGCCCAGGCGGTCCGCCTCGACTTCGTCGTCTCTGCTGTATTTCAGGAAGAAGACGCCCAGCGCCGAGCTGCCGAGGCCCGTGAACGGATACGCCGAAGGCACGAAGATGCCGAGCGTGAGCAGGCCGAGCTCCGCGGCCGACTGCTTCGTGTACTGCCGCACGCTGTGGCGCGCCGTGACGTGGCCGATCTCGTGGCCCAGGACGCCGGCCAGTTCCGACTCGTCGTTGAGATACGGCAGGATGCCGCGCGTGATGTAGACGTACCCGCCGGGCAGCGCGAACGCGTTCACGGCGGAGGCATCCACGATTGTGAACTGCCACGGCAGGCGCGGGCGCTCCGAGGCGCGCGCCAGCCGCATCCCGATGTCCGAGACGTAGCGCTGCAGCCGGTCGTCCTGGTAGGCCGGCATCTGGCGCTCGACTTCAGCGGCAGCCTGACGCCCGAGCTCCAGCTCCTGCTGCTCGGTCATCAGCGTGATTTCCTTCTTGCCGGTGGCCGGGTTGGTCGCGCAGGAGGCCACGGCCATCCCGAGCAGGCAGACGAAGGACGCCGCGATTCGGGACGACCACCTCACGCCAGCCAGACTGTGCAACGGATGTACCAGTGCGCGGGACCCGCGCTGCGAGAAATCAGGCGTGAATCGGCGCGTTCATGATTCGTTGTGCCGCAGCGATGCCAGCGCCGGGCGTCATCGTGTGACCTGACCGGGAGACGGCGGCTTCGAGCGCCGACACGAGCAGCAGGACGTGCGTGGGCGTGGCGCCCGCGCCCATCAGCCCGATGCGCCAGATTTTCCCCGCGAGCGGACCCATGCCGGCGCCGATTTCAACGTTGAAGGTCTCTCGCAGCTCCTTGCGCACTCCGGCCTCGTCCACGCCGGACGGAATGCGTGTCGCGTTGAGCGTCCTCAGCCGCTCGCCGGCGGGCGGCAGCAGCCCGAGCCCCATCGCATCCACGGCCGAGGCGAACATCGCGTGCGACAGATCGTGCCGCGCCCACCGCGCCTCGAGCCCTTCCTCCTCGATCGCGGCCAGCGCCTCATCGAGCGCGCAGATCAGCGATGACGACATGGTGTGATGGTACTTGCGCTTCACCCAGTAGTCTTCGAGCAGGCCGAGATCGAGGTAGAAGCTGCGGCAGGCGACGCGCTTCTCGAGCGCCGCGGGCGCAAGCGCAATCGGCGCGAGGCCCGACGGCGCACCGATGCATTTCTGGGTTCCGCTGTAGCACGCATCCACCCCCCACGCGGCCATGTCGGCTTTCTGTCCGCCGAGGGAGGTGACCATGTCGGCCAGCGTCAACGCGCCGTGTGCGCGGGCGAGCGCCGCGATCTGCGCAACGGGATTCTCAACGCCCGTGGATGTCTCCGCGTGGACGACGGCCACAAGGTCGAAGCGGCCGTCACGAAGGCGTGCTTCCACCGCGGCGGGATCGATCGCGCGGCCCCACTGGCCATCCACGCGCACGACGTCCGCGCCGTACCGTCCGCACATGTCGACCAGGCGCTCCCCGAAATAGCCGTTCACGACCACGAGTGCGCGACGGCCGGGTTCGACGAGGTTCGCGACGGCCGCCTCCATGCCGGACGTGCCCGTGCCCGACACCGCGAGCACGAGACTGCCCTCGGGCGCACGGAACACGCGTGCGAGTCGCGCGCGCACGTCGTCCATGATCGCGAGGAAGTGCGGGTCGAGGTGGCCCAGGACCGGCGCGGCCAGCGCCCGCATCACGCGCGGCGTCACGAGGCTGGGGCCGGGCCCGAAAAGGAAGCGCTCTGTAGCAGGAAGCATGATGTGACAATCTCGTGGAGCTATCTCTGACACCTGTGGACCAGGACTTCAGTCCTGTCCACTAGCGCCCTTGCCCCTGACGTGCAGAACTGAAGTTCTGCTCCACATGCGAACTCACGCGGGCTGCAACAGCGCCGCGACCTGCTCGCGGATGCGCGCGGCGCCTTCCGGCGGGACGGGCAGCAGCGGCGGCCGCGGCGGGCCACCGACCAGGCCGCTCGCATCCACCGCAACCTTCAGGCCGGGGATGCTGTACACCGGTCCCACGAGCTTCGCGATCGGCATCAGCCGCGCCTGCAGCACACGCGCCTGGTCGTGACGCCCGGCGTCCACCGCGGCCTGCAGGCCTGCGCAGATGTCCGGAGCCACGTCGGCCGGCCCGATCGTCGCGCCGGATGCGCCGACCACGAGCGACGCGTACAGCGCGCTGGTGGATCCGGCGAGCACGCCGAAGCCGGGACGGCAGCCAGCCACCAGGTCTGCAATCACCGTCACATCGCCACCGCTGTCCTTGATGCCGATGATGTTCGGATGCGACGAGAGCGACGCGGCAACCTCGGTCGCAAGGTTCACGCCCGTGAAAATCGTGACGTTGTACAGGATGACCGGCACCGGTGATGCGTCCGCCACCGCACGATAGAAGTCGCCGAAGGCCTCGCCGGTCATGCTGCGCTTGTAGAAGGACGGTGTCCGGACCATCACGGCATCGGCCCCTCGCTCGGCAGCCCGCCGCGTGGCGGCGATGGTAGCCTTCGTGGACTCGCGGCCCGTGCCGGCGATGAGCCACTTCCGCTCGGGCCACACGACGCGCGCCCTCTCGATCAACCGGTCCGACTCGTCATCGTCGAGCAGCGGCGCCTCGCCGTTGCTGCCGAGCACGACCGCGCCGGCAAGCGGCGTCGTAGCGTAGTGGCGCAGGTTGCCGGCAAAGGCGTCGAGGTCCACGGTGTCGCCGCGGAATGGCGTCGTGACCGGCGCGAAGATGCCGCGGAGGACGCGATCGGAAGGCATCGAAGCGACTGTACCGGCCCCATCCGCGGGTGTCAAACCAGCGAGGGGGTGGTGTGTGACCCTGTGATTCTGCGCCTGGCAACTTTACTTTTGTGGCAGCGAGTTCAGGACGGCCTTCGCCTTCCGGAACCAGGGTCGCTCACGCCGGCGCAGGTAGTTCGGCATCGTGGCTTTCTTCGCCAGGATGCGCTCCGCCCAGGCGCGAGCCTCTTCGCTTCTGCCCGCTCCGGCAAGGAACGACGCGTAGTTGCAGTAGGTCTCCGACAGGGTCGAGGCGTCTGTCGCGCGCTTGAAGGCCGCGTCGGCTTCGGCGGGCTGGTTGTTGCGGGCGTACGCCTGTGCCAGCAAGCCGACGGCGCGGTGGAAGTCGTACTTCGGGTCCTTCGTGACGACCCGCTGCAGATCGACCACCGCGGCACCGGCATCGCCCAGTTCCAGCGCGGCGATACCCCGCCGGTAGTACGGATCGAGCGAGTCCGTCCGGGGCGAGATCACCTTGTTGTACAGCTCCCGGGCCCTGGAGAACTCGCCTTCCTCCAGATACAGATCGGCCAGCTCCTCGAGGTTTCCCACCGCGGGATTGTCGAGGATCATGGCTTCGAGCATTCGGATGCGTCGGCGGCGCGAGAAGACGTGCAGGGATCCACGCAGCAGTCCGATGTCGGGCACGACCTCGGCCACGATGTAGACCAGCGCGCCGATGCCTCCGCCGACCAGGATGATCCAGAGCCAGAAGTTGTCGGGTCGCCGGCGGACGAAATGGAGAATGGCCAGCGCCTGGAGCACGAGGCTCCACGGGTAGAAAAGCCCGATGAATCCCATCGAATGCCGGACTATAGCACTCGGTCCGCGTCGTGCTCGCCGAGCGCGACGTTGACCAGCAGCGTCACGAGGAACACGGCCCCCGCCGGCGCAAGCAGCCACGGGAACGCCGCGATCGCGCTGACGTTGGCGGCTTCCTGGAGTGAGGTACCCCAGCTCGGCACGGTGTCGGGAAGGCCCAGGCCGACGAACGAGAGCGTGGCCTCGGCGAGCACGAATGCGGGCAGCAGCAGCGCCGCCTGTCGCATGATGAATCCTCTCGTCGCCGGCAGCAGGTGCTGCAGGAGGATTCGAGTCGACGAGGCGCCGAGGGCGCGGGCCGCTTCGACGTGGCCCAGCGTGCGCTCGACGGAGACGATTGCGCGGACTCCCCGTGCAATCCATGGCGCGCCGACGACGGCGAGCAGCAGCGTGATGAGCGCGAAGACGGTCGCCACCGGAAGCACCAGGGGCAGCGCCGCGCGCAGCGTGACAACGACGTAGATCGCCGGAAGCACGGCGATGGCGTCGGCCAGGCGCATCAGCCACGTGTCGACCCAGCCGCCCCGTGCTCCGGCGAGGCCGCCAATCGTCAGTCCCAGTGCCACGGCGCCGAGCACGGCGATGATGGCGACGCCCAGCGACGCGCGCGCGCCGAAGATCAGCCGTGCGAACACGTCGCGCCCGGACGCGTCCGTGCCCGCGAGGAGCAGGGGCGTCCCGGGATCTCCAGAGTCGGCAATCAGCCGGCCGCGCGAGAACAGATGCACGGGCACCGGCGCGGTGGTGTCTATCTCGAACCGTCGCTCGAGCCTGCTCACGAGCCGCTGCGGATGGAAGCAGAGGCCGCACCACTGGCCGCCGGCGGTGAACAGCCGCAGCGGCGTCGGCGGCGCGTCGGGAAGATCGGGAAAACGCTCCGAAGGATCCTGCGGCGAGACGAACGGCGCCGCGATGGCGAGCAGCATCAGCAGCGCCAGCAGGCCGGCCGCGCCGCGCCGCGCGCTCACGCGCGCACCTCGCTGGCGACATGCACGCGCACTCGGGGATCGCTCCACGCGATCGCCATGTCGGCGAGCAGTAGCCCGACCGAGAGCACCAGCGCGCCGGCGGCTGCGCATCCGGCAACCAGCTCGAGATCGCGATGCAGCAGCGCGTCATACGTCAGCCGGCCCAGCCCCGGCCACGCGGTCACCATCTCGACGACGAACGATCCGCTGAGCAGCGCGCCGAAGACCAGGCCCGCCACCGCCGCCACCGGCTTCAGCGCGAGCCGCCACGCGTGCCTTCGCACGATCGTCGGCTCTGGAATGCCGCGCGCGCGGGCGGCGAGAATCGCCGGCTGATCGAGGGCTTCCGTCAATGCTTGCGCCTGCAGTCGCTCGAAGGTCGCGGCCAGCGGGAGCGCGAGCGCGGCCACGGGCAGCGGCAGGTGCCACAGCACGTCCGCGAGCAGGGCGACGCCCGTGACGTCTTCTGCCGACGTCATGCCGACAAACGGCGGCAGCGACAGGAGGACGAGCGAGGCGACGCGGATGAGGTGAGCGGCCAGCGACCGCGGGCGTGTAGCCGTGATGAAGGCGGGCGGTATGCCGAGCATGAGCGCCACGAGGAATGCGACCGTGGCCAGCAGCGCCGTGTTCAGCGCGCGCTCGGCGACGAGCGGCCCCACGGGGCGCTGGTAGAGCGCCGAAGTGCCCAGGTCGAGCCGCGCCACGCCGGCCAGCCATGCGCCCCATTGCACGAGGAGCGGTCGATCCAGGCCGATGCGATGCTGCGCCCTTGCGATCGTCGCCTGGCTGGCGCTGAATCCCATCGTCGTCTGCACCACGTCGCCGGGCGCGAGGTGCGTGACGAGGAAGGCGGCGGAGGACACGCCGACGACGAGCAGGAGCGTGGCGGCGAGACGGCGAAGCAGGCGCGCGGGCATGGCCTCGCGCGGATGATAGCCCGGGCCGACCGCTGTTGGACGGTCAGTCGCCGTCACGCGGGCCGGTCTACGATGGGGGGAATGGTGGAGTAACAAAGGAGCGGAGATGAAGACTCAACGCCTGCTCGTCGTCCTCACCCTGGTGAACCTCGCATTGGTGGTGTTCGCGCTCGCGCAGACACGGCCGGCCCTCGCCGCAGATATTCCGCAGGTGCTGCGTGGTCGCGCGCTGGAGATAGTGGATGCCCAGGGGCAAGTCCGGGCCAGTCTCTCAGTGCTGCCGGCAAGCACCTCGGCGCACGGCGACCGGTACCCCGAGACCGTGCTGCTCCGCCTGATTACTGAGCGCGGCCGCCCGTCCGTCAAGATCAGCACCTCGGAGGAAGCCGCCGGTGTGAGCCTTGCCGGGCCGTCGGGCACCAGGAACACTTACGTGATCCTCGAAGCAAAAGGCACCGCCAGTGCTCTGACGTTGAAGAACGAGGACGGCCGCGAGCAGACGATCAAGCCGTAGCCGCGCATCAGGCGCCGCGTCGATGGGATGGATGGTGGCGATCGATCGCCAGCGCGCCCCGGTGGATTTCTTGGGCGCCGTGATGGAGTGGCGCTGATGCGGGAGGTTGACGTGCGGGTTTCACTGCTGCTGTTGGTCGCGCTGCTCGTCTCGGGTCAGCGGGACCCCGTGCCGTTCGGGGCCTGGCACAGGACGTCGAATCGCCCCGTGATCGCGCCGCAGGGGGATGGATGGGAATCTGCCGGAACCTTCAATCCGTCCGTCATCAGGCACGACGGGCAGATCGTCATGCTCTATCGCGCGCAGGACAGCAACGGCACGTCCCGCCTGGGCTACGCCACCAGCGCCGATGGCGTCCGCTTCATCCGCCGGCCCGAGCCCATCCTGTCGCCGGAGACCGAGTACGAGAGGGGCGGTGGCCTCGAAGATCCACGCCTGGTGAAGATCGACGATACGTACTATCTCACTTACACCGGCTACAACAAGACCGACGCGCAGCTTTGTCTGGCCACATCGACGGACCTCGTGCACTGGGATCGGAAGGGTGTGATCCTGCCCGCCTACCGGGGCCGGTGGAATGTTGGGTGGACCAAGGCCGGCGCAATCGTGCCGGAGAAGATCGATGGCAAGTACTGGATGTACTTCCTCGGGACCGCCGCCGACAAGACGGACCAGATGGGCCTCGCCTACTCGCCGGACCTGGTGCACTGGACCGACGCGCTCGACGTCCCCGTGCTGCCGCGGCGGCCGGGACGGTTCGACTCGCGGGTGGTCGAGCCCGGCCCTCCACCCATCGTGACCGCTGAGGCCATCACCCTGATCTACAACGGCGCCGACGATGCGCTGGTCTACCGGACAGGGGTGGCCCGCTTCGATCGCACGGATCCGCGCCGCGTGCTGTCGCGCACGGAGACGCCGGTCTTCGCCCCGGAAGCAGACTGGGAGAAGGTCGGACAGGTCCCGAACGTCGTCTTCGTGGAAGGCATGGTCCTTCACGGCGGCCGATGGCTCTTCTACTACGGTGGCGCGGACAAGTACGTCGGAGTGGCTGAAGCGACGGCGCGGTAGAGGTCAGCGCATTCAACGGAAGTGCCCCGGCGAGCCTTGTCGCGGCGCCGTGCAGCTGAACGTCGGAGTTCGACTCTTTGAGGTCGCGGATGCGCTACGGGGCGAGGCGAATCTCGTCGGCCGCCCACAACACCTGCGGCGGCGTGACCGCCGGCGTGACGGGCGCCACGCGCGTGGAGGTCGCCACCAGCACGTGCGGCGCGACGAAGTAGATCACCGGGTTGTGCGCCAGGAAAATCTTCTGCACCTCGGTGAACTGACGCCGGCGCTCGTCCGCGTCGAGCGTGGCGGCCTGCCTGGCCATGATGGCGTCGATCTCCGCTTCCCACGGGGTGGCTGCGGACTTCTGCGCCGGGTGCCACATGTGCATGCTCCCGCGGCTCAGCCACCAGTCCAGGTTCGACGCCGGATCCGTGTCGGTCGGCACGAGGTGATGGTAGATGGCGTCGTAATCGCCTTGCTGCCACCGCTGCATCACCGAGCCGAAATCCATCGGCACGACGTCGAGCCCGATGCCGACGTGCGCGAGCTGGTCGCGCAGGAACTCCATGCCCTTCTGTGCCTCGGTCAGTCCCACCTGCACCAGCACGCTGAACCGGGCGGGATGGCCGTTTGCGTCCTCACGGAGGCCGTCGTTATTGCGATCGAGCAGGCCCAGGCCGTCCAGCAGCGCCGAGGCGCGAGCCGGATCGTAGGCCGGTGCCGCAACCCCCGTGGGCTGCCAGTCCCTGTTGGCCGGCGGAACCGGAAACGGCGACGGATCCGCCGCGCCGAGGTACACCGCATCGGCGAATCCCTGCCGCTGAACCGCGAGCGAGACCGCCTGCCGGAAGTCGTCCTGCAACAGGAAACGGCGCGATGCGTCGCGTGAGCCCAGGTTGAACCAGAGCATGTAGCGATCGTGACTGGGCCCGGCGTTGGTGAGCCGCACCCGCCCGGCGTCGGCCGCCTGCTTCACCTCGCGGTAGTCGTCCGCGCGAATCTGGTCCTGCAGCAGGTCGACTTGCCCCGATACCAGCCGCAGCGCTTCGGCGTTCCGGTCGGGCACAATCTCCAGCGTGAGGCGATCGACGTACGGCAGCGCTACGCCGCTCGTATCTCGGCGCCAGTAGCGCGGGTTGCGATCCAGGACGACACGCTGGCCCGGCGTGTAGGAGCCAAGCACGAACGGACCGAGACAGGGGATCTCCGCGGGCGGTGTCTTCAGGCCCCAGGCCTCCGCGAACTTGCCTGTCCTCCAGGCCGATTCGAGCGCGTGCTTCGGGTAGATCGGCAGCGCGTCCAGCAGCCGGACGCCCGGCGCATACGGCTGCGCCAGGGTCAGGACGACGCGCGCCGGGCCATCGGCGCGGACACCGATGGGCCGGGCGCCCACGGTGACGAGGTCGGTCATCACGCTGCCGGCACCGCCGTCGCCCGCCACCCCGAACGAGAACACCACGTCGTCGGCCGTGAAGGGCGTGCCGTCGGACCACGTGACGCCAGACCGCAGGGCGAGGGCAACGGTGAGCCCGTCGGCGCTGGTTGTCCAGCTCGAGGCGAGCCAGGGCTCGACCTGATCCGTCATCCGGTTGATCCGCACCAGCCGGGCCTGTGTCAGCAGGCTGATGAGATGCGTCGGAAATCCCTGGTTCACGTAGCGATTGAAGGTCACGGGCTCGCCGCGTACCGTCGAGGTGATCGCGCCGCCCGGCTGAGTTCTGCTTTGAGACGGTGGGGAGGGCGCCCGCCGATGCCAAACGTAGTAAAACACGACAACAATCGCGAGGACGAGCAGTACGAGGGTGCGTACACGACGCGAAGTGGTGGTCATGATCTTGGCCAACCGGCCAATGGGTTGGCCGGTCGAAATGTGCAACTACGGCTGAGTTTTTTCACACTTCGCCGCCATTCAGTGTGCAGCGGCTGCACAGTCTTCGAGCGCAGGTCAATGTACTAGCCTATCGATCGATATAGTCGACACGGTGGCAGAGGCTGCACGCTGTGTCGCTAACCCGCCTGTCATCAGCCAGTTAAGCGCGTCCCTCCTGCCGCCTCCTCATCTGTGGCACCACCCCTGCCATATATATCGGCGGGAGATTCCGGATGTCAGACCCTCAGCCCCGAGCAGCAGCCGCGCAGACGATCGGCCGCAGCGTGTCGATCGACCTGGCTGCAGAGCTTCTCGGCGTTTCCCGTCGCACGGTTTACAACCGCATCCGCGACGGGCGGCTGACGACGATCCGGACGCTCGGCGGCAGCCAGCGGGTGCTGGTGGATTCGCTCTCCCGAACGAACGCGGTCACCCTTCGTTCGCTCGTGACGGAAATCGGAGGCAGACAATGACGGAGCGGCGCTCCCAGGTCCTGGCTGCTGGCACGGTGGCAGCCCTGGTGATCGGCCTTTCGGCGGTGGTGGTGGAGGCGGCGCCCAGGGCGCGGCTGTCACGCGACCTCGCCGACGCGCTTCAGGCGCAGCGCGGTGAGGCGCGCGACGTCATCCTCCAGGCGGATCAGGCGACCGTCACCGCGGTGGCGGCGCGTCACGGCGCGACCATCAAGAAGTGGCTCGCCACGGGCGCGGTCCTGTCGGTCAGCGGCGCCTCGCTCGACGCGATGTCGAACGACGCCGCGGTCGATCATCTCTCCGGCGACACGATGGTCCGCTCGATGATGGCCGTGACGGATCCGGCCATCGGCGCCGACCAGGTCGTGGCGGGCACGCTCGCGGGCCTGGGCTCGATCACGGGCCGCGGCGTGGGCGTGGCGCTCATCGATTCGGGCGTCTTCAACCACAAGGCGCTGCAGGGCCGCCTCGTCGCCAGCTTCGATTTCACGGACGGCCAGGGCAAGGGTCTCGACGAGCTGGGGCACGGAACCCACGTGGCCGGCATCATCGGAGGCAGCGACGGGGACTTCCGCGGCGTCGCGCCGGGCGTCGCGATCGTCAGCCTGAAGGTGCTCGGCGGTGACGGCTCGGGCAGGACGAGCGACGTCATCAACGCCATCGACTTCGCGATTGCCAACAAGGGCCGCTTCGGGCTGCGGGTGATCAACCTGTCGCTGGGCCGGCCGGTGTTCGAGTCCTTCCTGGACGATCCGCTCGATCAGGCCGTGGAGCGCGCGTATCGTGCGGGTCTCGTCGTCGTCGCCTCGGCGGGCAACTACGGCAGGACGCAGGACGGCGCGGCGGTGATCGGCGGGATCACGTCGCCTGGCAACTCGCCGTACGCGCTGACCGTGGGCTCGCTCGACAGCCAGGGCACGGTGAACCGGTCCGACGATGTGGTGTCGGACTACAGCTCGCGCGGGCCGACGCTGTTCGACCGGCTGGTGAAGCCGGACATCGCGGCGCCGGGCCGGAAGATCGTGTCGCTGTATGTGCCGGGGTCCACCTTCGCGCAGAAGTATCCGGATCACCTGGTGGACGGTAACGGGAACAGGGGCCTGTTCTACCTGAGCGGGACGAGCATGGCGACGGGCGTGGTGACGGGCGCGGCGGCGCTGGTACTCGAGGCCAACCCGCAGCTGAACCCGCTGCAGGTGCGGATTGCGCTGCAGATGTCGTCGACGTTTCTGCTGGACGCCGGGCTGATTGGCGCGGGCGCGGGCGAGGT
>Ga0310810_10004777_pt1 | contig 15050 bp, 14 predicted proteins | sample NCmetagenome_FD_207641 | JGI IMG/M metagenome (GOLD analysis project Ga0310810, IMG submission 207641) | Soil microbial communities from experimental microcosm in Duke University, North Carolina, United States - NC | ecosystem: Engineered > Artificial ecosystem > Soil microcosm > Unclassified ...
GGTGAGTACGACACGGTAGTTAAAACGCACGAGTCTCATATCAGGAGCGTCCCCATCTGGACGAGGTAATACTCGGCGACGCCGAGCAGGATGAGTGCGAAGGCGCGCTTGACCCAGAGCATCCATGGGCCGGCGCGAGGAAGACGGAGGGTGGTATCGGCGGCGAGCGCGGCCACGAGGAGTAGCGAACACATGCCGACGGAGAACGCGAGCAGGTAGGCAAAGCCGAGCACTGCGCTTCGCGTCGCCGCCACCCACGTTAGGATGGCGGCCATTACGGGCGCGCCACACGGCGCCGCCACGAGGCCAGAAACGAGCCCCATGATCAGCACACCGGTCACTTTGCCGCCGACGCCGGCGGTCGCGGCGCGCGTGCGGAGGCGTTGCGGAATCGGAACGGGGATCACGTCGGCCATCATTGCTGCCGCCGCGAGCATCACGTTCGCCATCACGAACTGCAGCCAGGGGTTCGTGCTCACCGAGCCGAACATCGTGCCCGTGAGGCCAGCCAGCAGACCGAGGGCGGCATATGCGGCGGCCAGGCCGACCACGTAGACCGCGACGAGACCGACGCGATGCCATCGACTCACCGAGCCGTCGCCTGCCCCGACGATCGACACCGTGATCGGGATCATGGGGTAGAGGCACGGCGTTAGGCTCGTCGCGACGCCGGCGACGAACGCGGCACCGGTCACGAGTAGTGGGTTGGCGGAAAGATCGAACGACATGACCGCAGCAACCGCCCACGCCGGTGGGAAGTTCCCACCAACTTCACGAATCCTTCTCTCCTCGACTGCGCGCCTCGCATGCGTGGTGTTCCGACCGCGCGCCGATGGAACACGCACGATGTTCCATGAAACACGCTGTTGGTGGGCGCGAGCGGCCACTTGCTGCGACCAAGTGCGCTCCACGCACGGACATCCGCGTCGCATCGACGCCGAGTGGCGTTGCGCACGGCCCCTGCACTCCTGCGGCGCACACGGCGGGCGAAGCAATCAGTGCCCGCGGCAACCGACACGACGCCTTCCTGGAGAACACCCGTGCATCTCGCGCCCACTCAGCCATGGCAGGATGACGAGCAGACCGCACCCGCAGCCGTTAGCGGTTTGCTCGCCCATCTGGATTCGATCTATGGCTTTGCCCTCACGCTCACGGGCGACGCCGAAGTCGCCGCGGAACTCACGGAGGATGTGTTCGCCAGTACGCGCGACGATCTCTGGGTAACGTTAGGCGGCGACGGGATTCGCGATCACCTGCTCGCGCGATGCGTCTCGGCGTTCACCGAGAGGCTCGCTCAGGGCGCGCGGCGGGGACCGCCGACGAAACCACGCTCGGGGCAGCGGCCAACCCGGTTGGGCGCCCTCCTGCTCGAGCTGCCGTGGAACGAGCGTGCGGCTATCGCACTCGTCGACCTGTTGGGCTTGACCTACGCGTCTGGCATGGCCGTGCTGGGGGTGGACGCGTTCGAGTTCCGGACGCTCGTGCACAGGGGACGCTCTGTGCTCTTCGCGGCCTATCGCACCGGCCCGCGCTGATCGCGGTGGGCAAGCACGCTCGCCGTTCGTTCGACACCTGCCGGCACTCGCCGGCAAACCACACAACCATTTGGAGAATTCGTCATGCGCACGTTTTCACGCATTGTCTTCCTCGTCACCGTTCTCGCCGGCTGCGAACAGGATGCCACGGCACCCAACGGCGCGTCGTCTCGCGCTGCCTCGTTGTCGCGCGGCGGCACCGACGTCGGGGCGGTGTTTACCGAAAGCAACTCGGCCGCCGGCAACACGGTCCTCGCCTTCGCTCGCAGTGCGGACGGATCGCTGACGCCGGCCGGGTCGTTCGCCACGCTCGGCAACGGCACCGGCGCCGGCCTCGGTTCGCAGGGCGCGGTCGCCCTCAGCGACGACGGGCGGTTCCTGTTCGCCGTCAACGCCGCGAGTAATACGATCGCATCGTTCACGGTCGACGGCACTAGCCTCACGCGCGTCAGCACCGTCGCGTCCGGCGGAACACTGCCGATCAGCCTAACGACGCACGGCAACACCGTCTACGCCCTCAACGCCGGCGGCACCGAGAACATCACTGGCTTCTCCGTCGGGTCCACCGGCGAGCTCAACCTGCTGGCCGGATCGACACGTGCGCTGAGCGGAACGGGCGTCGGACCGGCCCAGGTCGGCTTCGATCCGTCGGGCCGATGGCTCGTCGTGACGGAGAAGAACACGAACCTGATCGACGTGTTCGCGGTCGCCGGCAATGGCTACGCGTCCGCGCGGGTCGAGAACCCGTCCGCGGGGCTGACGCCATTCGGTTTCGCGTTCAACCAGCAGGGCGTCCTGATCGTCTCCGAGGCATTCGGCGGCGCGGTGGACGCCAGCGCCGTGTCGTCGTACACGTTAGGCAGCAACGGAACGCTCGACGTCGTGAGCGCGTCCGTTCCCACCACCGAGACTGCCGCCTGCTGGGTGGCGGTGACGAACAACGGCAAGTTCGCGTACGCGGCGAATACCGGCAGCGCATCGGTGACGGGCTTCGAGGTCCGCAGGGCGAGCCTCCAGATCCTGAACGCCGACGGAAAGACGGGCGAGACCGGCACCACGCCAATCGATGCTGCCGTGAGCCGCAACAGCCAGTTCCTCTACACGCTCACCGCCGGATCGCATTCGATCAGCGCGTTCGCCGTTCGGCAGGACGATGGCGCGCTCTCCGCGGTCGGTGGTGCGACAGGTCTGCCCGCCGGGACCGTGGGCCTCGCGGCACAGTAGTCCGCGGACGTGGAAGGTGCGCGATAGAGCCTCAGGACCGTACACTCGCTAGAATTGAGACTGTGATGCGGCTCTCGCTCAATCGCGCACTGCTCGGGGCGGTCGGGGCAGCGATCCTCGCCGGGATGGTCCCGGCGGCGATCGTCCTCGACCGCCGCCTTGCATCGGCGCTCGAAGACCGGGCGCGTGTCGACCTCGCGCTCGCGCCGCGCGTTCTCGCAGATCGGTTGTCCGCGAACGCGACGACGCTGATGATGTACGCAAAAGACCTCGCGCACACCGCCGGATTGGCGAACGCGGTCGCGCAGGGCGACCGCTCCGCCGCAATAGCCACACTTGGCGCCGCCACCGCGGCACTTGCCGCGAGCCCGGTGTTGGTCGGGCCGAGCGGCGACAGTTGGACTGGTCCCCTCGTCGATTCAGCGCTGGTGGCGCAAACGCGCGCCGGGCGGATGCCGGTCGTCACTCACAGGATGGGGCGATCGATCAGCAACATCGCGCTCGCCCCCATCATGCGCGACGGCCAGTGGGTTGGCGCCGCTGGCGTCACCGTCGCGCTCGACGAACGCACCGCGGGAACGCTGTCCGGATTGACTCGCGCGGGAGTCATCCTGATTGCCGATAGCACCGGGCCGGTTGCGAGCACGCTCGATTCCGCGACGACGGACGCCCTGACGACAGCCGTGTCCCGCGCGGCGATCGACACGCTGCCGCGCGAGCTTTCGGCGGGCAGGCATCGCGTGATCGCCGTTGCGACGCGTCTCGACGGCGCCGGCACGGCGGTGTTCGCGCGTCGCCTGGACGAGGAGCTCGCCGTTCTCCCCGAGCTGCGCCGAGTCGCCGCACTGTCGGCGGCTGCGGCGCTGCTCATCGCTGTCGCGTTAGGTGCGGCGCTCGCCACTCGCATTGCACGCCCCGTGCAGCAATTGGCGGGAGCCGCAGCGGCATTTGGTGCCGGTGATCTCGCCGCGCCCGTCGCCTCGTCCAGCATTCGTGAAGTGGACCAGGTCGCGACGACATTCACCGCCATGCGGAGCGCCCTCGCGGCCCGGCTCGCCGAGCTGCGTGACGCCAACGCCGCGCTCACCGATCGCAATACTCGGCTCACGGCGTTGCAGGCGGACCTCATGCAGCGTGATCGCCTCGTTGCCACCGGGCGACTCGTGACGCAGCTCGCACACGAGATTCGCAACCCCGTCGCGTCGCTGCGCAACTGTCTCGAGCTCATTCGCCGCCGGGTCCAGGACGATCCGGAGGCACGCGAGTTCGCGGACCTCGCGATCGACGAGCTGCTGCGGATGCATGAGCTGGCCGAGCAGATGCTGGATATGGCCCGTCCGCGTGATCCCGGCGCGTCGCGATGCCGCCCCGTACTCGTCGCGCGCGAGGTCGCTCGTCTGGCCTCGGTCGGGTCGGGGCGCGCGAATGGCGCGACGGTGAATGTCGAGGTCACGGGCGAAGACCTCGTCGAAGCGGCCATGGCGCCAGATGCCTTGAAGCAGGTGCTGCTCAACCTGCTGCAGAACTCAGGCGACGCGCGTACCGCGGACGGACCGGCGAACATCGGTATCATGGTTCGTATCGAGGATGTGCACGTGGCGGTCGATGTGTTCGACGACGGTCCTGGCATCCCGGATGACATCCTGCATCGTGTGTTCGATCCGTTCTTCACCACCAAGGGCGCGGTTCATGGCGTCGGCCTCGGATTGTTCGTGGCCGAGGGGCTCGTGCGCACCGCTGGCGGGAGCATCGAGGCCAGGAACGCGCGCGCCGCGTCGGGCACGACCTACCGGGGCGCATGGTTCCACATCGAGCTCCCGATGCCTAACGCGACCGAGCGGTCGCCTTCGGCACGCGCGCCGGCGGCGCTCACGAACTGATTCGGCGGTTCGATACCATGGCTCGTCTCCTCGTCGTCGATGACGACCACGCGTTTCGCCTCTCGACCGCGGCCTTGCTTCGGGCCGACGGGTACGAGGTCGACGTCGCTCCCGATGCGACCGCCGCCGTTCAGGCGCTACGCACCAACGCGTACGACCTCGTGCTGCTGGACCTCCGCATGCCCGGCATTGACGGGATCCAGCTCGTCGAGACGTTGCGGATATGGGGCGAGTCGGTTCCGATCCTCATGATCAGCGGCTATGGCACGGTGGAGAGCGCCGTGCGAGCGATGCACCTGGGCACGGACGATTTCCTCACCAAGCCCGTCGAGCCTGATGTGCTCAGCGCCCGGGTGGCGGAATTGCTCGAACGCCGGCCGATGACGGCCCGTGACGATGCCGCCGTCGCGGGGATGATCGGCCGCACCGCCGTCATGCGCGCGCTGTTCGCATCCCTCCGCCGCGTCGCGCCCCAGGACACGACGGTGCTCGTGACAGGCGAGACAGGAACCGGCAAGGAGCTCGTCGCTCACGCCGTCCACGAGCTGTCGCCCCGGGCGGCCGCACCGTTCATCGCCGTCAATTGCGGCGCGTTAGGCGAGGGCGTGCTCGAGAGCGAGCTGTTCGGCCACGTCAAGGGCGCATTCACGAGCGCCGTGCGCGATCGGGCAGGCGTCTTCGAATCGGCGCACGGCGGCACCATCTTCCTCGACGAAGTCGGTGAGATGAGCGCCAGTGTGCAGCAGCGGCTGCTCCGCGTCCTGCAGGAGCGCGAGGTGACGCGGGTAGGGTCATCGCGTCCGGTGCGCGTCGACGTGCGCGTCGTCGCTGCCACAAACCGGAATCTCGCGGAGCTGGTGGAGTCCGGGCGTTTTCGTCAGGATCTCTACTACCGACTCGCGGTGTTCCCCGTCGTGGTACCGCCCCTGCGCGACCGCCGAGCGGACATTCCGCTGCTCATCGCCCACACGATCGAGCGTCTCCGTGCGCGCGTCGCTGACGGTGGAACTCTGGCGTGTTCCTCGTTCGCGATCCGTCTCATGCGGAACTACGACTGGCCGGGCAACGTTCGCGAGCTCATGTCCGTGGTCGAGCGCTCGGCCGTGGACGCCGGCTTTGGTCGCATCGAGGCCCAGCATCTGCCGGAGGAGCTCCGCCGTGGCGCGGACGCCGGTACAGAAGCGCGCTATCGCGCCACGCAGTCCGCCGATGACGAGCGAGACGCCATTGTGGCTGCGCTCGAGCAGACGGACGGCGCGATCATACGCGCGGCCGAGTTGTTGGGAATGGGCCGCACGACGCTCTGGCGCAAGCTCAAGCAGTACGGGCTGATGAACGGAGCTTCATAGCACTCTCCGCGCTCCGGTGATCTCGCGCCGCGAGACACTCACGCTCACGCGCGACGAACCAGATGACGAATCGGGAACCATCTCGCCAGCGGTGAGCTTATAGCCCGCGAAGGAACGGCACCGGCGATCGAGCTTCTGTTCACGGTTCCATGTTCCCGAGTTCCATGCTTCGCCTAACGCCACGCCTCGTCACGAGGCTCGAGGAGAATCACCATGCGCAAACGCAACGCACTCATTGGTCTTGCCATCATAATCGTCGCCGGCGGCTGGTACGCCTTCCGCCCCGAACGACTGTTCGTTGACAAGACGGTAAACGAGTCCCTCGGTGCCGTCACCCCCAGCAGCACTGCGATGGCGGCAGCGGCCGGAGTGCCCATGACGCTGGCCAGCGGCAGTTTCCACAGCAACGCCCACGATACGCGCGGCATGGCGAGCGTGATCGACCTCGGCGATGGTCGCCGAGTGCTCCGCCTCACGAACTTCGCAACGTCGAATGGTCCCGACGTTCGCATCTACCTGGTCGCCGCGCCGGATGTCCAGAACGACGCGACGGTGAAGACCGCCGGCTTCGTCGAGCTGGGCCCGATGAAGGGGAACATCGGCGATCAGAACTACGAGATTCCGGCGACAGTCGACCTCGCGAACTACCGCACGGTCACGATCTGGTGCAAGCGCTTCAGCGTGAACTTCGGCAGCGCTCCGCTGACGAAGAGCTGAGCCAGGGCGTCATTCCGACCCGCCTAACGTATCTCCGGGACCGGGCACCATGCTCAGAGCCGATCACAAAGCCTTGCCGGTGGAAGTCGCGAGCGAGCTGCGGGACGCCCTCCGGCGACGGCAGAAGGAGCTTCCCGCCCGCTGGCTCGCCGCGGTCGATGCCAAAACGCTGCGCGACGGTGCCGCGTCGCTGCTCGGCCACGCGCACGAAGCGACCGAACGCGAGCTCGGCCTCGCCATGCTGCGTGACAGGTTGACCGACGCGCGACCACGCGGCGTCGTGTGCATCCAACCAAGTGCATCGGCCGCGAGCCTGGCGCTGGCCGATGAGCTCTGCCAACGGGGCTCGGTCTTGTCGCTGGCCGCCGCGGAACTGGATTCGAAGCTCGCGGTCGAGATGCTCGAGCGCGTTGCTTCCCGCGGGATCTGCGAATCGTCGTCCGCCCTCGTGTGCGACTTCACACTCGAGCTGCCACTCCCCCACAACTTCCCGCGGCCCCGCATCTACCTCTGCCTCGGCAACGTCCTCGGGAGCTTCACGGCAGTAGGGGCAGTGCGGCTGCTTCGAATACTACGCACCACCATGAACCCGAACGACAGCATCGTCCTCGGGCTCGACGCACCCGAACGTACCACGATTCAGTCCCTGCCGGACGATCAGCTCGACGCGTCGGCCTCGCGGCATCTCGGCGCACTGGATCTCATCAACTCGAGCGCGGGCGCAGCGTTCGACACCTCGCGGTTCGAGTTCAAGCCAACCTTCGATGCCGAGAACAACCGTCTCGAGACCCACCTCGTTGCACGCCGAGCGCTCGACGTGGAACTGCCCGGGATCTGCGCCATTCGCATCAAGAAGGGCGAGTCGATCCGGACTTCGGTGCGTTGTGCTTTCGACCGCAACCGCATCGCCGCCATGATGGCGGGAGTCGGATTGACGCTCCGGGAGTGGACCACCGACGCCGACGGTCGGTACGTCGTCGCCCTCGCAACTCCCGCTGTCTGAACCATGTTTCCGACCGCGATCCAGGGCGTCGAGGTTCGCTCGCCGTTGCCCGACCAGCGTGGCCGATCTCGGTGGGAACTCTTCGGCGCCCGGCGGCATTACAGCCCGACGTATTCTTGTCGGCAGCCTGCGCTACGCCGTACCGTGCACGACATGTCTGACGCGTCGGACAATTTGATGGAAGCAGTGTCCGCTGAGCGAAGCGCGACCGCACAGGCCGCCGCTCCGCTCACCGCGGACGAATTCCAGGCGCTGCTCGTGGAGATTTTGCCGACGGCGTATGGCTATGCCTTTGGCCTGACGCGAAATCGTGCGGATGCGGAAGACCTGGTGCAGGACGCGGCTCTCAGGGCGTTCCGAGCGATGACGTCGTTCGAGCCCGGAACGAACTTCAAGGCGTGGATCTTCCGGATTCTCACTCGCTGCTTCTGGGCGAATCACCGGCGCCGCCGGCGGCGACCGAACACCGTTGATTTCGATGACACACCGGACCTCTACCTGTACGCTCGCTCGGCCGAGCACGGCCTTCAGTGGCAGGGGGAGGATCCCGCCCGAGCGCTCATTGATCGGCTCGGGACGGAGCGCGTGTCCGACGCAATCGGCCAACTGCCTGAGGAATACGGCGTCGTCTGCACGCTGTACTTCATGGAGGACTTCGCCTATCACGAGATTGCGGACGTACTCGAGGTTCCCGTCGGCACGGTTCGGTCCCGGCTGCATCGCGGGCGGAAAATGCTGCAGAAGGCGCTCTGGTGTGTTGCCGAGGAATCGGGGATCGTGACTGAGATGACAGCGCGGGAGGGCAACGCATGACATCCCTCAACCGCTACACCTGCGAGGAAGCGTTCCGCCGTCTCGATGACTACCTCGACCGCGAGCTGTCGTCCGAAGAAACGGTGTTGGTGCGGGAGCACCTCGAGATCTGCGTGGGCTGCGCACGGGAGTTCAACTTCGAGGCGAGCGTGCTCAGGGGCGTGCGCGAGAAGCTACGCCAGATCGACGTCCCGGAGTCGCTGCAGGCAAGGATTCTTTCGGTGCTCGACAAGCAGCGTTAGGCGGCTCCGAGCCTTCTTCAAACGCGAGAGACCGATCGCTATATGGACGTTACGATCGTCGACTTTCCGGAGACCAAAGTGGCCGCACTCGAACATCGCGGGGCGCCACACCTGGAGTACCAGACCATTCAGAAGCTGATCGCGTGGCGGGTCGCAGCGGGCCTGCTGCCTGGCCAGCATCGATCCTACGGTGTCCACTACAACGACCCACGGATTATCTCGCCGGATGACTACCGAGTAGACTTTTGCATCGAAGTCGAGCACGACGTTGCGCCAAATCCGCAGGGCGTAATGACCAAACGAATCCCGAGCGGGCGCTGTGCTGTCGCGCGGCACTTCGGGTCACGCAGGAACGTGTCAGCGGCATACTACCTGTATGAGACGTGGCTCCCGGACAGCGGAGAGGTCGTGCGAGACTTCCCGATCTTCTTTCACTACGTCAACGTCGGGCCCCAAGTGCAGGAACACGAGATGATCACGGACGTGTACCTGCCGTTGCGTTAACCCGCAGTCATTGGGCGTCGGCCGAACAGCTGCCGCAGCGCGACGACCTCCTCCGCGGCCAGGCCGCACTGCTCGAGCAGGTCGTCGCGCAGGCAGCCGATGGACGCGCGCATGGTGTGGATGTCTATCGCTGATGGGTCGCCGAACCGTAGCCGGTCGAGCCCGAGCGCCGAGTCGAGACCGACGGCTCGAGCGAGCGTGGTCTTCGACCAGAGTGTCTCGCTGAAATCCGCACGGGCGAGGCGCACTCCGCTCAGATTCGCCAGCGTTAGGTCCGCGCCCTCGAGCGTAGCACCTTCGAGATTCGCTCCGGTGAGCACCGCACCGACGAGCGACGCATAGCGGAGCCGCGCGCCGCTCAGGTTCGCCGATGCGAGGCAAGCGTCGGTGAGCTCCGCGCCAGACAGGTCGGCGCCCGAGAGGTTGCACCGCGTGAGATCCGCTCGGCGCAGAATCGCGTTCGTGAACGTCGAGCCGTTCAGATTCGAGTTCTTGAGTGTCACGCGTGTCATGTCCGCGCCGGTGAAGTTGATCCCGACGACGCCGCGATGGCGCTTGTTCATTCCTTGAAGGCGCGCGTCATCGAGCCGAGCGCCGGTGAAGAACGCGCCAGCGCCATCCGACAGCGTCGCGTCCCCACCTGTAAGGGTGGCGCCATCGAATCGTGCGCCGCGAAGATCCGCATTGCAGAGGTCTGCGTGCCGCAAGTTGGCGCCACGCACGTCGAGGTCGCTGAGATCCGCGTACGCGAGAACCGCGCGCGTTAGGTCAGCGCCAACGAGCGTGTCAGCGGCGATGTCCGCGATGCGCTGTTTGCTCTCTCGATGGTATACCGATGCCATGGACTGATAACCGAAGACTCGCGCGAATGATCGGGCTCGTTGCGATTGGAAATAGCAGCTTGTAGCTCGAAACAGTAGCCCGCGGCCGTCGGCGAACAGCTCGCCGCTCCAGGAGCCTGCCGCTCGCGATTTCGTTGGAACCCTCGAGTTCAACTCGCGCTTATCACGCGCGACAACGAAGCCGTTGCTCGACTCGAACCCAACTGGAGATTCCGTCAATGCAGCTCCGCTCGATCCTCGCCGCCGCGGGCGCTGTCGCCCTCGCCGCCTGCTCCGATGTTCAACCCACGTCGCCAACCACCGGGCCGGTTGGATCAAACCTCTCGCAAGCGTCGCAGACCGTCGGCGGCGTGTTCGTCTCGACCAATGGCCTCAACGGCAACGCGGTCGTCGCGTTCGCCCGCGCGGCGGATGGTTCGCTCACGCCCACGGGCACGTTCACGACTGGCGGCACCGGTATCGGTGGCGTTGGCGATCCGCTCGCGTCGCAGTTCGCCGTCGCACTCTCCGACAACGCGAAGTTCCTCGTCGTCGTGAACGCGGGCAGCAACGACGTATCGTCGTTCGCCGTAGATGGTGGCGTGCTCACGCTCGTCGACCGCGCCTCGTCAGGCGGCGTACGCCCGGTCAGCGTTTCGATCTCGAACGGCGTCGTGTACGCGCTCAACACCGTGAGCAACACCATCGGTGTGCTCGCACTCGGCCACGATGGCTCGCTCACCGCGCAGCCTGGCAAGACGAAAGCGCTCGCCGCCGGCGCGAATGGCGCCGCGGAAGTACGTGCGAGTCGGCAGGGTAACCTCGTCGTCGTGTCGGAGCGCGTGAGCAACCGCCTCGAGACCTTCGCCGTGGCGAACGACGGTTCGCTCGGCGATCCGGTCGTGACGCCGGCTGCGGGGAATACTCCGTTTGGCTTCGACTTCACGACGCGCGGTCAGATCGTCGTGTCCGAGGCAGCCAGCGCGTCGGCGTCGTCGTACGCCGCGAATGCCGATGGCTCCTTGTCAGTGATCTCGGCCGCTACGCCTACGCTACAGAGCGCGCCGTGCTGGTTGATCGTGAACAACAGCGGCCGCTTCGCCTACACGGCGAACGCCGGCAGTGCGAACATCACGGGTTTCGCGGTCGATGCGAAGGGGGCCCTGACGCGCCTCACCGACACGGGCGTGAGCGGCGACCTGGGCACCGGTGCACAACCGCTGGACCTCGACATGTCTCGCAACGGCAACTTCCTCTACGTCATGAAGAACGGCACGGGCACGATCGGCGGATTCTCCGTCGGTGGCGACGGAAGCCTAACGCCTCTGGCTGATACGCCGGGTCTCGCTGCCCGGGCCGGATACATGGGTCTGGCGGCCTACTGACCACTCGCCACTCGCCGGCATGCGTGCACCAGTTCAGTGGCACGCTTGTCGAAACGGCCTCGGGACGTCGCTCGAAGGGCGCGGCATCCCGAGGTCGTTCGCTCAACTACCGCAGGATCGTCGAAGCCGGTGCCGAGGCGACGTTGGCGTCTGGAGGCGTGTGTTCAGAGCAGCGGCTTGACGAGCTCCAGCAGGGCATCCATTTCGAACGGCTTTCTGAGCCTTCCGTGCGCACGGCCTTCGCCGTCGATCGATGCCAGCAGGTCTTCGTGCGCACTGATGAAAATGATCGGCGGCAACGGTGGCCGCTCGCGCTCGAGGAGCTCCGCCAGTTCATAGCCGCTCATCCCGGGCAACTGAACGTCCAACACCACGCAGCACGGAGCGGTCGGCGCCGAGTGATCGAGATACTCCTCGGCCGAGGCGAACTCCGCCGCGCGAATTCCCTCGAGCCGCATGACGCGAGTGAGGCACGATCGCACCGACCGGTGGTCGTCGACGATCGCCACCCATCGGTCCTTCACGTGCGCACGAGGCTGACCCTCCAACGCTTCGTTACGGTACCCCATGACTTTACTCGCGGCGCGGAACCCGGCTCGAACGGATGTTTGCTCAGCAGCTGACTCGCTCATTGGACCTTCGGCCTAGTGCTGGTCTAGCGCAGGATTTCATTCACTGCCGGAGTCTCCGGCTCCGCCTTCTTCGGGCTCAGCTCTGAAGGTTCCTCTCGGGAACCCCACGCGGCCGGCGGCATCGTAACTCGAAAGATTGCGCCACCCTCGGCCGCATTCTCCGCCCGCACTCGCCCGTGGTGTCGCTCGATGATCGATTGCACGATCGGTAAACCCAGGCCCAGGCCTTGTGGTTTTGTCGTGAAGAACGACTCGAAGAGATGGTTCTGCACATCCTCTGCCAGTCCAGGCCCGTTGTCGCGCACTGCAACCTCGACTTCCTTGCCCCGAGCGACCGTACTGATCGCGACCCGTGGATTTGGCGACGCCGAGGCCGCATCGAGCGCGTTTACGACGAGATTCAGCACGACCTGCTGCAACTGAACGGGATCGCCGGTGACCGGTGGTAAACGCGGATCGAGCGCCAGGGTGATTTCCGCATGGCGAGTCTGAGCATCATGGTGTAGAACCCGTGCCGAGGTTCGGCAAACTTCGTTGAGGTCCACAGGCTGCTGTGGCAATGCCTCCCTTCGTACCAGCGCGCGAACCCGCGTGATGATGTCCGAGGCGAGCACATCGTCGGCGACGATCTCGCTGAAGATCTCTCCACAGATCTCCCGCTCCTCGTCGCTGAATTGCCCGGTGTCACGTGCCACGAACTTGGCGCCGGCTTCGGCGTTCATCCGGATCGCGGCGAGTGGCTGACGAAGGTCGTGGGACATCGTCGCCGCCAGCTCGCCGACGAGGGCCACGCGGCCCATGTGAGCGACCTGACGTCTCGTCTCGTCGACGCGCCGCTGCTGCTCCTCGGCCAGGAGTTGAGCGCGTTTGCGCCGACGCCGTTCGGCGAGAAGGCTGCCGATGAGCAACAACTCTCCGCCCATGACGCCGAGCGTCAACAGGACCACCATCCGGTATCGCTGCCACAGCGTCGGATCTCGGAACAGAACCTCGGTACCCGGCGGCAGACGTGCCTCGGATAGTTCCCACCGTCGAAGTTGACGCCAGTCGGCAACGAACGTGTTACCGATGAGCTCCGCAGGAGGCATCCGTTCGCCGGGTCGACGTCGAAGGACGCGCACGACCAGCCGGCCCGTACGAACGGCTTCGTCGTCGAACCGCAGGACGGAACCGCCGACCACTCCTTCACCGAGGTAGCTGGCCAACTGGGTGTACATCGGGGCTGGAGTCGCGTGTGCGATGCTCGCGACGATGTCCAACGGCTCGAATGCGTGCCCGCGCCCGTCCATCCGGTAGTTCGCGAAGACGACGATCGAGCGAGGAGGAATCTGGCGGAGCCGCGGGAGTAATTCGTCGAGCGGCAGCCCTTGAAGGACAGCGAGCTCGAGGGAGTCATCACCTAACGTGGCGGCCGCGCTCAGTACCGCGTCGACCGACGTCGAATCCGCTGGCCCTGCGCCGCCAACCACCACGACGCGGTGCGCATTCGGCTGGAGACGCCGCGCCATCTCCAGTGTCGGTGCGAAGCGCGACGCCGGGGCGATACGCCCCGTGACGTTCGCCGGCTGTGCCGCCGGATCCGTTTGCGGCAGTGCGCACAGCGCGAACACGATCGGCACGTTAGGCAGGACCTGGCCCAGCTGATCGACGGCGAATTTCAGCGCTCGCCCGCCGACCGGTACGACGACGTCGATGCCGAACCGGCGATACTTGTCGTTCAGGTAGTTTCCGAGAGGCGACGACTGCTCGAGCCCGGTGAAGCGGTCGAAGTCCAGGGTTTCCTGGTAGAACTCGACCGGTGAACCGAGCTCCTTGGTGATCGTTAGGCGCAGCCGCTGCGCGAATTCGAGCATCGGCTGCGTCTCGGCTTGCTGCTGGTAGAGCACGAGAACGCGCGTTGGTCTCGTCGTCCGCTGTGCGGCGGCAGGCGGAACCCATGCGCCGAGTGCGAGAACGAGAGTGGTGAGGATGAATGCCCGGCCGGGCGATCTTGACACGTCGGTTGCCTAGAAGTTGTAGCGTACGGCGAACTGGAGCTGATAGTAGGTGTCGAGATTGTCCTCGCTGTACCGCGGCATCCTCGAGTCGAAGCGATAGATCGGCTGTGCTCGCGGGCCCGCCGTCTCGCCGACCTGGGACAACAATGGAATCTGACTCGTGGTCGTGAGCGAAGACCCGGTGGGCAACGCGATTCTTCCCCAGCGGGAGTTCAGCAGGTTGAGGACGTTGAACACCTGCATCTCGAACACCACCGACTGCTCTCGTACGATCGGTAGCGTCTGGCGCAACGCCAGATTCGTGACACTCATCCACGGCGACCGGCAGCTGTTGCGGGCCATGATCCGCCCCCGCTGGTTGCGAAGGCAGGTCTCGCCACCGACGAAGCGCTCGAATGCCGCCCGCTGGGTTTCCACTTCGGCCGCGGATCCGCCGAACCTGATCTCTGTCGTGTCGAAAGTGGTACGGGGGATGTAGATCGGGTCGTTGCCTAACGCGCCATCGGCGTTGAGATCGCCTCGGCCCGCCGTCCCGCCGGCAACGTACGTGTAGGGAAATCCGGAGCCGCCGACGTACAGGAACGACAGATCGGTCGCGAACCGCCGCCAGGGCGAACGAACGGTGCCGGCGGCGCGCACCTGAAACGGTTGATCGAAATCCGACGTCCCGAGCGCGAGCTCGTTCTGGCGACCGGTGACCGGACGCGCGAAGCGCCAATTGTCCGTGAGGAGCGCACTGACCGGTCGCGGGCTTTCCACGTCGCGGGCCCGTCCGTAGCTGAACGATGTCGTCAGGGCGGCCAGGCGACTCTCCTTTCGCAGCTCACCGACCACGTTGTATGCGTAATCCCTCGACTGATTCGTGATGGCGATGACGTCCCCCAACCGGGAGGACACGCGTGTCGGCGTAGCGACTCCCGTCGCGTTGATCGTCCCGTACATCACGCG
>Ga0310810_10004778_pt1 | contig 15047 bp, 11 predicted proteins | sample NCmetagenome_FD_207641 | JGI IMG/M metagenome (GOLD analysis project Ga0310810, IMG submission 207641) | Soil microbial communities from experimental microcosm in Duke University, North Carolina, United States - NC | ecosystem: Engineered > Artificial ecosystem > Soil microcosm > Unclassified ...
GAAGAAGATCCGGTGCTCGTTGTGAAAAGCAAACATCTGCGGCCACGAGAGCCTGCAGCCGTTGAAGGGAATGAACAGGTTTCGCGCCTCGGCGTCCCATTGATCCCAGAACGGGACCGTCACCGGGTTGTCCCGCATGAGGAACAGCTTGGCGGAGAAGATGATGAGAAACAGAAGGCCAAGCCACATGACGCCGGGCCGCCACATCGTCGCGCCACCCTCCACGGCCTGCCGGCCGAAGCACAGCGCACCTGCGACGAGCAGCGCAAGGGCAGCAAGGCTGATGATTGTCAGCGAAGGGCCTGACACACGCGTGAACGGGGACAGCGACGCACTGCCTGCCGCGCATCCGGAACCCGCGGTTGCAGCAACGACGGCGATTGCGATTGCCACTGCGACGAGACCGAGGGCAACAAGGGCAATCCGCCGCGCGCCGGACTTCATGGAGTGAGCCAAGAATAGTCGATCCTGTCCACGTCAGATATCATCTCGACGTCTTGAGAATTCTGATCACTGGTGGAGCGGGCTTCGTCGGGTCGAGCCTTGCCCTCATGTTCAAACGCGACCGGCCCGATGCCGACGTTCGGGCGCTGGACAATCTGAAACGCCGCGGCAGCGAGCTCGCCCTCCAGCGTCTTCGCGATGCCGGAGTCGCTTTCATGCATGGCGACGTGCGCAGTGCGGACGATCTCAGCGACGCCGGCCCTTTTGACGTGCTGGTCGAATGTTCTGCCGAGCCGTCCGTGCACGCCGGCTACGACAGCAGTCCTGCGTACGTGATCCAGACCAATCTCACCGGCACCATCAATTGTCTCGAGGCAGCCCGGAAACACGGGGCCGCGATGATCTTCCTGTCCACGAGCCGCGTGTACCCGATTGCCAGGCTCCGTGCGCTTCCGCTCGAACGCCGCGGAGATCGGCTCGATATTGCGGAAAGCGTGTCCGGAACCGGATGGTCCTCGAACGGAATCGGCGCGGACTTTCCACTGTCAGGTCATCGCTCAATGTACGGCGCGACCAAGCTTGCCTCCGAACTGATCATCGACGAATACCGATCGATGTACGGCCTTCGGGCCGTGGTGAACAGGTGTGGCGTCCTCTCCGGTCCGTGGCAGATGGGCAAGGTGGACCAGGGATTCATGGTGCTGTGGGCAGCGCGGCACCTGTTTGGCGGACGCCTTGGATACACCGGGTTCGGCGGCGAAGGTCTGCAGGTTCGCGACGTGCTGCACGTGAGCGATCTCTACGACCTCGTTCAATTGCAGCTCCGCGATCTCCCACGGTATGATGGCGCGTTGTTCAATGTCGGAGGCGGACGTGAGCGCAGCGTATCGCTCCGGGAACTGACGACGATGTGCCGCGAGCGCAGCGGCCGTGAGTTCGAGCTGGATATGCGCGCTGAGACCGCTCCCGCCGACGTTCCGTATTACATCACCGACAACTCGCAGGTTGCCGCTGCCACGGGCTGGACGCCCGGGCGGTCGGTTGCCGCCGTTCTCGATGACATTTTTTCCTGGCTTCGCGAGCACCGCGCGACGCTCGAGCCGATCCTCGCAGCCTGACCATGTCCGTGGCACTGATCACAGGGGCCGGAGGCCTCATCGGTTCCGAAGCGGTGATGTTTTTCGCCCGCAAGGGATACGACGTTGTCGGCATCGACAACGACATGCGCCGCTATTTCTTCGGCGACGAGGCGAGCACCAGCTGGCGCCGCGCGATGCTCGAGCGCGAGGTCAGCGGCTATCGCCACGTCAACGCCGACATCCGCGACGAGGCCGCGATGGACCGGACCTTTGCCCGGCACGGCAAGGCCATTTCGGTTGTCATCCACACGGCGGCGCAGCCGTCGCACGACTGGGCCGCGCGCGAACCCATCACCGACTTCACGACGAACGCCAACGGCACGCTGATCGTGCTGGAGATGACGCGCAAATACTGCCCGGATGCTTCGTTCATCTTCACGAGCACCAACAAGGTCTACGGTGATACGCCGAACCGCCTGCCTCTGGTGGAGTTGGGCGCCAGGTGGTCGGTTGAGGCGTCGCATCCATACAGCACGCACGGAATCGACGAGGCGATGTCGATCGACGCGTCGATGCACAGCCTGTTCGGTGCATCGAAAGCTGCTGCCGATCTCCTGGTGCAGGAATACGGGCGCTACTTCGGTCTCAAGACAGGCTGTTTCCGCGGCGGATGCCTCACGGGCCCAGGCCACTCGGGCGCGCAGCTGCACGGCTTTCTCTCGTATCTCGTGAAGTGCGCAGTCTCCGACACGCCCTACACAGTGTTCGGATACAAGGGGAAACAGGTTCGGGACAACATCCACTCGCACGATCTGGTCTCGGCCTTCTGGCATTTCTCGCAGGCGCCCCGGTCGGGAGAGGTCTACAACATCGGCGGCGGCCCTGCGTCGAACTGCTCCATGCTCGAAGCGATCGCCAGCGTCGAACGCCTGACCGGTCGCCCGATGCGGTGGTCGTACTCCGACACCAACCGCTCCGGCGATCACGTCTGGTGGGTCAGTGACATCCGGAAGTTCCGCGAGCACTACAGCGGCTGGGACCTGACTTACTCGCTCGATCGCCTCATCGAAGAGATCCACCAGGAAATGACCGAGCGCCTGTCGGTCTCCGAGAGCGACTGATGCCCGTTGAGGTGCGGACCCTCGCCGACTGGGAGGCCGACTGCATGCCGGGCGTCCTGTCGGTGCTGATTCCTGCCCACAACGAAGAAGGGCGTATCGAACCGACGGTTCGTGACATTCACGACGCTCTCGCAGCTGCCGCGATCCCTCACGAAATCCTGGTCGTCAACGACAATAGCCGCGACCAGACCGAGAACGTCCTCAAGCGTCTCGAACGGGAGATTCCCGAGCTTCGGTATGTCAACAACGCGCCACCGAATGGGTTCGGGTTCGCCGTGCGCACGGGCCTGGCCTCCTTCCGCGGCGACGCCGTGGCCATCGTCATGGCCGACAGCTCCGACTCACCGGACGATCTCGTGGCGTACTACCGCAAGATGCAGGAGGGGTACGACTGCGTGTTCGGCTCCAGGTTCATGAAAGGTGCACGGGTGGTGGACTATCCGTGGCCGAAGCTGGTGATGAACCGCGTCGCGAACTTCCTGATCAGGATCCTGTTCTGGAGCGGCTATAACGACACGACCAACGCATTCAAGCTGTACCGGCGTTCGGTGATCGCGGGCCTTCACCCGCTGCTCGCGTGTCATTTCAACCTGACCGTCGAACTTCCGCTCAAGGCTATCGTTCGCGGCTACTCGTACGGCATCGTCCCCACCTCCTGGTTCAATCGAACCGAAGGCGTGTCGAAGTTCAAGGTCAAGGAGATGGGCTCCCGCTACATCTTCATCGTCCTGTACTGCTATCTCGAGAAGTACCTGACGCGCGAGGACTACCGCAAGCGGCCGGCTCCGCGCGAACGCACCCTCCAGGCGTCGTCACGCTAAGGTCCGGGCAGGTCGCGAACGGCTTATTTCGATGTCGTGCGCGCTTTCAGCTCTTCGAACCAGTTAAGAACGACGTTGTAGTGGACGAGCGATGACGCTTGTTCGAGCAGGAGCACGAAACGCTCGCCGTCGGGCATGATGTCGAAGATCGGATTGTCCGCGTCGAACTGAAGATCTTCGTACTTCGGCGTTGAGAGAAGCAGGCGATCCCGTCCGACAGGATTCGCCTGCCCGTCGAGCGTGACCGCCGAGATGTGGTTGCCGCTGGCGAAATAGAGCTCGCGTCCATTTGGCGCCCAGACGGGACCGGTTCCGCCTTCGGAAGACACCTGCTTTCGAGCGCCGTGCGTGCTGACCGGGCGAATGAACACTTCGTCCCGTCCTGTTTCATCCGACACATAGGCCAGCCACTGCCCATCAGGCGAAAACCTGGCGTCACGTTCGTCGGCGTCGGTTGCCATCAGCGGCACAGGTGTTCGAGCACCCTGGAGCGGCATCAGCCAGATGTCGCGGCGCTGCGACGGGTGAATTTCAACGAACGCGAGGAGCTTGCCGTCTCGCGAAAACGAGGACGGATATCGCGCGTACATCCCGTGAGTCAGTTCTTCCCTGGTGCCGGAGCCATCTGACGATTTCCAGTAAATCGTTCCCATGCGGGTGCCGTACGCGATGTGAGCTCCGTCCGCGGTCCACTGCGGAAAGATCTCATCGAGCGGTTCGAAGGTGAACCGGAGCGGTGCACCGGTCGCAGTGTCGTAGGTCCAGATGTCATCGTTGATCGCGTACGCTCGTGACGCGATCGACTTCCCGTTGGGCGAAACGGAGAACTCTGAATAGTTGCCCCGGCGCGCCGAAATGGGCCGTACGTTGCCGTGGCGATCGGCCACCACAAGAAGGCCGCCGGTTCCAGCCGCGATGTTCGCCAGGTACACGATGGTCCCGTTGTCGGAAACGGAATAGTCCGTATCGCCGCTCCAGACCTTCCCCAGCCCTTCGATCACCGGAACCGGGGTCCCTGTGATCGCCAGGCCCGACACATCAAACCCGACGGCCAGCAGTACGCCGGCATGCACGTACACGATCTGTCCTGTCCGAAGGTAGCGCGCGTGGCTGGCGCCTCGCATCAGGATGCGAGGTTCGGCAGCACCCCGCTCGAGAACGGCCATGTCCAGGTCGTCTGCCGTTACGGCGCGGCCGGACGCGAGCGTGAACAGCACGCCCTTGCCGCCAGGAAGTGTCTGAGGATCGCTGTATGACACGCGATCCTTCTCGACGCTCGTCTTGAGCAGCAGTTGTGGCGTGCCTCCACCGGCCGGAACCGTCCACAAGCCGTCGTTGTAGTCGGGGACAAAGACGATCGTGTCGTCCGCTCCCCAGTCGCCTCCGAAAAAACCCGTGCCCGCAAGGCTGCAGATGGTGGTGGGCGATCCGCCACTGACAGCCACTTTCTGAAGTTCGGCTCCTTTGTTGAAAGCAATCCAATGGCTGTCTGGCGAGAAGAACGCCGTCACGGCGCCGTCCGAGCCCTCGACCGGTTTGGCATCGGAATCTCCGAGTGTGCGGAGAAACAGCTGACGCCTGCCGCTTCGCGCCGCGACGTAGACAATCTTCTGGCCATCCGGAGAAATCGCCAGCTCGCGAGAGCCATTCATGTGGGTGAATGGCGTCGATTCGTTCGCGAGCGTAAGGGCCAGGTGTACCGGGGCCGCCGTTGGTGTCCTCTGCGGCGCCGCTCCGAACCACCACGCCGCGCTGGCCAGCGCGGCGCCTGAAAGAACGCTGAGAACAACCCGCATCAAGCGATGAGGGTCGTCCCGGCCAGGTGCGGCCACTGCTGATGGCTCCGACGCGTCACGATCGTCCAACTCGATGCGCGCGTCGGCGGCGTCGTGCAAGCGCTGCCGCACATCCTTCTGCAGGCAGCGCCTGAGCAACACGCGGATGTTGGCCGGTGTGTTTGCTGGGAGCGCGTTCCAATCCGGCGTCTTGAGAAGAACCGCGGCGACGGTGTCCGACAGACTCCCGCTGTCAAAGGCTTGCGACCCGGTCAACATCTCGTACAGAACGCAGCCGAACGCCCAGATGTCGGTTCGCCGATCGACCGGCAAACCGCGCGCCTGCTCTGGCGACATGTAGGCAGCCGTCCCGAGAATGACGCCGTGCATGGTTGCATTACCGCTGAGCGTCGGCTTGGCGTCCTGGTTGGATCCGGCAGGCTGGTCCATCGCTTTCGCCAGTCCGAAGTCGAGCACCTTGACCGCGCCATCGGGCCGGATCTTGATGTTGGCCGGTTTGAGGTCGCGATGGACGATGCCCAGTTGATGCGACGCCTCGAGCGCCGCGGCTATCTGCCTGGCGATCGCCAGCGCCTCATCGAGCGGAAGCGCGCCGCGTGCAATGCGCTGCGAGAGATCGTCTCCCTCGACCAGTTCCATCACGAGTGCGTGCAGGCCCGAGGACTGTTCGAACCCGTAGATCGCGGCAATGTGCGGATGGTTCAGGGAGGCGAGCGTCTTCCCCTCGCGTTCGAATCGAGCGAGGCGGTCGGGGTCCGAAGCAAACGTCTCCGGGAGGATCTTGATCGCGACCTGGCGGCCGAGCGTGGTGTCGATTGCACGGTACACCTGTCCCATGCCGCCTTCGCCGATCTGCGCGGTGATCTCGTACACGCCGAGCCGGGCGCCGGGGGAGAGGGCCAATGGTGGGGGTGATTATACGAGCCGCCGGGCTACGGCTTTGTCGCGATGACCAGGAACTGCTTCCCGATGAATCGCCACGCGAACGGCACGCGGAGATACAGCGCGACGAATGACACGGGAGGGGCGAATCCCTGGGACATCGAGTACGGCAGAAAGCGCGCCGTCCGCCTGACCACCCGGAAACCCGTCAGGCCGAGCAGCTCTCCCAGTGAGAGCTCGGTCAGCGGCAGGAAGTGATCCCAGAAGTCCCAGTACGCGCCCGGCAGGTACTTGATGTTGGGTCCGAGGCAGATCAGCGTGCCCCCGGGCTTGAGGCATCGGCGCGCCTGGAGCAGCGTTTCGCGCAGCGATTCCTTGGTCGGCAGGTGCTCGAAGAAGTTGCTCGTGAAGACCACGTCGAGGCTGGAATCAGGGACCTGCCACGGCGTCGAGCAGTCCTGCTTGAGAAAGGTAACGTCCGGCGAGAGGCGGCGCTCCGACTCCGGATTGAGGTCCATGCCGTAGCGGCTACCGGCCTGGATGTTGTTGATGAACTCACCCCAACCGCATCCCAGGTCGAGGACCGCGCCGTCACGGGGCACATACGCCTGGAAGAACTGCCTCGTGAGGACCTTCCACACCTTGTCGCGATAGCCGGCCATCTGCGCAAAGCGCAGACGATATTCCTCCTCGAGATCCTGAAGCATTGCACCGTGAGCCGCTGATGCCATCGTCCTCGAGTGTACCCGCAGGGCAGTCGCGCTGCGCACAGTGCCTGGGTGGGACAGATCAGCGCGATGAGATTGTGACTATCTTCTCCGGCTGAGGACAGACCTCCAGCCGATCGCCTTCGGTCACCGCGACACGAAGCAAATAGCGGCCGTCGAACGCACTGACATCGGCGCTTAACGAGAACCCTGTGCGCTCCAGACCGGGCTTGTGGAAGTAGGCGGACACGTCCGGACGATTCATGAACGAAGCCTTCGCAAAGTACCGGTGGTGCTGGTTGTCTATCAGCACGACATAGATGCTATCGGCGAGGCGCCCTTGCTCGACCGACGGTAAGACCCAACCGGCCGTCTGGAGTATTCCCCACGATCGGCTCTCAAGACCAGCCGTCACTCCATTGGCCACATCGATGAACCCGTCGCAGTGCGGCGAGTCCTCGGCTCGGTAGCCGGGCACGTGGTCGTCGAACTTCGAGAGTGCGATCAGGCTGGAGAACTCGTCCACCTCGCTGGTCGGCACCTGCGTCAACACCAGACGGTACGATGCCGCCCATTGCTCTTCGCCGCCGACTGGCGCGACGGTGAACGCCGTGACGTCCTTGCCGTGCAGAACCGGGAGCCGGCCGTACAGCAGGCCGAACTCCGGCGTCGTTTCGATCAGCGGCGAGAGAAGGAACCCCGAGGCCGCCACTCCCGGCACCAGCCGGTACTCGCGCTGCGTGCCGTCCCGCAACTCGAACCTGATCATCAGATGGGTACGCTTGAAAAGGAAGCCGACCGCCTCTCCGAAGAGGGTCGGACGGATCTCCAGCCTGGCGAATAGCGGACGTTGGGAGACGGGAAGAGGAACCCTTTCGCCCAGGATGTGCACGGACGAAGCCAATGGATCGGTTCCAGTCTCCAGAGGCGGCGCCCCTGGCCTGCGTCTCAGAAAAAGGAAATCGCCGCGCATTGCCCTCGGCTGGTAGTAGCGCAGCAATGCGGGCCAGCTTGGTCCGTCGTCGCCCGACGGCACACGGCGGTCGATGGGCGACACCTTGAACACGACGTTAAAGGGCGCGTGCTCGCCGACGAGATGCTGCCGATTCGCCTCGGCGAGGTCGGGCGTGAACGCCGCGTATGTCTGGAACACCGGCCTGGGCGACCACCTGTTCTCGGAAGCCAACAGAGACGCCTGGTCGAACGGGTAAATGTCAGTCGAGCCGGCCATCGACGGAAGCGGCTGTTGCGTCGCGATTGCCCTTAGCGCCGCCGAGTACCGGTGCGGCAGGTTCGCATCGCCATGCAGGCGCGCCGAGAGTGACGACGGCACCGTGCTCATCCCGACCATAAGGCTCTGGCGCCAACCGTCCGAATAGTTGCTGTCGATACCCGCCCAGGCGCCGAAAGCCAGGACGATTGCCGGTACCGCGACGAACGGACGCGCGCAGAGAGGCAACGTCAGCGCAGCAAACAGCAGCGTGGTCCCCGCGATCGTTGCGTGGCCATCGTGGCGCACGAATGCCGCCTTGAACGCGACGAACAGCAGGATGCCGTACACAACCGTGAGGTACAGCCTGGCGCGGCCCGGTACTTTCGTATACACCGCGGCGACGAGGAGCACGGCGACAGACCCGGCAAGGAAGAGGAGGATCTCCACAACCCTGCCGTCCAGCGACATGGCGTCGACGTACGCAGACGACAGCCGAAGCATCCCGCCGAGATACACCAGCAGTGTGGCCGGCGCCTGTCCTGCAGCCACCCAGAAGACGATAGCGGCAGCAATCGGGGCAATCACCACCGTAGCTGCGAGGAGCGGCTTTCGGTCTGCCACGTACCAGGCGCTGGCGCACGCCGCAATACCAAGGCTCAGTACCAGGGACGAGCCTTTGATTAGTGGCAGGACGCCGACAGGTGCGAAGAGCATCGCTAACGCGGCCACGTTGGCCCATGTCACCCCTTGCTGGTGGGCCCGCCAACGGCCGGTCAGATGAAGGCTGGCCAGCACCGCGAACAACGGCGGCAGGAACATTGCGGCGTCCCGGGCATTGCGGAGTGGCAGAAGCACCGCAGCGAGCACAATCATCCAGGGCCACGTGCGGCGATCGATCAAGGTCCAGCATGCGAACCAGCACGAGCTCGCCAGGTACAGCCCGCCGACCAGCATCATGCGATCGGTAGCGGGGTGATAGCTCTGCGAGTACAGCGAGGCCCATGGTCCGAAGCTGAATGACAGTTGATCGCCAAACGACAAGCGCTGCACCAGCGCCTGGTTCATCGCGAATGCCCAGGACGGATCCAGGCCCACCGACGGCATCACCGGCTGCAGCGGGACGAAAAGCGCCACTGTTGCGAGTGCCACCAGCGTCGAGGCGACTCCCGTTCCCACGCGTGCCATCATCGTCAGCCCTGGTCGTCGTTGCCCCATGAGGGACCACATTCTAGTCGGATGAAACAGGTCGACCCATTCTCACCCGATCGCTGCGCCCTCCCAGTAGGTTCCGCAGCAGGAACCCCGTAAGATGAAGCGGTTTCCACGATGCAGCACGTTCTCCATACGTTGATGGCCTTTGGTTTGTCGCTGGCACTGGTCCCGCTCTGCCGCATGGTCGCGACGCGGAATGGCTACGTCGCCCGGCCGCGCGCCGACCGCTGGCATGGGCGCTCGACGGCGCTTCTGGGCGGCGTCGCGATCGCGACATCGACGCTCGGTCTCTTCAGCCTCCTGGTGGGAGTTCGCGCGGAACCAATTCTGTTCGTCGGCGCCGGCCTGATGTTCGCGGTTGGCCTCGTCGACGACCTGATCTCGTTCACGCCGATCACCAAGCTGGTATTCGAAATCGCCGTCGCCTCGCTCTTCGTGTTCTTCGGGTATCGGCTGACGTGGGTCCACTCGCTCACGCTCGACACCATCCTCACGCTGCTGTGGATCGTCGGGTTGACCAACGCCTTCAACCTGCTCGACAACATGGACGGCCTGGCGGCCGGCCTGTGCCTGATCGCTGGCGGAAGCGTGCTCGGCTCATTGCTGTTCAGCGGCGCTGGCGGGTCTGAGCCGACCTATCTCGCGCTGCTGCTCGGGTCCACCGCCGGGTTCCTGGTCTACAACTTCCATCCCGCGTCGATTTTCATGGGCGACGGCGGCAGCCTCTTCATCGGGTTGAGTCTCGCGGTTCTCACCCTTCACTCGCCGACACGGACGCAGGCGTCGGCCAGCCTGCTCTCGGTGATGGCCGGACCCGCGCTCATTCTCCTCGTGCCGATCCTCGACACGACTCTCGTGACGGTCTCACGGCTGCTGTCCGGGCGCAGCGCAGCGCAGGGCGGCCGTGATCACACCTCGCACCGCCTTGTTGCGATCGGCCTCTCGGAGCGCACCGCGGTTCTCGTGCTCTGGTCGCTCGCCGCGCTCGGCGGACTCTTCGCGGTCGCCATCAAGAACTCCGGCAACGGCTGGTTGAGCGTCGGCGCCGCGTTGTTCGTACTCGGCATGGCCATCTTCGCCGTCTACCTGGCCCACGTTCGTGTCTATGCCGACGACGAGACGACACCGCCGGCGGGCCGGTTCACGCCGTTTGTGGTCAATTTCGTGTACAGGCGGCGTATCGCGGAGGTGCTGCTCGATCTCTGCCTGACTGCGATTGCCTACTACAGCGCGTACCGCCTGCGCTTCGCCGGACCGCAGTACGGGCAATTCTTTCCGGGCTTCGTGCAGTCGCTGCCGCTCGTCATGGGGGTGCAGATCCTCAGCCTGTTCGCGGTCGGCGGCTATCGCGGCGTGTGGCGCTACTTCGGCCTGATGGACGGGGTCACATTCGCGAGGGGCGTCGGCCTGGGCACGCTGCTCAACGTCACGGTGATCCTGTACTTCTACCGCTTCCAGGCGTACTCGCGCGGCGTGTTCATCATCTACGGGGCCCTGCTGATCCTGCTGCTGCTCGGATCGCGGGCCTCGTTCCGCCTGATGAGTGAATTCGCGCATCGGCGGAGCCAGCGTGGAACGCGCGTCATGATCTATGGCGCAGGTGACGTTGCGGCAACGGTCGTGCGAGACATGCTCAGCCAGCGTCCCGACGGATACCGGATGATCGGATTCATCGCCGACGATCCTGGCCTCGAACGGACGCGCATGCAGGGCTATCCGGTGCTTGGCAACTACGACAGGTTGTCGGGCGCGATCATGTCCGGACAGGTCGATCTGGTCGTCCTGACGCAGCCGATCGCTGAAGACCGGCTCGAAGAGCTTCGCACGCTATGCGCTGAGAAGCAGGTGGGACTCGAGCGGCTTCACTTCGTGCTCGATCAGCTCGTCGCCCCTTCCTAGCGGCCGACCATTCCTTCGACCGGGCTGCTCGCTGTCGCGTACGCCTTGCGCGGAATTCGCCCCGACGTGTACGCCAGGCGCCCCGCGCGCACGGCCAGTTTCATCGCCTCGGCCATCGCCACTGGTTCCTGCGCGCCGGCGATCGCGGTGTTCATCAGCACGCCGTCCGCGCCTAGTTCCATCGCAAGCGCCGCGTCGGATGCCGTGCCAACACCGGCGTCGACGATGACAGGGATGGTCATGAACTCGCGGATGATCCGGATGTTGTTCGGGTTCTGAATCCCGAGACCTGACCCGATAGGCGCGCCCAGCGGCATCACGGCCGCCGCGCCAGCGTCGGCGAGCTTGCGGCAGACCACGAGGTCGTCGCTTGTGTAGGGCAACACGACGAACCCGTCCTTCACCAGGATCCTCGTGGCCTCGATCAGCGCTGCGTTATCCGGAAAAAGCGTCGCTTCGTCGCCGATCACTTCGAGCTTCACCCAGTTCGAGAGTCCGGCCTCGCGCCCGAGCCGAGCCGTGCGGACGGCTTCGTCGGCGGTGTAGCACCCGGCTGTGTTGGGCAGCAGAAAGATCTTCGATGTGTCGATGAAGTCGAGGAGCGACTCTTTCGTGCGATCCGAGATGTTCACGCGGCGGACCGCCACGGTGACCATGTCCGCGCCGGACGCTTCGTGAGCTTTCGCCATGATCGCGTGCGACGAGTACTTTCCCGTCCCGACGATCAGGCGCGACGAGAAGGTGCGGCCCGCGATAACCAGATTGTCCATCCCGCAATTTTAACGCATCGATTCGCCCGGTCCGGCGAACACACAGACCTCGCCGAACCGGTACAGCGGCTCGAGCTTCGCCGCGGCCATGGCGTCGCATTCCTGCTGGCCCATGCCAACCGAGTGGGTGACACCGTCGCGCACGGCCTGCCTCATGAACGCGTCCACCCGGCCGGCGCCGATGTCAGCGAGCATCCCATCTCGTGCGCCGACGCGCGGCGCGTTATCGACGTAAGGGTTTGCCCAGTTCGCGTTCACGCCAACGACCTTTCGTCCGGCTGGGCCGATGACCTCGAGCGACAGACCGCGTGACCCAAGCACGACGGCATCGGCCGGTGTGGACTTGTGCAGGAAGGTCGCGGCCGCGGAAAGGTCGGGGTTGCGGCCTTGCGCCACGCTGCGGCCGTAGACGAAATCGAACCGCGTGCGGTACTGCGGCAAAACCCAGGCGACCAGGACCGTAACGGCAATCGCGAGTGCGGGTGCGGCGAATCGTGCGGGCAGGCGTTCGAACGCCCACGCGACGGTCGCCCCAGCGAGGAGCGTCGCGCCAGCCATGAAATACCGCCAGAAATGGAACGTCGGCACGATTGCAGGCAGTGACGGCGCCGCGTCACGCGCGAGACCATATACCGTCAGCAGCGCGGCTACGAACAGCCATGACCGGACGACCCGGCTCTTCACCAGGACGAGTCCCGGCAGCGCCACGGCGATCAGCACGGCGTTGGAGGCAAGCGTTGCTGGAAACCCGGCGAGCGTTACCGGCGGCCAGCGCCAGGCCATCGGTGCTGGATTGAGGATGTGCAGCCGGTAGTGCACGACGATGGACCACACAAACGGGCTGGCGATCAGGATCGCGATGAGACCGCTAATCAGGATGCTGCGCCGAGGAAGCGTCGCCAGCGCCACGCCACCGAGAATCAGTGCGGGTCCTGTGTGCGAGAGGAAGGTGAGTCCGGCGAACAGCCCGACGAGGGCTGCGGCAGCGTCAGTTCGCCTCGAGGCTGCGATGTCCATCGCAGCGATCGTGAGAAAGAAGAGCCCTTGCGTGAAGGTCGCGACGAAAAGCCACGGCGAATAGGTCGCACACGTCAGCGAGGGATCGCTTCGGCAATTGACGAAGAGGAAGAGCGCCAGCGACACGAGAGCGGCGCGCTGTCCCGACGCGCGCGAGCAGAGCACGTAGAACGCCAGCGGCGCGATCAGGTTCAGCCATGGACCGCCCTGGACATGCACGAGGGCCGGACGGGCACCTGTCACGTAGGACCCGAGTGCGACAATCCACGGAACGAGCGGGTTGTACCAGACCCATTCGCCCAGGTAGAACGGGTCGGCCAGCGGATGCCCATCCAGGGTCGTCTGCGCCTGCGCGATGTCGCGGAAATGATCGCCGTCGTACGGCCAGGTGAGTCCGCCAACCGCGCCCATCGCCACCGACAAGGCGATGGCGCACAACACGGCCGCACCCAGGGGCCACAGGAACCGCTCGGCACGTGCAAGGCGAGGCGAGTTCACAGTAACGCCTAACCTCCGCCCACGAAGTTCACAATCTCGACCTGATCCCCCTCGGCGAGCCTGGTCGTGTCGAACGTGTTGCGCCTGATGACGACGAGATTGTGCTCGATGGCGACACGTCGCGGATCGATCTGCAGGTGCGAGAGGAGTTCAGAGACAGTGAGCGGCGCCGGCAGTTCGAACGGGTCGCCGTTGAGCGTGATCTTCACGGGTGGCTCGAGTGCTACTGCGCGCTGCGCAGTGTCAGTCCGAAGTTGCCGACCGGCAGGTCGGCCTGCAGCCTGACGGGCAGGCGCCTCGGGTCGGTCGAAATCCACGCCGCGATGTTCTTGCCGACCGGTTGGTTGGTGCTGTCGAGCACGGTAATCTTCAGGTTCCAGGCAGTGATGGTTCCGAGTGGCACTTTGATCTGCTCCGGCGCGCCGACGTCGAAATTCGCCTTGTACAGAATCCCTTCGTCGGAAACCGGCACCGTAAGATGGTCGCCCGGTTTCAAATTGCGGCTGCGCAGCCAGTACAGCGTCGCGAGCCCGTCCTGGACGTCGACCGGAATCTGGAATTCGATCGGTGCGTCCGTCTGCACGGTGAACTGGCCTCGCTTCGCCGCACGATCGAAAGTCGTCGTCGCCATGCGCTTGCGCGAGCCTTCCTCCTTGTAGAGCGAGGTTCTGTGCGACAAGCTGGTGTAGCTGTCCATCAGCGAGTCCATCTTGTAGTACAGCGCGTACAAACGCGCGATGAGTGGCAGCGGCCGCCCTTCCGCCACGAGGTAGTAGGCCGATGAGTTGCCCGCGGGCCGCTTCTCCACGACGCGGCTGGTCGCCGATCCGGCAACCAAAAAGGTCGACCAGGCCACATCGTAGGTCAGCGTTTCACCCACACGGAACGGGACGACCGCTTCCTTTGCTGGCGCGGGTGCGGCTTTTTGTGCCGGCGCCGGCTTCTGTGGCGCTGTGCTCTTGGGCGCGGGTGCGGCCGGACGCCGTGGCGGTGCCTGCGCAAGGGTCTGCTGCTGCCCGGCCACGCCAATGGCCGCCGCGAGCAACACAACCGCCGCACTGAAGGAAACAGCACGCATGCTTGGTATTCTATGGTGATACACCAATGACGAATACGACGGATACGACTTCGCCGCAGATGCCGCTCGGCATTTCCGGTTTTACATACGCCGACCTCTACGAACCATCGGCTCTCGCCTCGCTCTACGAGCGCTTCTGCGAGGACGTGCGTGCAAAGGACCCCGCCTTCTGGGCCGAGTGGGACCTGTATCGCCAGCATCCCGATGGCGTCCGTACGCCGGTAGCCCTGTCAAGCCTGCTCACGCGCATGGCTCCGCATGTCAGCGCGTTCCTGGAGCGGCTGTTCGATGTGGGCGCCGCGACATCAGCGTTGCGCGCAGCGACCCGCGATCAGGACGACCTCTTTCGCTTCAAGGTCGACTTCGTTCGCCGGCGGGCGCTGAGCCTGCTGAAGTCCGGGCACGTCGAAAAATCGCCCGAGGACGATCGCATCGTCGAACGGCTGACGGGCGCAGGATCGGATCGCGAGCTCGAGGTCGCCAAAGCAGGTTGCCTGCTGCTCGACCGGG
>Ga0310810_10004781_pt1 | contig 15046 bp, 9 predicted proteins | sample NCmetagenome_FD_207641 | JGI IMG/M metagenome (GOLD analysis project Ga0310810, IMG submission 207641) | Soil microbial communities from experimental microcosm in Duke University, North Carolina, United States - NC | ecosystem: Engineered > Artificial ecosystem > Soil microcosm > Unclassified ...
GCCGGCATGAACGATGGCGTGCGTTCGCGCGCGCACGGCCAGGAATCGTTGCAGGTCTGACTGGAAGCGTTCGCACAAGGCGTCGACCGCGGCGGATTGCCAGACCAGCGAACGATCGGCGAACAGGTACTGCTCGCCGGCGTGCGAACCGGACTCCATCTTGGCGGACCAGCCAGGTGCGGCTCGGAGGATTTCGTAGGTGCGGTCGATTCGGGCCGACGGGTCCGTGCTTCGGCCTGGAGGGAGGCACGTCAGAATCCGTTCGACGAGCGAAGGGTCTTCAACCCGAACTTCGACTTGCACGCCGAACATCGAGAGGGCGAGGACTGCCGGATCGCAGCCCGACGGTGTGGGAGTCGCGTGTGGAAGCGCCGACGAGTGCATACCCAGCGAAACTCCCGATTGGCATCAGCCGGAAAATGATGAAACGCACGTCGAGAATGTCCGATTGCACCCGGGTTCGGGTGCAATCAGAGCACCACGGCCTCTCACCTCGGCGATCGCCAACTAAGTAGAGATGCCGAAGGCACTTATCGCGATCCTAAGGCGACGCGCTCACGCCTGAGAACGCTCACGAAAGTCAGCTCGAGAACAGGCAAAAGTCACCATTCCGGCGTTCCCGTGATGGATGTTTGCATCCCAGGGGCGAACAAGCCCTTGCCGGTTACCCGTTGCATGCACGATGAGTTCGGCGGGCTTGTTACTGTCGAGTTAGTTTGATATGGATGTAATGGGGGAACTTGCTACTCGTCCATGTAACCGGGCTCGGAGACGTTGCCCAGGCTCCCAGTGACCCTTGCGTTTGGCTCTTTCGGTCCGTTTCAGGTGAGATCGCCGCCGACATCGTACCGCTGCGATCTCGATGTTTAGGAGGATGAGTGTTGATTCCCGCCCCGGTTCGTTCTCGAGGTTTCTACGGCAGTTTGATCTTCGCAACACTGCTGGTTGCCGTCTTCAGTCCCTCAATCTTCGCCCAGGGAGTCCCTGGCCGTAACATCACGCTCGTTGGTCCAACACCGCAGCCCGCCAGTTGTTCGACCGCTCCGTTTTGCGGTGGCAAGTTACCCGACTTCGGCCTGAAGCAGCAGAACGAACCATCCTGCGCGATATCGCCGGAAACCGGAGCCGTCTTCTGCGGAGCCAACGACTACCGCGGAACGGATCGCACTGACGGTATGCTCGGCGACGCCTGGCTCGGCGCGATGATGTCGCGCAACCGCGACACCTGGGTCAGCCGCTTGGTCCCTGGTTTCAAGGGGGACAACCCGTCGCTGAACCTCGCCTTTGGCGCGGATCCGACGGTCAACGCGTTTCCCGGTGGCATGGGCTACGTCTTTATCGCCGGCAATCGTGGCGATAACGAGGTCGGCGGCATCTTCTTCCAGCGCTGGGTCGAGATGAACAAGGAGGACGGGTATCCGTTCGAGCCGGCAAGCGAACTTGCGCATCAGATCGCCGGTGGCGTCGCTGGCCGCTTCATCGACAAGCCCGCCTCGATGATCACGCTGCTTCCCGGCACCTGCGACATTCCCTTCAGAAGGCCGGATGGTTCGACCGGCGTGCGCACCGTTCCGAAGTTCGAAGTAGATGTCGCGTATGCGATCTTTCTCGGCAGCGATCAGAGCAGCAACACCGCGATCTGGATCGTCAAGTCGATCGACTGCGGTCTCACGTGGGATACGCCGGGCACAAAGATCACCCAAACCGTCAACGTCAACCAGGGTGTGTCGCTCGCGTCGATCGGCGACACGTTCATCGCCACGTGGCGGAGGTTCAAAGACTCGAATGCGAGCGATGCGGTGATGTCGTCCGTGTCGGACAACCGCGGCAAGAAGTGGACTCTGGCCGTCGTCTCGAACGTTGTACCTTTCGATCAGGGCACGAGCAACGTCACGTTCCGGACCAACGCGTTGCCGTGGCTTGTCAGCGACGGTAGAGCATTCCACGTGTTCTGGGCCGACCGAGAGCCCTCGACGAACCTGCCTCGAATCAAGTACTCGAGCACGACGACCGGCACGTCGTGGCGAGCTCCGGACTTCGTCGACAATTTCCCGGGCCTTGCTGGTTTTCAGGTGATTCCCAGCGCCGGCGCGTCCGAAGGCGTCGTGCAGGTAGCGTGGTACGACACGCGCGATGACCTGACGCAGTCACAGGGGCCGCTCATCAACGGACTCCCCTTCGTCAACGATTACCGTGATGACCAGGGAAACATTCACCGGCACACGATTGACGTGCGCGCGGCGCAAGCCGTCTGGGATGGGTCGAAGCTCGTCTTCTCGAAGCCGTCTCCTCTCGCATTGACGCAGTCGATCAAGGTTTCGAGTTATCTGATCGGCCTCGCGCCGCCGGGCTTTCTCGGTGGCAACCCCCAACCCGTCGTCGCGCAGCTCGAGAACAACTTCGCGAATTCGCGGATCTTCCAGCAAGGCAAGACGCCCTTTGTCGGGGACTACATCGCCGTCGCCGCCAAACAGTGGAAGATCGATCCCGCGACACGAGCGTGGGTCACGAATACGACGCCAGTCGACGTCAAGCCGACCTTTTTTGTCGCCTGGGGAGACAACCGATCGCTGCGGGGCAATACGATCGCCGATCTCGTTGCGCCCACCGGCTACACGCCGCCGACGTTCGCGGCGCCGCAGGACGGCGTCGGAGATCCGACGATGACATATCCAGCGTGTTCACCGACGACGCCGCTGGCGAACACCCGGAACCAGGAGATTTTCGGCACATCAATCAAGCCAGGCCTGATCGTCACCGTCCCATCGGCGTCGAAACCGACGGGGAATATTCAGCGAACCTACGTTGTCTGGGTGCGCAACACCACGCCGCGAACGAAGACCTACAAGCTGCACATCGCCAATCAACCAGCAGATGCGCCGCCATCGGGCACGAGCGGCCGCGCTACGTTCGCGCAGCTGCCGCTGCCGCCCTACACCGCTGCTTCACCGGCACCAGTCGTCGATGCGTGCGTGACTATTCCCGGACGGTCGGGCGTGGTCAAGACGGTCTTTGTCAGCTCGTCGTCGGTTCAACCTCCGGCGATTGCGGTGCAGGTCAGCGAGTCGGATCCGGTCAGCTGCACACCGATCGCGGGCGGGGAGACGGCAACCGCGCAGCTGAATGGCAATCCGATCTCCGCGGATATCGAGAATCCTGATTTCACGAACACCGACTTCCAGAACTTCAACCTCAAGACGGTCGAGCTCCACAATCCGGACATCGAGAACAAGACGTTTTCGGCATACACGACGAACGCGGACATCGAGAATCCGGATTTGCCGACCTTTACGCCTTCGTTTGCGGACATCGAAAACGCCGACATCGAGAACGCGGATTTCCAGAGCGCGACGCTTCCGTACGCGGACATCGAAAACGCGGACATCGAGAATGCCGACATCGAAAACGCCGACATCGAGAACTCGGCGATTTCGGAAGTGACGTGGGCCGTCAAGATGAACGGCAACACCACGTCGGGCATTGACATCAACCCGCTGTTCAGCGTCGCCCCGCCGCACGGCACACAGCTGATCGTGCGCCGTATCTACAAGGTGACGACCACACAGAACTGCCGGCCAGTGCAGACGGCGGTGAATCAAATCATTGCCAACACCGTGTCTCCTCCTAACGTTGTTCCGACGGCCAGCGTGCCCGTCGAGCCGGGTGAGACGATCCTGATCACGCTTCGGATTACCGGGACGACGAGTTTCAATCCGGATGCCGCAGGTGTGGTGGTGACCGCGCAGGCGAAGAACACGGGACATGAGACCGATCCGGCAGTTCCGCCGCCGGTGTGCAACACGTCGGACCCGACACAGTTCTGCACGAGCGATGTGCCCAAGGACGTCACCCCACCGACGTTCGGGGCGACGCCCGACACAACAGTGGATGCGGCCGCCAACACCACCAGCGCGAGCGTGACCTTTACGGTGAACGCCGTCGACAACATCGGAGTCACCACGGTCAGCTGTTCCCCGGCCAGTGGCTCGGCGTTTCCCATTGGGACGACACGCGTGACGTGCACCGCGTCCGACGCGGCAGGCAACACCGCAACCGCCAGCTTCAATGTGATTGTCAGGGACGTGACCGCGCCGGTCGTGGCGAAGCCGGGCGACATGATTGTCGAGGCGACCAGTGCCGCCGGCGCATCGGTGACGTTCTCGCTGCCCGCGGCGACCGACGCCGTCGGTGTGACGTCAGTGTCGTGTTCGCCGTCGAGCGGATCGGCCTTCCCGATCGGAACGACGACGGTCACCTGCCGTGCCGTTGATGCCGCGAACAACATCGGGTCGTCAAGCTTCTCGGTCCTGGTGCGGGACACGATCGCACCGGCGATCGGCGTGACGACGAACGTGTCGACGACCACGGCGAACATGGCGGGAACCACCGTCGCCTACACGACGCCGACGGCGACGGACGCCGTCGGCGTGGTCTCCCTTGTCTGCAGCCCGGCGAGCGGTTCCGTGTTCCCGGTCGGGACGACGACGGTCACCTGTACGGCGAGGGACGCCGCCTCCAACGTCTCGACGAAGAGCTTTACCGTGACCGTCCGGCTCTCGTTCACGTTTGGCGGCTTCATCGTGCCTGCGACCGCGAACCAGGGCAGCGTCGTTCCACTGCTCTGGCAGTACCTGTCAGGGACCACCCCGGTCGACACGTCGGCCCTCGTGCCGATCGTGCGCGTCAGGTCGTTGACGAGTTGTTCGAAAGGCACGGAAACAGGCCCGACGTTCATCGACAAACAAGCGCCAGGAAACAGCGACTTCAACTACGACTCGACGACCTTTACCTGGCATTTCAACTGGCAGACCAAGCCGTTTGCCGTCGGCTGTTACAACATCTACGTCGACCTCACCGACGTCCGGGGCAATCTACTCCAGACGAATGGGCCTGCGAAGGTGAGGCTGCAGTAGTCCTTGAGCAAAAGCTGAGGAAAACACCAGCAAACGCCCAACATTCTTGCCGTCCTCGAATGCTAGCGTGAGCGCATTCGTTTGGCGCTGACGCGCATTCGAGGAGGCATATATGGGTTCGCGAAGGTTGGTTCTCGCGATTGTGACGCTGACGCTCACGATCCCTCTTTCCGCGGAGAAGACCCACTCAGGCGGTCCGGTCGAGCCGACCGCAGGCCAGTGGCGCACGTGGACGATTTCATCGGGCAAAGACTACAGGGTCCTGCCGCCGCCCACTCCCGACGAGACGCGGGCGGAGCTTCGCGCGATGGCCGATCTGATCGGCCAGAACACGGAAGACACCAACGCGCAGATCGCGTACTGGGATGCCGGTTCCCCGGCGTATCGCTGGATGGATCTGATCTCGAATCGCCTGCTGGCAGGGACACCGACGTCGGCCTTTCCGCATCGTGTCTACACCTACGTCAGCATGGCGATGTACGACGCGACGGTCGCCGCCTGGGAATCGAAGTACTTCTACAACCGCGCCCGGCCGAGCGAACTGGATCACAATCTGCCGACCGCGGTCGACGTGCCTGACAGCCCGTCGTATCCATCCGAGCACGCGGCGGCGGCGCAGGCCGCAGCCGCGGTGTTGGCCTCCTTCTTCCCGAACGAGGCCCAGAGCTTCCAGGACATGGCCGATCAGGCTGGACGATCACGCGTGCTGGCTGGCGTTCAGTACCCAAGTGACGTCGAGGCCGGTGCGGCGCTTGGTCGGAAAGTGGCCGAGCAGGTGATCGCGCGGGCGAAGACCGATGGGTCCGACTCCACTCAGGTCGGCGTTCCTCCGAGCGGAGCCTGCTACTGGAAGGGCTCGACCCCGGCGAACTTCACCGGACAGTACTTCAGGCCGCTGCTCATGACGTCCGCGGCTCAATTCCATGCCCCGGCGCCGCCAGACTGCACCTCGCAGGCAGCGATGGACCAATTGGCGGCGGTTCGCAATACCCCCCGCGGACAGGCGGCGTTCGCGACGAACTATAAGGCGTTCTACTGGCAGAGTCCCGAAGGGCTGAACACCTGGGTGTATCGGTACATGGACAAGTGGATGGCGGAAGATCGGCTCGACAAGAATCCGCCGCGGGCGGCGCGCGCGTATGCGCTGGTCTCGGCGGTGCAGTTCGACGCGTTCATCGCGAACCAGGAGAGTAAGTACTCCTACTGGTACATCCGGCCGTCACAGCTCGACCCGACGATTGTGCCGCTCTTCCCGAATCCGAACCACCCGAGCTATCCGTCGAACCACGCGGCGTTCTCCACCGCGCGCTCGGAGATCCTTGCGTATCTGTTCCCAACACGCGCCGGTGCCGCCCGCGCGCTCGGGCAGGAAAGCGGGCAATCGCGCCTGTATGCCGGCATCCATTACCCGATGGACATCGCCGCGGGTTCGACCCTGGGAAGATCGGTGGCGGGATTGTTCATTGACTGGGGGAACAGCGACGGGTCACAGTAGAGAATCGTTGGAGCGCCCGTCGAGGGCAAGATCCGGTTACGATTCAGGTTCACGTGACGCGGCTCCGTACTGCAGCGATTTTGCTCGCACTGGTGACGCGCGGCGGCCTGGCGCAGGCGCCGCGCGTTCCCGTGCTCGTCGAGCTCTACACCTCCGAAGGCTGCTCGAGCTGCCCTCCGGCCGATGCGTTTCTCGAGTCACTGTCGCGCGACCAGCCAGTCGCACGTGCGCAAATCATCCCGGTCGGCCTTCACGTGGACTATTTCAACAGCCTGGGTTGGAAAGACCTCTTCTCATCCTCCACATTCACGGCACGCCAGCGAAGCTATTCGCCGGTCTTTGGCGACGACAACCTGTATACGCCACAGATCGTCGTGGACGGTCGCGATCTGATCGAGGGGACGGCCAAGGATGAGGCCCGCCGCTTGATTGAATCAGCCGCCAGCCGGCCGCATCTTCCGGTGAGTGTGACGGCCCGGATCGCGGCGGACAACATCCGGCTGACGATCGACGCTCCCGCCGCGCCCGCCCATGGAGAAAAGATTCAGGTGATCGCGGCCATCACGGAGGACGGTCTCTCATCGGTCGTCACTCGGGGCGAGAACAATGGCCGCACGCTTCATCATGTCGCGGTGGCGCGGACCGTCCTCGGTCTGGATGCTCTGAGCACGAAGGTTTCCGTGCTGGAGAAGCAGCTGCCGCTGGGGAAAGGATGGGGGCAGGCGGGCCTCAAGGCTGTCGTGTGGCTCCAGGGCGCAAAGTCTCGCCAGGTCTACGGCGCCGCAAGTGCACCGATCACCAGATAGCCCCTCCATTACAGCCTGACCGACGCGAACGGTCTCCCGACGGACCCGATCGAATCTCGGATCTCTACCACCGTCGGCGCGTTCCCCTTCCAACTCCCGTCGGCGTGTTTCTGCAGCACGGGAAGCGGCGTTGCGCGGATCCGCGTCTCGTAACCAGCCTGCGCTCGCGCGCCTGATTGACGCGCGAGCGACACTGGTTGGCCGACAGCGCTGAAGCGCGCGAGCTAGCGGCGGATCCGCGTCATCGAGTGTTCATTGACGTACTTGGCGATCGCCTCGCCCAGGGCGTCGCTGATGTCGACGGTGCTCGGATAGTGCATGCCGCCCCAGACCCTGGCGTTGTTCCCATCCGAACGGGCCTGCGTGATGCTGCTATAGATGCGGTCCGGCTGCCCATTCGTCGTCAGCCTGAACGTCTGTTGCCATCGAAAGTACGTGAGAAGAACTGTCGCCGCTGCGCCGTTGAGGCTCGGATGCCCGGCAGGGTACTCCGGGTGCGACGGCGTAGGAACGAGCGGAGCCCAGCTCGGATCGGGAGCCGTTCCAGGATTCCCGTCGGTATCCGCGAGAGGGATTGACGTCGCCGGTCGCCAGGTGACGTCCATCGAATTGGCGCCGTAGTGCCGCTTCGCGCTCCAGACGGTCAATGCCGTGTCGGCCATCGCGATGTTCAAAACAGCGAGCAGCCGATTGGGCGCTGTTCGATGGGAAGTAGGCCTGAACGCTGCTTTGCCGTTCGCTCGCCGCGATTCAACGCCGCCGCGATCGGCTCTGGGACTGTCGGATTGCAAGACAACCAATCGCTGCCCTTGCGTTGACGCCCTCACGCCGCAGCGGGTATCTTCTACGCCCGACCCCAGTTGATCGAATCCGATGCCGGACCTGCCCTCGCACTTCGGGCCATATCAGATCCTCAGCCCGCTCGGTGCCGGCGGCATGGGACAGGTGTATCGCGCGCGCGATACGCGACTGCTGCGCGCGGTGGCGATCAAAGTTCTCCACGATGGAGCGAGCCGCGATCCCGACCGTCAGCGCCGATTCGCGCAGGAAGCCGTGGCCGCGAGCGCGTTGAATCATCCCAACATCCTCACTGTGTACGACGTCGGCGCAGACGGCGACGCGCACTTTCTCGTCTCCGAACTGATCGAAGGGGAATCGCTGCGCGCGGAAATGAATCGCGGTCGTGTTCCTCTCAAGCGCGTCATCGAGATCGCGCTTCAGATTGCAGAAGGGCTGGCGGCCGCTCACGAGGCTGGGATCGTCCATCGGGATCTCAAGCCGGAGAACGTGATGGTCACGCCGGATGGCCACGTGAAGATCGTCGATTTCGGTCTGGCGAAGGCCGCTGACGACGCCGCTGACGGCGGCGAGTCGGGTCCAGACGACACGTTTACCGCGACCGAGACCGTCGAGGGACTCATCATGGGCACGGTCCCGTACTTGAGCCCCGAACAGGCCCGCGGCGGCACGGCGGACTTCCGATCCGATCAATTTGCGCTCGGCGTGATCCTGTACGAGCTGACGACGGCGAAACATCCGTTCACGCGCCAGTCCGCGGTGCAGACGCTGTCGGCGATCATCGGTGACGAGCCGCCCGACCCGGCTCAGATGACGCCGGCGCTGCCGGTGGCTGTCCGATGGCTCATTCGCCGGCTCCTGTCAAAGAATCCACGGCAACGTTTTGCGAGCACCTCCGACCTCGCGGCCGATCTCCGCACCATCCGCGACTACCTTGCTGAGGCAACCTCGTCAGGGGTAATTCCATTCGTCCCGCCACCGCGACCGAGATGGTGGCTTCGTCCGGCGATCGGTGCGCTCATCGTCACGAACATCGTGGTGGTGCTGTGGGCGCTGAACCCCTCAGATGCGGGGCCGCACTTCGACAGGTACACGCCGTTCGCGACGGATGCCGGCTACCAGGGCTCTCCGGTCTGGTCGCCGGACGGCAAGCAGATCGCGTACGACGCGGAGGTCGAAGGCATCGTCCAAGTGTTCACGCGGAGCATCGACAGTTCGGCGCGTGCGCCGGTGACGAATCGGCCAAACGATTGTTACGTCTCTGCGTGGTCGAGCGACGGCTACATCTATTTCCATACGCGCGTGCACGACGGGGATGGACTTTTCAGGGTGAGTCCGGTCGGGGGAACGCCGGAGCCCGTGCTCGAAAACGCGTCGCGATCGGCGATCTCACCTGACGGCAAGACGGTCTTCTATCTTCGCGACAGCGACGGGGCCGAGATTCACTTCGATCTGTGGTCCGCATCGCTCCCGGATGCGGAAGGTACGAAGCAGCGCTTCCTACGGGGCGCCTTCAAGAACATCACCGCGTCGTCCTCGGGGCATCTGAAGTTTTCGCCAGATGGATCGAAGCTGCTGCTGTGGTTGGGGCCGGGGCCGGGCGGAAATCCAAGCATCTGGCAAATTCCCTTGCCAGACGGCGAGCCGAGACACGTGCTCTCGGCGCTGATTACGAGCGCCATGCCCCCGCTCTCCTTCAGCTGGGTGGATAACCGGCAGGTCGTGCTGACGCGAGCGGATGGTCCCAGTCCCGGCGATCATCTGTGGCTGGCAGATACCGAAACGAATCGTGTCGTTTCAATCACGTCGACGCCAGCCACCAACGAACGGTCACCGAGCGTGTCGCCCAGCGGCCACACGATCGCGACCACGGTTGATGCCACGGACTTCGATCTCATCGAGATTCCCCTCGATGGATCGAACGCGCGGCCAGTTATCAAGACGACGCGCAATGAGTTCGACCCGGCGGTGTCGCCGACGGCGGAGGCGCAGTACGCGTTTGTGACGGATCGGACCGGCGATCCGCAGATCTGGTTGCAGAACCAGAGCGACTCCAAACCGTTCGTGACCGCGGCCGACTTCGACGGTGTGCCGTCGCTGGCGATTGGAGCGCTGGCGTTTTCGCCCGACGGAACGCGGCTGGCCTTCCAGGCCGCAGTCGCGCCGGAGAGCACGACGCTTCCAGGTTTCGGCGGCGGATCCCGCGTCTGGGTAAAAAGCATCGCCGGCGGCAAGCCGTTCCCGATTGGCGGCAGCGAGACGTTCCAGGATGCTCCGACGTGGTCGCCTCATAGTGACTGGATCGCTTACCTGTCGAGCGGGAAGGGCGAAAGAGTCGCGCTGGTCAAGTCTCGCGTGGGCGACCGCGGTGTGCCCATACGCCTGACGAACGATCCGATCCCACCCTTCGTGGTGAGGCCTCGATGGTCACCCGATGGAGACTGGATCCTGTGCGAAACGTTCGAAGGCCTGTCGATAATTGCTGCGGATGGAAGCCAGCGATCGCAGGTGATTGCTGAAACGGGATGGCTCGCATACACATGGGACACGGACGGCAGGCGCGTCTACGGGCTCCTGCCCAGTGATGATTCGCGACAATTCACGTTGGTCTCCATCGATCTGCCGAGCGGTAAACGACGGGTGATCAATGAGCATCTGGGGCCGATTCCACAGGCGCTGCAGTCGATCCGTGGTTTCAGTCGGGTACGGTCGGGCGGCTTGCTGACATCCATCGCACACGTGAGATCCGACATCTATCTCATTGAAGGATTTCAGCTTCCGCGCGCGTGGTGGGAGAGAGTCTGGGGGCTTCGCCGCGCGCCACAGCCGTGAGAAAAACCTGAGGCTTTTCCAAGGTTTGTCCGTCGGTCATCGGACATATACTTTCGGCTCATCAGGAGGCATCATGTCGCGAATCGCCTTCGTCGTCGTGGCCGTAGCCGTCACCGTTCCTGCAATGTATCCAGTGGCGCACGCGTGCGGTGACAAGTTTCTGATGGCCGGCCGCGGCGCAAAGTTTCAGCGCGCCTACGCGTCGGTGTATCCGTCGAGACTGCTCATCTATGCGCGTCCTTCCACGGATCCCAAGGCCGCGATCCGGGATCCGCAGCTGCAGAAAGCCCTTCGCCAAGCCGGTCATTCAGTCTCCGTGATCGAAGACTGGGCTCTCCTCGAACAGGCGCTCAAGACCGTCCCGGTCGACATCGTGCTCGTCGACGTCGCGGAGGCTCCCAGGCTCAGGCCGGCAATTGCGGATTCATTGGCACATCCCGAACCGATGTATGTGGCCTTCGCCTCGAGCAAATCTGCGGCGGTGCAGAAAGACATCATCTGCCGGCTCAAGTCGTCTGACGGCTCGCTCAAGTATCTCGAGGAGATCGAAAACGTCCTGAAGGCCCGTTCGAAGCACGCCAAGAGCTCGTAGCGCAGTCGAGGATCAGTGCACCATGACTCACAATCGTGGCGATCTTGCTGTGTCGCTCGGCCTCGCGGGCCTGGCTCTCCTGTTTCTGCCGACCCAAAGTTTCGCCCAGGCGTGGGTCCCGCCCAAGGGTGAAGGATCGGTCTCGCTCGCCGCCCAGCAGCTGAACGTCAAGAAACATTTCGCCGGCAAAGAAATCGTCGACGCCGGGCACATCAACACCGGGGTGCTGCTCGCAGACATGACCTACGGCCTTACGGACAAGGTTGCGGTCGATCTGGCGGTTCCGTTTGTCGTGACCAAGTACAGCGGCGGACGACCGCACCCGAACACGAACATCGACGACGGCGCGTACCACAACAGCTTCACCGATTTCCGCATGTCGGTGCGGTACAACCTCACGCGCAAGAGCGCGGTCATCACGCCGTACGTCGGTTCGGTCGTGCCCAGCCACGATTATCAGTTCTACGGACACTCCGCGTTTGGCGAGCAGTTGAACGAACTCCAGATCGGCACCTTTATCGCGAAGCTTTTCACCAGTGGTGTTCCTGGCATGTTCGTTTCCAGCCGGATCGCCTACGGGTTCGTCGAGAAGGTGCAGGACATCTCGCACAACCGGACCGTGGCCGATCTCGAGGCGGGCTACTTCGTGAGCCCGTCATTCCGGGCATTCGGCATGATGAACGGTCAGTACACGCACGGCGGAATTGATTTTCCAATCACCGGGCAGACCGGCCTGCCGCCGGAACTGCGCCCCGTGCACGACGTCATACAGCGCGTGCATTACGTCAATCTTGGCGGGGGCTTCGCCTACTCGGTCAAGGATTCCTTCGACATCTTTGCGTCGTTCTCGCGCGAAGTGGCGGGCCGCAACGGACACGTGTTGAATCGCGGTATCACCCTCGGTGCGAGCTGGAGCTTCAGCCGGACGGGCAAGGGAGACGTCGCTGCCGCGGGCACCGGGGCGCCGTCCAGCGAGTACGGGCGCATGACGGCGGCGAAGCGGGAAACCACGCTCGGCCGCTGCATCTGCCAGAAATCGGGGAATTGAAAGTTAAAAGTTGAAAGTTAAAAGTGAAAGAGTCAGGAGCGTTCCGTACTTTGCGCGTTTAACTTTTGATTTTTGAGGATAACGTTTCGGTCGTGGTCGATGACTGCGACAATCGGAACGTGAAGAGCAGCGATCCAATGCGAATCTGATCGCCATCGGCGATCCGTGTCGCTGCTTCGATGCGCCGGTCGTTGACGTAGGTTCCGTTCTTACTCCCCAAATCTTCGACCACTCCGCCGCTGGCGTCGAGCATGATGCGCGCGTGACGTCGCGACACGGTGCTCGACTTCACCAGGGTCACCCCGTCGCCCTCGCGTCCGATGATGTTTTCTCCAGGAATCAGCGCCACTTCGGCCGTCGATCCGATGAGCCAGCCCTGCCGCGAATCGTCGTGAAGCGGCGGCCGTACCGGTTCGCGTTCCGACTGGAACGCGTAGCCGAACCCGTGGACCGTGCGAATGAGTCCCGGCTTCCGGCGATGATCGGCGATGACGTCGCGAATCTCCGACACCAGCGACGGCAAACTGCTCTCGGATACGTAGGTGCCCGGCCACAGATGATCGCGGATCTCCGCCTTCGACACCGCGCGCGGGCGATTCCCGATCAGCAGCGCGAGCAGATCGAATGCCTTCGGTGAGAGTCGAACCTCTCCCTTGCCCGTCCACAGCTGGCGGGTGTCGGAGTCGAAGGTCAGGTCGTCGAACTGCAGCCGCACGTGGTCCTTATTAGGTTTGCAGTCCGACGGATCTGTCAAGACTCGGGCCGGCTCAGTCGCGCGCCTTGTGCGACGATTCGACCAGGACGATGCCGTTTTGGAGCGGCGACGGAAGCTTGATGAAGCTCAGGTCGTACCCCTCCTGAACGCGACCGGTCACATCGACACGCGCGCCCTTTCGAGGCGCGCCGCTGTTGGTGACCACCCACAGGCTCTGGTCGCCGTCGGCGATCCGGTAGGCGCCTCGGCCCAGGACCGAGACGCTATCCTCGACGGTGCCATGGACCGTCACGGATTGGTTGCGGTACTTGGCTGGATCGGCGAGCACCTGATTGATAACTTTCTCCCTTCCACGTGCGGACGCCCAAACGGAAATGGCCGGCTCGCCGTCTAAGCCTCAGTAGCTAAAGGAGACGTGGATGACCCGCTGGCTGGGAGGACTGATTCAGGATCTGGGCTACGCCGTCCGCGCGTTTCGACGCAGCCCGGCCTTCACCATCGTGGCGCTGTTGTCGTTGACGCTCGGGGTCGGTGCGACGACGGCGATCTTCAGCGTGATTTACGGCGTCATCATTGCGCCCTATCCGTACGCGAAGCCGGGAGAGATCTGGGCGCCAGAGATACGAGGGATGGATGGTCGCGGCGGCCGCGCCTACCGCCTCGATGAGGTGCGGCAGTTGGCGGAGATCCCGGCGTTTGCCGACGTCATGGCGACGTCTCAGGAGACGGTGCTGCTGACGGGAGAATTCGCGCCCGAAAGTTTCGGCGGCGTGCTGTTGTCCGGTAATGCGTTCAACTTCCTTGGTGTCCCGCCGGTGGCCGGGCGGACGATTCAGCCGTCGGACATCCGTGCGGACGGCCTGGCCGAACCGGTCGTCGTCCTCAGTCACAAACTTTGGTTGCGCCTCTTCGACGGAAACCCGTCGGCGATCGGGCGCACTCTGCAGCTCAACGGGCGGCCTCACACCATTATTGGTGTCATGCCGCCGCGATTTGGCTGGTACGGCAACGATGGCTTCTGGCTTCCGCTCGCGCCTGCCCGCACCGACGTGTCCTTCGTCAATCCCATCATGCGGCTTGCGCCAGGCGTGTCGCCGGCTGCGGCCGAAGAGCAGCTCAAGGCATTCCACGAACGCCTGGCCAAAGAGAAGCCCGCGACCTTTCCGCCACAGGGGTTCACGACCAGGCTGAGAAACTATCTCGACGTGACCGTCGCCAGCGGAGAAATGCGCACCAGCCTGCAACTCCTGCTCGGCGCTGTCGGGTTCCTCCTGCTCATTGCGTGTGCGAACGTCGCCAATCTCCAGCTCGCGCGCGGTACCGCGCGCACCCGCGAGATGGCCGTGCGGATGTCGATTGGCGCCGGGCGTCGTCGGCTGCTTCGTCAACTGCTGACGGAGAGCACGCTGCTCTCGCTGGTCGGCGGCATCTTCGGCGTGTTGTTCGCGTTTGGCGCCATCCGCACCATCGTGAGCCTGATGCCTGAGTTCTACGTGCCGAACGAATCGCGCGTGACGATCAACATGCCGGTGCTGGCCTTCTCGGTTCTCGTATCGCTGCTGACGGGCATTCTCTTTGGTCTGGTGCCGGCGTTGCGCATGTCGCGGCCGGACGTCGCCGATTCGCTCAAGGCCGGCCGAAGCACCGGGTTCGAAAGCGACGGCGGACGCAGTCGGCACGTCCTGGTGATAGCCGAGGTCGCCTTGTCGGTTGTCCTGCTAGTCAGCGCCGGGCTGATGATCCGGACATTTCTCGTCCTCAACCGCGTCGATCCAGGTATCCGGTCCGATCGCGTGCTGCTGGTGGGGGTGCCGTTGCCCCCGGCCAAGTACGCCACGTTCGATCAA
>Ga0310810_10004782_pt1 | contig 15045 bp, 15 predicted proteins | sample NCmetagenome_FD_207641 | JGI IMG/M metagenome (GOLD analysis project Ga0310810, IMG submission 207641) | Soil microbial communities from experimental microcosm in Duke University, North Carolina, United States - NC | ecosystem: Engineered > Artificial ecosystem > Soil microcosm > Unclassified ...
ACGCCGCGCAGCTCGTGCACGAGCGCGGTGACCTGCCGTGCAAGCTGCGCCGCCGCGTGCGGGACGCGCGCGTGCACGATCGCCATCTCTTTTTCGAAGGACGGGTACTCGATCCACTGGTACAAGCAGCGCCGTTTCAGCGCGTCGTGGACTTCACGCGTTCGGTTCGAGGTCAGGATGACGAGCGGAGGTGTGGAAGCGCGTATCGTCCCGAGCTCCGGGATCGTGATCTGAAATTCGGCGAGCAGCTCGAGCAGATAACCTTCGAACTCCTCGTCGGCGCGATCGATTTCGTCGATGAGCAGCACGACGGGGCGCGATCGCTGCGGATCGATCGCCTGCAGCAGCGGCCGCTTGATCAGGAAGCTTTCGCTGTACAGCTCACGGCGCGCGCCAGACTCGAGGAGCCCGCCCGTTGCCTCGAGAATTCGCAACTCGAGCAACTGCCGGGCGTAATCCCACTCGTATACCGCGTGCGCAACATCCAGCCCTTCATAGCACTGGAGGCGGATGAGGTCGGCCTCGAGGACGGAAGCGGCGGCCGCGGCGAGCGACGTCTTCCCCACGCCGGCCTCACCCTCGAGGAACAGGGGCTTGCCGAGGCGAAGCGCGAGGAAGAGAGACACAGCCAGCCCGCGGTCGGCCACGTAGTGCTGGGATGCGAGCTGCTGTTCGAGTTCGGTGATGGATCCGGGAGCGATACGCGAGTGTAGCATCGCCGCCGGTTTCGTTCCTGGTTCGCCGCTTTTGTTCCTGTTCCCGCTTCCAAGTCCCGCCGTGCAAGGAATCCTGCCGGCCCCGTTCAAAGACCAAGAGCCCGGCGTTCGGGCCGAGGCCGGCGAGGCAGCCGGCCGCTGGAAAGGAGCCTCTTATGTCTGCACGTCTCTGGCTGCTTGGATCGGGACTCGCTATCGCCTGTGTCGTGGCGCCTGCGGTCACGAGCGGTCCGGCGGTTAGCGCCGCGCCCGCATCGCCACCGGCGCAAGGCACGTCCACCGTCGATGACCAGACCGAGTTGTCCCTGACGGTCTACAACTCGAATATCGCGCTGGTGCGCGATGTCCGCACGCTGCAACTCCCGCGCGGCACCTTCGATCTGCAGTTCATGGACATCGCGGCGACGGTGAATCCGGCGACGGTGCACTTCCGGTCGATCAGCGAGCCGAGCCGCGTCAGCGTGCTCGAACAGAACTACGAGTACGACCTGCTGGAGCCGGATAAATTGCTGCGCAAGTACGTCGGACGGGACGTCACACTCGTTCGTCGCCGCGAAGACGGCGGCAAGACTGTCGAGGAGCCGGTCACGGCTCGCCTTCTGAGCTACAACGCGGCACCCGTGTGGCAGATCGGCAACGAAATCGTCACCGGGCTTGGCGCCGATCACATCCGCTTTCCAGAGCTCCCTGGGAATCTCTTCTCGCGTCCCACACTCATCTGGTCGTTGAGCAACGATGGCGGTGCGCGTCACCGTGTCGAGGCGTCATACCTCGCCAGCAGCCTCAAATGGAACGCCGACTACGTGCTCACCGTCGCGCGCGACGACAAGGCCGCCGACATCGACGGGTGGGTCACGGTCACCAATGGCAGCGGGACCGCCTTTCGAAACGCCTCGCTCCAGCTCGTCGCCGGTGATCTGAATCGCGTTTACCCCGCAGCCTCGCCACGGATGGAGCTCGATTCCGTGATGAAGGCCGCTGCCGCGGCGCGCGAGATGACGCAGGAGTCGTTCTCCGACTATCACCTCTACACCCTCGCGCGTAAGACGACGATCAACAACAACCAGACGAAGCAGGTCAGCATGCTCGACGCGACCGGCTTTCCCGTGGTCAAGCGCTACGTCCTCGACGGGCAGGCCTTCTACTATCGCAACGCACAGCATCCGGGATCGCCGATCAAGGACGTCGTACAGGTCTACTGCCGGTTCAAGAACGAAGACAAAGCTGGTCTTGGCATCCCGATGCCGGCGGGCGTCGTGCGCGTTTATCAGTCAGACTCAAAGGGGGGCACGCAGTTCGTCGGTGAAGATCGCATTGACCACACGCCCACCGACGAGACGATCAATCTGAAAATCGGTAACGCCTTCGACGTCGTTGCCGAGCGGAAGCAGACCTCGTTCGAGAGGATTGCCTCGAATGTCTACGAGATGGAGTACGAGGTGACGGTGCGCAACCACAAGGCAGTCGGCGTGAGCATCGAGGTCAACGAGCCGATCGGCGGCACTTGGCGCATGCTGAACAGCAGTCACCAGTGGACGAAGAGCGACGCCTGGGCGGCGCAGTTCAACGTGCCGGTCGCAGCAGATGGTGCGTCAACGCTGAAGTACCGGGTGCGGGTGACCTACTGAGTCTCGTGTGGTGCGACGGGACGAGGGTGCGCCGTCCCTTCGCACCGTAGGTTTGGGGGCGCTCCTTCTCTCTATAGCGAGCGCAGGTAGGCGATAACATCCGCCGCGTCCTGCGGCGTCATGTGGAACCTCGGCATCGGATACCGAAGCTGCGTTCCGTCTCGCTTGATCGCTCCCTGGGTCAGCAGGCGCATCGCTTCCGCGTCGGTGTAACCGGGCAAGCCGGCGATACGAGGAATCTGCAGTGGCCAGTCGCCTTGCCACGACGGCCGCATCGGCATCGGCCCACCCTTGAACCGTGTTCCCGCCACGATGTTTCCCTGCAGATCGCGTGTCGAGTGGCACTCGTAGCACATGACGACGCGCTCGACGATGTAGCGTCCGTGCTCAAGGTTACCGACTGGCGTGGCCGACGGACTCGCGGGACTCGCGGGCTGTTGGGCAGACACCCTGACGGCAACGATCAACAAGGCGCACACGCTCAGGGAAACGAACAGACGTGAAACGGACATTGATTCCTCCTTTCAGCATTATGTGCCGGAGAAGGGGGCGCAGGGCGTCAGTGCGAGCTGCGCGGGCCGTCGTCGGGCTGCGTGGAGAGTGCAGCCATCAACGCGACCGGGTCCACGCTCATCGCACCAACACGCGCGGCCCAATGAAGGTGCGGCCCTGTGACGCGCCCGGTGGCGCCCGAGTCGCCAATGACTTCGCCTCGCTCGACGGTTGCGCCAGGTTCGACGCCGATTCGAGACAGGTGAGCGAGCAAGGAGAACACGCCGAGGCCGTGGTCGATGATGACGGTGTTGCCGGCGAAGTACAGGTTCTGCGCCAGGAGCACGCGTCCGGCGTTGGGCGCCTTGACGGGAGTCCCGGTGGCAGCCCTGAAGTCGGCGCCTGTATGGCGGCTGCCTGGCTGGCCATTGGTCACCGTCAGACGCCCGAAGCTGCTCGTCGCAGTACCCGGAACAGGCGCGTCGAACGGTCCATGCCACAGACGCTGCGGCGTTACTGTCGCAAAAGCGTCGGCCATCGCCTTCGCGTCCTGCTTGATGCGCGCGAGTTCTTCCTGTGGTGGATTCACCATCTTCGGATCCACCTGGAGGCTCCGAGTCTCGAATTTATAGCGCTCCACGGTCAACGGCACGCGCGTCGAGGCGGTTGCCCCCGCGGCGGTCTTTCCATGGATGGTGAGGGTCAGCACACCAGGCGCCGCGTCCAGATTGATGCCTGCCAGCGCGTTCCATTCCCGTGGTGAGGCCGTCGGCCAGAAGCGCACGGGGCTCCCTGCCGTGTTACCCGTGACCTCTGAAACATCCTGCGATGCCGTCACGCGGATGAGTGCCACGCCTCCCGGCCTCAAAGGCCCTGGCGCATCGCCGATCGTCAATGTCAGAGGAGGCTGACTGGCGGTCTGCGTGAGCGCCGACCGGGTCGCCATCAGCGATGCGACGGCAGTCAGGACGAAAACCAGACGCGACAGGCCGGCCGGGCGAAGGTGCATGTAAGGGCCTCGACAAGAAAGAGTAGCGCGATCCAGATGTCGGCGGAAAGGCTGGCGGCCTGCAGCGACTGCTCCGATAATTCAAGAGACGCACCCAGTGACACGTGACTCGTTTTCAGCGAGCCGGCCGAGCCGGCTCGCGAGGAACGCTGATGAAACTCCGTCTGGCGCTCGCCTGTTTGACTGTCTTCTCTGCATCGTCACTGCTCCATGCCGACACGCTCGTCATGAACGACGGCCGGCGCGTGCAAGGTGAGCTCATCGGCGTTTATGGCCGTGAAATCGAGTTCGAAGAGCGCGCCGGAGGTAAACGGCGAACGATCCGCGCGTATCGCGAACAAATCGATCGCATCGAGTTCGACCGCGGCCAACGGAATGAGACGCGCGACGAACCGTCTACCGGCGGCGTGCCGCGTGGCATGCGCGAACGCCAGGTGGTCGTGACGGCGAGCGACCCATGGACGGACACGGGCATCGACGTAAAAGCGGGGCAGCAGATCTACTTCTCTTCGCAGGGACAGACACGATGGGGCCGCGATCGGCGCAACGGCGCCGAAGGCGAGCACAACTCACCCACCAACCCCGGCCGTCCCTTGCCCGATCGCCCGGCCGCGGCACTCATCGGCCGCATCGGCGAACGCAACCAGTACTTCTTCATCGGTGGAGAGAACGGCCCGTTCCGTGCTCGTGATTCCGGCCGCCTGTTTCTGGGGATCAACGACGACGTGTTGACGGATAACTCGGGGAACTTGAGAGTGACCGTTTCGTTCTGAGTCAGGCGGGTGTAAAGAGACCCGCGACGTGCCCTGCACCCGCCCCGCCCGTTCGGGTGATGATTGCGACTGGTAGCATCTGCCACGATCGCAGTCATGTTGAATGAACTCTCTACTCTGTTAGCCGATGCAGTCGATTCCGTTGCACCATCGGTCGTTCAAGTACAAGGCCGGCGGCGGCCGGCCAGTGGGCTCGTCTACACCGACAACGTCGTCCTCACAACGATGCGCGCAATCGGTGGTGATGATGGACTTCGTGTGAGACGGCACGACGGGACGGTGCTCGATGCGGAGCTTGCCGGATGGGATCCGACAACCAGCCTGGCCGTCCTTCGGGTCGCGAACCTCGGTGTTGCGCCGGTGCGGCTTTCCTCGGCTGCGCCGCGTGTCGGGAACCTCGCGCTGGCGGTCGCCCGTTCCTGGAGCAATGCTGTCACCGCCAGTGCCGGTGTCGTGTCGGTGATTGGCGGGCCGCTTCGCACGGGACGCAGGCGCGCGATCGATCAGGTCATCCGGACGACGGCCCCGATGCACGACGGCTTCTCTGGCGGTGCATTCGTGGACGCGAGCGGCGGCGTCATTGGCGTCACCACGGCCACCGCGATCCGTGGGCTCGCGGTTGTGATCCCCGCTTCGATTGCGTGGGCTGCCGCGCAGCGGGTGCTCGAGCACGGTCAGGCCCGTCGTGGCTATCTCGGCGTGATGGGACAGGCCGTCGCCCTGGCTGATACGCAGGCCGCGTCGTGTGGGAAAGAGAAAGCGCTGCTCGTTGTCGGCGTTGCACCAGCGAGCGCGGCGGTGACGGCTGGCGTCCTCGTCGGAGACGTCGTGTTGTCGCTCGATGACACGTCCACTGACTCGCCCGAAGATCTGCTGGATCTGCTGGCGACCCAGCCACCAGGCAAGCGGGCGACGTTGAAGGTGCTGCGCGGCGCCACGACTGTCGATTTGCCGATCACGATCGGCGAACGTCCTGCACGGTGAATGCGCGCGATCCTGGTCGGCCCCGCGAGTGCACGCGACCGCCTTCGCGGGGATCTCGAATCACGATCGATTGACGTGGTCGGCGAGTTCGAGACCATCGTGGAGGCTCGTCGATCTGGACTCGACGCAGACGCCATTATCACAGCGCCGGCGTCTGCTTCCCCGTTCGCTCTTCAGACCGACGACGCGTACGAGGAGGCGCTCACCCACCGTGAGCTCGAGGTGCTCGAGCTGCTGGCCGAAGGGCTCCCCAACAAGGGGATAGCCGAGCGGCTGGGGATCAGCGACCAGACCGTGAAGTTCCATATCGCTTCGATCATGGGGAAGCTGGGTGCCTCCAATCGCGTCGAGACCGTCAGACGCGCGGTGCGGCGAGGACTGCTGTCGCTGTAGCGAGTCAGCGCTTCGCTTCTTCCGGCACGGCTGTCAGCTGCTGACGCGCGCCTCCCCGAAGAATGGTGATGGTACTCGGCACGCCGATGCGTTCAGCCGTCAGCGCGCGATGAAGGTCGTCGACACCGCTGATTGGCAGTTCGCCGAGTGCGACGATGAGGTCGCCGGCAACGAGGCCGGCGTGGCTCGCCGGACTTCCTGATTCGACCGACAGCACCAGAACCCCCGAGGATGCCGCCACTCGAGTTGCGCCGGCATGCCGCGGAACGGGAACGTTTTGACCACCGACGCCGATGTAGCTGCGGCGAATGCGGCCATCGCTCATCAATCGGCCGGCGACGAAGCGCGCAGTGTTGCTGGCGACGGCGAAGCAGAGCCCCTGTGCGGGGAGCACCGTTGCCGTGTTCACCCCGATCACCTCTGCCCGAGACGTGACGAGCGGACCGCCCGAGTTGCCGGGATTCAGCGCAGCGTCGGTCTGGATGATGTCGTCCATCAATCGGCCCGACCCTGCTCTCAGCGATCGCCCGACGCCGCTGACGATGCCGGCCGTCGCGGAGTGATGAAACCCGAACGGGTTCCCGATCGCAATCACCATCTGTCCGACGCGCACGCGGCGTGAGTCGCCCAAGCCGGCCCAGGGCAGCGAGGAGGCATCGATTCGGAGCACGGCCAGATCGGTGTGCGGATCGTCGCCCACCAGGTCACCGCGCGTGGCGCGGCCATCCGGCAGCGTCACGGTGATCTGACTGGCGCCATGAACGACGTGACTGTTGGTGAGGACGAATCCGTCCGGCGTAAAGATCACGCCAGACCCGCCGCCGCGCTCGCGTTCGACGCGCACGACAGCAGGACCCATTGTCTCCACGGCATATACGACGGCGGCGGAATACGCGTCGAGGAGCTCGTCATCATCAGGTTGTCTGAGTGGACTGGTAGCCATGCTCCAATCCTAGGGATCGGAGTCGCGTGGCGGATCACCCGTACAGGTGGGTTGGACTTGATCTCCCGGGCGCCCGTTGAGTGGCGCGCGGAGACGTGTGATCGCGGATCCGGCTACGTCAACCGATTGGGATGCGTCTCGAAAGCGGCCTCGCCGTTGTGAGCGTCAGCGCGTCGTTGCCGAGAGTGCATCTCGAAGTCGGCCACGAATCTGTCAAGCTCGCCCATCTCGACCGGCGGCTCCCCGAGCGCGAGCGGCTCGACCCGCGGTAGATTCGCAGGCGGCTCCAGCGCCACGTCTTCCGGCGTCGCGATTCGCATTGGGACGCGCGCGGGAAGAGATGGTTTCGAAACGAACGGCTTCCGGACCGGCGTCGCCGGCACGGCTGCTGCCGCGCGCGAGTTCCGCTCGTAGCGATACCAGAAGATTTGCGCAACGCCCCACGCGAGCCAGACAACCCACGCCATTCTGAGCGGCGTGGAAAAGGCATCCAGAACGTCCAAGAGTTCAACCATGACTACTCCACCCACGTGAACGGCTTGTTCGCCGAAAGCGAGTACCGCGTCAGCAGTGCCTCGAAGACAGGCGCGTTGACGCTTTCGAGCGCCATCGCCGATCGCAGCGCCTCATCCACGTTGGTTCCGGCCTCGCGTTCGAGGACCAGGATGATCACGACACGGCGTTGGTCGGACGTGTCGTTCGCCGCGTGTGTCGGCATGTGATGACCGACGTTGAGCTTGCGTACGGGGATCGGCTTCGAGAGCGCCTGCCGCACCCACATCCCGATTCGCTCGGCGCGCTTGCCCGCCCGCTCCTCTTCGCGCTTGCGACCCGCGTCGATCGACAGCCCGGGCACGATCTCCTCAGAGCTGGCGCCGACGACGATGATCTCGCGAGCGCGATCGAGCACCGCTTTCATCTCGGGCGTGAACGATGGCTCGGCCAACTGGCTCTCGAGCGAGTCGTACGACGACAGCTTCCAGCGGAACTCGTCGGTGAAGAGCAGCACGCGGAACGACGCGCGGCGCCCCTGCGTGTCTTTCGCGTTGCGGATGATCACATCGGTTGCGATTTCGGGCGGTGTCGGTGTGACCACCCGCGTGAGCCGTTCGACTTCCACGACGGTCGCGTACGACAAGCACACGCCCGCGATGACGAACGCGAGCGTGGACACCCCCCACGCGACGCCCGCGAAGACCGAATTCCACCCACGACCCGGCAAACCCGCTTTCGCAGCCACGTTGCCTGCCTCCTGCGCCCTGAAGTGCAGGATTGCCGCCAGCGCCAGCTCGGAGACGGGGACGCACTCGCGTGCAGCCACGAGTCATGACAGGGACTGTGCGCTCGTGCACGCTGACACTAAGTGTCGCAGACGACAAAATCGGGCAACAGAATGGCTTTGGCCGGACTTGCCTGGTCCGCCTGAAAGCGGCTTCTACGAAATGGTTGCGAGCTGAGAAGGGAGCGGCTAACGGATGAACGTGAATCGGGACTGCGCCGATGGTCCGCTGCCGAATGGCCAGAAGATGGACCCGTTGCTCGGACGCGCCGACGCGCTCACGCGAATGTAGTAATCGCGATTGGGTTCGAGAAGCGACGTGCTGAACAGCGGAAACCGGGTGAGATTCGTCATCCAGGAGCGGACGATGTCTTCATCCTGCGTCGAGAGCGCCTGATCCACTCGTCCGTCCAGCATGCGCACCATGTTATGCGTGCGTGTCAGGTTGTCGTATTCGACGCTGGTCGCGACGGTGGCGGTCGAGATCGTCCGGTCCACCCACGCAGGCACATCGAGCCGCAGTTCGACGACATACGTAAATGTCGTGCGCAGCCCGCTCTGAATCGCCTGCCGCACTTCCTCGGTCAAGCCTCCGTTCAGCTCGAAGGAGACAAGAACGTGATCGTCGCGCACGAGCGGCACGACACGAAGCGTTTGATTGTTCTGGGCAAATACCGAAGCTGTAAGTGCGAAGACCGCCAGGAAAGACCAGCCGGCTCGCTTGAGAGCGATGGGAATTTCCCCCGAACTTCTCCGGCCTTCTGGCTGTGCAGAAACAGGACGCATCGAGCAGTTACCGGTGACTGTAGCACACGTCCCTCAGATTCCAAGGCAATTTTGCAGCCCGTCGATGTATCATCTGCGCGGGATAAACCCCTACCCCCTTGCGCAGACTCAGCCTAGCTGCTGCCGTGCTGCTTGGTATCGTTGTCCCCGCTCAACGGACCGAAGCTCAAGACCTCACGTTCTCGGTATTCGAGCGCTATCTCGAATCGTTCAGACTCGAAGCGGGCATTCCGGGTCTCTCGGCCACCATCGCGCAGAACGGTGTTGTGCTGTGGGAACGCGGTTTTGGAAAACGCGATCTCGAATCAGGCGCACCCGCCACTCCTGACACCCCGTATCTGATCGGTGGCCTGTCGGAGACCTTCGGCGCGACGATGCTCCTGCGGAAGTGCGTCGATCAATGGGGCGCCGAATTCGACGATCCCGTCGTTCAGCGCAACCCTTCATTTCCAGAGCCACAGACGACGCTTCGGGATCTGCTCTCGCACACCATGCCCGCCGGCAATGCGTATCAGTACGCACCGTTGCGGTTCGCGGCGCTGACGTCGACGATCGAACGATGTGCACAGGAGCCCTATCGCGCGGTGCTGACCTCAGAGGTCTTCGACCGTTTCGCCATGCTTGATACTTCGCCCGATCAGATGCTCGGCACACCGACGCTCGAGGATCTGATGCTCTTCGATGCGGGACATCTGGCGCGCTACGCTGACGTGATCTCGAGATTGGCGACACCGTATCGAGTCGCGGGTGGGCGGCCGCAGCGCAACGTCGATGCGGTTATACGCCGAGCCGATGCGTCCGATGGCATCATCAGCTCGGTCCGCGATCTGGTGCGGTTCGACAACGCGCTGTCTGCCGGCGCGTTGCTCGCCCCCGCGACGCGCAATGCTGCATGGACGCAAACCGTTGCCGGCGACGTGCCGCTTCCCACAGGCCTTGGCTGGTTCGTGCAGAACTACCACGGCGAGCCGATCGTCTGGCAGTTCGGCGTGACCAAAGGCGGCCACTCGTCGCTCATCGTCAAGGCACCTAATCGCGGGTTGACCTACATCCTGCTGGCCAACAGTGACGGCCTGTGCGCCCCGTTCAACCTCGAGGCCGGCGATGTGACCTCGTCGCTCTTCGCGACATTGTTCCTCAGACTTCTCATTCCTTGAGTTCCCTCCCCGGCATAGTTCGGGCGACGCTCGTTGGGCTCCTGCTCGTTGTGTTGTCAGTCTCGGTCGCTGACGCGGACTGGTTCTTCACGCCCTTCATTGGCGGCGCATTCGCCGGCTCGACTGCCCTGCCGGATCTGGAACAAGGCGCGAGCGCGACGCAGATCATTTTCGGCGGCTCGGTCGGCTTGTGGACGCCTCGTGTGTTCGGCTTCGAGGCCGACTTCTCTTACGCGCCTCGCTTCTTCGAGACGGACAACCTGAGCGGAATCGTGACGAACAGCAACGCGTTCACGCTCGGCGGCAGCGTCGTCATCGCCACGCCGGTCAGTGTCACACGCGAGTCTTTGCGACCGTACCTCATTGGCGGACTCGGCTGGATGCACGCCTCGATCGACGAGAGCCAAAACCTCTTCCCTGAGATCTTCGGCCGGGCTCGAAACTCACTCGGGCTGAACCTGGGTGGGGGCGCCGTCGGGTTCATCAGCCCGCGCACCGGGTTCCGGTTCGAGCTCCAGCAGTTTCGCAGCCTCGAGCGTGACGAGAACCCGCTGACAGGCGAAACGAAGTCACTGTTGAGTTTTTGGAGGGCAACCGTCGGCGTAGTTATACGCCGCTAGCCAGTCCTGACTTGGCCGGATAGTTGCACCACGCTCAATCATGCTTAACACGATGCCTTCTCCACGCCTGAGACGACCTCTCGCAGTGCTGGGCGTCGTCGCGTTTACGTTGACGCTGACGATCTCGGCACAGACCCGGATCGTCGCTCCCAAGAACAACTACCAGCCTGAGGACGACGTGAAGCTCGGGAGGGAAGCGGCGGCCGAAGTCAACAAACAGTTGCCGCTCCTCGGGGACGAACGGCTCGAGGAATACGTCGAGCGCATTGGCAACACGCTCGTGGCTGCGATACCACAAGAGTTTCAGCATCCGCAGTTCCACTACTCCTTCGACGTGGTGAACCAGAAGGAGATCAATGCCTTCGCGCTTCCGGGCGGACCGATGTTCCTCAACCGCGGGATGATCGAGGCAGCAAAGACCGAAGGGGAAGTCGCGGGTGTGATGGCGCACGAGCTCTCGCACGTCGCGTTGCGGCATGGAACCGCCCAGGCGACCAAAGCGCAGAAGTTCCAGATCGGCTCCGTGCTCGGTCAAATCGCAGGTGCGATCGTGGGCGGCACGGCAGGCTCGATCATCTCGCAGGGAACGCAATTCGGCCTTGGCGCGACGTTCCTGAAGTACAGCCGTGAGTACGAATCGCAGGCCGACATCCTCGGCGCGCAGATTCTTGCCCGAGCCGGCTACCAGCCGCGCGAGATGGCGAACATGTTCAAGACGATTGAAGCCGAGGGCGGGAGCAACGGCCCAGAGTGGCTGAGCAGCCACCCCAATCCAGGCAATCGTTACGACGCGATCACCCGCGAAGCGAAATCCTTGCCGGTGCAGGGCCATGCCGAGACCGGCCAGTTCGCCGAGATCCAGTCGCGACTGCACGGGATGCCTCCGGCGTACACGGCCGAGCAGATCGCCAAGGGCCAGGCGCGTGGCAACCCGCGCGGGGGCACCACGTCCGCTCGCACGGTCTCCGTCGAGCCACCATCGACGCAGTTTCGGCAGTCATCGCCGTTCGGTTTCATGACCCTGAGCCTGCCCGCGAACTGGTCCGAAGTGAGCGGAGACGACACTGGCATCACATACGCCCCTCCAGGTGGATACCGCGAGACCTCGGGGCGGCTCGAAGGCGTGACACACGGCTTCCAGGTCGGCATCGCGGGAAAGAGCAGCGGCAACCTCACGCAGGACACCGACCAGATCGTGTCGGCGTTCGCGCAGAGCAATCCTCAACTGAAGCGCGAAGGCACGTATTCGCGTGACACGGTTGCGGGTAGAGCCGGCGTGCGTGCGACGCTGCTCAATCAATCGGACATCACCGGTAAACCCGAGACGATCTCGCTTGCGACGACGACGCTCAACGATGGCCGCATCGTCTACTTCGTCGGCGTAGCTCCCCAGCGGGACGCGCGGACCTACGACGAAGTATTCAAGCGTGTGCGTCAGTCGGTGCACTTGAGCGATCGCTAGGGCCAGTATCCTTCCGTGCGGCGGCCAGGGACCCGAAGACCTTGGACCATCGGGCGGACCAAGGACCAGGCACCAAACGAAGGACCGTTCTCTTCTACTTGAAAGAACACTCGTCAACGTGATCGTTGACGAGCCCCATCGCCTGCATGAACGCGTAGACCGTTGTCGGACCGACGAACGTCCAGCCGCGCTTTCGCAGATCCTTGCTCAACGCGGTTGACTCTCGCGTCGTCGCCATCGTCTTCAGGATCTCCGGCGTGATGCGGCGCGGACGTGAGGTGCGGGCCGGCTGCCACCGCCAGAAATAGTCCGCGACCGAGCCTTCGGCGTCGCGGAGCTCGATCGCACGGTGGGCGTTGTTGATGGTCGATTCGATCTTGCCCCGGTGCCTGACGATGCCCACGTCCTTGAGGAGGCGGGTCACATCCTTCGAGGTGTAACGGGCGACCGTGTCGATATCGAAGCCGGAGAATGCGCGCCGGAAATTCTCGCGCTTCCTCAGGATCGTCAACCAGCTCAAGCCGGACTGAAAGCCTTCGAGGCAGATCTTCTCGAACAGCCGGTTGTCGTCCCGGACCGGCCTTCCCCACTCCTCGTCGTGGTAACGGACGTAGAGCGGATCGGTCCCGCACCACCAACACCGTTTCACGTTGGCTGAGTGGCTCCTGCCCGGTGATGGCATCAGTGGAAGATTCCTTTAATCCTTTGACCGATGGCGCCGAGCAGGCCCTGAAGCGCACGATGGGCGCGTTGCTTCATGCTGCCGGCGTGCAGCTCGCAGAGTTGCGAGGGAACGTCATCGCCAGGCTTGAAGTACTCGACGTAGCTCGGGCATCCATCGAGCGCACGATGATACGAGATCGAGCACATCAACTCGGTGCGCATTCTCGGCGGCTCTGGAAACGCATCGGCCGGCAGCCGCTTGGCGGTTCGGCGCATGAAGTCCGCCCAAATCGGCAGCGCCACGCGCGAGCCCGACGCATCGGTGCGGATCGTCTGCGGTTCGTCGAAACCGATCCACACGCCAGCGACGACCGATGAGGAAAAGCCGACGAACCAGGCGTCGCGCGAGTCGTTGGTCGTGCCGGTCTTGCCGCCAACCTCCATCGGCAGTCCATAACGTTGCACGCTCGCCGCGGTCCCGCGCCGCGTCACGTCCTGGAGCATCGAGACCATCTGAAAGGCCACTTGCTCGGACAGCACCTGCTCGCGCTGGATATGGATGTACTCGACCTCGTCTCCGTCGCGGTCTTCGATCGAGACGACGCCGCGCGTGTGCACTCGATACCCCAGGCCGGGAAACACGGCGTAGGCGGCCGTGAGCTCGAGTGGTGTCACGAGACCGCTGCCGAGCGCGAGGGACGGCACGTCGGGTTGATTCTCCACGCCAAGCTGCTTGGCGAGCTGGATCACAGGACGAGCCCCGACGCGTTGCTGCAGCATGACTGCCGCGGCGTTGCTCGATTCGAGCAGCGCTTCGCGCAGCGTCATGGTGTCGTGCGTCTTCGCTCGGTCGTCGCGTGGAATCCAGACACCTTCAGGCGCCTGCACGGCCACGCGTTGAAGCCCGCTGAGCGTCGAGACTGGCGAGAGGCCGCTCTCGAGTGCGGCCGCGTAGACGAACGGCTTGAACGCGGATCCCGGTTGACGGTGAGCGCGCGCTGCGCGGTTGAAGGGTGTGATCTGGAAGTCAGAGCCGCCGACCATCGCAAGCAGGTTTCCGGTGTGCGGGTCGATCGCCACGAGCGCCGCCTGCAGCCCGGGGAGAGCCAGGCGCCGGAGGCCGTTCTTGACCGCCATCTCCGCTGCATCCTGAATCTCCGGCACGAACGTCGTGTGTACTTTCCAGTCGGGCGGGTTATCGTCTCCCACGAGGTCCCTGAACTGTTGCCGCAGGAACTCTTTCGCATACTCGTGTCGCGAGGTCGCCGGCGCAGGTGCCGGGCGGACGTGCAGGTTCTCTTGCCGGGCGGTCTGCTCCTGGGCGGCGGTGATCTTGCCTTCTTCTCGCATCCGGCGCAGAACGATGAAGCTTCGCGCCCGTGCGTGCTCCAGCTGATTCCACGGCGAGTACGAGGCTGGTGCGCGAATGATGCCGGCCAGCAGAGCGGCTTCGCCGAGCGTGAGGTCCGACGCCGGCTTGCCGAACGTGCGCTGGGACATCGTCTCGACGCCATAAATGCCGCTGCCCAGGTAGACACGGTTCATGTAGAGCTGAAGAATCTCCTTCTTGGACAGAAAGATCTCCAGGAGCACCGACAGCACTGCCTCCTTGACCTTGCGCCCATAGGTCCGTGCGTTGGAGAGGTACAGCGTTCGAGCCAACTGCTGCGTAATCGTGCTGGCGCCCTGCGAGCGCTCGTCCGACCGGACGTTGTGGACGACGGCTCTGGTCAAGCCAATCGGATCGATGCCGGGATGCAGATAGAAGCGGTGATCCTCGACGGCGATGACCGCGTCTTTGAAGAAAGTGGCGATGTGATCGAATTTGACGTCTTGACGCTGTTCGTCGAGCCGGAACCATGGGTGGTCGTCGGCGTCGTAAAAGACCGTGTCGCCAACGCCCCGATTCAGCTTGAAGATGGCCCAACTGTAGCGGATGGTCCAGTAGCCCGACACCACGACGGCCGCGATTGCCACGGCCGCACCGGCGAGGAAAACCCAGCGCCGGACGGGCAATCCCACCAGCTTGTGCAGTACCACTCGTTTGAATGGTATTACACTGCCCGCTCGCTTGTGTTTGGTGGATCCGGTCACGGTCATACTAACTACGTTGCCGTCTCACCGAGAGCGAGCGGCGGCC
>Ga0310810_10004784_pt1 | contig 15043 bp, 10 predicted proteins | sample NCmetagenome_FD_207641 | JGI IMG/M metagenome (GOLD analysis project Ga0310810, IMG submission 207641) | Soil microbial communities from experimental microcosm in Duke University, North Carolina, United States - NC | ecosystem: Engineered > Artificial ecosystem > Soil microcosm > Unclassified ...
GAGATCCCGCGCCATGGTGCCCGTGGCGACGATCGGGTCGAGCGTGGAGTCGTTCAGCGCCAGGGGATCGGCGTCCTTCGCCCCCTTGTTCGAGAGCGGGAGCACGGCCGTGTACAGATGGTAATGCTCGCTGAACCGCCACGATCCGAAGAGACCGAGCAGCGAGCCTCGGGCAACTGACGCACCGTTCAACCCGTCCACGGTGGACAGGTTCATCCCGATCTCGAAGCCGATGTTGAAGGTCTCGGATGCGACCGCGCCGCCGAAGAGCATCCCGATCAACACCTGCCCGCCGGCGGGCGCGGCAATCGTGACCGTGGACAGCGAGACGGTCAGCGTTACGATCGCGCTGGTGCGCCCGAACGCTCGCGTCGTGTTGTGGCGTGGCGCTCGAGTGCCCATGCCTTACGCGGGAAGAGGAAAGGAAATGGTCCCGTCGCGCGCAAGCTCGTATCCGGGGCGGCGCGGCCACCATTACACCTTCGACTCATCGGGGAGGCGGGCGCTTCACCGCCGCGCACTGCAAACGCGAGCTTCGGCGGCGAGCTCGGCCAGCGATGGAATGTCGTTAGGCGACGAGGCCACGTCCACGCAGTTGATCCGTGCCGCGCCTCACGCTGCACCAGTGTGAGATCGCGCCATTGTGCCGAGATACCATCGACCGAGCGAGCGCACATGCCTGACGCGGCAAGCGGTAGATGGACGGGGCCGCTAGCGCGGATGGTCCATACTACCGAGCACACCGCTTTCGGCGCGCTTGTGCCGTAAACCTTTGGGAAGGTGCGTCGAGCGGTGACGTCCGCCTATTGTTGCCGGTATCCCGGCTCGGCGCGTCTGCGCCTGACCGGCTTCTCTAGCGGATGCATCGCCAGATGAACGCTCTTCGGATTCGGCCGCTCGACCGGTTGCAGGCAGGCCTGCTCATTGGCGCAGCCATGCTCCTGGCGGGTGCGCGCATAACGGCACAACAGGCACCAGCGGCTACTCCGGCCGCGAAGCCCGACAGCACCAAGGCGAAGCCCGACAGCGCCAAGAAGCTGCCGCCCGAAGCGCTGCAGGCGCTCGTCGCGCCGGTCGCGCTCTATCCAGACGATCTGCTGATGCAGACGCTCGTCGCGTCCACGTATCCGCTCGAGATCGTTCAGCTCCAGCAGTGGATGGCGAAGAACCCCGGCCTCAAGGACAAGGCGCTGGTGGATTCCGTCGCCAAGCAGCCGTGGGACCCGAGCATCCAGTCGATGGCGGCGCTGCCGGAGGTCGTCAAACGTCTGGCTGACGATGTCCAGTGGACCACCGACCTGGGCAACGCGTTCCTGGCGCAGCAGCCCGAGGTGCTGGATGCCGTGCAGGTGATGCGGAAGAAAGCGAAGGACAAGGGCGCACTCGAGTCCAATGACAAGATGAAGGTCGAGACCAAGGTCGTCGAATCGAAGACGGTCATCGTCGTGCAGCCGACGAACCCCGAGGTCATCTACGTGCCGCAGTATAGCCCGACTGTCGTGTACGGCTCACCATATCCGTACTACCCCTACCCGCCGATCTATTACCCACCCTACCCGCCGGGCGGGATGTTCATCTCGTTCACGGCCGGCATGATGTGGGGCGCCGCGATGTGGGGCGGTCCCTGCTGCTACGCTGGCTGGGGCGGTGGCAACGTCTACATCAACAACAGCAACCACTTCAACCGCGTCGGCGGTGTCGGGGGCGTGGGCGGTGTCGGAGGTGTTGGAGGCGTCGGCGGGGTCGGAGGAGTCGGTGGCGTTGGAGGTGTTGGCGGCGTAGGCGGTGTGGGCGGCGCCGGCCGTCCCGGCGGTGCAGGCGGGGTAGGTGGTGTTGGTGGCGCCGGCGGTGTGGGAGGTCGCCCTGGTGCCGGCGGCCCCGCTGGCCCCGCCGGTCCCAAGGGCGGCAGCAGCTGGCAGCACAACCCGCAGCATCGCGGCGGCGCGCCGTACGCCGACCAGCGCACCGCGGACAAATTCGGTGGATCGACGCGCGGAGGCGCAGGCGCGAGCGACCGCGCTGCGGGAGGCGCGGGTGGCCGTGGCGGTGCTGGCGGCGCAGGGGTGGCCGACCGATCGACGAACACGCCCGGCGTGGATCGACAGGGTGGCGGTGGCAATCGGGGCGGCGGCGCCGGAGGGGGCGGCGACCGAATCGGAAGCCGAGACATCCCGAGCGGAGGCGACCGGGGCGGATCGGGCAACCGCGGTGGTGGAAGCTCGAGTGGCTTCGGTGGCGGGTCGAGCGGATTCAGTGGCGGCTCGCGGGGGTTCGACGGTGCGAGCGCCCGAGCGAGCGGTTCGCGTGGGGCATCCAGCATGGGTAGCCGCGGCGGCGGGTTCAGCGGCGGCGGACGAGGCGGAGGAGGAGGGCGACGACGATGAGCGCAGCAACACTACGCATCGCCGGCTGCCTCGGCGCCGCGACGATGCTCGGCATTCTCGGGTGCGGCGACGCGAAGAGCTCCGAGGCGTCGAATGGATCGGTCGCCGTATCGGTGGCACCGCAGCAGTACGCGACGCCAGAGGAAGCGGCAGCGGCGCTGGTGAGTGCCGCGGAGAAGTACGACGTCGCGTCGCTCAAGGCGATTCTTGGCTCCGACGGCCGGCAGATCATCCAGTCCGGGGATTCCGTGCGCGACCGGAATGACGCCATCGCGTTCGCCGGTCAGGCTCGCGTACAGCAGCACATCGAGACGGATTCAACGACCGGGACCGCTCACCTCATCGTCGGCCCGGATCAATGGCCGCTGCCGATTCCGCTCGTGAAGCGCGACGGCAAGTGGTCGTTCGACGCAGCGACTGGTCAGGAGGAAATCCTGCGACGTCGCATCGGTCGCAACGAGCTCGATGCAATCGAGGTGTGTCGCGGCTACGTCGAGGCGCAGCGAAGCTATGCGTTAGTGAAGCACGACGGGGCGCGCGTGAATCAGTACGCGCAGCGGGTCATCAGCACGCCTGGTAAGCAGGATGGTCTCGCGTGGCAGGCGGCCGATGGCACCTGGCAAGGTCCGGTTGGCGAGCGGATCGCCCGGTACATCGCGGAAGGCTACACGGAAAAGTCGCCGCCGTACCACGGCTATTACTTCAAGATTCTCAAGGGCCAGGGTCCGGCGGCGCCGCTGGGGCAGATGGACTTCCTCGTGGACAGCGCGATGATCGGCGGCTTCGCTCTGGTCGCCGCGCCGGCCGAGTACCTCGTGACCGGGGTGAAGACCTTCATCGTGAGTCACACCGGCATCGTGTTCGAGAAGGACCTCGGCGAGAAGACCCTCGACCAGTTCAAGGCGATGGAGCGCTACAACCCCGACTCGACCTGGAAGCCGGTGGCCGGGAACTGACCTGGGCGCAAGCCGCGAAGATCACCGGGTCAGAGCCGTTGAAGTCTCAGGATCGAGTTTCAACGACTCTGCCCCTTTGAAACGTGACCGTGGGCTCGACACGGTTCTGGATCTCTGAGCGACGAACCGCGTTAGGGCGCAGTAGACGAAATGCTTGGCCGGTCGAGCGATGTGGGCGTCTTCAACGCCGACCGTCGGTCCGAGCCCGCCGGAGCGTTACCTGTGGTAGCGGCCAGGAGCGCCGCGACGGCGGCTACGCCCACCCAATATCCCAACCATGCCAGCGCAAGCCGGAGCGTTTTCCAGTCCATGTTTCTATCCCCTCGTGTGCGGCGCCTGCGCCGCCGGTGATTTCCGCGTTGTCAGTGCGACTTTCCCCGCATCTCAGTTACTGCGGAAATCCCGACGAAAGCGGACATGCACCATCGAGTAGAGACTACTGGACGCTCGTGATGCCGACCTCCGGCAACTTCGCTGCACGCAACGACTCGTTCACACGCGCGAGCTCCCGACCGTAGACGCCGGCGAGCGTCGCGAGTGCGCGATCGACTTCTGCGGCGAGCTCGCCGAAGATCCTCACCTGCGCGGCTGTCGGTCGCGCATAGCTGCCATCTACCTGCGAGCGAAGGCCGGTGAGGCGATCGTTGACGCGAATCGGGAACGCGATCTTGTCCTTCGGACTTCTGTTCCGCACCTGATACAACGTCGACTCCACCTCGCTGATCGCGCTGTCGAGACGAGCGGTCTCCAGCGGAACGCGTCGCGACGCATCGCTCACTGGCTGTCGAGCCGCTGCTGCGTCACGCTCTCGAAGCTGACCACGCAGCGCGCGAATGCGGATCACGGCCTCGTTCGCCTCACTCTCCTTGTCGCGAATCCGTCGCGCGAGGTCGAACTGGCTCCGGAGGTCCGCATCGGTGACCGCCGGCAAACGCGGGTCCCGCACCACCATCACCGACTGCGTATCGACAGCGACGGTCGAGCCGGTGCGCACGGAGAGACGCACGCGATAGCGACCCGGTGGCGCCCAGACGCCGCGCCGAGGATCGCCGCCTTCCAGGACGATCCCGGCGAACGACGTGGCGCCGGGATAGGTGAGGTCCCACTGCAGCCGATGGACTCCCGCGACAGCTTTGGCCGAGCCTAACGTGCGAACGCGGGTGCCCGTCGCGTCGAGGATGTCGATGCCGACACTGTCCGCCGCCGACGTCAGGTAGTAGTCGATGTTCGCGGGGCTACTGCCCTGCGCCACCGCGTTCGCCGGCCGCAGCAGCCGCGGCACCACGCGATCCGCGCCCGCCAGCATCGCCGGCGTGAGCTGACGCAGGGCCGAGAGGTCGTCGAGGACCCAGAACGAGCGCCCGTGGGTGGCGATGACGAGATCGCGATCCTCGACGACCAGATCCGAGACCTGCGCATCGGGGAGATTGCGCGACAGCGATCGCCAGTGCGCGCCGTCGTCGAACGAGACGTGAACGCCGTGTTCCGTTCCGGCGTAGAGCAGTCCCGCGCGCACACGATCCGCACGCACGACACGAACGAACTCGCCGTCGGGGATGCCGGTCGTGATTTTCGTCCACGTGGCGCCGTAGTCATCCGTCCTCCAGATGTACGGCGCACGATCGTCCATCTGATGCCGCTCGGCCGCAACGTACGCCGTGCCGGCGCGGTGCCACGACGCATCGATGCGGCTGATGCGCGTGTTAGGCGTCGCGTCACGCGGAGTCACGTTGCGCCACGTCGCTCCGCCATCGCGCGTGACGTACACGAGACCATCGTCAGAACCGGTCCAGATCGTCGACGCCTCACGACGTGACGGCGCGATCGTGAAGATCGTAGCGTAGATCTCCGGCCCGTCCTGGTCGAAGACGATCGGACCGCCGCTGTTCCCCATCGTCGCGGGATCGGCGCGCGTGAGATCCGGACTGATCTTCCGCCACGTGCGCCCTTCATCCACCGACTTCCAGAGGTGTTGCGACCCGACGAGCAGCATGCGCGGCTCGACGCGCGATACGGCGATCGGATACGTCCAGTTCCATCGTTCGGGCATTGCCGACGCAGGCTCGCCCATCACGATGCGCGGGTACGGCTGCACGTCACGCGACACACCGGTGCGTCGATCATAACGCGTGAGCGTATTCGTGGCTCCGGCGTAGAAGATGTCCGGATCACCGGGCTTCGGCGCGATGTCCGCGCTCTCGCCGCCGCCAACCGCATAGTACCAATCACCAACGCGGCCATCTGGGGTGCCGAGAAAGCCATCTCTGCTCGGCACACAGACGGTAGTGTTATCCTGCTGCGCGCCACAGACGTGGTACGGATACTCGTCGGTCGTGGCGACGCGATAGATCTGCGCGGTGGGATAGCGTTGACCGGTCCACGTCTTGCCGCCGTTCACCGAGACGATCGCCCCGCCGTCGTTGGCCTCGACCATTCGCCGTGGGTCGTTAGGGTCGATCCACAGGTCGTGGTGATCAGCGTGTGGCGTCGGCACAGGCGCGAACGTCTTCCCGCCGTCGGTCGACTTCTCGAGCAGGAAGCTCGAGACGTAGATCGTCTCGCGATCTTTCGGGTCGGCGACGATGCGCAGGAAGTAGAACGCGCGCTGCCAGAGATCCCGGTTGGCGTTCACGTGGGTCCACGTCGCCCCACCATCGTCCGAGCGATACAACCCGCCATCGGTGGCCTCGATGTTCGCCCAGACGCGATTCGGGTCGGCCGGCGAGACGGCGACCGTCATCTTGCCGATCACCCCGCTCGGGAGTCCCGCGTTATGCGTCAACTCGGTCCAGGTATCGCCGCCGTCCATGGACTTGAACAGGCCGCTCCCGGGACCACCGCTCCACAACTGCCACGGCCGGCGATACACCTCCCACAGCGTCGCGTACAGCACGCGCGGGTTGGACGGATCGATGATGAGATCGACCGCGCCGGCCCGATCGCCGCGAAACAACACGCGCGTCCAGGTCTTTCCACCATCCCGCGAGCGAAAGACGCCGCGCTCATCGTTAGGTGCGTACGGATGGCCAAGCGCGGCGACATACACCAGGTCGGGATCGGTGGGGTCGACGCGGATGCGCCCGATGGCCTGCGAGTTGGCGAGCCCGCGATGCTCCCAGGTGCGCCCCGCATCGCTCGAGCGGTACACGCCATCGCCCTGCATGACGTTGCCGCGCAGCTCCGTCTCGCCCATGCCGAGGTACACGACGTCCGGACGCGACGCGGAGACGGCAACGGCGCCGACGGATGATGACCTGATCTGGCCGTCGGTGACGGGGGTCCAGCTCGTTCCGCCATCGGTCGTCTTCCACAGCCCGCCGCCGGTCGCGCCGAAGTAGTACTCGTTCGGGCGTGACGCGACGCCAGCCACGGCGATGGAGCGGCCGCCGCGGTTCGGCCCGATGTTGCGCCACACGTACGGAGCGAAGAGCGCCGAGTCGGCCGTTTGACTGCGCGCACTCGGCGCACAGACCACGAGAGCAGCGATCGCGCACCATCGCGCGCGACGTGGGAGCGCATACGAGACGAGCGGCACAGTCCTCCAACTCCGGAGAGGCGGATGCGTTCGAGTCATGACAGTCACGTCGCCGAAAGCATCGCGCGCCATCGATGGCCGCGCTAGTGGAGCGACTACACGTCAACCCGCTCGGAATGACCCTCGGTTGATACGGCACTCCGGCGATGGCAACTTCGGCGGCAGCTCGAAATACCCTTTTCGCGAGGCGAACATGAGGAAGGTCCTGGGCGTTGCGGTACTGCTGTTCACCGTTGGCTGCCGGCCGCAGGTGGACGTCGCTCGCGAAACGGAATCCCTGCTCCAGGCGGATCGCGCCTGGGCACAAGCTGCCGCGTCAGGCGGCAGTCCAGACAGTGTGCTCGGCTTCTGGACCGAAGATGCGCGCGTCGCGATGGCCGGCGCGCCACTCGTGAGCGGCAAGGCCGGAATTCGGCAGATGGTCACGAGCATGATGGCGATCCCGGGGTTCCGCATCAGCTGGACTCCCGAACGGGCGGTCGTCGCCGCATCCGGAGACCTCGGCTACACCGTGGGCACGAACACCGTGACCATCCCCGATTCCACCGGTAAGGCGAACACGACGACGGGCCGCTATCTCACCGTCTGGCGGAAGGAGGCGGACGGACGCTGGCGGTGCGCCGAGGACTATGCCAGTCCGGGACCGATCGAGCCGGCGAAGTAACGAGTGCGTCGGCCTAACGAGTCCCGGCCACCTCACGTATGAACGCTGATCGCGCCAGTCGTACGGCGATGATGGTCGCGTACATGCGCGCCGTCGCGGATGTCGGCGGCTCGCACGTCCCCGACTTCCGGGACCCAACCGCGCGCGTCTTTCTCAACGCGAAGTGGACGGCACAGTTGGCGAAGCTCGAGGCGCAGATCCGCAGCGGTCGTGAGAGTATGAGGCTCGCGGCCGCGCGTGTGAGTGCCGATATGATCGCGCTGCGCACATCCACGATCGACGCCGCCGTGCGAGCGGCGGTCGCGGGCGGGACCGCGCAACTCGTCATCCTCGGCGCTGGGCTCGATGGCCGCGCGTGGCGCATGAGCGAGCTCGCAGGGGTGCACGTCTTCGAGGTCGACCATCCGGCCACACAGGCATACAAGCGCCGGCACGTCGACGCGCTTCCACGCGCGATCGCGGACGTGACGTTCGTCCCCGTCGATTTCGAGCACGATGTCCTCGACGCCGCGCTCGCGCGCGCCGGCCATGACGCCACTCGACTGACGTGCTGGATCTGGGAAGGCGTGGTCATGTACCTCACCCGAGACGCGATGCGATCGACGCTGGCCACCATCGCGTCGCGGAGCACCGAAGGGTCCACGCTCGTTGTGAACTACCATACCGAACGACGTCGCGGTCTCGCCGCCCTGATACTGCGATTCCTGGGCGAACCGCACCGGAGCGAGTGGACGCCGGAGGAGATGGCCGGCGATCTCAATGGTGCCGGGTTTCACGTCGTCGAAGATGCCGGCGTCGTGGAGTGGGCGCAGCGCTTCGCGACAGGCCCGGTCAGGACGAATGCGGGTCGCATCATGCGGATCGTCGTCGCCGAGCGCGGCTTCGTTCGCCCATCGTAGATCACTCACACGAGCCGTTTGATTCCCGAGGCGACATGGCCACCAAACTGGACAAGCCGATCAAGCGAGAGTTGGTGCACGCGGGAATGCTCTACACCGTGACGATTTCTCCGGACGGCGTGCGCGTCGTGGAAAAGGGGAAGCGGAAAGGGCGCGAGCTCTCGTGGGAGAGCATCATCTCGGGCGACGCGGAGCTCACGGAAGCACTCAAGCTCTCGCTCGATGCCAGCCGAGCAGAAGAACAGTAGCGCAACGGCCTAACGGCGCAGGGCAACAGGGGCGCTGAATTCCAAGAGGCGCTGAATTCCAGACGTCGCAAAATCCCAAGAAGCGCGAAATCCCAGAGAGCGCGCGGACGGCGCGAGAAGCAGACGGCGCCGTTTGCCCGCCGTTCGCGCGCCCCTTGGAATTCAGCGCCCTTTGGAATTCAGCGCTCTTTGGAATTCGGCGCCTTTTGGAATTCGGCGCCTTTTGGAATTCAGCGTAGTAAAGCAGTTGCGCCGTCGTGACGACACGAATGGCTGTGCTCGTCAGCTATGCCTGCGGCGTTAGGTTTGGTTGGTTGACAAAGTATATGTAGCGGCATTACCGAACTGGAACGTTCGGTTTGCTCCCATTGACCGGAGGCTTCCATGCTCTGTCTGGGTACCCGCCGCTTCATGTCCGTCGCCCTCGCCGCTGCGCTGTACAGCGTCCCTGCCTTCGCGCAGACCTCCAACAGTCGGATCAGCGGAGTCATCCGTGACTCTGTCGGCACGCCCCGCGAGGGCGCGACCGTCAGGGCCACCAACGACGCCACCGGCATCACGCGGAGTGCGACGACGCGTGCCGATGGGTCGTACACCGTCTCCGGCCTAACGCCTGGTGTGTACACGGTCTCCGCATCGCTCATCGGGTTCCGTCGCGCCGCCCGCACCAACCTGCGGCTCGACCAGGATGCGACGGTCGACCTGGTGATTGCTCCGCTTCCGCTGCAGGCGATCACCGTGACCGCCACGCTCCGCGAGGAACAACTCTCCGAGGTGCCGTTCTCCGTCGCCGCCCCGACCGCGGCCGACCTGCGCGAGCGCGGCGCGCAGAACATCGAGGAGATCGCGGCGAACGTCGCCGGCTTCAGCGTGCAGAACCTCGGGCCCGGACAGAGTCAGGTCGCCATCCGCGGAGCGTCCTCGGGACAGATCGCGCGCGACCAACCCGGCGTGAAGGAACAGGCGGGCGTGTATCTGGATGAGTCGCCGATCTCCCTGTCGCTCTTCACTCCGGATCTGGACCTGTTCGACGTCGCTCGCGTCGAAGTCCTGCGCGGGCCACAGGGCACGCTGTTCGGCTCGGGATCGCTGGCGGGCACGGTTCGCTACATCACGAACCAACCCGAGCTCGGCCTCACGAGCACATTCGGCGAGGTCGGCACCAGCCAGGTCCTGAGCGGCGGTATCGGCGCCAACGTGAAGCTCGGCGCGAACGTGCCGATCGGCAGCAGAGCAGCGGGCCGAGTGGCGCTATTCTACAACCAGCTCGGCGGGTACATGGATGCGCTCCAGCCCACCGGGCGCGTCGAGAAGAACGTGAACGGCGGCACGCGCATCGGACTGCGGGGCGCCCTCAGGTTCGAACCTAACGCGGCCTTCACCATCACGCCGCGCGTCGTGTACCAGACCGTCCGCATGGACGGCTGGAACCGTATCGATGCGTACAACATTCTGGCGAATCCGTACACGACGTCGCGTCCCCCGGTCACCCTTGGCGAGCGCGAGCTCTTCACCCAGATCCCCGAGCCATTCACGGACAACTACACGCTCGGCGATCTGAACATGCGCTACGACTTCGGGAAGGTGAACCTGACGTCGGTCACCTCGTACAGCTACCGCGACATTCTCGTCGTGCGCGATGCGGGCGCGCTCACATCCAGCATCACCGGCGGATCCATCGGACTTCCGGAGGACGTCTACACGCTGAACGCGCCACTCGACGACGCCACGAAGACGCACGTCCTCACGCAGGAGTTGCGGCTCGCCGGCGGCGACACGCGCGCGCGATGGGTCGTCGGGGGCTTCCTGAGCAGGAACCAGCGAAAGTACGGCCAGAACCTGCTCGTGTCCGGCTTCCAGTCCGCGTCAGGCGTCCCCACGGTAGGACTCCGCGCGCCGCGTGACGTGCTGTTCTATTCGGATCTCTCCTACGATCTGCACCAGAACGCCGTGTTCGGCGAAGCCACGCTGAGCGCCACCAGCAAGCTCGATCTCACCGCCGGCGTGCGGTACTTCAACTTCAACGAAGACCGCGAGCAGGTGTTCGATGGCATCTTCGCGAACGACAATACCGGAACGGCGCTGGTGTCGACACCAGGCTCCACGAGCGCCGATGGCGTCGCTCCCCGCTTCATCGCGAGCTTCAAGGCGACGAACAACCTGACATTCAACGCGCAGGCGTCGAAGGGATTCCGACTGGGCGGCATCAACGACCCGCTCAACGAGCCACTCTGCACGGCCGCGGACCTGGCGACGTTCAGGGGCCGGGACTCGTGGCAGAACGAGACGGCGTGGAATTACGAAGTCGGCGCCAAGTCACAGTTCATGGGCGGCCGCGCGTCGCTCAACGTGTCGGCGTTCCACATGGACATTCGCGATCTCCAGCTGATCGTGACCGCGGGCTCGTGCTCGTCGCGCCTGGTGTTCAACGTACCGAAAGCGATCAGCCAGGGTGCGGAGATCGAGCTGACGGCGGCGCCTAACCAGTACCTGAACTTCGCGCTGTCCGGCACGCTGAACAATTCCGAGCTCAGGTCCACGCTGACGTCCACCGACACGGCGGGAACGGTCAGTGTTGTGTCGGGCATCGAGGAGGGCAACCGACTGCCCAGTGTGCCGGAGGTGCAGGTCGCGGCGTCGGCGACGCTGCGTCGGCCACTGCGATCGGGGGCGTCGGGCTTCTTCACGGCCACGTACAATCACGTGGGCTCGCGCTTCACGCAGATCGATGACGAGGCCGCGGGCTTCGGGACGGTCGACCTCAACTCGTTCGCGCCGAACACGATCGGCGGCCCGCTGACGGCGGCGACGTTCAAGTTCGATCCGGAGCTTCCCGCGTACGACCTGGTCAACCTGCGGGTCGGCGTCACGCGCGCGAGTTGGGAGGCGGCGCTGTTCCTGAACAACGTCACCGACGAGCGCGCGCTGCTCGCACTCGACCGCGAGCGCGGCACCCGCGCGCGCGTGGGCTACCTCACGAACCAGCCGAGGACGTTGGGCTTGAACCTGACCTTCAATTACTAGTGGAGCGCCCCCTTGTCATTCCGAGCGAGCTCGGAATGACAGCTGACGCCATCTCGCGACGCACGTTCGTCGCGTCCGTCGTCGCGACGCCACTGGCGGCACGACTCGCGGCATTCGGCCGGTTCGCCGACCATGTCGTGGTCGTGGGCGCGGGCGCGTTCGGTGGCTGGACCGCGCTCGCGCTCCTGCGCGCGGGCATGCGCGTGACGCTGGTCGACGCCTGGGGCGCGGGGAACGCGCGCGCATCGTCAGGCGGCGAGACGCGCGTCATTCGCGGCGTGTACAACGGCGTTCCGCTGTACAGCGAGATGGTCGCGCGCGCCTTCGTGCTCTGGCGCGAAGCGGAACAGCAGTGGAAGCGCCAGGTGCTCTTTCGCACCGGCGCGTTGTGGATGTGCGAGACCGACGATTCCTACGTCCGCCGCTCCATCGAGCCGATGAAGTCCGTCGGGCTCTCCGTCGAGCAGATGACACCCGCCGACGCCGCGAAGCGGTACCCGCAGATGGGCTTCCGCGACGTGCGCACCGTGTTCTTCGAGCCCGAGGCAGGGTTTCTCACGGCACGCGTGGCGTGCGAGCTCGTGCGCGAGACGTTCGTGCGCGAAGGCGGCACCTACACGAACGCGTGGGTACGCCCGGGCACGACGACGGGCGGGCGCCTAACGAGCCTCACACTGTCCAACGGCCAGACGCTCGACGCAGACCGCTACGTCTTCGCCTGCGGTCCGTGGATGGCGCAGGTATTCCCGGACGTCGTCGGCCGCCGGATCGTCGCCACCCGACAGGAGGTCTTCTTCTTCGGCACGCCCGCGGGCGATGCGCGATACGACGCCGGGACGCTGCCCGTGTGGGTACACATCGGCGCACGACTCACGTACGGCGTACCGGGACACGACCGGCGCGGCCTCAAGATCGCCGACGACACCGCCGGACCGGAGGTCGACCCGACCACCATGGAGCGCGTGCCGAGTAGCGCGGGTGTCGCGGGCGCGCGCGCGATCCTTCGCGATCGATTCCCTTCCCTCGCCAACGCCCCGCTCCTCGAGGCGCGCGTGTGTCAGTACGAGGCATCGAGCGACGGACACTTCCTCGTCGATCGCCACCCGCAGCTCGAGAACGTGTGGCTCGTCGGGGGCGGCTCGGGACACGGATTCAAGATGGGGCCGGCGATGGGCGAACACGTCGCCGCAGTCGTGCAAGGTCGCTCGGCCGTACATTCCATGTTCGCCTATGGACGACTTACGCCGAGGCCCCAGGGCCGCCCGCGATGAGCAAGTTCGTCTGCTGACCGCGACGCAGACCGATCTCGCGTCTCACGTGTTCGTCACAGAACACGCGGATGTATTCGTGACGTTCGACGCTGCGACGCAGGACTCCGGCAACGTGTCGTATGGCGCCGCGGTCGGCGAGCAACGGTTCTTCATCAAGACTGCCGGCTCATCACACGACGCTCGCCCCCTCCTCTCGCACGGCGACCGCGTTGCGCTCCTCCGTAATGCCGTTCGGCTCGCGCGCTCGGTCTTGGATGCCGCACTCCCCGCGCTCCGAAACGTCATCGAGTCGACCGACGGTCCGCTGCTCGTCTACGACTGGGTGGACGGTGAGCTCATCGGCACACCAGCCTCGCGCCGCTCCGACCCGACGTCGGCGTTCGCGCGATTTCTCGCGCTCGACGCGCGCGAGCGAGCGGCCGCGCTCGACGTCGTCTTTCGCCTCCACGTGAAACTCGCGGAGCGCGGCTGGATCGCGTCCGACTTCTACGATGGCTCGTTGATCTACGATTTCGCGCGCCGACGCGTGCACGTCGTCGACCTCGATAGCTATCGCGACGGTCCGTTCACGAACGAGATCGGGCGGATGTTCGGCTCCTCGCGGTTCATGGCGCCGGAGGAATACGAGCGCGGCGCCCGGATCGACGAGCGGACCACCGTGTTCACCATGGGCCGTACCGTCGAGCAGTTCTTGCCGTTAGGCACGGAGATGATCACCAGCCTGATCTCGCGCGCCTGCGACCCGGATCCAGGACGTCGCTTCACCAGCATCGCGGACCTCTACGATGCCTGGTCGGCGGCCACGCCCTCAGTCACAGCCCACTGACGCCGCCATTCATTTCCTCATCAGTCGCTCGATGTCCGCCGCGCGCTTCGGAAGCGACGCCGAGAGGTTCTCGTGTCCACTCGCGGTCACCAGGATCATGTCCTCGATCATGATCGCGATGGTCTTCTCCGGGATGTAGATCTTCGGTTCGATCGTGATCACCATCCCCGGCGCGAGCGGCTTCGAGTAGTCCCGGCTATCCTGCGTTTCGAGCCCGATGTGGTGACCGAGGTCGCGCACGCCGCGCCCGAGCGGTGAGTAGCGCACGATGCCGGCGTCGCGCGTGAGATAGTGCGTCGGCGACGGCATGATCCCCCACACCTTGTCTTCGCCCATCTTCGCGACGTCCTCGTATTGCTCGAGCCCGTACTTCTGGAAGACGCGCGCGGCGGCCTTGATGACGTCCACCATCATGACGCCAGGCCTGATCGCGTCGATCGCGGCCTCCTGCGCCTCGAGCACGATGTCGTAGTACTTCCTCTGCTCCGGCGTGAAGCGACCCGAGACCGGCCACGTCCGGCAGAGATCCGCGGTGTACATGTTGTACTCGGCCGCCCCGTAATCGACGAACACGAGGTCACCCGCCTTCATGACGCGATCGACCGCATTGTAGTTCTCCCGGAGCACCGAGAAGAACGTCATCGCGTTAGGCCCCGAAGAGACGATCGGCGAGAACGACGAGCGATTCGAGCCCTCGCGCTTCCACACGTACTCCATGTAGCCGGCGAGCTCGCGGTCGTTCATGCCCGGCCGCACCCTCGCCATCGCCTCGCGCATTCCCGTGGCCGAGATGCGGGCGGAATGGCGAAGGGCGTCGATCTCGTGGGCGTCCTTGATGAGCCGCATCTGCTCGACCGCCGGCGCGACGTTCGCGATCGTCGCTTCGGGGACCAGCGCGGCAATCTGCGCGGAGAGTTGTCGCTCGATCGACTGCGGCGCGGTGAGTCCGGGTGGTGCGTACAGGGCGGACTCGTCGGGCACGAAGACCCTCGTCGCGCCCCTGGCAATCTCGCGGAAGCGCGGGACGAACGAGTCGACCGGGATGGTGGCGTCCACCAGCGTTAGGCGCGCCGACTCGGATCCCGGGGCGAGACGTCGCCGCGGCCGGTTCCAGACGGCGCGACGAAAGCCGTCATCGAGCATTGGCAACTGTCCACCGGCGAACTGATACGAGGTCGGAAGAAAGAGGTACGAGCGAACCCGTGGAGCCGGAGCATTCGGCGCGCCAACGCGCAT
>Ga0310810_10004786_pt1 | contig 15041 bp, 11 predicted proteins | sample NCmetagenome_FD_207641 | JGI IMG/M metagenome (GOLD analysis project Ga0310810, IMG submission 207641) | Soil microbial communities from experimental microcosm in Duke University, North Carolina, United States - NC | ecosystem: Engineered > Artificial ecosystem > Soil microcosm > Unclassified ...
ATGCTGGGGCGGATGAATTTCGCGTCGCAGCTCGCGACGAATCAGAAGATCGAGCTTCGCAACGCCGCGCGCCCCTCCGTGCGATCGCCGGAGAACCTGGTCTCGTGGGCGCTCGATCGCATGACGACGCCGCCCTTCGATGCGGATTCGTACAACGCGCTGCTGGATTACGCCCGGGCGGGCGGCTCGTGGACGGGATCGGACACGCAGCTCGCGACCAAGGCATCGGGCGTCGCGCACCTGATCGTCGGGTCCGGCGAATATCAACTGGTGTAACGATGTTCACAAGACGCGAATTCATTCGTGGCGGCGTGGCGGCGTTCACCTTCAGCTTCGCCGCCCCCGCCTTCCTGTCCGATCTCGCGCGCGCGCAGGGCGCTAACCGCCGGAATCTCGTCGTCCTCTATTTGAGCGGCGGCAACGACACGCTGAGCATGGTCGTGCCGTTCAAAGATGACCAGTACTACGCGCGACGGCCCGCGCTCGGTATCCCCGCGGTCAACGTCCTGCAGATCGGATCGGATCCGGCCGGCAATGCACTCGGCCTGAATCCGAGGCTGTCCGGGCTGAAGACCATCTTCGAGTCCGGCCGTCTCGCGCTGATTCAGCGCACCGGCTATGCCAATTCGAGCCGATCGCATTTCCAGGGCACCGACATCTGGTCGACCGCCAACGTGAACAACACGCAGGGCGCGGGCTGGCTCGGACGGTACCTCGACACGCTTCCCTCCCCGGTCGATCCGCTCGTCGGCTGGTCGACGACGCGCGACGTGCCGCACCTGCTGCAGGCCAATCGGGTCGGCGTCGCGGCAATTCCGAGCGTGGCGGGCTATTCGTTCTCGACGCCGAACGGCTTCACGGGCGCGGAGGCGCAGTTCGCCCGGCAGAGCGCTACCCGCATCGCGTCGCACGTGCCGGTCGACATGCCGCACCTGGCGTTCGTGAACGGCACCGCGCAGCAGGCGTTCGCCACGCTCGACCGCGTCGCGCAGGTCGGCACGTACAAGCCGCAGGTCAACTATCCGACCGACGGCTTCGGCCAGGCGCTCCAGGCCGTCGCGGGCGCGATGGTGACCGGCGTCGGCACGCGTGTGTTCTTCGTCCAGACCGGTGGGTACGACACGCACTCAGGGCAGAACACGAACCAGGCCAACGGCGCGTACTCGCAACTGATGAACACGCTCAACAACGGCCTTTTCGCCTTCTACACCGACCTCACGCGCCAGGGCCTGTTCGGCGACACGGTCGTCCTGCAATTCTCGGAATTCGGCCGGCGCATCAACGAGAACTCGAGCGCGGGGACCGACCACGGCGCCGCGAGCGTGATGTTCGTCATGGGGGGCAGCGTGCGCGGCGGGATCTACGGTACGGCGCCGAACCTGCGCATCACGCCCGACAACCCGACGCTCGAAAACGGCGGACAGGACGTCCACTACGAGACCGACTTCCGATCGGTATACGCGAAGGTGATCGATTCGTGGATGGGCGGCAACTCGGTGCAGGTGCTGGGCGCAGACTTCAGGTCGGGCGCGCCAAATATTATCTAGCGCAGAAAGACGGAAGACGGAAGACGGAAGACGGAAGGCGGAAGGCGGAAGGCGGGAAGTACTTTCCGTCCTCCGTCCTCCGTCCTCCGTCCTCCGTCTTTCATGTTTCTCCAAAGATTCCGCGAAACGCAATGTCGATCTCCGGATAACGGAAGTGATACCCGTGCGCGAGCGGAACGGCGGGGATCGCCCGCTGGCTGGCGAGCACGGCGTCGGCCATTTCGCCGAGGGCGACTCTCAGGGCGATGCGGGGCGCCGGCAGGAGCGCCGGGCGGCGCATCGCGTGGCCGAGCGCGCGCGCGAATTCGGCGTTCGTCACGGGATGCGGCGCCGTCACGTTGACCGGACCGGCGATCGCCGGCGTGTCCACGATCCATCGGACCATCTCGATCCAGTCCAGGCGGTGGATCCAGGGCATGTACTGGCGGCCGGATCCCATGCGGCCGCCCGCAAAGAAGCGGAAGGGCCGCATCATGGCGGCCAGGGCGCCGCCGGATTTTTCCAGCACCAGTCCGGTCCTGAGGCAGACGACGCGAGCGCCGGCGCCGGCCGCGCGCTGCGCTTCGGCTTCCCATTCGACGCAGAGATGCGCGAGAAAGTCGTCGCCCGGCGCTGCGTTTTCCGACAGCGTTTCGGCCCCGCGATCGCCGTAGTAGCCAGCGCCGCTGGCGGAGACGAAGGTGCGCGGCGGCGCCGGCGTCCGTCCGAGCGCCTCGACGAGCGATCGCGTCGCGCGCAGCCGGCTGTCGCGCAGCGCCTGTTTTCGTGCGGCGCTCCAGCGTCCGCCGTCGATCGATTCGCCGGCAAGGTTGACGATCGCCGCGGCGTCCTGCAGCTCGTTCGGCAGCGTGCCGGCCTGCCCGTCCGGGTTCCATCCGACGCGCGTGATCCCGGGCTTGCCGGTCCCCGACTCGTGTTGCGCCTGGCCCGGCGGGAGGGCGCGAGTCAGGACGCGCACGTCGTGCTCCTCTTCGGCCCAGGCCCAGCACAGCGCGCTCCCGAGAAACCCGCCACCGCCGGCGACGATTACCTTCATGTGCAGATGTTGGACGAGCGGGACCGGCCGTAAGTTTGCGGCGCGGAGGTCGGCCGGGGTCTATAATGTCAGTTCGATTCGTCCCCAGCACCTCCTGAATCAAAGGCCGACCATGCGACATCTGGTGTGTGCCGCCATTCTCGTGTTGTCCTCGTCCGCCGCGATCGCGCAGGAAAAGACCGTGCCGACGCCTGCGAACGTCAAGGTCGAGGGCATGCCGCCGATTCCGCAGTCAATTCTGGACGGTCTCTCGAAGTATGCGCAATTTCGGTCGGCGTCCATGACAGCGTGGGTGCCGCAAAAACGCCAGATTCTGGTCACGACCGCCTTCAATCCAGCCGCGCCGCAGATTCACCTCGTCGACGGGCCGGGGCGCGATCGGCGTCAGCTGACGTGGGTGGATCGCGGTTTGTCTGGAACTATAAGCGCGTCCTTCGACCCTGCTGATCCCGACACGTTTGTGTTCCCCTACGATCCGTCGGCCGAACTCCGGTCGCTCTATCGCTTCAAGTTGTCGACTGGGGAATCGACGCTCGTGACCACTGCCCGCATGCGGTACGTCCCTCAATGGTCGAGGCAGGGAAAATGGCTCGTCTACGATTCCGCGGAACGCAACGGACGCGATCGCGATCTCTACGTGATTCAGCCCGCGGATCCGTCCACGAAGCGTCGTCTCGCCGAATTCACAGGCGCATTTAGCCCGCAGGATTGGTCCCCGGACAGCGCGTCGATTCTGGCGCTCGAGCTGCCATCCAACTTCGAAACGTATATCTGGCAAATCAACGCAAAGACCGGCGCGAAGACCGCGCTGACGCCGCGCGACGGCGAAAAAGCCGCGTGGCTGAACGCTCGGTTTTCCGCGGATGGCAAGAAAGTCTACGCACTCAGCGATCGTGCGGGAGGGGAATGGCGAATCTGGCGATGCGACATCGCCCACTGCACGTGGACGCCGGTGACCGGCGAAGGCCTGATTCTCGACCCAGCCAGGGCCGGGTTCGAGCTGTCGCCTGATGGTGGACAGCTCGCGACCGGAGTCTTCAAAGGTTCATATTCCGAGCTCCAGATCATTGATCTCACGACACTGAAAGCACGTCCGATAACCGCCGTGCCGAAGGGAACCATCTCGGACATCAATTGGCGCCCTGGCTCCAAGGAGGTCGCATTCACGCTCTCCAGCGTCAAGTCGGCTGGAGATGTGTACTCCGCCGATGCGTCGCTCGGCACTGTCACGCGATGGACGACGAGCGAAACAACATTCAATGCAGATGCGTTGCCGCCGCCCGAGGTCATCGAATGGAAAAGCTTCGACGGTCTGACGATTTCGGGCGTCTATTACCGTCCAGCATCGAAGTTCACGGGGCCGCGCCCGGTCATCATCAACATTCATGGCGGACCCGATTCGAATGAGCGCGCACGCTGGCAGGGCCGGAGTAACTACATCCTCAACGAGCTTGGGATGGCGATCATTTTCTCGAATGTGCGCGGCTCCAGCGGTTTCGGTCGAGCGTTCGAGCACCTGGACGATGGAAAGCTGCGCGGCAATGCCGTGAAAGACATTGGCGCGCTTCTAGACTGGATAGCCGCCCGGCCGGATCTCGACAAGAACCGTGTCGTCCTGCTCGGCCAGAGCTCGGGTGGGTGGCTGGCCCTTCAGGCCGGCATCACGTACAACGATCGGATTCGAGGAGTCGTGGAAGGCGCGGGTATTACCAACTTCGTGACTTTCCTCGAGGGAACAGACCCGGCACGGCAGGATAACCGCCGTCAGGAATACGGCGACGAGCGCGATCCCGAGATGCGCCAATTCCTGCTGTCGCTATCGCCCGTGACCCACGCGGTGGAGCTCAAGAAGCCAACTCTGATCATTCATCCAGGAAAGGACCCGAGAGTACCCGTCTCTCAGGCGCAGGATCTCCTCAACGCGCTGAAGACGAACAGCTCGAACGTCTGGTATCTGGAATTCACCGAGGCGAACCACGACAATCTCGGTCCCGTGGGCGACAGTTACCTGCTCGCCTCCTGGATGTGGTTCATGCGGAACTTCGTGCTCAACGACGCGCCCGTGGGGACCGTTGACCGTTAAGGGCACCCGACACCCGACACCCGTTACCCGACACCCGACACCCGACACCCGTTAACCGTTAACCGTTAACCGTTAGCAACCGCTCCCCCTCGCGCGCCGCGCGGCGGCCTTCGACGACATCCACGGCGGTCAGCAGCGCGCCGCCGATGACGAAGAAGGCGAGCACCGAGAGAATCGCGTTGCGGCTGCTGCCGCTGTGCGCGACGACCCATGCGAAGAGCGCCGGCCCCAGGATGCCCGCATAGCGCTCGAACACGCCGAAGAACGCGAAGAACTCCGACGACTTCTGCTTCGGGATCATGCTGGCGAACAGCGACCGGCTGAGCGCCTGCGTGCCTCCCTGGACCATGCCGACCATCACCGCCAGCGCGAAGAACTGCGTGGAGGTCCGCATGAAATAGCCGAGGCACGTGATGATCGCGTAGGCCACGAGACCGACGAAGATCGCCGGCTTCGCGCCGATCCGGTGCGCGAACATGCCGAATAGAAACGCAAACGGCACGCCGATGAACTGCGTGACCAGCAGCGCCACGATCATCGCGTTGTCGTCGAGGCCGATCTCCGTGCCGTAGGTTGTCGCCATCCGAATGATCGTCTGGATGCCGTCGTTGTAGAGAAGGAACGCAACCAGGAGCAGGAACGCCTGTTTGTACCGCCGCAGCTCCTGGAGCGTACCCGCCACCCGCCGGAGGGCGCCAGTCAGATCGATCGCCGGACCGCGCCGCGCGTCGGCAATCCGCACCGCCGGCTCGGGCACGTCCCTGAAGAGGGGGATCGAGAACACGACCCACCAGACCGCGACGCTGGCCATGCTGGCGCGCACGGCGGCGTCGCGAGAGGGCAGTCCGAACCACGCCGGCTCGCTCATCATCAGGACGTTCACTGCGAGCAGCACGCCGCCGCCGATGTAGCCGAGCGCGTACCCGGCCGTTGAGACGCGATCGAGCTCGTCCTCGCGGGCGATGTGCGGCAGCATCGATTCGTAGAACACGATGCTGCCGGCGACGCCGACGTTCGACACCACGAACAGCGTCAGCGCGAACAGCCATTCGCCCCGGCCGATGAAATACATGGCCGCCGTCGTCGTCGCTCCGATCGCGAGGAAGACGCCGAGCAGCTTTTTCTTGACTGGCGCGTAGTCGGCGACCGCGCCCAGCACGGGAGCGACGATCGCCACGATGAGGATCGACCACGTGGTCGCCCAGGCGAACCGGCTCGTGGCGACCGGCCCGGGTGTGCCGGCGGCCGCCACCTTCTGGAAATAGATGGGAAAGATCGCGGCGATGATGGTCGTCTGGAACGCCGAATTGGCCCAGTCGTACATGGCCCACGCGCGCAGCTCGCGTCGGCCGAGACCCAGGCGTTCGAGTAAAGAGCGCATGCCGCTCAGCGGAATGCCGGAACCGGCGGGATGACGGTCGGAGGCGCCAGGATCCAGAGCAGGTCCAGATGCCACACGGCGTGCTCCTGGGGCAGCCACGCGGGCAGGCTCTGCCACCCGCCGCCTCCAGGAAATCGCGATGACACGATCGCCGGGACCGCCTGCGTCAGCTTCGTCTCCATACCGCCCTTGAAAGATGCCCGCCACGTCACGCCGTCCGGAGGCACGCCGACATACGTCGCGGTCCACCGCCCCGACCTGACGATGCCGGGCAGGTTGGAGCGCGCCGGCGCAACGCCATCCGGCAGCACGAACATCGCCGTCAATCCCGTCGACTGCGGCACGATGGTCATCGTCAGCTCCGTGCCACCGGCGACAGCTTTCAAAGCGAACACGCTCACGGTTGCCGGCGGAGGGCCGGGCGACGTCGCCGTCGTTCGAAAGACAAACGGCGACGCATATCTCTGGATCGGAACGCTGGCCTTCGGCGTATCGGTCGCGCGGTACCAGCCGCCAGGCGCGCCGGCCTCGAGGTCGATTCCCGGTTCCTGCGAGCTCACTTCGTACGTCGCCGTCGAGGCGCCCGGCTCGACGATGATCCGCGCCGACCGGCGCTGCGGCTGCGCAAAGGTGTAGGCCGGCGCGGCATACGCGAGACCCGTCGTGACGGCGACGCAGAGAAGGAGAGCCGTGGTGATCAGCGATGGCCTCAGAATCGGCTTCGTGGCCGCGACCGACGCCACGAATGGAGGCGCGACCATCGCGCCGCAGGCGAGCATGATCGCCGCATAGATCCAGATCGGCGTAATAAACGGCAGACGCCCGAGCAACGCCACGACGAACGCGAGCACCTGCGCGGTGTCGCGCAGCCATAGCGTCCCCGCTATCGCGAGCACGGCGAGGGAGACGAGGCGCACCGCATGGACGCTGCCGGCGGGAATGGCGAGAAGCCCCAGACCGGCGGCGAGAAGCGGGACGGTCCACAGATATGCCGCCGCCGGCGCGAACGCGCCCGTGACGCCGGCGAAGACGATCCAGAGCGGAAGCGTCATGCTCCACACGAGCACGGGATGACGCGGACCGTGGGCGCGCGCCGGAAGAATCGCCCCTACCCGGACCACGACCCACGCAGCCAGCACGCCGAGCGCGAGCAGCATCAGAAACATCCAGTGCGGGCGCGCGTACCACGGGTGATACACCGTGCGTGTCACGCGCAGCGCCCACGTGCCGCCGATCATCACGGCGCCTACGGCCGCGACGCCGACGAGCGTCCACAGCAGATCGAAGATCCACCGCCCAAGGCCGACGAGCCGGACGCTCGTGCCGAGGACCTTGAACCATGCGAGCAGCCCGAACGCGAGCGACAGCGCCGCGATGAGCCACGCCGTCACCGGCCCCCAGGCAACGGCCGCCGTGCCGGCCACGTCGAAGAACGTCGCATTCGCGGTCGAGCGGGTGCTCAGGTCGAGCGCGTCGAGCGCGATGGCGGTCTGGACGACGTTCTCGCCGGTCTCGCGGAGCGAGTCATCGGAGAGACGATCCGGCGTGTCGCGAGCTGTGTGGTACGGATAGCTGTCGTCCGTTACGCCGAAGTTCAGGCCCGGCACGTCGTGCCGCTTCAGAATCGAGAAGTCGGTGTCGTTCGGCAGGCGCCGGTAGATTTCGAACGCATAAGACGATCCCCGCGGATGCGGCGCGGTGCGTGCCCAGGGTTTGACGATCCATCCGTTGCCGGGCCCGGTTTCGAAAAGCACGGCCCGGCCGGACGATCCGATCGAATCGAGATTGATATAGGCCTGCAGGCGATCCATCACGTCGCGTTCCGACGTCAGGCCCGCGGCTCCCATCAGCCCCGCTTCCTCGCCGTCGGTCACGAGCACGAAGATCGTATGGCGCCGGTTCTCTCGCGCGCCCAGCACACGCGCCGCCTCCAGCGACACCGCCACGCCCATCGCATCGTCGGACGCGCCCGGGGCCTCGGCGACGGAGTCGTAGTGCGACAGCAGCGCGAGCGCGGCCCGTTCGGTGCCGGCCTTGATGCCGATGATGTTATTGACGTGCGCCGTGCGGCCGAACTCGGGACGCCGGGCGTCCGTCTCCTGGACGCGCACGTCGTATCCGTAGAGATGCAACTGATCGACGATGTATTGGCGCGCCCGCTGATTCTCGGGCGTGCCGGTCGGACGGCTGCCGATCGTATCCGCCAGCATCCGTACGTGGGCCCTGGCGTTCTCGAGTGAGAATCGCGGCGCCGGTCGGCTACAGGCGGAACAGATGAGCAGGAGGGAGAGGACGGCTGCCCGGCGCATCCCGGACAGCGTAGCTCAGATGGGCGATACCCGGTATCGCCCATCGGTTATCGAATCCGCACGTCCCCGCTGAACGTCTTGAAGTGATAGTCGTTGTTGCCGCCGGTTCCGATGTCGCCGGAGATGCGGCGGCGGCTGCCGGAGCGGTACGTCAAAGCGGCGTCGCTTCGGAGCGAGCCGCTGAACGAGTCGAACTCGACGCGGCCGCCGGCCGATGCCGCCAGCTTGACCGTCACGTTGCCGCTGAAGGTTTCCGCATCCACCGATCCCCACGCATCGCTGACGTCGATCGCGCCCGAAAACGTGTGCACGCGCTCGTCGCCTCGCACGTCCTTCACGTCGACACTGCTCGAAAAGGCGTCGACCTCGACGCTGATGTCCGACGGGACTTCGATGTCGAACTCGGTGTCGACGACGTTGTTGTCGCGATCGCGCCAGGAGTCGTCCTTCCTGTTGGCTTCGATCGTCACGCCCGAGCCGGATTCGGCGATATCGAGCTTGATGTGGTCCAGCCGGTCGCGGGAGGCCCGCCGGACGGCGTGCACCGAGACGTCGGCGCGATTGGTGCCCGTAATGCTGATCCTGCCGGAGAAGTTTTTCAGCCGCAGGTGGCCGTTCGCGCGAATCGGGACCGTCCGGTCGATGCGCTCGGTTTCCTGCTGCTCCGATGCGACAGCCGGTGTTGCCAGGGTGGCCGCGCTGATGAGCGCGATCGCCGGGATCAGGCCAAGTCTTGACATGTTTTCCTCACCGCCGACTTAGACGGGAGGCGCCGGTCAGGGGTTTATGGTGATACAAACGACGCGTATGCATCGCGTATTGGGCTCGTTGGCGCAAGATCTTGCTTTCGCCGTCCGATCGTTCCGGCGGAGTCCGGCGTTCACGCTCGTGGCGCTGCTGTCGCTGACCCTTGGGATCGGCGCGACATCCGCCATCTTCAGCGTGATCTACGGTGTCCTGATCGCGCCCTATCCGTACGCGAAGCCCGGTGAGATCTGGGCGCCTCAAGTTCGCGGAATCGATGGCCGCGGCGGCCACGGATACCTGGTCGACGAGCTTCCGCGCCTCGCGGCGCTGCCCGCGTTTGCCGACGTGATGGCGACGTCGGGTGAAACGGTGATCATGACGGGCGAGTTCGCGCCCGAGAGCTTCAACGGCGTCTTGCTGTCGAGTAACGCATTCAATTTTCTCGGTGTGCCGCCCGTCGCGGGCCGAACAATCCAGCCGACGAATATCCGGCCGGACGGCCAGGCTGAACCTGTCGTGGTATTGAGTTACCGGCTGTGGTTCCGGTTGTTCGAGGGGAGTCCGTCCGCGATCGGCCGGACGCTGCGTCTCAATGGCCGTCCGCACACCATTATCGGGGTGATGCCTCCACGGTTTGGCTGGTACGGCAACGACGGGTTCTGGCTTCCACTGTCGCCCGCGCGCTCGGATCTGCCAGGGATCAATCCCATCATGCGCCTGGCACCCGGCGTATCGAAGGAAGTGGCCGAGCAGCAGCTCGGCGTCCTGAACAGGCAGCTGGCGCTGGAGCGGCCCTCGACATTTCCCCCGCAGGGGTTCACGACGACGCTGCGGAACTATCTGGACGTGACCGTCGCGAGCGGAGAGATGCGGACGAGCCTGCAGCTCCTCCTCGGCGCGGTCGCGTTCCTGCTTCTGATCGCGTGCGCCAACGTGGCCAACCTGCAGCTCGCCCGCGGCAGCGCGCGCGCGCGGGAGATCGCGGTCCGTATATCGATCGGCGCCGGGCGCCGGCGGCTGCTTCGCCAGTTGCTGACCGAGAGCGTGCTGCTCTCGCTGGCGGGCGGCATTCTCGGCGTGCTGTTTGCCTTCATCGCGATCCGCTCCATCATCGGACTGATGCCCGAGTTCTACGTGCCGAACGAATCGCGTGTGACGATCAACGCGCCCGTACTGCTGTTCTCGCTCGGCGTGTCGTTGCTGACGGGCGTGGTGTTCGGTCTCGCGCCCGCGTTGCAATCGTCGAAGCCCGACGTCACGGACGCGCTCAAGGCGGCTCGCAGCACGGGCGCGGGAACGCACGGCGGCCGCACCCGCGACGTCCTGGTCGTGATCGAAGTCGCGTTGTCGGTCGTCCTGCTCGCCGGCGCGGCGCTGACGATCCGTACGTTCTTCGTTCTCCAGACGATGGACGCCGGGATCAGGACGGATCGTGTCCTGATCGTGGGGGTTCCGCTGCCGCCGGCGAAGTACGCGACGCTCGAGCAGCGCAACCGCTTTGCGCAGGAACTGCTGGAGCGGGTCGGCGGCCTGCCGGGCGTCGAAGCGGCCACGTTCGGCCTGCCCTTTGGCGGATTTCAGTCGCCGTTCACCATCGCGGGTCACACGCCCGACGCCTCGAGGCGCATCGGCGTCAACCTGGCCGGGGCCGATCATCTGCGTGTTTTCGGCATCCCTCTACGAAGCGGCCGGATGTTCGACGCGTCGGAGGTGCGGCGGGGCGATCGCGTCGCCGTGATCAACGAAGCCGCCGTGAAGCTGTGGCCCGCCGGCGAGAACCCGATTGGCGCGCGTCTGCGTCTGGGCGCGCTCGAGCGGCCGCCCGTGCGGACGGTGGCCGATACGAGCCTCCCGCCCGAGGTCACTATCGTCGGCGTCATCGCGAATACGAGGAACGCCGGCCTGCGTGCCGATCCAGCGCCGGTGGTCGTGATGCCGTATTCGATCATCGCGGCCGTCCAGCGCACGCTCGCCGTGCGCGGCAGCGGGGATCCCATACTGCTGCTCAACCCGGTGCGCGCGCTGGTGCGGACGATGGATCCGGATCAGCCGCTCGGCCGCCCGATCACGCTGGCCGAGATCCTCGGCCAGGACGTGATCCAGCCGCGGTTCACGATGGCGCTGTTCAGCGCGTTCGGGACGCTGGGGCTCGCGCTTGCCGCGGCCGGCATCTACAGCGTGCTGTCGTTCCATGTCACCCGCCGCACGCACGAGCTCGGCATCCGACAGGCGCTGGGCGCGACGCGCCGGCACGTGATCGGCCTGCTCCTGACAATGGGAGGACGGCTGGTCCTGATCGGTCTGGCCGTCGGGATTCCCGCGAGCCTCGCCGCGACCAGGCTGCTCCGCAGCCAGTTGTTCGGCGTGGAGCCCGCCGACCCGCTCGCGTACGCGGCTGTCGCCATCGTGCTCGCGTTCGTGGCGTTTGTCGCGTGCTACGTCCCGGCTCGCCGCGCGGCGAGCGTCGATCCGATGGTGGCCCTCCATCAGGAGTAGCGTAGCTTCCCAGTGTAAATGGCCATGCCGGCGACGGCATCCACCCCGATACCGTGGAGCCAGTCCACTTCCTGGAGCGTGGTCACGCCGCCCGCGGCCGTGACGCGACGGGTCGTGGCCGCGCGCACGCGCTCGATGGCGGCGCGATCGACGCCGCGCATCAGGCCTTCGACGTCCACGTTCGTGAACAGGAACTCGGCCGCGTAGGGTTCCAGCGCGCGCATCGCATCCTGGGGAGAGATGTCGAGCTGAGTACGCCAGCCATCGACCACGACCCTGCCGCCGCGGGCGTCGACCGCCGCGATCCAGCGCTCTTCGCCGATCTCGCGGGCCAATGATGCGGCCAGCTCGAGGTCCGGCTCACCGTTCCTGAACATCGCCGATCCGATGATGACCTTACGCGCGCCGCTCGCGAGAGCGCCGCGGGCGCGGGCCACGTCCCGGATGCCGCCACCGACGCGGCAGGGAAGCTCGGCGCAGATCGAGGCGACGAGCGCGCGATTGTCTCCGGCGCTCTTCGCGGCGTCCAGATCGATCAGCTGCACCTGAGAGAAGGCGCGGAAGCGCTCGATCCATCCCGCGAAATCGTCGGTGGCCAGCGCCAGCCGCTCCCCCTGGACGAGCTGAACGATCCGGCCGCGCTGAAGGTCGATCGAAGGAATCAGCATGGGCTGAGTCGCACCGTCACTCCGCGTTCCCGCAGGTACCCCTTCAGTTCTCCGACGGCGTGTTCGCGGAAGTGGAAGATGGACGCGGCGAGGGCGGCGTCGGCGCGTCCGGCGGTGAAGACGTCGTAGAAATGGTCGAACGTGCCCGCCCCGCCTGAGGCAATTACCGGAATGGGGACGGCGGAGGAGACCGCGGCCGTCAGGAGGCAGTCGAATCCGCTCCGCGTGCCGTCGCGATCGATCGACGTCAGCAGCACCTCGCCGGCGCCCCTGTCGGCGGCCTCGCGCGCCCAGTCGACCGCGTTCCTCGGCGTGCGGCTTCGTCCGCTTCGCGCGTACACGACGTGCCGATCCCCCTCCCGGCTGGAATCAATCGCGACGACCACCGCCTGCGATCCGTAGCGCGCGGCCAGCGTGGAGATCAGCGGCGGATCGGCGAGCGCCGCGCTGTTCAGCGCCACCTTGTCCGCGCCGGCGTCGAGCGCCGCGGCGGCATCCGCTTCGGATCGGATGCCGCCGCCCACGGCGAGCGGAATGAACAGTTCGGCGGAGACCTTGCGCAGGGTGTCCTCCATCGCGCGCCTGTTCTCGATCGTCGCCGTCACGTCGAGAATAACGAGCTCGTCGATCCCTTCCGCGTTGTACCGTCGCGCAAGCGCCGCCGGATCGCCCGCTGTCGCGAGATCCTCGAACCGCACGCCCTTCACGACGCAGCCGTCGCGGACGTCCAGGCATGCGATGAGGCGTTTCGCTAGCATTTGGTGGCTTGGTGGCTTGGTGAATTGGTGAGTTGTACGAACGAGCGCAGGACGCGGAGGCCGGCGTCGCCGGACTTCTCCGGGTGAAACTGCACGCCGAAGACGCGCTCACGCTCGACCGCTGCCGTGAACCGCGCGCCGTGTTCGGCCCAAGCGACTGTCGCGGCGGTGACTGGAGCCGCGTAGGAGTGCGTGAAGTACACCTGCGTGCCGTCCGCGATCCCGTCGAGGAGCGCGGATGGCCTTTCGAGCCGCAGATCGTTCCATCCGACGTGGGGCACCTTGACCGTCGGCGGCAGGGGCGTGCAGCGGCCCTGCAACAGACCGAGGCCCGCCACGCCAGGCGCCTCGTCGCTTCCGTCGAACAAGTACTGGAGGCCGAGGCAGATGCCCAGCAACGGGATACCGCGGCCAACGGCCGCAAGAATCGCCCTGCGCCACTCTGCCTCGATCGCGCGCGTGGCGGCGAAATGGCCGACGCCGGGAATGATGATGCCGGCGGCCCGATCGAGATCGTGCGGGCGCTCGGGCGTGAACACGTCCGCGCCGACGGCGGCCAGCGCTTTTCTGACCGACGCGAGATTCCCCGCGCCGTAGTCAATCAGCCCGAGCATTTCTGACCGGGGGGCTTCGCCCCGCCGGACCCCCCGACACGCTCACTCGCGGGGCCCGCCTGCCCCGCTCCGTTCGCGTGGCTCGCTCGCGCGACTCGCTCGCGTCCACTTCTCACAACAAACCCTTTGTCGACGGCAGCGTCCGTCCGAGCTGACGGTCTTTCGAGCAGGCGACGCGCAGCGCGCGCGCGAACGCCTTGAAGATCGCCTCGACTTGATGGTGGCTCGAGCGGCCGTAGAGCACTTTCACGTGGACGTTCGCCCGCGCCCCCTGGGCGAAGCCCTCGAAGAAGTCCTGCACCAGCTCGGCCTGCAGATCGCCGACGCGCGCGACCTTCAGTCGCAGATCGACGACGGCATGCGGGCGCCCACCGAGATCGATCGCGGCGACGGCGAGCGTCTCGTCCATGGGCATGACGAAGTACCCCGCGCGATTGATCCCGCGGCGCGATCCGATCGCCGAGGCGACGGCGTCGCCGAACGCGATGCCGACGTCCTCGACCGTGTGATGCTGATCGACGTCGAGATCGCCGGCGGCGCGGAGCGACAGATCGAAGGCGCCGTGCCGCGCAACGAGCTCCAGCATGTGATCGAGGAAGCGGATGCCGGTCGACACCGTGTATCGGCCGCGGCCCTCGATCGCGAGCCGGAGGTCGATCGCGGTTTCATGCGTCTGCCGCCTTATCCTCGCGCGCCGCACAGGACCTCCTCGAGCGCGGCAATCAGCCGCGCGGTGTCGTCAACGAGGCCGGCCGTGATCCGGACGCACTGCCCGCATCCCGGGTCCTGCGATCGATCGCGGACGCGGATGCCTTTGGCCGCGAGCCGCTCGATTATCGGCGCCGTGTCCCGCCCGAGCCGCACGAGATTGAAGTTCGCTCCGCTCGGCCAGGTCTGCAGTCCGAGCCGGCGGCACGCATCGGCGAGCAGCGCGCGCGATTGTCGAGCCTGTTTCACATACCAGTCGCGGTAGGCGACGTCCGCAATCGCGACGGGGAGCGCCGCCGCCGCCCAGGCATTCACGCTGTAGGGCGGCACGACCGGCCGCAGCGCCGCGAGCGCCGCTGGAGCGGCGATGAGGGCTCCCGCGCGAAGCCCCGCGATCCCGTATGCCTTGGAGAACGTCCGGCCAACGATCAGGTTCGGCATCGCGTCGAGCGCGCGCGGAGCGATGAGCGTCTCGCCGGAGAAGTCGGCATAGGCTTCGTCGACGAAGAGCATCGTTGGCGCGATGTCGCGCGCGATCGCGCGCAGGGCATCCAGTTCGACGGTCACGCCGCTGGGATTGTGCGGATTGGTGAGGAACATGACGCGCGTGTCGTTCGTGAGGGCCCGGCGGAGCGCCTCCGTCGGGAGGGCGAAATCCGATCCCATGGGGACCGTGATCATCCGCCCGCCGAGC
>Ga0310810_10004787_pt1 | contig 15040 bp, 15 predicted proteins | sample NCmetagenome_FD_207641 | JGI IMG/M metagenome (GOLD analysis project Ga0310810, IMG submission 207641) | Soil microbial communities from experimental microcosm in Duke University, North Carolina, United States - NC | ecosystem: Engineered > Artificial ecosystem > Soil microcosm > Unclassified ...
TAGCAGCCCTCATCGACCGGGGCCGAGCGGCCGATAGATCATCCGAGTGAGCCGGGGCCGAAAGCCCTCCAAGGGGCGTATGCGGCTGAGGGCTGGTTCCCTGCGCCCGCCCCAGCTCACTCCTTCCAAAGTCGCGAGCCTTTCGAAACAGGGCCTGGCCCCGGCCTTGGCACAGCGGAGCGGGTTTCCGACGGCTGGGGCCAGGCCCGGTTACGGAGATGTCACGGAAACGTCACGGGGCCGGGGCGGGAGGCCGCTACCTCGACGGCGGCCTGCGCGCGGCGCTCGGCGGCTGCGCGCTCGATGCGGTCGGCGGCCAGGCGCTCGGCGGCTTCCGCCGGTGTGATGTCCTGCTCGTCCGCTGCGCGATAGAGACCGCGCAGCGTGTCGCCGATCTCGGCGAGGTGGAGCTCGAGCTCGTCGGCGTCCCAACCGCGATCCTCGAGGCCGACCAGCTGGATGACGCCGCCCGCGTTCACGACGTAGTCGGGGGCGTAAAGGATCCCTGCGCTGCGCAGGCGATCCGCGTCGGCGGGCTCGGCGAGCTGGTTGTTCGCCGACCCGGCGACGACCGTGCAGCGAAGGCGCGGGATCGACTCGGCGTCGAGGACGCCGCCGACGGCGCACGGTGCGTAGACGTCGCATTCGCATCCGGGCACGTCGGCCGCGGCGACGACGCCGGCGCCCGTGTCGGCCGCGACCTTGCGCGCCCGCTCCTCGTCGACGTCGGCGACGAGCACGTGCGCGCCGTCGTCGCTCAGGTAGCGCGCGAGATCGTGTCCCACCGAGCCGACGCCCTGCACGAGGACGGTCCTGCCCGAGAGATCCGGCGAGCCGAACGCATGCTCGGCGCTGGCGCGGATCCCGTGCAGGACGCCCCGCGCCGTGCCGCGACCGCTGTTGCCGCCCGCCGCCGTCGTGCCGTAGACCCACGGACAGCGCTCGGCGACGACGTCGAGGTCGGCCGGCGTGATGTTCATGTCGCCTGCGGTGCGATACGTGCCTCCGAGCGCGGTCACGAGCTCGGCGTACCGGAGCAGGAGCGACCGCCGCGCGTCTCCTGACGGGAGCGCCGGCACGGCGAGAACCGCCTTACCTCCGCCGCGGTCCGTGCCCGCGACGGCCATCTTCACGGTCATCGCCCGCGAGAGCCGCATCGCATCCGCGAGGCCGTCGGCGGGCGTCGCGTAGACGCGCAGGCGCGTGCCGCCGCCGGCGGGCCCGAGCGCCGTCGAGTGGATGCAGACGAACATCCACGCACCGCTCTCGCGGTCGTAGCGGATCACGGCCTCCTCGCCGTCCCAGCCCTCGAGCAGCTCCTCGAACACCCCTGCAGTGTGCAGGCCGGCCGCCCTCTTGCGCTACACTCCGCCGTCCGAAATGGCTGGAGAGCGCACAAAACTGGTCGTCCAGACGCGGGAGAAGCTCGGCTCGCGCGAGACACGCCGCCTGCGGCGCCAGGGCGTCGTCCCGGGTGTCCTCTACGGCGGTGGGGAGCCCGTCGCGATCCGCGTCGAGGAGCGCGAACTCCGGCGCGCGCTGACGGGCGCCTCGGGCCTGCATTCGATTCTCGACGTCGAGATCGACGGGACGGGCAAGTCGCACGCGTCGATCCTCAAGGACTACCAGCTGGACAAGGTGCGGGGCGGCGTCATCCACGTCGACCTCCACGAGGTCAGGCTCGACCGTCCGATCACCGCATCGGTGTCCGTGCACCTGCGCGGCGGCGACGAGGCTCCCGGCGTGCGCGAGGGCGGAGTGCTCTCGCAGCCGCTGCGCGAGATCCAGGTCGAGGCGCTGCCGCTCGAGGTCCCGGAGCACATCGACCTCGACGTGTCGCACATGGCGACGGGCGACACGCTTCGCATCTCGGACATCGCGGTGCCGGAGGGCGTGACGCTGCTCGACGATCCGGAGACGGTCGTCGCGACGGTCACCGCGCCGACCCGCGTCATCGAGCCCGAGGTGGAGGCGGTGGAGGGCGAAGAGGCCGAAGCCGTCGAAGGCGAGGCCGGCGAGGGTGCCGAGGCCGAAGCCGGCGCCGAGGCGCCTGCCGAGCCGGGGGCCGACGCCGCCGGCGAACAGGGCACGACCGAAGGCTAAGTCCCGGTGCGGCTCTGGCCCCGCCGCCAGGGGTCGTCGCTCGACCTGCTCGTCGTGGGGCTCGGGAACCCGGGGCGCGAGTACGCGCGCAACCGCCACAACGTCGGCTATCTCGTCGTCGACGAGCTGGCCCGCCGCCACGACGGCACGTGGCGCTCGAAGTTCTCCGGGCAGCTCGCGGAGATCCGACTCGACGGCCACAAGGTGGCGCTGCTGAAGCCCGAGACCTTCATGAACGAATCGGGGCGCGCGGTCGGTGCGGCAGCGCGCTTCTACAAGGTCGAGCCCGGCGAGGTGCTCGCGATCCACGACGAGGGCGACTTCGAGCTCGGGCGGCTCGAGCTGAAGGTGGGAGGCGGCCTCGCCGGCCACAACGGGCTCCGCTCGATCGCGCAGCACCTGAAGACGAAGGACTTCCTGCGGCTCCGCATCGGCGTCGGCCGGCCCGAGCGCGGCGACCCGCGCCCGCTCGCGGACTACGTGCTCTCGAACTTCGAGCCGCACGACGATGCGGGGACGCTCGTCGCACGCGCGGCGGACGCGGTCGAGCAGCTCGACGCCGACGGCCTCGAGCGCACGCAGGCCGCAGTGAACCGCCGCTGAGCGAGGGAGGCCCACAGTTACGATGACCGGGCGCGGAACCGCCGGTTCCGCCGTTTCTCATGGACCGCCCGGTACTTCATGCATTCGTCCGAGAGCTCGCGGACGACGGGCGCCTCGCCGAGCTCGCCGAGGCGCTGCCGGCGCGCGCCCGGGTCAGCGAGGCCGCGCTGCCGGTCGTGCTGGCCTCGCTCCACGAGCGGCTCGGGCAGCCCCTCGTCTGCCTGCTCGCCGAGGACGCCGACGCGCGTGACGCGGCCGAGGCCGCGGCGTGGTTCCTCGGGGAGGAGACGGTCGGGTACCTGCCCGGCCGCGGCGTGCGCTGGGAGTCGGGGCTCGAGCCCCCGCCGCATCTCGTCGGGGAGCGGGCTCGTGCTCTCGCCGTGCTCGAGCGCGGCGGCCTCGTCTGCGCGTCGGCGCGCGCGGTCGCCGAGGGCGTACCGCCGCCCGGCGCGCGGCCGCGCCCGATCGAGCTGACGGCCGGCGAGGAGGTCGGCGTCGAGGGGTTTGCGGAGGAACTTGCTCTCGCCGGCTACGAGCGCGTCGAGCGCGTCGACGACCGCGGGCAGTTCGCCGTCCGCGGCGGGATCGTCGACGTCTTCCCGACGACCGGCCGCGAGCCGGCGCGCGTCGAGTTCTTCGGTGACGAGGTGGAGTCGATCCGCGCGTTCTCGCCGTTCACGCAGCGTGCGCTCCACCCGATCGAGGCGTGCACGATCTATCCGGCCGCCGAACGGCGGCTCGACCTCGTCGAGGACTGGCACGGCGACGACGGCGAGACCCGCCCCGTCCCGGCCGACCTCGTGCCCCTGCTCGCCGGGCCGCCCGAGCTCGTCTTCCAGCCCGACGACGTGCGACGCGTGTGGGAGGAGGAGGGCATCGTCCCGATCTCGCTCGCGGGCACGAGCGAGCTCGACCCGTTCCCCCAGTCCCAGCCCTTCGCGTTCGAGGCGCAGCGGCCCGCGGTCGCGGCCCGAGGCCTCGGCGAGGCCGAGTCGGAGCTCGTGCAGCTCGTTCGCGGCGGCCAGCGGGTCGTCGTCGCGTTCCCGCACCGCGGCGAGGCGCTCCGGACGCAGAACATGCTCCGCCGGACCGAGGCGCACGTCCTCGAGCCCGGCGACGACCTCCCTGCCGAGCCCGGCCTCTACTTCGCGATCTCGCCTGCGCGGCGCGGCTTCGTGTGGCGCGAGCTAGGGCTCGTCCTGCTGCCGGACCATCAGGTCTTCCGCCGCCGCGTGCCCCGCGAGCGGCGGCTCGGCGGCAAGGCGCTGCAGTCGTTCGCCGACCTGCGCACCGGCGACTTCGTCGTCCACGAGGACCACGGTGTCGGCAAGCTGCTCGGCTTCGAGACGAAGGAGGTGGCGGGGGTCACGCGCGACTATCTGCTGCTCGCGTTCCGCGGCGACGACCGCCTCTACGTGCCGCACGAGCAGCTCGGCAAGGTCTCGCGCTACATCGGGGCGGACGCGAAAGAGCCGGCTCTCTCGAAGCTCGGCGGCAAGGCGTGGCAGCTTCTCAAGTCGCGCGCCCGCGCCTCGGTGCAGGAGCTCGCGTCGGAGCTGATCGGGCTCTATGCGAAGCGAGAGACGAGCGAGGGGGTCGCCTACGACCTCGAGCACGAATGGATTCCCCGCCTCGAGGCGTCGTTCCCGTATCGCGAGACGCCGGATCAGGAGAACGCGATCGAGGCGGTCAAGGAGGATCTCGAGGCGCCCCGGCCCATGGACCGGCTGGTCTGCGGCGACGTCGGCTTCGGCAAGACCGAGGTTGCGGTTCGGGCGGCCTTCGCGGTCGCCGTCAACGGCAAGCAGGTGTTGATGCTCGCGCCGACGACGATTCTCGCCGAGCAGCACTGGAACACCTTCCGCGACCGCTTCCGCGACTTCCCGGTGCGGGTCGAGATGGTGTCGCGCTTCCGCGCCCCGAAAGAGGTCAAGCAGGTGCTCGCCGAGTTCGGCGAGGGGAAGGTCGACGTGCTGATCGGCACGCACCGCGTCCTCAGCCGCGACGTGATCCCGAAGGAGCTCGGCCTCGTGATCCTCGACGAGGAGCAGCGGTTCGGTGTCGCGCAGAAGGAGCTGCTGAAGTCGCTCCGGCTCGAGGTCGACGTGTTGACGTTGAGCGCGACTCCGATCCCGCGCACGCTTCACCTCTCGCTTGCAGGCATGCGCGACATCTCGATCATCGAGACGCCGCCGGAAGGCCGGCGCCCGATCCGCACGACGGTCGGGGAGTACGACGAGGATCTCGTCAAGCTCGCGCTCGAGCGCGAAGTCCAGCGCGAGGGGCAGTCCTTCTATCTGCACAACCGTGTCGAGACGATCGACGAGGCGGCGGAGAAGCTGCGGCAGCTGCTTCCGAGCCTACGCATCCTCGTCGCGCACGGGCAGATGCGCGAGAAGGAGCTCGAGGAGAAGATGCACGCCTTCCTGCGCGGCGACGCCGACGTGCTCGTCTCGACCACGATCATCGAGTCGGGCATCGACATCCCCCAGGCGAACACGCTGATCGTCGAGCGCTCGGACACGCTCGGGCTGGCGCAGCTCTACCAGATCCGCGGACGGGTCGGTCGCTCCGACGAGACCGCGTACGCATACCTCTTCTATCCCGACGCGCGCGAGCTGACGCCGGAGGCGCGCGCCCGCCTCACGACGCTCGCCGACCACACGGAGCTCGGTGCCGGCTTCGCGATCGCGATGCGCGACCTCGAGATTCGGGGCGCCGGGGAGCTGCTCGGCGCCGAGCAGTCCGGCCACGTCGCGGCGGTCGGCTTCGAGCTCTACGTCGAGCTTCTGAACGAGGCGGTCGCCGAGCTGCAGGGCCAGCGTCGCCTCGCGGTTCGCCCGGTCAGGGTCGACGCCCGGATCGACGCCTACGTCCCGCAGCAGTACGTCTCCTCCGAGGCGCTGCGGATCGACATCCATCGCCGGCTCGCCCTCTCGGAGACCGAGGACGAGCTTCGCGAGCTCCAGGCGGCGCTCGAAGACCGCTACGGGCCGCTCCCCGAGCCCGTCGAGAACCTCTTCGCGATCCAGGAGGCGAAGATCAAGGTGGCGCGCCTCGGCGCCGACTATTTCGTCTTCCGGGGCGGCAAGGCGACCGTCGGGAAGCTCGTGCTCGGCTCCGGGGAGCTCCGCGAGCTCCGGAGCCGCATCCACACGGCCGTCTACACCGTAGGAAGCAGGGAAGTGACACTCCGAAGCGAAGATCCGTTCCCGGAAGCGCTCCGCCTGGTCGATGCTATCTTGGAGGCTCGCCAGGCCGCGTGAAGGTCACGATCTCTCCGCTGCCGGCCGTCCTGCGTCATTCGACTCCCTGGGATTGAACATGAGATTTCGCCGTTTCCTGCCCCTGTCCGTTCTCCTGGTCGCGGGCCTGCTCGCTGCCGGCTGCGGCGGCGGCAGCAAGAAGGTCCCGGCAGACGCGATCGCGGTCGTCGGCGACTCGACGATCTCGAAGGCCGACTTCAACAACGTGCTCGCGGCCACGAAGAAGATCGACGCGATCCGCAAGACGCCGTCGCCGAAGCCGGGAACCGCCGCGTACAAGACGCGCTCCGACGGGATCGTCGAGTTTCTCGTCACCATGTCCGAGCTGACGCAGAAGGCGAAGTCGCTGGGCCTCGCCCCGGTCACCGACAAGGACGTTCAGGGCCAGATCGATCAGATCAAGAAGCAGTACGCAAACGGGAACGAGAAGACGTTCGAGAAGCTGCTGGCGGGGCAGGGCCTCACGATCGACATCTACCGCCTCCAGTGGCGCTACCAGCTTCTCTCGAACCGGATCTCTGCAAACGTCACGAAGAACGTCAAGGTCTCGGATGCCGACGTCAAGAAGTACTACGACGCGAACAAGTCCACCTATACGCAGGCCGAGAGTCGCGACGTCAGGCACATCCTCGTCTCGAGCAAGAAGCTCGCGAACGACATCGAGGCGCAGCTGAAGGCGGGCGGCGACTTCGGCAAGCTCGCGAAGAAGTACTCGAAGGACACCGGCTCCGCCGCGAACGGGGGCAAGCTCACGGTCGAGAAGGGCAAGACGGTTCCTCCCTTCGACAAGGCTGCCTTCTCGCTCAAGACGAACGAGATCTCCGCGCCGGTTCACTCGACCTACGGCTGGCACATCATCCAGGCGCTCTCCGCGGTGAAGCCCGCGCATGCGACGCCCTTGAAGAGCGTGCAGGCGACGATTCGCCAGCAGCTCCTGTCGACGAAGAAGCAGGACGCGATGACCAACTTCCTCGACGACATGAAGAAGAGCTACTCGAAGTCGCTGCGCTACCAGGCGGGCTACACGCCGAGCAGCACCACCACCACCGGCGCGACGACAACGGCACCGACGACCACCGGGTAGCGGCCCGCCGTTGAACGGCCTCGAGCAGGCCCTCCTCGAGCTGCAGCGGCTGACCGAGCGGCTGCGTCGCGAGTGTCCCTGGGACCGCGAGCAGACGGAGCGCTCGATCGTCCCGCACACGGTCGAGGAGGCGTACGAGGTCGCCGACGCGGCGCTCGCGGGCGACGACGAGAAGCTGCTCGACGAGCTGGGCGACCTCCTCTTCCAGGTCTATTTCCTCGCCCTGCTTCTCGAGGAACGCGGCAAGGGCGATCTCGAAACTGCGGCGACGCTGATCCACGACAAGCTCGTCCGCCGTCACCCGCACGTGTTCGGCGACGTGGTCGCGGAGACGCCGGTGCGCGTGAAGGAGAACTGGGACCGCATCAAGCGCGAGCAGGAGGGACGGGAAGGCGTGTTCCATCACGTTCCGGAGGCGCTGCCCGCGCTCCTCCACGCGCGGAAGGTGCAGCAGCGCGCCCGCGCGGTCGGATTCGAGTACGCATCGGCCGAAGAGGCGCTCGCGGACTTCGAGGACGAGGTGCGAGAGCTGAAGGAGGACCTCGACTCGCCGGAGCGTCGCGCCGAGGAGCTCGGCGACGTCCTCTTCGCAGCGGTCAACGTCGCCCGCCGGCTCGACGTCGACCCCGAGCTCGAGCTGCGCCGCGCCTCGGACCGCTTCCGGCGGCGTGTCGAGGCCGCCGAGGAGCTGGCGCGCGCCGACGGCGAGAACTGGAGCACGCTGCCGCTCGAGCGCCAGGACCGCTACTTCGATCTCGCGAAGGAGGCCGAATGACCCGCATCGCCGACGTGCAGGGCCGGCAGATCCTCGACTCGCGCGGGAACCCGACCGTGGAGGTCGACGTGCGGCTCGAGTCCGGCGCGGTCGGCCGCGCCGCGGTGCCCTCCGGGGCGTCGACCGGCGTGCACGAGGCCGTCGAGCTTCGGGACGGGGGCCCGGCCTACGGCGGCAAGGGAGTCGCCAGGGCGGTCGCGAACGTGCGCGGCGAGCTTCGTGACGCGGCGCTCGGGCTGGACGCCGCCGACCAGGCGGCCGTCGACCGGCGCCTGATCGAGCTCGACGGGACGGAGAACAAAGGCCGGCTCGGCGCGAACGCGATCCTCGGGGTCTCGCTCGCGACGGCGAAGGCGGCGGCCGCGGACGCGGGGAAGCCGCTCTTCCGCCACCTCGGCGGTGACGACGCAGCGACGCTGCCCGTGCCGATGCTGAACGTGATCAACGGGGGCGTGCACGCCGCGAACTCGATCGACCTCCAGGAGTTCATGCTCGTGCCGGCCGGCGCCGACACGTTCGCCGACGCGCTTCGGATCGGCGCCGAGGTCTACCACGCCCTGAAGAAGGTGCTCGCGGAGCGGGGGCTCGCGACGGGCGTCGGGGACGAGGGCGGGTTCGCGCCCGACCTCGAGTCGAGCGAGGCGGCGATCGAGGCGATCCTCGAGGCGGCCGAGCGCGCCGGCCACCGCGACCGCGTCGCGATCGCGCTCGACCCCGCGACGAGCGAGGTGTTCTCCGGCGGCCGCTACCGGTTCGAAGGTCGCGAGCTCGCGTCGGCCGAGCTGCCCGGCTTCTGGCGGGGCATCGTCGACCGCTACCCGGTCGTGTCGATCGAGGACGGCTGCGCGGAGGACGACTGGGACGCGTGGGCGGCCCTGACGCAGGAGCTCGGGGAGCGGGTGCAGCTCGTCGGGGACGACCTCTTCGTCACGAATCCGGAGCGCTTGCGGCAGGGCGTCGAGCGGGGCGTCGCGAACTCGATTCTCGTGAAGGTGAACCAGATCGGGACGCTCACCGAGACGATCGAGGCGGTGCGGCTCGCGCATCGAAGCGGCTACACCGTCGTCATGTCGCATCGCTCGGGCGAGACGGAGGACGCGACGATCGCCGACCTCGCGGTGGCGCTCGGCACCGGTCAGATCAAGACGGGCGCGCCGGCGCGCAGCGACCGGGTCGCGAAGTACAACCAGCTGCTCCGGATCGAGGAGCAGCTCGGGGCCGGTGCGGCCTATCCCGGCTGGGATGCGTTCCCGCGCGCGCGGATGACCGAGCTACGCTGAGCTTAGTGCCTCAGGAACGACGCACGAAGATCGTCGCGACGCTCGGGCCGTCGTCGGACTCGCGCGAGTCGCTCCGCGCGCTCGTCGCCGCCGGCGTCGACGCAGCGCGGCTCAATCTCTCGCACGGCACGCACGAGGAGCACGCCGAGCGGGCGAGGCTCGTCCGCGAGGTGGAGGCGGAAGTCGGACGGCCCGTCGCGCTGATCGCCGATCTTCAGGGGCCGAAGCTCCGCATCGGCGAGCTCCGGGAGGCCGTCGTGCTCCGGTCGGGCGACAGGATCACCGTGTGCCCCGAGGATGCCGCCTCCGACGGGGAGCTCCCGATCGCGCCCGCGGTGATCGGCGACGTCCTGAAGACCGGGCACGACGTGCTGATCGACGACGGGCTCGTGCGGCTGCGGGTCGGCGAGGTGAGCCGCGGGCGCGCGCAGTGCGAGGTCGTCGTGGGCGGCCGCATCACCTCTCACAAGGGCGTGAATCTGCCGGGTGTGCCGCTGCCGATCCCGTCGATCACCCGTAAGGACTCCGCCGACCTCCAGTTCGCGCTCGAGCTCGGCGTCGACTTCGTGGCGCTCTCGTTCGTCCGCTCGCCCGCCGACGTGCGCGACCTGCGCGCCCTGATCGAGCAGGCCGGCTCGCACGCCCACGTGATCGCGAAGATCGAGAAGGCCGAGGCCGTCGACGTGCTCGACGACATCCTGTCGGAGTCGGACGCGGTGATGGTCGCCCGCGGCGATCTCGGCGTCGAGATCGGGCCTGCGCTCGTGCCTCTGCTCCAGAAGCGGATCATCCTCAAGGCGCTCGAGCGCGGCAAGCCGGTGATCACGGCGACGCAGATGCTCGAGTCGATGGTGCACCAGGCGGAGCCCACGCGTGCCGAGGCGAGCGACGTCGCGAACGCGATCCTCGACGGCACCTCCGCCGTGATGCTCTCCGGCGAGACCGCGGTCGGCGACTACGCGGTCGAGGCCGTCTCCTACATGGATCGCATCGCGCGGGCGGTCGAGCCGAGCATGGGCTACCGGCACGAGACCCCGCAGGCCGGCCAGAACCCGACGATCGGCGGGGCGATGTCGAACGCAGCCTGCGACATCGCCGAGGCGCTGCGCGCGAAGGCGATCCTCGTCCCGACCTTCAGCGGCAAAACGGCGTCGGCAGTGGCGCGCCTTCGCCCCCAGCGCCCGATCATCGGCCTCACGCACATGGACTGGACGATGCGCCAGATGGCCCTGGAATGGGGCGTTACCCCGCTGATGATCCCGGAGGGCCTCGACCTCGAGGATCTCTGGAGCACCTCGGTGCGCGCCGCCCGCGACGCGGGCTACGTCGCCTCGGGCGACCGGGTCGTGATCACCGCCGGCACCGCGGTGAACATCCCCGGCTCCACGAACGTGATCAAAGTCGACATCGCCTAAAGGCGCGGGGGAACCCATGGTTCCCCCGCGGGCCCCCTCCTTCGCCCGTCGCACCGCTCGAGCGTTCGGGCGCTCCGGCGAGAGCGCGGTCTCGCCTCCGCGCGCGAAGGGCGCTCCTCGATGAGCGTCCTTTGACGGTTGCCTGCCCCGCGCTCGCGGCTTCGCCGCCACGCGTCTGGTTCGCCTGCGCCCAAGCCGGCTTCGCCGGGCTTGGGTTCCGGCTTTTGCCGCGCCGTAGCCGTGGCGCGCGCAACCTGGGTGCCGGGGTCCGCCGGGCAGGACGTGACGGCGGAGGCGTCGAATCTCGCTGCGTGCCTCCTGCGAGGAAGAAGGGTCGGCGGGCTGCGCGGGCGGCTCTCGCCCGCCGCTGGGCTGCGGTCGGGGCCCTGCTGCTCGTCGCACTCCTCTACTACCGCCCCCTCAAGGCGTACGTCGACGCGCGCGGCGAGCTCGCCACCCACAGCGCCGCCGTGCAGAAGCTGAAGGCCGACAAGACGCGGCTCGAGCACCAGGTACGCGGGTCGACCTCGCTCGCGCGGCTCGCACGCGAGGCGCGGGCGCTCGGCTATGTGCGCCCCGGTGAGCGCCTCTACATCGTGAAGGGCATTCCCGAGTGGCGGAAGCGCGAGCGGGCCAGCATCATGGCCCACCGTGGACGCTGAACGAGACCGCGCCGTCGTCGCGCGCCAGATCGGACGCGAGCCGCGCGCGTTCCGCCGGGTCGTCGTGCGTTGTCCGTTCGGGCTGCCGGCCGTGACCGAGCAGAGCCCCTACGACGCGGCGGGCGAGCCGTTTCCGACCACGTACTACGTGACCTGCCCTCATCTCGTCGGCTCGATCTCGCGGCTCGAGGCAGCGGGCGGAGTCGAGCGTTTCAGCGCGGCGGCGGCCGAGGACGAGGAGCTCGCTGCGAGCCGCGCGGCCGCCGACGAGTCGCAGCGTGCGATCCGCCGCGAGCTCGCCGCCGGCGAGACCGGCCGCGACCGCGGTGCGTCGCTCGAGCTCGGTGTCGGCGGCGCCGGCCGCACCGGCTCGCTCAAGTGCTTGCACGCGCACGCCGGGTTCGCGCTTGCGAATCCGAGCTACGAGCTCGGGGCGCGCATCGTCGACGAGCTCGAGCCGCTCTGGCCCGACCGGTGCTGCAGTGACGGCTAGGGTCCACCGCCGTGCCCGCCGACGCGACGACGCTCATGCAGCAGGAGTGGGTGGAGGCGAGCCGCCGCCTCGAAGCCGAGCGGGCCGACCGCCGGCGCTACGTGCGGCTGCTCGAGCAGGTGGACGTCGTCCTCGAGGAGCTGCGAAAGAACGTGGGCCAGACGTACTCGCTCGCGGATCTCGCGGTCGCCTACCGGGACGCGGACCGCTGGGCGCGCGCGGCGGTCGCGGACCGCGCACCGGCGCCGGGCTGGCCGCGCGACCTCGCGCTCGTCGTCGCGGCGGCCTTTCACGCCTACCAGCGCGGCGCGATCGACTACCAGGCGTGACCGAGCGGGCGAGACGCCGAGCCCGCAGGCGGCGAGTGCGCTTCGCCTGGCTTGCGGGGCTGCTCGTCGCGGCCGTGATCTTCGTGCTCGGGGTGGCGCTCGGCCAGGCGCTCCACGACAACCCTCGGCCGAATTTGACGGTTACAAGCACGAAAACACTCGTCCCCTGAGCGCCGATGGTGTAAAAAGCGCAAGATTTGGCCAGATTCCCCAGGATGGCTCAGCGAGACGACAGCGAGTGGCTCACGCTCGGCCAGGCGGCCCGTTTCCTCGGGGTCGCCCAGAGCACGATTCGCAAATGGTCGGATCAGGGACGCGTCCCCGCCTTCTACACGCCCGGCGGCCACCGCCGCTATCGACGCTCCGACCTCCAGGCCTTCCTCGACCGGTCCGGTCCCGGCGGACGCCCGAAAGGGGGTCCGCTCGTCCTGCTCGTCGACGACGACGAGAAGGTGCGCGAGCTCGTCCGAGTCAACCTCGAGTTCGAGGGCTACACCGTGCGCGAGGCCGGCAGCGCCGACGAGGGATTGTCCGCGATCGCGGAGGCGAAGCCCGACCTCGTGCTGCTCGACGTGATGATGCCGCACGTCGACGGCTGGGAGATGCTGCGGCAGATCCAGGATCAATACGGTGCGGGAGCGATTCCGGTCGTCATGTTCAGCGGCAAGGCCGACGAGCAGGCGCAGCTTCAAGCCACCTCGAGCGGCGCGCAGGCGTTCGTCGGAAAGCCGTTCGACCTGCAGCAGCTGATCGACCAGACGAAGCAGATCGCGCCGGTCTGACCGGCTGGGACCGGCACGCCGAGCGCTGGGTGGTCCACCACCGGTGGCCCCCGCTCAACGACCTCTTCGTGTGGCTGTCGGACGCCGGCAACCACGGGCTCGTCTGGCTCGCGCTCGGCCTGGCACTCTCGCTCGCGTGGCGCCGCGCCACGCCGCTCGTGCTCGTCGCGCTCGCCGACGCAGCCGCCGACGCGCTCGCAGCGGTCTTGAAGGTGGCAGTCGGAACCCACAGACCCGGCGCCGGCGATGAACCCCTGATCACGATCCCGCACAGCGACTCGTTTCCCTCGGGCCACGCGGCGACGAGCTTCGCGTGCGCAACCGTCCTCACGGCGCTCCTGCCGCGGGCGGCGCCCGCGTTCTACGTGCTCGCACTCGCGATCGGCTACTCGCGCGTGTATGTCGGAGTGCACTGGCCGCTCGACGTCGTCGGCGGCGCGGTGCTCGGCGTCGCTACAGCTCTTCTGCTGCTCGCAGGAGCCCGGCGACGATCAGTGCCACTGCTGCGACGAGGCTGATGAAGATCCCGATCCCGCGGCCGGCGGTGTCGAAGAACGTATCCGGGATCGAGATCAACCGGATCAGGACGAAGATCGTCGCAAGCGATCCGAGTGCGATCAACACGAGGCTCTCCGGCACGGTTGCGGGCAACTCGATCCCCGCTTCGCGCAGCGCTTCGAGGATCAGGGTGGCGAGCCCGCAGAAGAAGACGAGCTTGCCGAGTGCGCCCGTGTGCCAGCCCGTGACGGAAAGCGTCAGCCCGTCCGCCTCGCTGCCCGAGTACCAGTCGGTGAAGGCGGAGATCGCCAGCACGAGCCCGGCGATCCAGGCCAGCCGCTCGCCCCAGTAACCGGGCACCGGCGGCCGCGGGGCCGGGCGCGCCTCGAGCGGATCGGCAGCCGCGCGCGACGGCGGCAGTGGCTCGGGCGTCTGCATGGGCCGCAGTATGGGCAAATTCACGACGCGGCGTGCGGGCGTCCGCGTGCTACAGGCCGAACAGCCGCTGCACCTCGTGCCAGCTCCCGATCACGAACGCGGCGGCCAGCGCGAGCAGCACGGTCATCGCGATGTAGAAGCGATAGCGCGCGAGCCTGCTCTCCTGACGCGCCTGCACGCGTGCGTAGCGGCGCGCCCGGTGGTAGCGGTAGCGAAGCTCGATCGCCGACGGGTCGACCGGGTTCTCCTCGTCGGGCATGGGCGATGCCACGCGCAAATTGTACGCCCGCATGCCTCCGCCCGCGATACTTCGCCGGGGTGGTCGTCGAGACGGATCCACGGGTCAGCGGCATCTCCGTCGACGGGCTGGCGTTCCTCGCCCGGTCGATCGGAGCGGCGACGCGACGGTCGACGCTCGCCGACGCGCTGGCCGACGTCGCGAACGGGGCGAGGGTGGTGGCGCGGGCAGACCTCGTCCTCGTACGCGCCCCGGCCGGCGGCGCTCGACTCGAAGCCGTCGCGGTCGCCGGGCAGCCGGCGCTCGCCGCCGAGCTCGAGGGCACCCACCTCGAGGCCTCCGACCTGCCGCGCGCGACGCTCACGACGCTCACGGACGCGCCCGCGCCGGTCCGGCATGCCGCGTCTCGCGCCGCCGCAGACTCGCTCCTGCTCGTCCCGATTCGAGCCGACGGAATCTCGGGCTCGCTCGAGGTCTACCGAGGCGGCGCGGACTTCTCGGAAGGCGAGCGGCTCGCCGCCGAGCTCGCGGCGGGTCACGCCGCGCTCGTGCTGCGCGGCTTCGCCGCCGGTGACGGCGTCGCACTCGACGTTTCGGGCCCATCCTTGCTCGATCTCGTCGGAGATTCGCTGGCCGCCGCCTTCGCCGGGACGGACACCGCAGCCGCGATCACGCGGATCGCGGCCAACCTCGTCGGGGCGCGCCTCGGGCTCCTGTGGCAGCCGGAGTACGGATGGCTCGTGCTGACCGGCTCGTACGGCCTCGAGGCAGGGGCCGAGCTGGGCGCGGCGCGCGAGCTCGCCGCCGTCGCGATCGAGGAGGGCGTGCCGGTCCGCTCCGTCTCGACCGAGGAGCTGCCCGCCGGGTGCACGTTCGCAGCCGTGCTGTCGCTCGGACAGCCCCCGGTGGGCGTCCTCCAGCTTCTGTTCGCGCCGGGCGAGGAGCCGGACGATGCGAGTCTCGCAAGCCTGACGACCTTCGGCGTTCGCGCCGCGCACGCGCTCCGCGCGAGTGCCCGGACGCGGGCGCTCGAAGCCGAGCTCGAGCGCGAACGCGCCGTGCTGGCCGTCGTCG
>Ga0310810_10004788_pt1 | contig 15038 bp, 12 predicted proteins | sample NCmetagenome_FD_207641 | JGI IMG/M metagenome (GOLD analysis project Ga0310810, IMG submission 207641) | Soil microbial communities from experimental microcosm in Duke University, North Carolina, United States - NC | ecosystem: Engineered > Artificial ecosystem > Soil microcosm > Unclassified ...
CGTTGTACTCGCGCTCGTAGGTGAGCGGCGTCTCGCCAAGCACGATCTTGTCGATGTTGAGATTGGCGTAGAGATCCAGCTGGATGCGGGTGCCGTCCTGCAGCATCTTGAATCGAATCGTGTTCTTGCCGGCGATCGTCTTCTTCTCCGGGTCGACGCGAACGTCCAGATGATAGGCAAGTAGGTCGTTGTTCGCGCGGAACGGGCCGTACTCGCCGCGCAGCACTTCGTCGCGCGCCGGTGGGCGCGTGGCGCGACGCTTCTCGAGATAGTCCGCTCGAAGGGCGGCGATCAACCGCGCGTCGACCAGGCCGGCGGCGTCGCCCTGGTAGTCGAGTTTGTGATCGGTCCGGAACTTGTCGACGGCGGCGATCGCTTCCTCGTCGAACTGGCCCCACTCGCGCATGTAGTCGGCGGCCTGCGTGCGCGGCGCATCGGGAAAGCTGGCGAGATTCGGACGCCAGTAGCCGAGCGCATGCAGCATCCGCTTCAGCTCGACGACGTCGGGTCCGTCGATGCGGGAGAAGGTGCGATAGCCGAGTCGTCGCGCGGTCGTGTAGTAGATGCGTTTGAGCTCGGCGACCGGTTCGGGGTTTTCGCCGACCTCGATCGCGACGGCGATGTGGTCGTTGGCGCGGCCGGGATCGTTCGGGTCGGCGACTTTGATCGCCGCCGACTGCAGATTGCCCCAGCGCTTGTCGCCGCCGCGCCCGTAGCCGGCTTCGATGGCGAGAATCATCCGCTCGGCCAGCGGGAGCCCGGTTCCCTCGGTCGACTCGAACTGCGCCGCCACCGCGTCGACAACTTCGGGGCCGACCATCGTGTTCGCCTGCACGGTGTAGTTGCGTCCCTGCCGGCTTCCGGCCCAGGTGCTGTTCTGCTTGCCGGTATGCGCCGCCGATCGCCCCTTCATGTCGATGACGCCGACCTGCCGCGACTCGCGCCGCTCGTCGTCTTTCAGGAGCTCGGTCAGCACCGCCTGCGGCTCGACGCCTTTCGCGATCAGATCGAGTCCGCGCGGGCCGTATTCGACAACCGTTGCGGCCTGCGTGCAGACCGCGCCGACGCCGGCGCGAACGTGCGGCACGGCGCGTCCGACAAACGGCACGCGCGTCGTCACCGCGGCACCCGACTGGCCGGTTGCCGGATCGATCGCGCAAATCGAAAACGTCGAGTACTGCGGCAGCCCTTCGTCGTTGAGCGTGACGCCGTCGGTTGCGCGCTGCTGGCCGGAGATGGCGCCAGAGAGGGCGAGAGCAAAAGCCGCGGCGAAAACTGCGCTCAGGCGCGGAGCGAGCATGGCATCTCCTGGTCGATAGGGGGGATCGCGCGATGATAACACCCCGTCGACGGGACGCCGGGAGCCGGCGCGACAGAGCGCGCGCCGTTCAGGCGGGCGCGCTCGCAGGGACGCTGAGGAAGCCGCGGAGATACCACACGATCAGCGGGAGTTCGCGCGCGTCGCGTTGCGCCGCACGCCGAGCTCGAACCAGACCGGGCTGCGTTCGTCTGCGTACGCCGCGGTTGATGTCGTGACGACTCACGCGTTCCGCAGCGCCTGATTCGGATCCACCGCCGTCGCGCGACGCGCCGGCACGTAGCACGCGGCGGTCGCGACGCCGAGCAGCAGCACGGTCACGCCGGCATAGACCTGCAGGTCGTGCGTGCCGACCCCGAACAGCAGCGTTTGCAGATAGCGCGTCAGCGCGATCGCGCCGGCAAGGCCGAGCGCCACGCCAATCCCCGCCGTCGTCAGCCCCTGCTTGAGCACGAGCGAGAGGATCGAGCGGCGATCCGCGCCGAGCGCCTGGCGAATGCCGATCTCGCGCGTGCGCTGCGCGACGGCGAACGCGAGCACTCCGTAGATGCCGATCGCCGACAGCAGCAGCGCGACGCCGCCGAACAGCACGAGCAGCAGCATCGGCGATCGCCGGCCCTCGAGCGAACGCGCCATCCACTCTTCCATCGTCCGCACTTCCGCGATCGGCTGCTCGGGGTCGATCGTCGTCACCGCCGATCGGACCTGAGAGACGAGCGTCTTCGGATCGACGGCGCTCTTGACGACGAGCGCCATCAAAGACCGCGGCTGCTGCGCGATCGGATAGTAGAGGCGCTCTTTCGCGACCGGCTGGCCGAGATCGATGCTGTTGATCGTGCCGGCCACACCGACAATCGTGAAGGCGGGGCTCGTCGCGCCGCCGCGCCGGATCTGCTGGCCGATTGGACTCTTGTTGGCGAAGTAGCGGCCGACGAGATACTGGTCGATGACAACGACGAGCGGAGCATCGGCGGAGTCGGCGTCGGTGAACGCCCGGCCGGCGACGATCGGAATCTGCATCGAGCGGAAGTAGTCGCCGCCAATGACTTCCTGTCGCCCGTGCGGCTGCGCCTCGCCCGACGGCGGCTCGTAGCCGACGATCGAGTACGACCCTGAGGAGACGTTGCCGTTGAACGGCACATTCGACGTCAGTCCAACCGACGTGACGCCAGGCAGCGCTCGCACCTGTTCGAGGAGCCGTGCCCAGAACGCGCGGCGGGTGGGCGGATCCGGATAGCGGCCGGCGGGCAGGGAAATCTGCGCCGTCAGCACGCGCTCGGCGACGAAGCCCGGATTGACGTCCTGCAACCGGAGGAAGCTCTTCACGAGCAGGCCGGCGCCGACGAGCAGCACGAGCGCCAGCGCGGTTTCCGCGATTACCAGCGCGGCGCGTGTGAGCCCCGTGCCTTTGCCGGCGGACCCGCGCGCCGTGTCGTCCTTCAGCACGGTGCTCATGCTGCCGCGCAGCACCGTGAGCGCCGGCACCAGACCGAACACGACTCCGGTCAGGATCGCGAGAGTGGTCGTGAACGCCATCACGGCGGGATTGATGGTCGCGTTCGCCATCCCTGGCAACTGTTGCGGGCTGAGCGCGACGAGGCCGCGGACACCGGCCCAGCCGACGGCGAGTCCGGCGACGGCGCCGAGCGCCGACAGCACGAGCCCCTCGGTGAGCAGTTGACGGATCAAGCGCTGGCGCCCGGCGCCCAGCGTCGTGCGAATCGCGAGCTCGCGGTAGCGACCCGTCGCCCGCATCAGCAGCAGGCTGGCGACGTTCGCGCACGCGATGAGGAGCAGCACGATGACGCCGGCCTGCAGCACGTAGAGCGGCGCGCGCGCGTCGCCGACCAGTTGATCGCGCAGCGACTGCGCGTAGCCGCCGAAGCCGCTCGACAGGGCGAAGGCGCGGCGCTCGGGCAGGCGCTCGAGATTGCGGTTCACGATCGTCTTCATCTGCGCGTTGGCCTGCTCGATCGTGGCGCCGGGCGCGAGCCGCGCGATCATCTGGCTGAACTCGTTGCCGCGCCCCTGGTCCGACATCTGCTGCGGCGTAAACGCGAACGGCTGCAGAACGGCGATTTCGGGGCCGGGCAATTCGAAGTCCGCGCCGAGGACGCCGGTGACGCGATGGGTTTCGCCGTTCAATCGGATGTCACGCCCGACGATCGACGGATCGCTGCCGAAGTGCGAGGTCCAGGTCGGGTAGGTGAGGACGACGAATTTGTCGTTGCCCGGCTGCGCCTCCGACTCCTCGAAGCCGCGGCCGATGAACGGCTGGCGGCCAAGGGTGGAGAAGAAGGAGGGCGTGACGGCGAGGCCGCGCAGCTGTTCGGGCTGTCCCTGCGTCGTGAGGTTGACGGTCCGCATCGTGAACAGCGCCGCGTCGGCGAACGCCGGCGCCTGCGTTTTGCGATCGATATAGTCGGGAATCGAGACCGACGCCTGCGGCAGCCCCATCAGCGGGTACGTGTTCCAGACGAACACGAGGCGATCGGCGTCGCGGTACGGCAGCGGCCGCAGCAAAACCTGGTAGAGCAGGCTGAAGATGGCGGTGTTCGCGCCGATCCCGAGGGTGAGGGTCAGAACCGCGATGGCGGTGAAGATGGGCTGCTTGCGAAGCGAACGAATCGCGTAGCGGATGTCTCCCATACCGGGAGTTGGACGGGCGGATCGGGGGAAAGGTTGCGAAGGCCTCACGTCGACGACGACCGCGACGTCACCTACCGCGCAAAGTAGCGCGCGCGGTCCGACGGGTCGTACACGCGAATCGTGCGGCCCACTGACGCCAGCGGCGGCCAGTCGAGATGACCGATGGGGCTCGCGCGTTCGAATCGCGCGCGGAACACGGGCTCTTCCGCCGTATCCAGCAGCAGCATCGGCCTCAGTCCTTGCGCCTGCAGAAACGCCAGCGCAGTGTCGAGCGCATCGGGCTCGAGCGTATCCCACGACACCGTGGGTCTGTGCGAGTAGTAGTGCACGCTCCCGCTGTGGCGCACCGTGAGGATCGCCGTGCGATCGGCCAGCCGCTGCGCGACGAAGGTGCCGGCGTCGACGAAATGCCGTTCGAGATGAATCAGATCGAAGGCCGATCGCTCGCGCGCGACGTGCATCCAGAATGCGCCCACGCCGACGACGACGAGCGCGAGCAGAGGAGCGGTCCGATCGCCGGCGACGCGCCGTCCGACTCGCGTCACGACGATCGACGTCAACACGATCAGCCACGGGAGCCCCGGTAGCAGAAAACGAACGTACGTCCAATCGCCGAAGACGATGTAGGGCAGATACAGCGCCAGTGTGACGAGGGCGATGCCCAGTCCGAACCAGGCCTCGCGCTTGCGCCTTGCGACGAACGGCGCCGCGAACGCGAACGCCAGCACTGGCGTGTGCGTCTCGAACAGCCAGCGCGTGTAGCGCGTCATGTTCGGCGCGATGTTGGCGGTCTTGAACAACTCCCCTGGAGCACCGTAGCCGGTCGCGAGCGGCGAACCGTACATCGTGTACTGCAGAACGGCGAGTACCACGACGCCGGGGATCAAACCCAGTACGTAGAGTCCGGCTTTAGCCGGCCCCGTGTGGAGTCCGGCTTCAGCCGGCCCCGCAACCGTCCGCCTGAAGGAGGACGCCACATACAGAGCGACGAGCGCCGCCAACGGTGCGAGGTTCGGCCGCGTCAGCACCGCCATCGACGCCGCCACACCCGCCGCCAACGGACGCGCCCGGCCTTCGCGAAATCCGATCGCGAACGCCGCGGCCAGCAGCCACCAGGCCATCGCCGGCACGTCGGTCATCGGCTGGACCACCTGGAACAGCACGCTCGGACTGCACGCGAGCAGCACCGCCGCGGCGGCGCCCACCGCCGCCGATTCGAGCCGCCGACCGAGGACGAAGGTCAGCCACACGGCGAGAGCGCCGCAGATGGGTACGACGTAGAACTCGCCGCGCGGCACGATGCTCGTCAAGGCCATCGTCAGCGGCAGGCCGGGCGGGCAGATCGGCACGATCTCGTCGCGCCGGATCGGCGACGGAATGTGGCCCGCCGGCGTGAACGTCCACTCGGCGCGCGGCCACGGCGCGGTGTCGATGAGCGGCTCCTCGATGTGCGTCGTGCCGAGCCGGAACAGCCGCGCCTGATTCAGGTAGCAGGCGGAATCGGATCCGCCGGCGGCGAACGTGCCCCATCTGACGCCGACGACGAGCAAGGCGGCCGCGGCGGCGATTGCGATCGAAGTCAGGTACAGCGGATAGGTCGGGTGGGTCGGATCGGGTTCGCCGCTCGCCGTCGGACGCTCGTCGGGCCTGGACAGCAATGTGTGAACCGCATGATAACCGGCGCTCGGTCCTCGCCCGGCGCCGCAAAGGATAATGGCGGTGAGGATGCTCGCGCTGACCGTCGTCGCCGGGTCGTTCACGATCGCCCGTCTTCCGGCAGATTCGCAGCTGCCCGAGTGGGCCACGCGGAGCGCTCTCTGGTCGGTGACGCGAACCGCCAACGAACTGTCGATCGTGTGCGGCAGCGGCGACGTGCCGGCGGACGTTCGACAGGAGCGCGGATGGCGCGCCCTGGCGGTCGCCGGGCCACTCGACTTCGCTTTGACCGGTATTCTGCTCAGCGTGGCGGAGCCGCTCGCCGCAGCGGGCGTCAGCGTCTTCGCGCTCTCGACCTACGACACCGACTATGTGCTGGTGCGCGAGGGCGACCTCGCCGGCGCGATCGCGGCTCTGACAGATGCAGGCCACAACGTCGCGGGTTGAGCGGCCACCGGCGGCGCGAACGCGCGTCGTCGCGATCGACGCGCTGCGCGGCATGGTCATGGTCATCATGGCGCTCGACCACGTGCGCGACTTCATTCATCGCGCCGCCATGAGTGCTTCGCCGACCGACCTCACGAAGACGACGCCGATTCTGTTTCTGACGCGGTGGGTGACGCACATCTGCGCGCCGACGTTCATGCTGACGGCCGGCCTCGGGGCCTACCTGTGGTGGCACGGACGCCGCTCGAAAACGGAGCTGTCGACGTTTCTGCTCACCCGAGGGATCTGGCTGATCCTGCTCGAGCTCACCGTGATGCGTGCGGCCTACAACTTCGACGTGTCGCTGCGCGATCCGATCTTCCTGATCGTGCTGTGGGTACTCGGCGCGTGCATGGTTGGCCTCGCGGCGCTCGTGTGGCTTCCGCCGCGCGCCCTCGCAGTTGTCAGCGTCGCGACCATCCTCTTGCACAACCTGCTCGACGGCGTGCGTGCCGCGCAGTTCGGCGGCTTCGCGTGGTTGTGGAACATCCTGCATCAGCCGGGTGCGATCCGCGTCGGCGGCCTGACCGTGCTCGTCGCCTATCCGCTGATTCCATGGCTGGCGGTGATGGCGCTGGGGTTCGTGCTTGGCGAGTTGTTCACGGCAGACGCCGGTACCAGGCAACGACGGCTGATGGCGATCGGCGTCGCATGCATCGTGGCGTTCGTGGCCCTCCGCGCGCTGGACGGGTACGGCGATCCGGCGCCGTGGTCGACGCAGCCGCGTCCGGCCCTGACGGTCCTCTCGTTCCTCAACACGACCAAGTACCCGCCGTCGCTGGCGTTCCTGCTGATGACACTCGGTCCGGCCATGCTGATGCTGGCGTGGTTCGAACGGCTCCGTTTCAGCGACACGAATCCTCTCGTCGTGTTCGGCCGGGTGCCGCTGTTCTATTTCGTCGTGCACTTCTTCGCGGCGCACCTCGCGGCCGTGCTCCTGGCACTCGTGCGATACGGCAGCACGGCGTGGACCTTTGCCTTTCATCCGCTGCCGTCGATGGGCGGTCCGGCTGCGCTGTTCCCGGTCGGGTTCGGCTACCATTTGCAGGTCGCGTATCTGGTGTGGGCCGCAATCGTCGTGGCGCTGTATCCTGCGTGCCGCTGGTTCGCGCAGGTGAAGGCGACGCGGCGCGCGTGGTGGGTGAGCTACTTGTAGCCGTGCCCATCGGTCGACCCGGTCGCATTGCCTCGAAGACACGAGGCGTTTCGAACGAATTCGGTTGGCGCGCGCTACGCTGAAGGGAGCCGTCACATGACGCGGGCGGAGGCGTTGGCACACTACGAGAAACTCGTTGCCACCAACCCGAAGGTCGACCGCAAGGGCGCGACAATGCCCTACACGTCGCTGAACGGTCACATGTTCAGCATGCTGACAAAGCAAGACGCGGTCGCGCTGCGCCTCCCGGCGGGCGAGCGCGAGGCGTTCCTCACGCGCTACAAGACGACGCTCTGCGAACAGTTCGGGATGGTCATGAAGGAATACGTGATCGTGCCGAATTCGCTCTTGCCGAAAACGCGGGCACTGAAGCGCTACTTCGACGCGAGCTACGCGTACGTCGCAACGCTGAAACCAAAGCCCACGACGAAGAAGAAGAACGCCGGGAAGAGGTAAGCACCGTGTCGCTCACCGGGCGGCGGGTCGGCGTCTACGAAGTTCAAGCGGCGATCGGCGCCGGCGGCATGGGTGTCGTGTATCGCGCGCTCGACACCAATCTGCAGCGGACGGTCGCGATCAAGTTCCTCTCCGACGAGTTCGCCAACGCCGGCGCACGTCGACGTTTTCAGCGCGAGGCGCAAACGGCGTCGTCGCTGAATCATCCGCACATCGTCACCGTACACGACGCGGGGGAGTACGACGGGCGGCAGTACCTGGTGACCGAGTTCGTCGACGGCGGGACGCTGCGCGACTGGACGCGCGCGGCGGCGCGGTCGTGGCGCCAGACGATCGATCTGCTGATCGGCGTCGCTGACGCGATTGCCGCGGCGCACGAGGTGGGCATCCTGCATCGCGATATCAAGCCGGAGAACATCCTCATCACGAAGAGCGGCTACGCCAAGCTCGCCGACTTCGGTCTGGCCAAGCTGGACGACACACCGGGCGTCGATGAGGCCGTGACGAGGACCGACATCCGGACGCGGCCGGGCACGATCGTCGGCACCGCGGCCTACATGGCGCCGGAGCAGGCGGCCGGCCGCCGCGTCGATGCCCGCAGCGACGTGTTCTCGTTCGGTGTCGTCCTGCACGAGCTGTTGGGCGGTCGTCGTCCCTTTACCGGCGAATCTGAGACAGATGTGCTCCATGCGGTGCTTCACGATCAAGCCGCGCCGCTTCCGGCGTCCGTTCCGGCGGCGCTCCGGACGATTGTGGACAAGGCGCTCGAGAAGGATCCGGCGAATCGCTTTCAGTCGATGCGCGACATGGTGGTCGACCTCCGCAGGCTGACGCGATCGTCGGAGGAGGAGCTCTCGGCACCCGCGACGGCGCGCGCGACGAGAGCGCGCCGTTATGTGGGTGCGGCGCTCACGCTGTCGGCGCTCGCGATCGCGGCAATTGCGTGGTGGGCGTCGCGTTCGCACCAAGCGGGTGCGCCGCGACCGCAGGAATACACGAAGCTGACCAACTTCGCGGATTCGGTCACCTCGCCGGCGCTGTCGCCCGACGGTGCCCGGATCGCGTACTCGACGACGTCCATCGACTTCACGAGGTTCGAGACCTGGGTCGTGCCGGTGCTGGGCGGCCAGCCGCAAAAACTGTTGGCGAATGCCGAGGGGATGACGTGGATCGCGCAGCCACGCGCCCAATCCGGTAGCCAACCGCTCGTGCTGTTCTCGGAGTTGACCGGCCGCGGCCCGCAGATGTCGATCGTGGCGTCGACGGAGAGCCGCGCGGCCCAGCGCAGCGTGTATGCGCCGCCGCTCGAAGTCGGCGGCATGGCGCATCGCTCGGTGGCATCGCCAGATGGCAGGTCCGTGATCGTCATCGAAATGGATTTTCGCTCGTGGCTGCCGTGCCGTCTCGTGCCGTTCGACGGCAGTTCGACGGGCACGCCGGTCGGCCCCGCGCCCGCCCAGTGCACTGATGCGGCGTGGTCACCGGACGGGAAGTGGATGTACTTCTCTGCGAACACGGGTACCGACGGGGTCCACACGTGGCGGCAGCGGTTTCCCAACGGAACGCCCGAGCAGATCACCTTCGGGGTCACCGACGAGGAGGGGATTCACGTCGCGCCCGACGCACGTTCGTTCGTCACTTCGATCGGAACCAGCCAGAGCACCGTGTGGATTCACGACGCGAACGGCGACCGGCAGATGACGTCGGAAGGGTTCAGCTATTTGCCGTCGATCGCTGCCGACGGCAAGAAGCTGTTTTACCTAGTGCGGAGCGGCGGCGTCCGCAACTGGCACGCTGGCGCGCTGTGGGTCGCCGACCTGCAGTCTGGCCAGCGACAGCGCGTCCTGCCGGACTTCCTCATGCAGAACTACCGCATTTCGGAGGACAGCCGCCGTGTCGTGTTCACCGCGGTCGACGGAACGGGCCACACGCCGCTGTGGCTGGCGTCGCTCGATGGCGACACGCCGCCGCGCCGGCTCGCGACGCTCGACGCGATCTTGCCGTCTTTTGGCGCGCCGGGGACGATCGTCTTCGGCAGCCAGGATCCGGCGTATCCGTTCCTCTATCAAGTGCGCGAAGACGGCGGCGATCCACAGCCGTTCGTGCCGGTGCCGATGCTCATGCCGTTCGCGGTGTCGCCCGGCGGCCGCCTGGTGACGGTGATGGACGTGCAACGATTCGGAGCGGTGGTCGTCTTCAAGGCCGGCTCCAGCGATTCGATCAAGCTCTGCGATGCGTGCACCGAACCGCAGGGCACCGATCCGATTCCGCCGCCGCTCAGCTGGACACCGGATGGCCGATTCGTGTATTTCCGGTTCTCGAAATCGATGTACGCGATACCGCTGCCGCCCGGCCAACTCTTGCCGCCGATCCCGCCGTCCGGCTTCGCTTCGGAGGACGCCGTCGCGGCGCTGCCGGGCGCGAAGTTGCTGTCGCGCGAAGCGATTTATCCGGGGCCGAAACCGTCGCTCTACGCATTCACGAAGCTGGCGACGCAGCGCAACATCTACAGGGTGCCCGTGCCATGACGCAACAGCTCATCGTCGCAAGCCTTGCGGCCGCCGTGCTCGCGGCCGCCTGCAGCAAAAGCAGCAGTTCCAGTGCGACTGCGCCGACATCGGGGTCTACCTTGAGCTTCTTCGTCACGAGCGCGAAGAGCACGACGGGCAACATCGGCGGACTGCGCGGCGCCGACGCGCTCTGTCAGAACCTTGCGCAGACGGCCGGCGCGGGCAGCAAGACCTGGCGCGCCTATTTGAGCGTCGAGCGCGATGCCGACAACGGCAATCGACCCACCGACGCGCGCGGCCGCATCGGCAACGGTCCATGGGCCAACGCCAAGGGCACTGTCGTCGCGAACAACCTGACGGAGCTGCACGCGCGCAAGGGCGATGCCTCGATCTTCGTGGATGAGAAGGGGCAGCAGATCAACGGGCAATGGCCTGGATCGCCGTCGCCGGTCGAGCACGACATCATGACGGGATCGAACGCTGACGGCACGCTGATGCCCGGTTTCACCTGCGGCGACTGGACGTCGGACTCGTCCAGTGCGTTTGGGCAGGTGGGACATTCCGATGGCCTCGGTCCAGGCGGCGACACGTCAGGAGCGCTGTCGTCGTGGAATTCGGCGCACGCGAATCAGAACTGCGCGAACACGGCGCCGCGCGGCGGCGCCGGGCGCATCTACTGCTTCGCGCGGTAGGCGGCGATTCGCTGCCGCTGCTCGCCGAGGCGGTCGATGCCCAGCGCCACTTCGTCGCCTTCTTTCAGATAGACCGGATTCGGACGCATGCCGAGACCGACGCCGGCGGGCGTGCCGGTGCTGATCACGTCGCCGGGCAAGAGCGTCATGAAGCCGCTGATGTAGCTGACGAGCGCCGCCGTGTCGAAGATCATCTGCGCGGTGCTGCTTTTCTGCCGCGTCTCGCCGTTGACCGTGAGCCACATCTCGAGGCGCCCGGGATCGGGCAGTTCGTCGCGCGTGACGACGAACGGTCCGAGCGGCGCGAAGGTGTCGGCGCTCTTGCCTTTGACCCATTGCCCGCCGCGCTCGAGCTGAAACGCGCGCTCGGAGTAGTCGTTGTGCAGCGCGAATCCCGCGACGTGTTCCAGCGCGTTCGCCTGGTCGACGTACTGCGCCATCTTGCCGATCACAATGGCGAGCTCGACTTCCCAATCGAGCTTCGAGGCGCCGCGCGGAATCACGACACTGTCGTTCGGACCCGCCAGCGACGTCGTCGCCTTCAGGAAGAGGACCGGCTCGCGCGGAACGTCCATACCGCTTTCGGCGGCGTGGTCGCGGTAGTTGAGGCCGACGCACACAATCTTGTTCGGTCGCCGGATGGGCGGACCCAGCCGGATGTCGCCGCCGATGCGCGGCGCGGAGGCCGCGTGTCGATCCAGCCATGCACGCAAGGTGGCCAGTCCGTCGGCCGCAAAGAACGCTTCGTCGTAGTCGGACACGATCGCCGACGTGTCGATTCTCTCGCCATCGTCCAGGAGCACGCCCGGCCGCTCCTGATTCGGTTCACCGCAGCGAATGAGCTTCATGGCTTCACCGGAAATTCCATGACGACGGGACGTCGACGTAGGTGCGATCGAGGGCGCCGACCGACGGGCAGCCGAGCAGTTTCAGCGTGCGGATTAGATCGGCGCGCAGGATGTCGATGGCGCGCGTGACGCCGGGCAGACCGGCGGCGCCGAGGCCGTAGGCGTAGGCGCGACCCACGAGGACCGCGCGTGCGCCAAGACACAGCGCCTTGACGATGTCGCTGCCGCGGCGGATGCCGCCGTCCATGAGCACTTCGATGCGGCCGTTCGCCGCCGCGACGACTTCGGGCAGCACTCTGAGCGTCGACGACGCGCTGTCGAGCTGACGGCCGCCATGGTTCGAGACGATGACGGCGGCCGCGCCTTTGTCCATCGCGCGCCGCGTGTCGTCGGCGGTGAGCACGCCCTTGACGACGATGGGTCCCGGCCACACGCGGCGGATCCAATCGAAATCGCGCCACGCCACCGCCGCGCGTTCGAGCGCGGCGCCGACTTCTGCATACAACATCGGTCCCTGGTTGGGCAGCACGATGTTGGGAAACTTCATCATCCCTCCGTCGCCGAGGAGTCCCGCGAGCCAGCGCGGCCGCGCGAGGATTTGCGGGACGAAGGGAAGCATCGCAAATGGGCGGCGGCTGGTCAGCTCGCGCGTGCCATTGCGCGTGTCGCGCTCGCGATTGCCGGCGACCGGCGTGTCGATAGTGACGAGGAGCGCGCTGAAGCCCGCGAGCCGCGCGCGTTCGAGTCCGGCCGTCGCGACCTCCTGGCCTCCGGCGAGATACAGCTGATACCACGCCGGGCCCGACGTCGCGGTCTTGACATCTTCGAGCCGGCAGCCAGAGAACGTAGAAAGGGCGTAGGCGGTGCCGGCGGCACCGGCGGCGCGCGCCGCCACCTCTTCGCCGCGCGGATAGAACAAGCGCGAACTGCCGACCGGCGCGAGCACGAACGGCAGATCCAGCGTCGCGCCGAGCACCGTCGTCCGCAGATCGCACTGGGCCATCACCACGGCGTTGCGGGGACGGAAGATGACGTCGTCGAACACGCGGCAATTCTCGCGCAGCGTGACCTCGGCGTCCGCGCCGCCGTCGATGTAGTCGAAGACGACCTGAGGAAGACGACGCTTCGCGAGGCGGCGAAGGTCTGCGATGTTGATCGCGCGGGACAGGGTCATCGGGAGCCGAGCCGGCTCGAGGCGCATTATGCACGATGACGGCTCGCAGATAAGATGCATTCCTCGATGACGGGCCGCCGCGCGTTCGACTACGCGATCGAGCATTCCCTGGTCCTGCCGGTCGGCGCGATGGCGGCGCTCGCGTGGGCGAATCTTTCCTACGCGAGCTACGCGCGCGTGTCGCACGCGCTCGAATTTCCGGTCAACGACGTCGGCATGGTCTTCTTCTTCGCGCTCGCGACCAAGGAGGTCGTGGAAGCCACCGCGCCGGGCGGCGCGCTGCATCCGTGGCGGCGTGCGGCGCTGCCCGGCATTGCCGCCGTCGGCGGCATGGCGGCGCCGGCCCTCATCTACGTGCTGTTCGTCCACGCCGCCGCGCGCCCCGAGCTCGGTCGCGGATGGGCGATTCCGTGCGCGACCGACATCGCGTTCAGTTATCTCATCGCCAAAGCGATCTTTCGCCGCCACCCGGCCATCCCGTTCCTTCTGCTGCTGGCCATCGCCGACGACGCGCTCGGGCTCGTGCTGCTGGCGCTCTTCTATCCCGTCGGCGATCTGCACGCCGGCGCGGGTAGCGCGCTGATGCTCCTGGCGCTGGCGACTGCGTATCTGCTGCGCCGCAACCGGGTGGTCATCTACTGGCCGTACGTCGCCGCGGGCGGTGCGATCTCGTGGTTTGCGCTCTTTCGCGGAGGACTGCATCCCGCGCTGGCGCTCGTCCCGATCCTGCCGTTCATGCCGCACGCCGCTCGTGATCCAGGGCTCTTCGTCACGGCGCCCGCCAGCGCGCGCGACGCGCTCAGCGAGTTCGAGCACCACTGGAAATATCCCGTCCAGCTGATTCTGTTCCTGTTCGGGCTGACGAACGCCGGCGTCCCCGTTGGCCAGCACGGGACGGCGACGTGGGCGGTGGTGACGGCGATTCTGCTCGGCAAGCCGATCGGCATTGGCGCGTCCGTCGCGCTGTCGGTGGCGGCCGGATTGAAGCTGCCCCGGCAGATGGACTGGCGCGACATGGCTGTGGTCGGCTGCGCGGCCGGCATCGGCTTCACCGTCGCGCTGTTTTTCGCGACCGCCGCGTTCCCGGCGGGCGCGGCGCTGGACGAAGCGAAGCTGGGCGCGTTGTTGAGCGTGTCGAGTGCGGGTGTCGCGATGGCTGCCGCGGCAGTGCTGCGGGTCGGCCGTTTCCGCTAGGGTTGGCTGGAGCGCAAGGCGTCAGCCGATGGAGCGCGCCGCTTCAGCGGAGCGGCTACGGCGTTGCCGGGGGAAGGTCTTTGATGATGAACACGCGCTCGCCGGGGCGGATCAACCCGAGTTCGCGGCGGGCGAGTTCTTCGATGGCTGCCGGGTCTTCGGTGAGGCGGCGCACCTGTTCGCGCAGCCGCTCGTTCTCGGCGCGCTGCCGCGAGATGTCGGCCGACAGCTGATCGTATTCATGCTGGGCGCGCAGCATGGCCAGCAGCCCGCGCTCGCCGACCAGGCCGTCGACGATAATCACCGCCGCGACGAACAGCAGCAGCCAGTGGACGATGCGACGACTCAAGCCCGGCTGTTGTGGCCTCTCGCTTGGCGAAGGGCGTCGAGCGGCGATCGTCGTGTCCTCGTTCATCTTCGGCACGCGCAGACACATTACAACAGGTTTTCAGAAAGTACAAGAGTGAAAAATGCCGGAAATCATCCTGGTGCTGACGACGATGCCCGACGATGACCGCGTGGACGGAGTGGCGAGGACGCTGGTCGACGAGCGGCTGGCCGCCTGCGTCAACGTGCACGGTCCGATGCGGTCGACCTATCGCTGGAAAGGGCAGGTCGAGCGCGATCCCGAACGCCAGGTCGTGATCAAAACGACGCGCGATCGGCTGCCCGCGCTGGAGTCGCGTCTCCATTCCCTGCATCCGTACGAGCTGCCGGAGTTCATCGTCGTCGACGTGACGGGTGGAAGCGCGGCCTACCTGCAGTGGGTGAGCGCAGAAATATCGTGAGGCGGGTCCCGTTCCGGACCCGCCTCATGTCGATCGCCCATTATTTCTTTACAGCAAAGGGGCCGACTTCGGGTTTGCCCTGCGTGTTGGCGAGCGGTCCGAGTTCCGCCG
>Ga0310810_10004789_pt1 | contig 15038 bp, 10 predicted proteins | sample NCmetagenome_FD_207641 | JGI IMG/M metagenome (GOLD analysis project Ga0310810, IMG submission 207641) | Soil microbial communities from experimental microcosm in Duke University, North Carolina, United States - NC | ecosystem: Engineered > Artificial ecosystem > Soil microcosm > Unclassified ...
AGCGTCCTACCTACAGAATTACAGGAGCAGGAGGGTATACCAGCCATCCAAAATCCCTCAACTGCACTCGACATCAAGCAATTTTGGCAATACTACGAGCCGTTAGACTCTTCCCTAGTTGTAATTACACCACCGTTAGAGAATCGTACAGTCCTTGATGTTTTAGGGACAATTCCCCTAGCCTCTGCTGATGCTCAGGCCGTAAGGCAGTATTTGGACAAAGTTTATCAAACAGTGACACAACAGGCTGTAATATCGGCTCTCAATCGAGATGAGTAAGATTAAGCCCGTTAGTTCTTTCCTTTAAGAGACTCTCGGTGATGGGGAATCGGTAATGGGTGACTGAAGCTGGTTCCCTATTCAACACACAGGCATTCATTTTTGCATAAGCAAATTTATAAAATTCTTGTGGGATGGGCATCTTGCCCGTCCTGAGCATTCACATGAAGAGCGCAACAGCTTACTCATCTTTTGATATATACACTAATACGAGAAATGTCAAGTGTTCGGCTATAGGATTTATTAATAATTATTAAAGATTTGATGAAGCTTACTCGACTGAGTTGCTGACTGCTAGCGGATTGACCTATGATGCTAACGACGTATTACAGCTTATTACTAATTTTTTTTATAAAAGCCTCCAATTCCTTCAGCAAGCATAATCGCTGTAATTCTTATCTGCTCTACCGTGCCAGCCATATCGCCCCAAGCCGACACTGGGGAATAGTACAAAAAACCGTAATACAGTAAGTTCATCTTACAAAAGCTACTAGGTGATTAAGGAAACTGAAGAGCAACTGTCTTTTGCCACTGACTTGTGATGCTCTTCTTGTCCTGCGGATCTACACATCTACCTAAATTTTCTATGGCAATATTGCAGCGATCGCTAGACACCAATTTTGTTGAGTCATGCAGACTCTCAGAAGAAAAGGCTTGGCAACGGCTAACAGAGTTGGTGGGTACACAACGGATTTCACGGGATAATCTCTGGACACAGCAAGTTGTTTCCCTAATCTGTGAATGGCTAGGTTATCTGCCCTTAGGCTTGGAGTTGGTAGGGCGGTATTTAGCTGAAAACCCCAATTTGTCATTGACACAGATGTTGAAGCAGCTGCAAGCCCAGCAACTAGAAGATGAGGCAATAGACTCTTCAGCACTAAAAAAACAGCCAATCCTAAATACAGCACAGCGTGGAGTGAAAGCGGCATTTGAATTAATCTGGCGAAAACTTGACCCGATGACGCAGCGTGTTGGGGAGTTCTTAAGTTTGTTTGCACTGGATGTGATTCCCTGGCAACTGGTCGAGACTGCAAGTGAACAGTTAAGTTGGAGCAAAGCAGACCTCAATCGAGCAAAACAGCAGCTTGACAAGTGGCAAGTCATTCAATCGGTTGAACCCGACACTAATTACTACAGGATTCATCCCCTAATTCGGGAATTTCTCCAAGCCAAGCTAGCTGTCTCGGAACAAGGCGACAAACTCAAACGAGCGTTTATTCAGGCAATGGTGTTAATTGCCCAGCAAATTCCCGATTCTCCCACGCCGCAGGATATTGAGTTAGTAAAAGATGTTATTCCCCATCTCGTTGAAATTACTCAAACTCTAACCGCTACAGTCAGAGATGAAGAAATACTTTGGCTCTTTGATCGATTAGGCAACTTTTATAAAAGTCAGGGGTTATATGAATTAGCAAAGCCCTGGTTTGTCAAGTGTTTAAATGCAGCAAAGGCTCGTTTTGGAAATGACCATCCTGATGTTGCCACAACACTGAATAATCTGGCAGGACTCTACTATGCTCAAGGATGCTACAGTGAGGGCGAATCCCTTTATTTACATGCTTTAAAACTTAGAAGACGCTTCTTGGGAAATAATCGACCTGAAGTCGCGACAACGCTGAACAATCTGGCATTACTCTACTATGCCCAAGAACGATATCAAGAAGCGGAAACTCTGTATTTGGAAGCTTTAAAACTGAGAAAACGCTTTCAGAGAACTTACTCCTGTGATGTTGCGGCGACGCTAAATAATCTGGCATTACTCTACTATGCCCAAGAACGATATCAAGAAGCAGAGCCCTTGTATCTGGAAGCTTTAGAATTGAGAAAATCTATTTTAGGAAATCATCATCTTGATGTGGCGACAACTCTGAACAATTTAGCATCGCTCTACGATGCTAAAGGCCGCTATATTGAAGCGGAGCCCTTGTTAATTCAAGCTTTACAGGTAAGCGAGCAGGTACTGGGTAGTCATCATTCTAATACTATTATTTTTCGTAAAAACTTGGAAACGCTTCAGGCGAAACTGGAGGCTAGCAATTATTGGTTCCAAAAAAAGTTGAGGGAAAATATTTTATCTTTGATGAGGAAAATAAAGCTGTAACTTGATGTCCAATTTTATCCAGATACAGTAATGGATGCTAGGTATTGGCAAATATACCTCCGTAGGGGCGACAAAATTGGGAGGCTCCCGATTAGGGTGTGGCATCTTTCCAAATAAAGGTGAGCAGGTCAATCCAAAATCTTTGTATCCAAAATCCTCGCCTCGAATGACCTGGCTAAACTAATATTCAGATGACCCATCCTTGAGGTGGTAATAGTATCACTGATAGCTATTGTGTGACGATCGCCTAAACAGTATTTCCCCATCATTGACAACCGTCGATAGATTCAAAGAAATTATCTGGGTAAATCTGTGGTTCAAACTCCTCGCCCTAATGGACTTGCCAATCATCTACCATCCTGACTATGTCACCCCCCTACCCGAAGGGCATCGCTTCCCTATGCCCAAATTTGGGAAACTCTACGAACGACTGTTAAGCGATCGCATTGCCACCCTAGACCAATTCCTAAAGCTCAACGGCGGATCGGATTACCTTGGAGTTCTGCCCTCGTCAAGCGTACCTGCACCGCCGTCGGGGGCACCCTCCTCACCGCCCAACTAGCTCTCAAGTATGGCTTAGCCTGTAATACCGCTGGGGGCACCCATCATGCCTTTCCCAGTTATGGCTCTGGTTTTTGTATCTTTAACGATTTAGCGATCGCAGCGCGTGTTCTGCAACAACAGGGACTTGCTCAAAAAATTCTCATCCTCGACCTCGATGTCCATCAAGGAGACGGTACCGCCTTCATCTTTCAAGATGACCCAACTGTATTCACTTTCTCCATGCACTGTGAAATCAACTTCCCCAGTACCAAACAAACCAGTGACTTAGACGTTCCCCTCCCCGAAGGTATGGAAGACGACGCCTACCTACAAACCCTAGCGAAATATCTCCCTGACCTACTGAGTGAATTTCAGCCTGATCTAGTGCTGTACGACGCTGGAGTTGACCCTCACGCAGGCGATCGCTTAGGCAAGTTAGCCCTCACCGATACCGGACTCTACCGCCGCGAAATGCAGGTCTTAAGTACCTGTGTTGCCGCAGGCTATCCCGTTGCCAGCGTGATTGGCGGCGGTTATGCCGACGACCTCGACGCCCTCATCTACCGCCACTCCATACTTCATCGGGCAGCTAGTGAGGTCTACCGTCAGTATCGACTTTAATGCCAAACTAGGGAAAGACATTTTGTCTCGTCTTCTTCGATACATTTTTTGACATACCCCGCATTACTTACTCTCTTCGTCACTCAGCTCAGCTGAGGAAAACTTGTGCTTCTATCAAAAGGTTTAGAAATCGAAATGTACACGGGCACGCCTCAAGGCGATATTGTCGGTCTCTCTGACCAGATTGTGGCGTCCCTAGATGGATTTGTGCGCGAACCGGATAGCCGCAATGTAGAATACACCACTGCACCCATCTATTCCTATGATCGGCTCTTATGTGCCATCGTGCGCCCTCGGCAGAAATTACGAGCTTATCTAGAGCGCTTGGGCGATTACACCCTACTTCCCGGTAGCACCTTGTCCTTGGGCGGGAGCGATCGCTTTTACCGTTCTGACCCCAATAATCCCTACCACGATTACATCGAACACACCTACGGCACAAAAGTCGTTACGGCAAGCATCCACATCAACGTTGGCATCTCTGACCCAGAACTACTGATGCGAGCGTGTCGTTTAGTTCGGGTGGAAGCCCCCCTCTACCTCGCTCTGAGTGCATCTTCTCCCTTTTTGGATGGACAACCGACCGGCTCCCATTCTACCCGCTGGCAAGTCTTTCCCAAAACTCCAGTAGATGTTCCCCTGTTTGAAAGTCATGCTCACTTTATTGAGTGGACAGAAGACCAACTAAAGCTCGGAACCATGCAAAATGTGCGTCACCTCTGGGCATCTGTTCGACCTAATGGCAATCGACGCCCTTATGACCTCAATCGGCTGGAACTGAGAATCTGTGACTTGATCGTAGACCCGATCGCTTTACTCTCTGTCATGGCTCTCCTGGAAGCTCGCTTGGCTCAACTGCTCGCTGATCCTACCCTTGACCCACTGGAGCGTAGTACATTCCCCGCCTCAACCCGTGCGGCTGACCTCTTGGCACTGACTGATGCCAATGAAGCTGCCGCTGCTCAATTGAGCTTAGATGCTGAACTCCGGCATTGGCAGGATGGGAGAAAGATTTTGGCGCGGGATTGGATTGAGGAAATTTACTCAGAGGTTTGGGCGATCGCCAAACAAAACGGATTCAGTTGTTTCCTTTCACCCTTGAAGAAAATTCTCCGGGAAGGTAATACGGCTCAACAATGGTTACAACGCCATGCCAGTGGGTTTGAGAGTCGAGAGCTAATTATGCAAGGAATTCAAGCTATGGCTGCTCAAGAACGGGAGCTTGAGGATAAGTTGTGTCAGCTTTTGGTGGCCTAGGGGTGTATCACAGTGCCCTCCGTTTACAAATCAAAATATCTAATAGGTCGTTCCCAACTTTTAGATATTAAGAAAATATATATATCACCTCTTTCTCTAGGTAGATATTTATAGTAAAGCGGATGGGCTGAAGTACAGATGAGGGTAGCTATCCAGCCGATTACTCCTAAGCTGTATTACAGGAAATTGTAAACGGCTATACTTTAATTTCTAAAGAAATGTGTACACATCCGAGTTGGTGAGCCTTGAATGCTAAGGGTTGTTCTTGTTCATCCCCAAATCCCGCCGAATACGGGCAATGTTGCTCGAACCTGTGCGGCTACGGGTACAGAGTTACATTTGGTAGGGCCATTAGGGTTTGAAATTAGCGATCGCTACCTCAAACGAGCCGGACTAGATTATTGGCCCTACGTTAATCTTCATTACCATGACTCCCTTGATGCCTTTAAAGCTATGTATCAGCAGCAAGGTGGGCGATGGATTGGCTTCAGCACTTCAGGGAAATATAGTTATGTTAAATTTCAGTATCAGGCCGATGACTGGATATTGTTGGGTAGTGAAACCCTGGGTCTACCCTCCGAGGTCCTAGAAGCCTGTCATGCTACTGTCCGCATCCCGATGGCACAGCCAGGGGTACGTAGCTTAAACCTTTCCGTTAGTGCAGCGGTTGGTCTATTTGAAGCGCGGCGTCAGCTAGGCTATTTGGAATAATGGGTTTCTACCTTCGCTGGGAAGCTGTTTTCCTCCTCCTAGTTGTGGACGATTTCATCATCACTCTCCAGCGTTATTCGGCTGAGTCTGGCTGTCCTTTTTGCTTAAGTACATTTACAAAATTCAAATATTCCTATTTTATTTTCGAGAAATCTTAATACTTCATTTATGTATGTATATAAAAGTATCTAATCTCGCTGATATCAAGGGCAGCGGTTTTAAAATGAAGCTAAGAATAGAGAGCTGGCCGAACTGACATGAGGCAGTCATGTGTTTGGTTACAATAGGTTCTCATCCTAGAAGTTGCACTTTCGTTGGGTCGGGAGTCGGTGAAAGGAAAAAGGCTATCAGACTTTTTCATGAACCTTATCCCCTTTGCCCTCTACTCACTCTCCACTCATCGTGCAAAATAAATACCCAACAGCTGAGTTGGATTGTTAGTTCCTTGAACCGGAAGCTTCAGCTCAACCTGTTTGTAATAGGGGTGTAGGGGAGGACGAGAAGCAGGGACTGTTCTGTGCCGAGCTTCACTCTTGCTCCAACATCAGCTGAGGGTAATCATAATTAAGGGTGTGCCTTATCCTTGTGAAAAGGGCTCTCAGATGGACTGTGCATCGACGTCTTGCCTCACTACATCGGTTCATTACCATCTCCTGGCAACGGATGATTCAGTACTCTCCAATACGGAATGCATCACTCGTTGATAAGAAATTTGTATGAAAAATCAGGGAAAGAGCGGCTGGATGACTGATAGATTTTTTTCATCCAAAATCAATGCTGGGTGGGGCCAAAAATCACCGGATAGCTAGGGAAACTGGGAGTTTAGGAACATTTTTAACAATCAAACCATTGGCAACAATCGGGTTTTAGCTGTACGATTCTACGGTTGTTGTCTAACCCACAGGTAGCGTAAAGTTCCGTCTGTGATTATTCAGTTGCTCAATTCAATTGCAGGGTGTTCGGGAAGATGAGGGATTTCAGCAAAAATACTTTAGTTTTGTGTTAATCTCTAGCCTTCTTCCGGAGGAAAGCCTGCCAGGTCAGTATGTTCTATGCAGCAAACCTTGGCAAAATCCGTACTAACATCGACAGTGTCTCTAGTGAGAATATTCTTGGCAAAGAGGCACGCAGTAATTGCTTTTTTAAGGGTGGATAGAGCGGTTACCGTCAAGGACTCCAAATTTACCTGGTCAGGTCAACTTGTCTAAATCACAACAGCAACTTGTCTAAATCAAAAAAGCAGGGTACTCTTGCCTAAGTATGCTTACTGTATGTGATTTCGATCACAAAATCGAGGTGAATTGCCTCATTGACTGGTAAAGAATCATTCAGGAACTGTTAAGCGCTCGTCACACACCAGGAGGTCGTTTTTGAAACGAACATTTACGCAGAAGGTCAAAAAAGTTCCGACCTGTGCAGCTGACTCCTTTGATGCATTATTGAAGCTCTATTTAGGGTATTTAGGAAAGCATCCGGTTGGCGCAACAATTCCGACCGATGCGAACAACCGTAGAGCCCGCACCTCGGCTGCCATGATTGGCTTAGCAATCTCAATGAGTGCGACTGGCTTGGTGCTGCCTCGACATGGTGATGAAGCCATGGCAGTCGAGCCGATAGCGTCTGAGCCAACTGTCCCCAATGTGCCTACAGCATCGGAAGCTAGTACTTCTCCGGCACCAGCAGCAGAACCCAAAGTTGTCGCCACTGTGGCACTGTCAGCATCCGTCAAGCCAGAACTAGCACGGAAAGAGTCGCAGCCGACCCTAAAGCCTGTCGTTGAACACCAGGTGAAGAAAGGAGAGACACTTTGGGAAATCTCTAAGACCTATGAGGTACAGCCAGAAGCGATTACAGCTTCTAACAACATCCAATCAAGTCAAGTTCTACCCGTTGGACAAACGTTAAAAATCCCTGCCGTGAACGGTATTGTTCACGAAGTCAAACCGGGCGATACGGTTGAAAAGTTATCAGAGTCTTATGGTGTGAAGCCGACACAGTTGCAAGCATCTGCACTCGTGTCGGAATCGGGTCAGTTAAAGACGGGCGAATCCGTCACGGTTCCTGGAAATGTCAATGACCTGTTAAAGGCAAGACAAGATGGTGCGCTCAATCGCTTAAAAGAGCATGGGAACCGCTTAAATGAAAGTCTGGCGGAGTTGTGGTCTGAGGAGTCTACTAATTCATCCCTACAAGCAACGATACCGACGCCGGAGGCATCAGCTGATGAATCCGCGAACTCGGTGACGCTGCCGTCTGCGGTTCTAAAAACCAAGCAGCCATTCGCGACACCACAGCCGATGGCGACAGCAATGTCCACTCCAGTTGTTATCCCGGTACCAACACCGGAAATGGCAGCTTCACCCTTCGTTGCCCCGAAGGCGACAGGGCAAGCGGAGTCATCTGTGGTTATCCCGGTGCCAACGCCAGAAATGGCAGCCTCACCGTTCGTCATGCCCAAATCAACAGGGCAAGCGGAGTCATCTGTGGTTATCCCGGTGCCAACACCGGAAATGGCAGCCTCACCGTTCGTTACCCCGAAATCAGCAAGGCAATCGCAGTCATCCGTAGTCGCCCCGGTGCCAACGCCGGAAATGGCGGCCTCACCATTCGTCACCCCGAAATCAGCAGGGCTACGGGAATCAACGGTGGTTATCCCGGTGCCAACGCCGGAAATGGCAGCCTCACCGTTCGTCGCCCCAAAGGTGTCAACTATTCCAACTCTAAGGACGGCTCCATTTCCAAGTCCGGAAACCGCAGCCAAACCCCAAGTACCACAGCCAGTGGTCATAGAATCCTTAGGGACAGCTTCTACAGCTAATGTCTACCATGTTAAATCTGGAGATACTCTGGATGCGATCGCACGTCGCAATGGTGTATCTCGCACAACACTGATGCAGGCAAACGGGCTGAATAACCCCCATTTACTTCGCATTAACCAACAACTGGCTATTCCGAAAGCCCAACCGACGGGTCACATCAATCAAACCGTCGCCTTATTACCGGGTATTGACTCCAAATATAGCCGTACCGTATCAGGACAAGAGCCGCAAGGTGTAACAGTCCCAACCCTTGCAGTTCCTACTCCTCCAGACCAAATCCCACCTGTTGTATCAGCAGAGCGCCTTTCTCAATCACCCTCTGCTCCCCGTACAGGAGTAGTCGGCTCTTCCAACGTGGAAGGTGCAAAGCCCAATTCCACCCTCGTGGCGGATAATAAGCCGAGTCAATTAGACAACTCTCAGCAAAGTCTCTATGTTGAGAAATTGAAGTCCGACATTCTCAGGCTTCGGGAAGAATATCGCCAAGAGAGAGGAACTGGTCAAGCGGGTACATCGACCAACATTGTGGTTCCTGTGGTGAGTACGTCAGTTCCTTCCACCCTGAACGACGCCTCTACGCCCGTTAGAATCAATCCAGAGTTCGCTCCTAAGTCGCGCAGCGAAAGTTTGCAGGCTAATCGTGCCAAGCGGCAACAAGACCTAGAACAGTCGTCTTCGATTCCCATCGAAGTCCCTCCACCGGAGACTACAGCTTTAACACGACCCCAAGGGTTGTTAGCCACGGCTCCAGCGCCAGCAGGTACCTATAATCCAAATACCCAAACGCCAATAGGAGAAAAAGTTTCTCCTGAACTGCCTTCCCTCTCCGCGCCGGATATGTACCGACCGGATGGCTCGGTTGAATTCAATGGCTATATTTGGCCCACCAAGGGCGTCCTAACCTCAGGCTATGGTTGGCGTTGGGGACGGATGCACAAGGGAATTGACATTGCAGCCCCCATCGGTACCCCAGTAGTTGCGGCAGCGCCCGGTGTCGTCGTCTCGGCTGGCTGGAATTCTGGCGGCTACGGCAATTTGGTGGAAATTCAACATCCTGATGGCAGCGTGACGCGTTATGCCCATAACAACAAGATTCTGGTGCGTCGCGGGCAACAGGTTGAGCAAGGTCAACAAATTTCCGAAATGGGTAGCACTGGTTTTAGTACAGGTCCACACTGTCACTTTGAAGTGCATCCGCCTGGACGCGGAGCGGTCAACCCAATCGCTTATTTGCCGCCCAAGGGACGGGGCTAGTTGAGGGTTTAATGAGTTCCTCGTGTGTTGGGTGAGAGCTATCTAGCTGCTTACCCAACTCAGTAGGGGGTAGCCATTACAGAATTGATGTGCTAACCTAGTTAAGGTGTCAAAAAAACTGGCTCAGTAGCTCAGTGGTTAGAGCAGGGGACTCATAAGCCCAAGGTCGCAGGTTCAAATCCCGCCTGAGCCATTTACACAAAAGTTAATAAAGAATTTTTGAACGATTTTATTATTTGTTCAAAAATTGAGGTTATTATTGCCAGATTTAAAATCCAAAATCTAAAATCTAAAATCTAAAATCGCCAAAGTGGCGGATGATTTCAGCCACTGACCAAGCCTGAGCGATCGCACCTTGAGGGGAGTGGGGTGGGTCACCATCAAAAATTTCGGAAATAGAGCCCAGGCAAGCTTGCTCCTGAAAGTGTTCGAGCAAGGGTAAAGGGTTCCAGGGAAGGGGTTCTGTTTCGTAAAAGCGCTTCCAGGCTCGAATAAACGGCCCAATCAGCCAACTCCAAACTGTACCCTGATGGTAAGCGAGATCGCGATGCCAGCGATCGCCGTTATAGTATCCAACATAAGCTGGGTCAGCTGGGTCAAGGCTTCGTAGACCGTAAGGGGTCAGCAGGCGATCGCACGCTACCCGCAACACCCGCCGTCCCTGCGCCTTAGCAAACCCACAATGATGCAGGGAGAGCGCCAAAACAGCATTCGGTCGAATCCGGGCGTTCCGTCGATCATCCGGCTCAATCGTGTCATAAAAGTAATTTTGATCGGAATTCCAAAATTTTTGCAAAGATAGCTTAACCTTTTGTGCCTGCTGCGCATAATGTTGAGCTTGGTCTGAGAGACGCAGGCGATTGCTTGTGGAGTCTTCGACCAGTTTTTCAGTCCATCGCGTCATCCAACACAAAGCTGAGTACCAAAGCGCGTTGATTTCTATCGGCTTCCCCCGACGGGGTGTTACAGGCCGACCGTCAATGACCACATCCATCCAAGTGAGTGCCACATTGGGAACATCCCATGTTAAAAGCCCATCAGCGGCATCAACCCGAATATGGTAGAAAGTACCGGCTGTAAAAGCTTTGTAAATTTTCCGCACTAGAGGGTATTGCTCAGTCAAAAAATCCCAATCCTGCGTTGTCTCTAGATAAATTCCCAGGATTTCAATCCACCACAGTGAAGCATCAATACTGTTATAAATTGGTTGAGCACCTGCATCTGGAAAGGTATTGGGAATCAGACCCCCACGGCAATAGGCACCAAAGGTTTCTAACAAGCCCCTCGCCAGAGCAAAACGTCCCGTGGCTAATGTCAGCCCAGGTAAGGCAATCAGTGTATCGCGTCCCCAGTCGTTAAACCAAGGGTAACCCGCAATCACAGTTGGCCCGGAAATTGAGGCGCGGTAAGCGATAAATTGATCGCCTGCTCGCAACAGCTGATGCCAGATGATATCCTGCTCACCCTTCATTTTCAGTGGTGCTTGAGCATAGAGCTGACTTTGCCGTTCTTGCTCTGCCTGTAAGGCTTGCTCGAAGGCATCAGGATTCAGCTCTGGTAACGCGACCTCAGGCCATCCCACCCTTGCTTCCAAAGTCACGGCTTCGCCTGGATGTAGAATGACACTTAGGTAACCAGGACTATACAGGTCTTCCTTATCCCCTAATCCACGTCGATTTTCTTCTGGATAGTAATAATTCCAGTACCAAACCCCCTCCGGCTTATACTCACCCCCACTCCAGCGCAGCAGCCAAGGCGACCCAACGTTACTGCCGCGAATCCCTTGCAGGTAAATTTGCTGAGGTTTTACCAATTGGGAGAATTGTAGTCCCTCAGTGGCTGATTGCTGATGGTGAAAGTCGCGATCGCCGATGATCGGTCGTAGCCTCAGCGTCGCTATCTTAGTCCCTTCATATCGATACTGAATCAGAATTCGGTTACAACATTGGGAATTGGTCACAGATTCCCAGTTCCCAGTACCCACTAAGCCATAAGGCATCACCAACTGCCGCGTTAGCCGCCAGTGTTCTTGTCCCCAAATCCAAGTGGGAACCGGATCGATTTCAAATGATCGCAATAATTGGTAGCCCAGAGGCTCAATCTTGCCACCACTCCAAAAATTTGTGGAGAGTGCCCAGATTTCTCCCGCCACTTCCAGGCTGGCATCCAGATGAGAGAGCAACAATGTCCGGCGTCCCGGAGGCTCCAGAGCCGCCATCAACCAAGCATGATAAGTGCGCGTGCGAGCATCACCAACTGTACCACTGGCGAAACTACCCAAGCCATTGGTCAGTAACCATTCCCGCGTGTCTAAATCCTTCACAACGATTCCGCTCTTGTGCTTTGTATGCTCAGTCTAGGGTTTCTGATAAAATTCTCTGTCCAAGGTAATTAGAAGCCTGTTATCAACTGAGAAATTTAAACTCTTTGTGGTCAACCCTACAGCAGCCATTGGCTTGTGCGATCACCAGAGCTTCCACCTCACTAGCAAAAGACTGAAAATAGCACGAGCTTAGAGCCAATGGATAGGGTTACAGCCTATATTTTTAGATTTGTTCAGTGCGCTGAGTCAGACATCAAGCCTCCTACTCAAAATCGTTATGAGTATGATATAGTTGTAACAGTTCGTAAATAATCAAGTTTTACCAACAAAAGTAAAGTTGTTATAACTTTACCAGCGATATACAGCGAACGTAATACGACCGTCAAGATGCCTGTCTCACGATAGAAAATTTAAAGGAGAGTAACTTTATGAGCCCGACTGAAGGATGTCTGCGGGTAGGTCAACAAGCCCCCGACTTCACAGCTACAGCTGTAGTCGATCAAGAATTCAAGACGATTAAATTATCTGACTATCGGGGTCAATATGTTGTTTTATTCTTCTATCCGTTAGACTTCACCTTTGTCTGCCCCACTGAGATCACAGCGTTTAGCGATCGCGCGGAAGAATTCAAAGGCATAGGCGCTCAGATCCTCGGTGTCTCCGTTGACAGCGAATTCTCTCACTTGGCCTGGATTCAAACCGATCGCACATCGGGCGGTGTCGGCGACCTGAACTATCCTCTGGTTTCGGATATCAAAAAAGAAATCAGCACGGCTTACAACGTCCTCGACCCTGATGCGGGTGTGGCGCTGCGTGGGTTGTTCATCATCGACAAAGATGGCATCATCCAACACGCCACCATCAACAACCTGTCCTTTGGTCGCAACGTTGACGAAACCGTGCGTACCCTGAAAGCGATTCAGTACGTTCAGTCTCATCCAGACGAAGTCTGCCCAGCAGGTTGGCAACCGGGTGACAAGACAATGGTTCCCGACCCCGTCAAGTCGAAGGTGTTCTTCGCGGCTGTGTAGAAATACCATCGCCTGTTAGCTTCTCCTTAAATTCCCCCCTGAACAAGGGGGGGCTTGGAGAGGTATTTTGTTCGCTCAATGGGTCAGCGTGAAGCAAATCGGCGTACTGCAAACAGGCTTCCCATCAACCCGACCGAACCCCCAAGGCTTAACAAAAGTAACGGCAGCAGCAACATCTGTATCAGGGTGGGTTGCACTCCATTCGCCATATATTTGATGAAATCGGGCCCGGTCGCCAGCAAATTAGCCAGAAACTCTTGAACACCCGTAATTAAAATCCAGGCAATTGCAGCACCTACTACACCAAAAGCAATTCCCTGCAAGATAAACGGTAAATAAATCCAAGATGTCGTGGCTCCGACTAGCTGCATAATCTCAATTTCCCGGCGTCGTGCCATCACAATCAAACGAATGGTTGTTGTGATCACGGCGATCGCACTTAGAGTGAGAACACTAATCATCGTAAGACTCACCCAACTCAAACCTTGATTGAGCTGTTGCATCCGTTGCAGTATCTCATCCATATATTGCACATTATCGACTCCTGGCACCTGAGCCAGTTGCTTGGCAAGCGTTGGTACATCCTGAGAACTTCGTGCCCTCACTTTTAGTTCATCGACCAGCGGGTTCCCTTCCAACTGCTCCGTCGCACCCTCGATATCAGAAATTCCCAGTTCCTTGACCAAAGAGGCCCAAGCTTGCTCTTTGGAAATCGTGTTGACATCCGTTACATTAGAGAGTCTGGTAACTAGCGGTATGACCTTTTCGACGGGTGCCCCAGGATCGAGGTAGACAGAGACTTCCACCGGACTACCGAACTGGTTGAGCAACCCTTCTAAAGCCCAGGATGCCTGCAAACTTATACCAAACAGAAACAATAAGACAGTAACGGTACTCATCGCCGCCCAGTTCATCCAACCCCCACGCCGTAGACCCAAAAAAGTCTCGCGCAGGAGGTAGTCAAGTTTAGTGAAAAGTTGAAACATTCTTCATTTCCCCGCCTCATAATACATTGATCATTGCTCGACAATGATGGCATCAAAACTAATAGCTGGGTGAGTCATCACTCCAGGCTCAAAGGCAGAGAACTGTTAGTATTGATGTAATCTACACTGTTACAAATAGCTGTTCCTACAAGTGCTCCCCATGACTGCTCAACTCCTCGTTGAAAAGAAAAAATTAGAGAATCCACCGTTAAAGATTCATTATCTAGGCGATCGCGTCCTACGTCAGCCTGCCAAGCGCGTTGCCAAAGTAGACCAAAGCATCCGGCAGTTGGCTCAACAGATGCTGCAAACCATGTACAGTGCCGATGGCATTGGGCTGGCGGCTCCTCAGGTTGGGATTCACAAGCAAATCATTGTCATCGACTGCGAACCGGATAACCCCGATAATAAACCTCTGGTTTTAATTAATCCCACAATCAAACATTTTGGTAGCAAGCTGTGCGATGCCCAAGAAGGGTGCCTGAGCATACCCAATGTGTACTTGGATGTGATGCGCCCCGAAGAAGTAGAGGTGGTGTACAAAGATGAGAACGGACGCCCCCAAAGCTTAAAGGCCAATGGACTATTAGCCCGTGCCATTCAGCATGAGATGGATCACCTGAATGGAGTGATGTTTGTAGATCGGGTGGAGAATGGTCTAGCTTTGACCGAAGAACTCAACAAGCACGGTTTCTCGCCCCAAGCCGTCAAACCTCTCGCTTAACTTATTACGTCAAAACCAATGATGACACCAAAAAGCGGTCTGTTTTTGGGGATTTCTTGTGTGGCAGCGATCGCTGCTGTCGGTTCAATTTTTGAACTTTCCTCTGGAAACCCTGAGTTGGGGACATTAGTCACGGGAATTATACTAGCGGCTAGTGTTCCTTTGACTGGATTGTTTTTCTATGCGGCAGTTCGGGATGCCAGAGCCAATCAGTAAAGTCGTTAGTCGTTAGTCGTTAGTCGTTAGTCGTTAGAAACTAGTTCCTATTGGCTACTAGCTTTCCTAATAATCCCGCCTCCAATACCCCCTAACCCATAACTGCTAACTACTAACTAATGACCGATCAAGTTTATCGCGCATTTCTGCGGCAGCTGTCCACGGGTGGTACA
>Ga0310810_10004790_pt1 | contig 15037 bp, 14 predicted proteins | sample NCmetagenome_FD_207641 | JGI IMG/M metagenome (GOLD analysis project Ga0310810, IMG submission 207641) | Soil microbial communities from experimental microcosm in Duke University, North Carolina, United States - NC | ecosystem: Engineered > Artificial ecosystem > Soil microcosm > Unclassified ...
CGGTTGTCGCCGATCACGGAACGAATGCCGTCGGCCATGCCCGTGCGCAGCCACTTGGGAAAGCTCGCGGCCACTTCCTTCTGGAAGAAGAACGGCTCGTCGATGCCGTTGGGATAGCGTTTCAACGAAAGGGGGCGATCATTCAAATGGGGAATGATCAGCGGCGCCACGGCATCGTAGTAATTCAACAGATCGCGCTTGCGATAGCCGTCCTTGGGATAGAACACTTTGTTAAGATTGGTGAACTTCAGCCGGTGGCCGTCGATGGTCAGGTTCGCCTCGGCCAGGGACGGATCGAGCAGCGTCGTGCGCTTCACAGGGGGATCGGCGGCACCATTCTGCCGGACGACCTCGGCGGGATCGAGGTCGGGCCGAAAGCCCATCCACACGGGCGCACGCAGCCTTCCGTCCTCGGTCCAGTTGGCGAACTTGACCTCGCACACCAGCTCGGGCCGCACCCAGGTGACGTCTTTCTTCGGCAGGTTCTTGTCCGGCTGCAGCGGGCATTTGTCGATCACTAACGGCGCCAGTTTCTCGTAGATCGCTTTCATGGTCTTGCGATCGAAACCCGTGCCGACGTTGCCCGCCCACTTCAGTTTGCCTCTGTCATGGGTTCCCAGAACCAGAGCGCCAAAGTGATCGCGCTCGCCCTCGGTAAATCCGCACAGGATAAATGAGTCGGACGAATGCACCTTGTATTTCACCCAGTCCCCCGTACGGCGCGATTCATAGAAGCTCGAAGCCTTCTTCCCTATGATCCCTTCCACGCCCTGTTGTTTCGCAGCCTCGAATAGCGCCTTCCCGTCACTGAAATGCTCCGAGTAGCGGACAACATCGTTCGGCTGCAGGACCTCCTTCAGCATGCGCTTCCGCTCGATCAGCGACAGTCCGCGCAAATCGCGCCCGTCGAGATAAAGAAGATCAAAGGCATAGAACACCACCGGATGGTGTCTGGAAAGCAGCGCCGCTGAACTGGCGTCGGCCACGTTGATGCGGCGCTGAAGCAGCTCGAAACTGGGCACACCCCGTTCATTCAGGGCAGCAATTTCTCCATCCACAATTGCGGTCTTGGCCTGGATGTGATGCGGCAGGATCGACAGCTCGGGATACTGCCGGTCGATCATATTCCCGTTGCGCGAGACCATCCGAACCTGGCCGTTCTGGATATAGCAGAGGGCGCGGACGCCATCCCACTTGACCTCGTAGATCCACTTGGGATCGCTCGGAGGTTCGCCCTTGCCGATCTCCGCCAGCATGGGCGGACCTATGTCAGGAAGCGATGCTTCCTTCTTGCCAGCCTGCTTAGGTGTCTTCTCCAGCCCCTGGGCGATCTCCTCCTGCGTCCGCCCGGTAAGAACACTGACGGCATGATCTTCGGTGTTCCAGCTGGGCTGCGCGGCGGCGTCCTTTTTCTTGAGCAGCAGCCATTCGTTCCCTTTGCCGCGCTTCATCCGCACCAGGGCGAATTCGCCGGTGATCTTTTCGCCGTGCAGCCGAAACTTGAAATCGCCGCGCGCCAGTTGTTCCTCCGCCGAGGCGTCGCCCAGAAGCTCGTAGGTACCCCGGTCCCACAGCATCACGCTCCCGGCGCCGTAATTCCCCTTGGGAATGACGCCCTCGAAGCTCCCGTACTCGATGGGATGGTCTTCCACCATCATCGCCAGGCGTTTTTCCCCCGGATCGAGCGTGGGACCTTTGGGCACCGCCCAGGACTTGAGCGCACCCCCTGCTTCGAGGCGCAGATCGTAATGCAAATGGGTGGCGTGATGGCGCTGGACGCAATATTGTCGCGGCCCGGACGCGGCGGGGACCTCGGACGGAGCCGGCTCGGGGGTCCGGTCGAAGTGGCGCTTTTCGTTATACTTTTTGAGTGACAAAACTCGCTACAAAACTGCCCTAGAATGTTTGCGCTATAGTAGAAAACGAATCTTTCAGACGAGGTATCTACCCAGTATGGCGTCTACCGTTTGGAAAGGGCATCTCACCTTCGGGCTGGTTTCGTTCCCTGTCAGATTGTACAGCGCGGCACGCGGCGAAACCATCAGTTTCAACCAGCTCCACAAAGCCGACGGCTCCAGGATCAAGCAGATGATCTACTGCGCCGCCGAGGACAAGCCAATCCCGCGCAGCGAGATCGTCAAGGGCTACGAGTACGAAAAGGACCGCTACGTGGTGATCGAGGACGAAGAAATCAAGAAGGTGGCGCCGGCGACCGCCAAGGTCATGGAGATCCAGGAATTCGTCAAGTCCGACCAGGTGGACCCGATCTTCCTCGAGACTTCCTACTACATGGCTCCGGATGAGGCGGGCGAGAAGCCGTACGCCCTCCTGTTCGACGCCCTGAAGAAGACCGGCTACGTGGGGGTCGCCAAGATCGCGATGCACAATCGCGAGCACGTGGTGATCCTGCGTCCGGGACAAAACGGCGTGCTCATGCACACCATGTATTACAGCCACGAGATTCGCAAGGTGGACGAGTTTCGCACCGATCTGAGCCTGGTGAAGGAGAAAGAGCTGGCGCTGGCTACCAGCCTGATCGAGGCGCTGGCCGCGGACTTCGAGCCCGAGAAGTACAAGGACGACTACCGCGACAACCTGCTCAAGATGATCGAGGCCAAGAAGCAGGGCGAAGAAGTGATCGCCACGCCGGAGCCGAAGGAATCGAAAGTGGTGGACATCATGGAGGCGCTCAAAGCCAGCCTGGCCGCCGCCAAAAAGCCCGCGGCATCGGCCCAGACGGCCGAGCCCGCCGCGGAAGGGGCCCGTCCCGCCCGGAAGCGAGCAAGAGGCTAGGCGCCAGACCGAGTCTGCAACAACTCCTCCGCATACATCGCCCCCGCGGGAGTATCTTCGTGCTTGAAGAACACGTACACATCGCGACCCGCTGCCAGCATCCCGCGCATGCGCTCGGCGATCGCGGCGCGTTCCTCAGACGAATAGTCCTCTTTCCGCAGCCGGACGTAGACGAATCCGGCCGTGAGCACCTCGGGAACCTCGAATTTGTCCGATTCCGCCAGGCACAGCGCGATTCCGTGTTTTTCGAATAAGCGATACACGTCATCCACGAGCCAGGAAGCATTGCGGAACTCGAAGGCGCAGCGGATGTCCGGGGGCAGTTTCTCGACGAAGGCCGTCAACGTAGCCAGGTCGGCTTTGAGGTTGGGCGGCAACTGAAACAGCACCGGTCCCAGGCGGCGCGTGGCCCGCAGCGGATCGATCGCCTTGAAGAACACCTCCGTAAACTCCGATTCCCGCAGGCGCATGATGTGGGTGATCCGCTGGTGCGCTTTACACACGAAAGTGAATCCTTCCGGCGTCGCTTGAATCCAATTTTCCAGAGTTGCGGTTTTCGGCAATTGGCGGAATGTATAGTTGATTTCCACGGCATTCAGCCGAGTCGCATAGTGCTTAAGAAAGTCCTTAGCAGGAAGCTTGGGCGGGTAGAAGTCGGGTTTCCAGGTGGGATAGGCAAATCCTGAAGTGCCTGCGAATAAACTGGCCATGTATCGCAGGCTACACTGAAATGAATGGCAGCACGAGGAATGGGAATGCCGGGGTTGGGACATGGCGATCGGCCGCGTCGGGCGGGCGATTCTAGCGATCCTGCCGGCCCCCCAGGTCCGGGCGGGAAGAAGAAGCGCCAGCCAGGACTGAAGGATGTCTGGCCGCAGCTTCGTGAGCTGGTTCTGCCGCGCCGCAAGATTCTGGCTGTGGGATTTCTGCTGATGATCGTGAACCGCCTCAGCGGCCTGGTTCTGCCCATCTCCACTCGCTACCTGATCGACAACATCATCGGAAAGAAACAGACGGAGTTGCTGACTCCGCTGGTGCTGGGCATCCTGGGGGCGACGCTGATTCAGGGCGTCACGTCGTTCTCTCTGACGCAGATACTCTCCAAAGCCGGTCAGCGTCTGATCGCCGAACTGCGCCAGAAGGTCCAGCGGCACATCGGTTTGCTGCCGGTCGCCTACTACGACACCAACAAGAGCGGCGTACTGGTTTCGCGCATCATGAACGACGTGGAAGGCGTCCGCAATCTGATCGGCACCGGACTGGTGGATTTCGTCGGCGGCCTGATGACCGCCGTGATCTCGCTGGTCGTGCTCTTAAGCATCAGTCCGATCATGACGGCGGTAACGGCGGCCGCGGTAGGCACTTTCGCGTTCTTCTTGAGCAAGGCGTTTACGAAGATCCGGCCGGTATTCCGGGACCGCGGAAAGATCACCGCCGAAGTCACGGGACGGCTGACCGAATCGCTGGGCGGCGTGCGCGTGGTGAAAGGCTACCACGCGGAAGCGCGCGAAGCGGAAGTGTTCGGCAAGGGCGTACAGCGCCTCCTGGACAATGTATTCAAATCCCTGACCATGATCTCAGTGATGGGGCTTTCCTCCACGGTACTGATGGGCATCGTCAGTGCCGCGATCATGTACGTGGGCACCCGCCAGATCGCCGCCGAACACATCACGCTGGGCCAGTTCGTCATGTTCACCACGTTTTTGGCGTTCCTGATCGCGCCGGTGTTCCAGGCGGTGGGAATCGGGACCCAGTTGACGGAAGCATTCGCTGGACTCGACCGCACGCGAGAGGTATTGGGAGAGCGCCCGGAGGATCTCGACCCAGGCCGCACGGCGGTCATCGGTCCCATTTCGGGTACGGTGGAATTCAAGGACGTCAACTTTTCGTATGAAGCGGGCAAGCCGGTGCTGTTCGACGTGAGCTTTCACGCCGAGCCTGGCAAGGTCACCGCACTGGTGGGCTCATCCGGATCGGGAAAATCGACCATCATCAGCCTGGTGGCGGCGTTTCACACGCCCACTTCCGGCACGGTAACCGTGGACGGCATCGACCTGTCGAAGGTGCGCCTGGACAGCTATCGCACGCAATTGGGCGTGGTCCTGCAGGATACCTTCCTGTTCGACGGCACTATCGAAGAAAACATCGCGTTCGCGCGGCCCGGAGCGACCAAGGAACAGATCCTGGAAGCCTGCCGCATCGCGCGCGTGGACGAATTCGCCGAAAAATTCGAGAAGCAATACGATACCGTGGTCGGCGAGCGCGGTGTGAAGTTGTCCGGAGGCCAGCGCCAGCGTGTCTCCATCGCGCGGGCCATCTTAGCCGATCCCCGTATTCTGATTCTGGACGAAGCGACGTCCAGCCTCGATTCGGAATCCGAGGCGCTCATCCAGGAAGGCTTGCGATACCTGATGCAGGGCCGCACGACCTTCGTGATCGCGCACCGGCTGTCGACGATCCGGCGCGCCGACCAGATTCTGGTGGTCGAAAATGGGCGGATCGTGGAACAAGGCACGCACGAATCCCTGTACGCGCAGCAAGGCCGCTACTGGGATCTCTACACCCGTCAGCATGGCCTGGAAGCGAATCTTTTTCTCGCGCCGGGCGAGGGCGATACGGTCCCGGAAGAGAACGGCGGCAGCCAGGCTCGCGAGGCCGCGGCGATGGCCGAAGCCATGCGCCTGCTGCGCGGCCGCTAAAAGCCGAAACCGAACAATACCGCGAGCTGGTTACGATTGGACTGGACCAACGACCCGTCGAAATTCCGGAAAGCCCAGCCGGTATAGCGGATCTCTGGCGATACCTTGACCAGGAATAGATTGAATTCGACTCCTCCGCCCACCACGACTCCATAATTGGACCGATGATTGAGCGAGGCGAGGTTGATGTCTGATAGACGCAGGAAGCTCACGCCCGCATCGAAATAGGGCCGCACCGGACCCGCGGCGAAACGGTGTTTGACCAGAACGGGAAATTCCCAGGAGCTGGCAGGAGCACCCACTCCGGCGTTTATGAAGTCATAGCTGCGATACAGAGCATCCACCTCGATGGCCATCCGAGCGGGAAGTCTCAGTTCGACGTACGGACCGACAGTGTAACGGGGCTGATCACCGGTGAATGCGGCGAAGGTCGGCACCGGCAGAACCTTGAATGCATCGGTGGCCGGCACGCCGACTTTCAAACCGGCGCCAAACGGTTGGGCGGAGGCGAATCCGGCAAATACGAGGAAGCTAAGAAATGTTTTTTGAAGCATCTCCCACCACTCTAGCGCTTCTAGCCACCATGGGCGGCAGGAAGCCGCGGCGTTTCACCGGTTTTGGAATGCGAGGCGCGCGCAGCGGCGAATTCCGGCCGCCCTCGACTTCCGTCTCGACATGAGCTCCGGGCAATACGGGCGCATGCAAGGGCGGCTCAAACAGGATGACCGCGGGTGGGCGTCGAGTGGAGATATGCGCCACCGTGCCCAGCAGCAATAGCAGCAATAAAGAACCGGCCACAGCGTATTTGCGCATGCCGCTACTCTGGCACGCCGACTTCCGCGCCTAACCTGATGATTTTTAGAGCCGTCCTCGGCGCATGCGAATCACAGGTGTGCCCAAAGAACTACAAGCTGGCCACTACAACTGATCCCGCGCGGCCTGCGTCGCCAGCTCGTCGGCGCGATTGTTGTCTTCGTGATTGGCGTGGCCTTTGGTCCAGGTCCAGTGGACCTTATGCCGCCCAACCTGCTCGTCGAGCTCCTCCCACAGGTCCTGGTTCTGGACCGGCTTCTTCGCGCTGGTCTTCCAGCCGTTGCGCTTCCAGCCGTGGATCCACTGCGTGATTCCGTTCTTGACATATTGGGAATCCGTGACCACTTCCGCTTCACACGCCTCGCGTAGGCTCTTGAGACCCTTGATGACCGCCGTCAGCTCCATGCGGTTATTGGTGGTGTGCGGCTCCGATCCCACCAACTCGCGTTTGTGGTGGTTGTAGCGGAGTAGGCAGGCCCATCCTCCCGGGCCGGGATTTCCCAGGCACGCTCCGTCTGTGATGAGCTGAACGTGCTTCAAACCTGTAATAGCTCGCGCTCGAAGAAGGCGTCCACCAGGTCAAGGATCCCAGTGGAGTCCGTGGCGTGATAAATGTCGGCGCGAAGCTTGGAGCCGTTGCGAACACCGTGCGTGAAATAGGTGGCGAACTGCTTCATCTTGCCGATTGCATCCGGAGACTGATGATCGAGCAGCATGGAGTAATAGCGCCGCATGATTTCGTAGCGGTTGGATTCCGAAGGAGTTTCATAAGTTCCCGTGGCGATGTAATCCGAAATCTGCCGGAAAATCCAGGGATTGGATGACGCCGCGCGGCCGATCATCACCGCGTCGCAGCCGGTTTCCTGGACCATGCGCACGGCGTCCTGAGGCGTGAGGATATCGCCGTTGCCGATCACCGGGATTTTGACGGCGGCCTTCACCTCGGCGATGCGCGTCCAATCGGCGTGACCGCTATAGCCCTGCTCGCGCGTGCGCGGGTGCAGCGCGATGGCTGCCAGACCGCAATCCTCAGCAAGCTTGGCCATTTGCACATTCACCAGTTCCTGGTCGTTCCAGCCCGCGCGGAACTTCATGGTGAGCGGAATCGAAATAGCGGATTTCACCGCACGCAGAAGTTTTTCAACCAGGGGAAGATCGCGCAGCAGACCCGATCCGCCATTGCAACGGACCACTTTCTTCACCGGGCAGCCGAAGTTGATATCGACGTGGTCGAAACCCAAATCCTGGCAGTAGCGCGCGGCATCGGCCATCACCTGGGGATCGGAGCCGAATAGCTGGGCGGAGATGGGATGCTCGTCCGGATCGAAATACAGGTAACGGAACGCTCGCGTCGGTCTTAAAGGCGTACGGCTGGACTTGGAACTCGCCACCACGCCGTGCGAGCTGGTGAACTCGGTCATGATCAGGCCGCATCCGCCCTGGGAGCGGATCATGCGCCGGAACACCGTGTCGGTCACCCCAACCATCGGCGCCAGCACGGTCGCCGGCTGGATGTGCGTGCCTCCGATGTGAAAACCCTTCGGGAACATTAAACATCTATTTTAACGTGTTGAGGTTACATGCGCCGAAACTCCCCTGGCGCCGGACACGTTTAACAATCTAGAGGGAGGCGAAGCCGTGAACGCAAAAGTTCTGCTTGGTTTTTTGGGCGGCGTGCTGGCGGCAACAGCTCTGTATTACGTCCAGTCGCACCGGAGCGTGAAAGTGGAGGCCGTGCCGGCGGTGGAGGCTGTGCCGGCGGTGACCGCTGCACCGGTAGCGACTCCCGCACTCCAGGCCCCTGTTTCCGAGGCGCCCGTTGCGGTGAAGCCGACGGTCAAAAAGAAGGCGGTAGCCGTCAGTGTTCAGCAGCCGGCACCCGCTCCGTCCGAGCAGGCACGGGTTGACGCGCCTCCTGCGCCGGAAGCGCCTCCGGTAGCAGCGCCCGTCGCGGCACCCGTGGCCGCGCCCGAGCCGGCTCCGCAGCCCGCGTCGATCGAAACTAAAGTCGAGCCCCCGCAACCCAGGTCGGTCACGCTCGCGAGTGGAACGCTGCTGACAGTGCGTCTGGGCGAAACAGTGTCGACCGAGCGGACCCGGCCGGGCGATTCTTTTTCCGCCACGCTCGATCAGCCGTTGGTCGTGGACGGGTTGGTGATCGCGGAGAAAGGCGCTCACGCCACGGGACGGGTGGTGGATGCGGTGGAAGCGGGACGGGTGAAAGGGCTCGCGCGTCTATCGCTGGAACTGAGCAGCCTGATGTCGTCGGACGGGCAGAAAATCGAGTTCCGGACTGCGCGTTTCGAGAAAGAAGGACCGGCATCGAAAACCGAGGACGCACAAAAGGTCGGCATCGGCGCGGCCATCGGTGCAGCCATTGGAGCGATCGCCGGGGGCGGCAAGGGCGCGGCCATCGGAGCGGCGTCAGGCGGAGCGGCCGGCGGCGGAGTGGCCGTGGCGACCCGTGGGAAGCCGGCGGTGCTGCCCGCAGAGACCAGGATCAGCTTCCGTGTGGACCAGCCGGTTACGATCACTGAACGGCGGTAGGGCCGGTGCTATTTCGGTTTCCAGTTCTGGACCAGTGCTTGCGCTTCGGAAAGTTGGACGGGCGTCATCTTCTTCGCGACCGCTTGTCGGCCGGCGATTGCGTTGGCGTTGCCAGGGTAGTCCGCGAAGATCAGGCTGTAGCATATAGGTAGGCTCGCACGTAATCCTGCGTGACGCCGGTACCCGACTCGTACAAATAGCCCAGGCTGGCCTGCGCCTGTGCGTCTCCCTGGTTGGCGGCTAACAGCCACCACTTGGCGGCCTCCTAACGCTGGTGAGAGAGCGAAGAACCCTAGACTACGGGCCCACGGGTACTTCCGGATCATGGTGCTAGTTTACCCGCCTACAGCGTTTCGCTGCGCGGGTCGGGAGGGGCTAACGGCAGTACTTCGAAATTATCCGGAGTGAACACCACCACGCGAACCTGGCCGCTCTTGCCGATCGGCCCGATGGGCTTGCCATTCAAGCGAACCTCGATCCCTCCGGCGTTTCCGACGGTCATGCGGGCGGCGTCGAGTCCAGTGAGGGTCTTGGTCTGGCTGGGCTCGAGGAACCCGGAGAACAGGCGCTTGCCTTCGCTGGTGATGGACAGCCAGGTTTTTTCGGTGGCCGAGAGATTCAGGACGACGTGATTGATGCCGTCGACGGTTTGGGTTTGCGTTTCGGCCGTCACCTGAACGCCCGTGGTCTGTTCGGAGGAATTTTGCGTGGGGACGACCGAAGCTGGCGCCGACGGCTGGATCACCGGGGGTAACAACTGCGGCTTCGCTGCAATCACCTCGGCGGGACGACTCCACCATGCGTAGAAGCCAGAGCAAGCCAGCAGCACTGCCACCAGTCCGAACAGCGACAAGCCCATTCGGGCATTGGCGAAGTAGCGACGGTTGGAGTCGGCGACAATCGGGTCCATGGGACGCACCGGGGGTTGCGCCAGAGTTCCCGGAAGTACAGGTTCTTCGGCCGTTGCGGTCAGAGCTTCGATGCCGGGCCGGATTTCGGCATCTTTCACTCCCAGGATGGCGGCGTACTGCTTGACAAAATTCTTATAGAAGAAGGTGCCGGGAAGGCTTCTTACGTCGTCGTCTTCGATGGCCCGTAAGTACTGCTGCGTAAGGCAGAGTTCTTCCGCGATCTCTGCTACCGCGCGGCCTTGGCGCTCGCGTGCGCTCCGGAGAATTCTTCCTACGGAGTTCATAACTACTTATCTACTTTCGGCTGTGGAGTTCCGAGACTTTAACCCCGGATGCACTATAATACATCATTCCGTGAATTTGTCCCCCCAAAAAAGTAAGGTTCTCGTGGGGGTGGTTGTGGCCAATTGGAACCGCAAGGAATTGCTCCGGGCGTGCCTGAATTCGCTGGCCCGCCAGAGTCACAGATCCTTTGAAGTGGTGGTGGTCGACAATGGTTCTACGGACGGCTCCCCCGCCCTTGTGGAAGAAACAGCGAAGTCCTATCCGGTGCGGCTCCGACTGATCGCCAATACCGCCAATTTAGGCTTCTGCGCGGCCAACAATCAGGGGATTTTTTCCACAGACTCCGATCTGGTGGCGCTCCTCAACAACGACGCCGAAGCCGAGCCAGGCTGGCTGGAGGCACTGGAACGGGCCATCCGGCTAGGCGAGGACGTCGGAATGGCCGCGTCTAAGGTCCTGGTATGGGAGGACCCCACTCGGATCGACAAGTGCGGCCACCTGATCTACCCAGATGGTCAAAACCGAGGCAGAGGGTCGGGCCAAGCCGACCGCGGCCAGTTCAACCGCACCGAGGAGGTGCTCTGGCCGGACGGCTGCGCGGCCATGTACCGGCGTGCGATGCTAGAGGACATTGGCGGTTTCGACGAGGATTTTTTCGCGTACGCCGATGACGCCGAACTGGGCCTGCGTGCCCGCTGGGCGGGCTGGCGATGTTTGTATACCCCCGAGGCGGTGGTGCGGCATCACCGGGGCGCCACGCTGGGGCTCGGATCCGCCCGCCGGCTGACGCTGATTGAACGCAATCGCGTTCTGCTGGCGGTGAAACTGTTTCCTGGGAGTCTGTTGTGGGCGAACGGCGCCTTTCTGTTGGCGAGAATCGGGGCGGGAATGTGGGCGGCGGTCCGCAACCGGGGAGAGATGCGCCACTATCCGGGAATGGCGGGGAAGTTCACGGCGGGGCTGGCTCTCCTGCGCGGAATGGCGGAGGCGGCTCCCCGAATCCCGGCCATGCTGCGCAAGCGGCGGGCCTTGCGCGAAAAGCGGAGGCTGACCGGACGGCAAATTCGCAAGCTGCTGCTGGCGAACCGGATCGGGCTGCGGGAACTTTCCGAATCGGCGAACTGAACGAATCCTCTGAAGAGAGATGCGTCGCCTGCGGGCACACCGAGATCCATGAGCTGTTTGCAGCGACCGACCGGCTCTATGGCACCACCGACCGCGTTTTCCAGGTGGTGGAGTGCGTCTCCTGCCGCCTAATCCGCCTGCATCCCAAGCCTTCACCCGAAGAACTGCGCCGATATTATCCGCTGGACTACTGGTATGTGCCGGAGCCAGCTGCCGTCGACCGAATGGAGCAGTGGTATAGAAGGTTCGTTTTGGGGGACCATCTCCGTTTCGTTGAAAAAGCCCTGCGGGAATCCGAGGCCAAGGGAACTATCGCGGACGCGGGCTGCGGGGGCGGGCTGTTTCTGCAGATGCTGGCCGAGCGCGGCGCAGTGGAGCGCACCGGTCCCGTGGCGGGCCTCGATTTTTCGATGGATGCCGCGCATGCGGCCTGGTGGCGCGGGGGAGTTCCCGCCGTGTGCGGCACCCTTTCACAGGCGCCCTTCGCTCCAGGCAGTTGCGCGGCCGTCACCATGTTCCACGTCCTCGAACACCTCTACGATCCGGCCAGCTATTTGCGCGCCGCACACGAGTTACTGATGCCCGAGGGACGTCTGATCCTGCAGGTGCCCAACGCGGCCTGCTGGCAATTCCTGCTGCTGGGCGAGCGCTGGAGCGGGATCGACGTGCCGCGCCATCTCACCGATTTCCGTGCCTCCGATCTGGACCGCCTGCTCGAAAGCTGCGGGTTCGAGGTGGTGCGGCACAAGCACTTTTCGCTGCGCGACAATCCGGCGGGCCTGGCCACCAGCCTCGCTCCCCGGCTCGATCCGATGGCCCGGCGGGTCCGCAAGGTTGCTGAAACCTCCGGCCGGAGGCTGTTAAAAGACGTGTTGTACACGGCGCTGGTGGTCGCGTCGGCGCCCTTCACGCTGCTCGAAGCCGTGTGCCGCGCTGGATCGACGATCATGGTCGAAGCGCGCAAGAAACCGTGATCTACGATCGTCTGCGGTCCCTGCTTCCCAGTCCGCTGGCGCGCTATGTCATGCATTTCGAGGCAGCCATCGAGGATGCGGTGGCGAATTTCGCGGCGGGACTAAATCGCGGAGATCGAGTATTGGACGCCGGAGCGGGAGAGGGCAACTATAAACATCATTTCGCCTCGCAGCGCTACTGGGGACTCGATCTGGGCATCGGCGATCAAGCCTGGAATTACTCGAAACTGGACGTACTGGGCGATCTGGAGGCGCTTCCCTTCCCCGACGCAACGTTTGAGGCGACCATCAACATCGTCACCCTGGAGCACGTGCTCCATCCGGCGCGCGTGCTGTGCGAGCTGGGCCGCGTATTGACGCCCGGGGGCCGCATCCTGCTGGTCGCGCCGCTGCAATGGGAGGAGCACCAGCAGCCCCACGATTACGGCCGGTTCACGCGCTATGCGCTGGATCACCTGCTGCGGCAGGCCGGATTCACCGATGTTTCGATCCAGCCGGTAGGCGGTATTTTCCGCCTGATCTCGCGGCGGCTGTTCAATGCGTTGCAATTCTTTCCCGGACCGCTGATGCTGCTGGCGGCGGTGTTTTTCGCGCCCCCGGCGCTGGTCCTGCCGCTGCTCGATCCCCTCGATCGCGAGAGGTCTTTTACACTGGGATATATATGTTCCGCGCGCAAGCCTTCCTGATCGCTCTCCTGCCCGCGCTCGCTTCCGCAGCCGGCGTCTCCGGCGCTTCCGCCCTCGAGTTCACGCGTCGCGCCGTGGCCTTCGGTCCTCGGCCATCGGGCTCGGAGGCGAATCACCAGTTGCAAGCCTATATTCTGACGCAGCTCAAGACCTGCAAATGCCAGGTGACGGAAGATGCGTTTACGCCGCAGACTCCCAAGGGTCCCATCGCGATGAAGAATATCCTCGCGAAGTTCCCGGGCAAGAGTGGGAAAGCCATCGTCATTACGGGGCACTACGACACCAAGCTGTTTCCGGGCCGCAAGTTCGTCGGCGCAAACGATGGCGGATCGTCCGCCGGACTCCTGTTGGAGCTCGCGCGGGTGCTGGCTGGGCAGCAGCCACAAAGTGACGATGTTTACCTGGTCTGGCTGGACGGCGAAGAGGCCGTGCGGACCGAGTGGGCCGGCGAAGACAACCTCTACGGCAGCCGCCATCTGGCCGAGCGTTGGTCGAAGGACGGCACCGCCGCGAAGATCAAGGGGCTGATCAACGTCGACATGATCGGCGACAAGGGCCTGAACATCAAGCAGGAGCAAAACTCGACCTCCAAACTCCGTCAATTAGTCTGGCGCAGCGCATCGGAGCTGGGCTATAAGGCTTACTTCGTCGATGAGGCCATCACCATCGAGGACGATCACATGGAGTTTCTGAAACGCGGCATCCCTTCGCTCGACCTGATCGATTTCGACTACGGACCGGATCACGCCTATTGGCACACCGACCAGGACACCATGGATAAGTTGAGCGCGCAGAGCCTGGAGATCGTCGGAACGGTGGTGCTGGACGTGATTCAGAGGCTCGAACGGCAGTAGGAGTAAGCTTTGACTATGGGGACCAAAGCAGCGCTTCCCGTCGAGGAGTACCTGCGAACTGCCTTCCCGGACCTTGATAAAGAGTATCGGGATGGTGAGCTTGTGGAGCGCTCCTTGCCTGATTACTTACACTCAAAAACTCAAGGTCTTCTGATTGCTTTATTCGTCGCACTGCGAAAAGCGTTCCCGCTGTTTGTCTGCCCGGAATTGCGCGTTCGGATTCGCCCGGGGCTAATTCGAATACCGGACGTGTCGGTCTTCTATCCAAACGAGCCACAGGAGCGCGTACCCGCCACCGCGCCATTCGTTGCGATTGAGATCCTTTCTCCTGACGACAGAATGACCGACGTACGGAATAAACTCGCAGAATACCGCACCCGGGGTGTTACCTACGTGTGGCTGGTGGATCCTCACTCCAAGCGAATGTATACCTGCGATGCAGAACTGGCAGAAGTGTCCATTCTACGGATACCCGAGCTGAACATCGAAGTCACGCCGGCCGATATCTTCGAATAGCTACTTCGATCTCAGATCGCGACCCGTCATTTCCTTGGGCTGCGCGACGTGCAGCATTCCTAAGACGGTCGGCGCGATGTCCTGCAATGCGCCGCCGGAACGCAGCGGACGTTTCTCCTCGTCCACCACGATGAACGGGACCGGGTTCGTGGTGTGATACGTATGCGGACCTTTCGTAACCGGATCGATCATGGTCTCGGCGTTGCCGTGATCGGCCGTGATAATCCAGCGTCCTCCGGCGCGGCGGACGGCCGCATAGATCCGGCCCAGGCAGGCGTCAACTACCTCGACTGCGCGTACGGTCGGCTCCATCTTGCCCGAGTGCCCCACCATGTCGGCATTCGCGAAATTCATCACGATGATGTCGAAGCTCTGACTCTCGATGGCTTTGATCACCACTTCGGTGATGCCTTCAGCGTTCATCTCGGGCTTTAAATCATAAGTCGCGACTTTCGGTGAAGGAACCAGTTCCCGTTCCTCACCCGGATAGGGCTTTTCGTTTCCGCCGTTGAAAAAGTAAGTGACGTGCGCGTACTTTTCGGTTTCGGCGACGCGCAGGTTTTTCCAATGTTCGACCGCCATCACGTTAGCCAGGATGTTATGGGGATGTTCGCGCGTCAGCACGAAAGGAACCGGAAGAGCCCTGTCGTACTGCGTCATGGTCGTGAAATGCAGCTTCAGGTTCGATTCGGTCAGCGCCTGCGTCATCTCCCGGCCGCGGTCGGCGCGATAGTTGAAGAACACGCAGGAATCGCCCTCGCGGATCAGTCCAACCGGTTCATGGCGGACGTCGACTACTGTGATCGGCTCGATAAATTCATCGGTGATGCCGTG